>Ga0302323_100004628_pt1 | contig 11215 bp, 14 predicted proteins | sample Fen_T0_3_FD_201950 | JGI IMG/M metagenome (GOLD analysis project Ga0302323, IMG submission 201950) | Peat permafrost microbial communities from Stordalen Mire near Abisko, Sweden - Fen_T0_3 | ecosystem: Environmental > Terrestrial > Soil > Wetlands > Permafrost | place: Sweden: Abisko... | reverse complement strand
AACCGCGTGCCCAACGTGGACAAGGCCGTGCTAGCCGTCCACTGTCACAATGACTTGGGTCTGGCGACGGCAAACTCCATCACCGCCGTCAAACACGGGGCGCGCCAGGTGGAATGCACCATCAACGGCATCGGCGAACGGGCAGGCAACGCGGCCCTCGAAGAGGTGGTGATGATCATGAAGGTGCGACGCGACTACCTGGGGGTAGCCTGCGCCTTGAATACCGCCGAGATCATGCGCACGAGCAAGCTGGTGCGCGACGTCTGTTCGATGCCGGTGCAGCCCAACAAAGCCGTGGTCGGCAGCAACGCCTTTGCCCACTCGTCGGGCATTCATCAGGACGGCATGTTGAAATCCAAGTCCACCTACGAAATCATGACGCCCCAGTCCATCGGCCTCAAAGACAACAAAATGAACCTGACCAGCCGGTCGGGCAGCCACATGGTGAAGAACCGCCTCGAAGCTCTGGGCTACAGCGGCAAGGCCATCGACCTCGAAACCTTCTACCCGAAGTTCAAGACCCTGGCCGACAAGAAGGGCACGGTTTACGACGACGACTTGGTCGCCCTGATGGAGGCCGACACCATCGAGGAAATTGCCGACACCTACAAGCTCGACTACCTGAATGTGACAGGGGGCATGGGGGTCATCCCAACCGCCACCGTGCGCATCCTGTCGGAGGGAAAAATCCAGCAAGAAGCGGCCAGCGGCGACGGCGTCGTCGATGCAACGACCAAGGCCATCGACCGCGTCGTCGGGCTCAAGATCGAGGTCAAGGATTACCACCTGGATGCCATCAGCGAAGGGCGCGAAGCCCAAGGGCGCGTAAAGGTCGTCGCGGTTTCGCCGGAGGGGACCTTCACGGGAATAGGGACCAGCACCGACATCGTCGAAGCCTCGGCCAAGGCCTACATGGACGTGGTCAACAAGATCTGCCGGATGCGCAAGTACTCGCCCAAACTGCGCGGCAAGCGAGCCAAGGCCCTGCTGTAGGTGGTGGTCGTCGGGTAATTCCTCCCGCCCGCAGGGCCGGCCCGCGGCCAGCGACACGCGGTCCGCGTGAACCTGGGGTAGAGCGTGTTCGCGGGCATGGGGCGCGGGGCGCGGGCGTGAGCGCTCCGGGTGTCGCGAGCTGCGCATGCTTACCCGGCGGCTGTGCGTGTTCGCGGGCATGGGGCGCGGGCGTGAGCGCTCCGGGTGTCGCGAGCCGCGTACGTTTACCCGACGGCTGTGCGAGCAGTCGGGTATTGCAGCTCGGGGGACGCGCGGTTCGAGCCCCGCGGTCGGGCGTGTCGACTCGAAGCAGCTCGTAACCTTCGAAGCAGTTCGTTGCTTTGGGCGCGGGTACCGGAATTCCACGGTCGGCTCGCACGCTCTTGCTGTCTTGATGCGGCTAGAAAGCCTCGCCAGCGGCGCTCCTTTTGGCGCAATCCAGCGCAAGAGCCCGAGGTGTTGCACTTGCTGCGCGGCCTTTCGTGTGCCAATCCTCGCGTGCCGGGCTTTTTCCGCGACCTTCGGCCCGAAATGCGTGACGGTCCGGGCTTTTTGCGCGGCGGTTGTCGGAAAAAGCGCGGAGCCTCGCGTTCTCGCACGTGACGGTCTGGGCTTTTTGCGCGGCGGTTGTCGGAAAAAGCGCGGAGCCTCGCGTTCTCGCATGTGACGGTCCGGGCTTTTTGCGCGGCGGTTGTCGGAAAAAGCGCGGAGCCTCGCGTTCTCGCACGTGACGGTCCGGGCTTTTTGCGCGGCGGTTGCCGGAAAAAGCGCGAAGCCTCGCGTTCTTGCACGTGACGGTCCGGGCTTTTTGCGCGAAAGGTCGCGGTTCAAGCGCGGCGGGCGGATCGGCCCTTTGCCGGCTGGCTGCCAACGCCGGACTTGGGCACGAAACGGCGGCCAAGGTCTTCGCGGGCGCCCTCCGAGCCCCCGTTCTTGCACGCGTGCTTGGTCGACTGCTCTCAGCGCCTTAGGTGAACGGCATTGCGACTAGCAGCCGCCAGAAGCCCGCGCGCGACTTCGGCAAAGCCAAGCGCGCCCTCGCCCTCGGTCACGAAGGCGGGACGATCGTCGCCCAGCTCGTCCAGGAATCGGGTCACGTTGCGGACCCCGACGCTGGTGCGCCGAAGTCGTGCGAAAAGCGGCCGATCGTTGCTGCTGTCGCCAACGAAAAGGATGTGCTCGTCGGGCGCAGCGCAGGCCACGGCATCAATGGGTTGCAACGCCGACAACAGGCCTTCGGCCTTGCCCCATCCCGACGGCCGAACGTGAATGTGGATGGAACTGGCGATGACCTCGAAACCAGGATCGACAAGCGCCTGGCTGGCCGCCAGCGTCGCCGCGTCGAAGCTGGGCGGGCGAAGGAACGTGCGCTCGAAGAGGCGAAAAGCGTCGTCTGGCGTGATGCTTAGGCCATAGGCATCGCGAAGGCGCAAGCCGTTGACGGCAAGCTGTTGGAAGAACGCAGCACCACGCGGCGGCCCCAAATCGTGTCGCTTGCCGTCGCCCTCGAACGCCACCAGGCCATTTTCACCGACTGCCAGGCGGACCGCGGGCAGGTAGCCCGCCAGGGCTTGCGCCCATCCAGCCGGCCGGCCCGTCACCAGCACGATGGCGATGCCAGCCTTGCCCAGCGCTTCGAAACACTCCAGCGTGCTGGGCAGCAACTTGCCGTCGTGGGTAATTGTGTCGTCCACGTCGGTGGCAAGCACACGAATACCCGCTAGGGTGGAAGCCCGTAGGGTCGCGAAAGGTTGCATCGATACACTCGCTAGGCGCACGCCGTCCCTGCCGCAACGGCTAGGCAGGGATCGCGTTTGGCCAAGTTCCGACTAGAGCTCGAAACCGTAGGCCTTCTTGTCCTTGTCCTTGTCCTTCTTCTTGGGCTTGGCTTCGGACTGCTTCTTCGCCCGCCGGCCTTTGCAAGCGGTGTTTTGTGCGTGCACGCTGGAAGGCTCGGCCGCCGCGGCGATCGGCATGGCCAGCGGAGCAATAAACGACAGAGCGAGTGTCAGGACGGTGAAAGTTCGGCGCATGGGTTGTAGTAGTTTAGCGAAAAAAAAACAGACGGCCGCTGTGTTTTCAAACAATCCGAGAGAAATCTGGCCGACAGAAATCTGGCTGAAACAAAACGATCCGACAGAAATCTGACCGACAGAAATTTAGGAGGCTGGTGCTGAACATCGCCTGTCGGGCTGCGGGCCCCACCCGCTTCGTTGCTCCTAGGGCGACGGCGCCACAGCCCCCAACACGCCACGCACGACCCGGCCGATGCTGTCCAGGCTGCCCAGGGGAATGTGGAACTCGCCCGAGAGGGCATTCCCACTGCGTAGCGCAAAGACAAAAGGCGCCTTCATGTCAGCAACACCGGGCAAAGAGCCGGCCATGGCCGCGACGGGGCCACCGGGGAGGCCATTTCCCGTCGCCAACAGACGCAAAGCAAAGGCGATGACATCGACCGAAGCCACGCCCTCGGCACCGCTGGTCTTGGCCAACGTAGTAGCCACCAGGGGCGCGTTTTTCAGGTTGTTCGCGGTTCCATACTGCCCCAGCACCTCGCGCGGCTTCCGCCCCCAAGCCGAAACCAGACGCCCACCTTTGACGGCGAACGCGTACTTGGCGCTATCGCCCCCGGCAAGGGCTTTGGCTAACGCGCGAGCCGTGGGGTCGATGTTCTCGATCTTCATCTCGATCTCGACGACGTCGCGCGAACGTTTGATCTTCAGGGGCGACGTCACCTTTCGCCCCTCGATCTCGGCTTGCCAGGCATGCTGAGAATTCGACATGGCCACGACAGCGTCGAGGGCAGTACGAGCACTGACGCCCGGTCGTAGCACCGAGCTGCACAGCGAACGAAACACCGAACCGCCCGATTCCGCTGCACAGGAAAAGCCAGTCGTCGCCGCCGAGAACTTGGTCAAGTCTCGCCAAAAGGCGCGGCCCGACGGCCCGGAAGCCTCGATGATCGGCCCCACCGTGGTGAACAGGGGCCAAAGATCACCAAGGGAGAACACGGCGGTGGTGTCGTCGGCGACGGGCAAGCTTGCGTCGAAGGCATAGGGTGCCCGCGCCGTGCAAGCCTTGGCAAAATCGGTTGCAGGCGCAGGGACCAACTCGGCTCGCAGTGCAAGCCCGTCTCTTGGCCCCACCTCGACATCCAGATGAAAAGCGGAAGATTCGAGGGCCAAGCGCACGGCGGCCTCGACGGTAGACATGGCAGCGCGTTGCAAGGCTGCCTTGTCCTGCGCAGTGGCCGCCGCAGCTGCCATGGCGGATTGAATCTGCGCCACGATGGCGGCGGACGCCTTGCCGCTGGCTTTCGCCAATGCCTGAGGCAACACGGTGAAAACCATTTGGCCCGAAGGCGGCGAAAGCTGGGCTGTCTCGGCCAACGCGCCGGCAAACAACAAGGCCTCGGCTGAACCCGAAACGAAAAGCGTGCGTCCCTTCAGGCCGCCCCAGACGACGTCACCAGTTGAAACCCGACGCTCGAAAACGCCATTGCGCTCGGCCCCGGCGGTTCCGAGCTCGTCGAGGGTTTGCCTGGCCGCCTGAGGCGACTTGAACGTCAATGCCGCGCAATACCCCTTGGCAGCCGACTTCTGGGGCAGGACCCAAACGATGGCAATCGTCGACGACGGGTCCAGTCGGTTCAATACCTCTTGAAGATGGCCCGCACCACCCGGGAACCCCTGCGCGCCAAGGCTGGACAGCAGCTCTTGCCCAAACTTCATGGGCAACCCCAGCCGCTGCGACAGCGCATCCAGATCCGCCAAAATCTTGCCCGGGGCAACGGCAACCAGGCTGCCTACCAACGCTGGACCGGCGAGGGCAGGTGCGACAAAGACCGGCTCGGGCAGGACCGCTTGCGCCGGCTCGACGGCGGCGGATGGCCCCGCCGTCGCGAGAGCAGGGGCTGGCTGCCCGGGACCGGCCGTCTTACATGCACCCAAAACGCCTACACACGACAAGACAAACGCGCCTATCGCCGGAATGCGCTTTCCCGAGTTCCTCGAACTTGCCGAATTCATCATTGACCGAGCAAGATACGACCGATCGCCTCGGCTTCCAAGCGCCCATGTTCTCGCCCGCCCTCGGTGGGGACGGGATATAATCACACCCACTCGTGATCGGACGCAGCATAGGCAACTACAAGATCGTTCGCGTGCTAGGCGAAGGCGGCATGGGAACCGTGTACTTGGCCGAGCACCCCATGATTGGCAAACGGGTGGCGGTGAAGATGTTGCGCCCGGATCTGGGCACGGATCCCGGCCTGGTTTCGCGTTTCTTTCAAGAGGCCAAGGCAGTCAACGAGATTCGCCATCCCAACATCGTCGACATTTCCGACTTCGGGCACACCAGCGACGGCACTGTCTACTTCGTGATGGAGTTGATGGAAGGGCAAAGTCTGCGCGATCGACTCGCCGGGCAAGGGCCCATGCCTCTTGAACACGTGCTGGCGGTGGGTCGCCAAGTCATCGACGCGCTTGCGGCTGCCCATCGCGTGGGCATCGTTCATCGCGACCTCAAACCGGACAACATATTTCTGGTTTCGGATGCGCAAGTGCCAGGTGGTTTTCGAGCGAAGTTGTTCGATTTCGGCGTCGCCAAGTTGCTTGGCGACAAACAGCAAAAGGTGGGGCACAAGACCATCGATGGTGCCGTCGTGGGCACGCCCTTCTACATGTCGCCCGAGCAGGCGCTGTGCCAGGACGTGGGCACGTCCGCCGACATCTATGCCATGGGCGTCGTGCTGTATGAAATGCTTACCGGCACTGTCCCGTTTCATGCCGAGCAGCTGGTCATCCTGCTGAACGCAATCCTCAAGCAACCGGCGCCCCCGCCCAGCCGCATCCGTACCGAGACGCCGCCATGGCTGGACCGGTTGGTCCTGCGCTGCCTGGAAAAGGACGCAGAGGCGAGACCGGCCAGCATGGACGAAGTGAATGCGACCTTGGCCGCCGGCATGGCAGAAAGCGCGGCCGCCGGCCCAGCCGACAACGTTGCCCTTCGCGCCACCATGATGGCCTCCGCTAGCACCGTCATCGGCTCGCCTGGGCCAAGTTCTGCGCCGGCCGGTGCCGCGCGCGGTTCCGACATCCACCAAGCCACGATAGCCTCAGGTGCGGCGGTCAGACACACGATGGCGCCGCTCAAGAGCCAGGAGGCAGGCGAAAGCTCGCGCGTCCCATCTGCTCGGGGCGGCGTCGCCCGCGCTGTCGGCCCAGACGGGCGACTGCAACGCCTGCGGGCCTACCTGGACTCCCGTCGCGTACAGCGCGTGGCCATCCCGTTGATTATCGTCGCCTCCGGCATCATCGTACTCAGCATCTTTCTCTCCTCGGCGGCGAAACGTCCCATCACCGACCTCGCGCCCGAGATTGCCTCGGCCCCAGCCGACAAGTCATCGCACACCGCCATCCATCTCAATTCGGATCCGCAAGGTGCCGAGGTTCTTCGCCTGACCGACAATCGCCAACTGGGAACCACGCCCCTGGTCGACATTCGCCAAGCCGACGGCCGCCAAATCAACTACCGCTTTCACCTTGCAGGCTACACCGATGTTCAAATGCCCTTTCAGGCCAGCGCCCCGGGCAGGTTCGAGATCACGGCGACCCTATCGCCAGTCGAACGCAGACCTGACGGCAATGTTCGCCCCTGGCAAAGCACCGGACGACGAAACGGCCACGGCAAGGACAGACAACGCTCGGTCGAAGCCAGGCCCGCCACCCAGTCAAGCGTACCCGAAACCGCGCCGGGCGAAGTCAAATCGGCCTCGGGGGTATCCGCCTCCGCTACCCGCCCCGGCCAATCCGCCGGCCAATCCGCGTTGCCTCCTCTCGGCGAGCGCAATCCCGTGCACCGGATCGGGCACTAGGGATGAAACAGGGAGGAACACAGGAACGGAGGGTGGTCTCAGGCGGTCGCATTTCGGTTGTAGGTCGGTCTTTCCAAGTCGCCTAGGACCGTGGTATCAATGGCGCCCGTTTGGGAGGAAGGGGTTCGCGCAAGAGAAGCCACCGCTGATCTTGTGTTAGCCTCACCTCTTGAATCTGACAGCATCGCCGCCCTAGCTCAGTGGTAGAGCATCGCTTTCGTAAAGCGAGGGTCCCCGGTTCAATCCCGGGGGGCGGCTCCGCCAAAAAGTCAGGGATTCCGGGTACTTCGGGGCAAGATACTGAACAACGTTCAGTGAAAATTGCCAAAGTGTTGCCAAGTTCTGGGGCGGCGGGGGGTGGAAGTCCGGCGCAACCCCATGGCAAGAAAGGGGTTCCTCCGTGGTCGGCTAGCACGCGGTGCGAGGGATGCGGTGACTACGCTCCGTGCGGGAAGACCCACGGGAAAAACGGGGTGCCGCCTCTGCCGGCGATCCCGGAGGTGTGCAAGGTATGCGGCGACACGGGAAGGGTGTTCGATGAGCTAACCCTGTCGGTCGACGCTTGCCCGAGGGGTTGCAGGCCAACCGGCGAGAAGTCTGGGAATCATGAGGTCGAGGCGAAGGGCCTGCGCTGCCAGGAAACCGGGTGCGACGCTTTTGCGATCTCTCCGCGCGGGTGGTGTCGTCGTCATGACCGGCCGGTCGAGGGCAAGGTTGAGGTGCGAAGGTGCAAGGGAATCCCCGTCACCCAAGACCCTGGCGAGGCTTGCGAGTGCGTTCTAGGTCCCGAGGTAAAGGGCGACCGCTGCGCGATCTGTGAGGGGTGGATGATCCGGTGTGGGGAGTGCGACGGATGCAACGGCCATCTGCCTGGATGGAATGTAACCGGCAAGCTCTGCTCTGACTGCCGGGCTCTTCGCCAGCATCACATTGCCAACCCTTGGGAGTATCTCGAAGTCGAAAGGCACAGAGTCGCGAGGGACTTCGAAGACGCTTGGACCGCGCTTGCCGCAAGGTCCGACGTCGATGCCGAAACCTTCGCCGCCTGCAAAGCTCTGCGCGATCTGGAGGTGGGCAAGTGACCCGCCTTGTGGTTGCCGAGCGCACCGGGGAGTGCACCGCATGCCGAGGCAAGGGCCTCGTGCGTGCACACGGGTGTTGCTCGTGGGTGCAGTGCTCTGTGTGCAAAGGTCGCTGCTTTTTGCTCGTGCCGGTGAGCGAGACGACGCGAGCTGACGTACAATCGAGGAAGGCCCAAGACCACGGCCGGGAAGGAGGTGAAATTATGAAAATAGTTGTACTAGCTCTCGCGCTCGGCCTTGCCCTTTCCTGCAAGCAGGAAGGCAACGCTGCTCTCGGGCCTGATGCTGCGTCCGATGCGATGCTGGGCACGCCTGACGTGCTCGGGCCGGATGCTGTGTCTGATGTACGGCAGAGCACTCCTGACGTGCTCGGGCCGGATGCGCAGGTGGACCTGCGGCCAAGTACGCCTGACGTGCCAGGGCCTGACCTTGCACAAGATGCACGGGTTGGGCGCTGCTCGGCTGCGCCGACGCCAACCAATTTCGGCACCGTGTGTGCCGGGTCGGACAAAACAGTGTGGTGCTACGTCGGCGAACCGGAGGGGGCCGATCCGCTCGTACCAAGACCGTGTTTTGTGCCGGCCAAGGTCGTCTCGGGAAGTGACCGAGACGTGTATTTCGTGCTGTCGTGCTCGCAGTGCCCGACGTTTGACGGGGGTGTCCTTTGAGTCGCCGCGGGTGGTCCGTCCTCTCGTGGTGCCTCTTGCCGACGCTCTTGCCGGCATGGTTGCTCGTGCAAGCGGGTAACCTGCCGCGCTTTGCGGCGGTGCTCGGCAAGTGGATTGCTCGGCCGTGGCTTTACTGCCGGGAGCGCTCGAAGGGGTGGCTTGCGTATCCCGCCGCCATCAAGGTCCGAAACCCGAATCGGAAGGTGCGGTCATGAAAGTGACTGTGTCTTCGCCGAATCTCGGCTTGATGATGACGTCGCTGCCTGACGTGAACGCGGCAGAGGTGGGCGAGCTGTCGGCGGAAGAAGAGGCGTTCTATGAACTCGTGGGCAGAGTCGCGGCCCATGCGGTCCAGGCGACGCGGCTCTTCGGTCGTGGCGTCTCCGTGCTCATCGAGTTTGAACCGGAGGTGCGCTCATGAAGGCCGTCTTGTGGATGCCAGGGCGGTTTAACCTCACGAACAAGATGCTTTCCAACCTGCGCGCCGCTGGCGTGGCGAGGGGCAGAGGCATAAGGGGCGCCGTCGACTACTTCGCAGAGGAGACGCTTGCCATTCGGCTCGCGGCAGCGTCCGCGGCAAGGCAGTACGACCTTGCCCGACTCGTGCCAGTGCCCGATACGACGTGTGATGTTGGCGTGTACGTCTTCGGGCACAGAAAGCACGATCCGGATGCGTGGTACCTCCTCGCCAAGCCTGCGATTGACGGGCTCGTGAATGCCGGCGTCTTCTACTCCGACCGTCGGCAAGTCCACGTGGTGTCAGGGCGAGTCCTTCAAACCCACTTTGAAGAGGAAGCCGCCCGCACAGAGCTTGGTCTAGGCAAGCTGCCGCTGTCGTCTTCCCATGGTGCGGCCATCGTCCTTCACTGGCTCGGGATGGAAGTGTGCGGCCATGCGTAGGGTGGTGGTCGAGTTCGCGAATTCGAAGCATCGCGAACGGTTCAAGGTGGGGTGGGAAGGGACCGGCGTGGTAGCGGCACAAAACGCCACCGCGCACTGGTTGCAACAGGCAGTGCGTGCGGCGTTCGAGTCGGGCGCTTGCGTGACGTTTGCGGTGTCGGTTCACCAGGACGGGCCGGACTGTGAACACGAGGTGCCCCGTGGCTAAGGCGCAACCTCTCCTTCCAGGAACGTTGCCGACGCCAGCACAGGCTCGGTCAAACCTTCGGGTGGCGCGATCCGAGGTGAAGGAAAAGAGCAATGTCGCCGACGGGATGAAGGACCGCGCCGACGCCGCGAAGGAAGAGCTAGAGGCCGCAACCAAGGAAGTCGAAGAGACGGAAGTTGACATGCTCGAAGCCGAGGAAGACAGCGAGGCGTCGGCTCGTCACCAGAAAGCCTACAAGCGAATGGAACGGGCCGCGACTGACGTTGGCAAGGTGAGCGCGACTCTCAAGCTTGCCCGCAAAGAACAGAAGGTGGCCCTAAAGCACCTTGCGACCGCGCGGGAAGACATCGAAGCGATCCGAGCGGGGAGGCGCAAGCCATGACCTGGCACGCGTTCAACGTGCATGCCCAGCATCTCGCCTGGTGGTGCTGGCTCGGCATCGGCGTGGTGGTTGGGCAACTTCTCTACGGGGGCCGGCGATGAGCGGCCCGGTCGTGACCGATGAGACGGGCCTTCATGCAGCGGAATGCGAATGCGTCCGCTGTGATGCTGGCTATCGCCCGACGGAACTGGAAAGGCGAGCGGCAATGCGAGCGCTCGCAGAACGGAAAGCGGCAGAGGCGAAGCGTGCGGCGGCCCTACTGGCCAAGGTTGCGCCGGCAAGGCGCCGCACCTTGGAGCCGCCGCGGCCGATCGTGCCGCCGACGCCTGAAGAATTCGAAGAGCTGCGCAGGATGCGGGAAGGACTGAGACGATGAAGGCTGCGATCTACCTACGTGTGTCGACGGACAAGCAAACCGAAGAGAATCAAGAGCCCGAGTGCCGCAAGCTCTGCGCGGCGCGCGGGTGGGAACCCGTGTTCTTTCGCGAGACGATGAGCGGGGCGAAGCAGCGGCCGGTGTGGGATGCGCTCAAGGAAGACGTGCGCAAGGGACAGTTCCGCCAAGTCGTCTTTTGGTCGATTGACCGCATCGGCCGCAACAAGGTGCAGCTCTGCCACGATCTGCGGGAACTGTTCCGCTACGGTGCCGTGGTGGCCTCGGTCAAGGAATCGTGGCTTGACCATGCCGACGGGCCGCTGCGCTCGCTCCTAATCGACATCATCGCTTGGTTTGCTGAAGGCGAGCGCGCTCGGCTCATCGACAGAACCAAGGCAGGGTTGGCGAGGGCAGTGGCCGCCGGTCGCAAGCTCGGGCGTAAGCCCTTGCCCGTCGAACGGCAAGCGGAAATCGAAGCCGAGTGGAAGAGGGGCACCGGGCCTTACCGTATCGCCCAGATGCTTGGCCTCAAGGAATCGACCGTCCGAACCTACTGCAACCGGTTCGAAGCGTCCGCGAAAAAGGGTGACGAAACGGAGGGGTAGAAAACGGCGAAAAACCGGGGGAAGAGAAGGTCAAAAGCCGTGCGCGACAATCCCACGATTTTCGCGCACGTGGACCCAGTGCGGTACAGTGCGGAACAATCCCGTGCGTGACTGGCTTGACCAAAA
>Ga0302323_100004627_pt1 | contig 11215 bp, 9 predicted proteins | sample Fen_T0_3_FD_201950 | JGI IMG/M metagenome (GOLD analysis project Ga0302323, IMG submission 201950) | Peat permafrost microbial communities from Stordalen Mire near Abisko, Sweden - Fen_T0_3 | ecosystem: Environmental > Terrestrial > Soil > Wetlands > Permafrost | place: Sweden: Abisko... | reverse complement strand
CTGCCGATCGTCATCTACAATTTCCCACAGGCTACCGGATACGACATCCCTGCCGAGGTGGTTATCGAACTCGCCGATCACCCGAACGTCATTTCGATCAAAGAATCGAGCGGCAACCTGGAAAAAGTGAAGAAGATGGTCGACGGCACGCGCCACGTGAAGCGCTCCGCCACCGTGACCGAGACGTTCGAAGCCGTTACTCCGCGCATGTTCAAGGCCGCCACTGCCGAAAGCGCCAAACAGAGCAGGGAACTCGTTACCGTCGAGGCCTTGGCTGGTTCGGTGGAGCGCCGCATGCCCTCACCCGTCCCCGACAGCGGCTCTCCGAAGCCTTCATCTTCCGCTGTAAGTGTCGTCGGCAAACTTAAGACCCGCCAAAAGGAAGTTGGGTTCCAGGTAATGGTCGGTGCGGCCCACCAACTCGAACCCTCGCTAGGAATGGGAGCCGTGGGAGCGATCCTCGCATTTGCCTGCCCAGCCCCCATGGCCTGCTACGAAATCTACGCCGCCCTCAAGGAAGGCGACATCGCCCTCGCCCGCGAGAAGCAGGAGCGCGTGAAACTCCCGGCACAGCGAATCGTCAGCGAACTCGGAGTCCCGGGCGTGAAGTATGCCATGGAGCTCAACGGATACTATGGGGGCACCTCACGCCTGCCGTTTCTGCCGCTCTCCGCTGATCTCAAGGCCGAAATCGAAAGGCTGATGGCGGGGATTCGTAGCTGAGGGCTACCCACTGGATTCGAAAATCCCAGGGGAAGCAGATACGACCGCCTCACTCCCCGCGTTGCAGCCTGCCCATGGCCGAAACGCGCAGAATCAGGCCTCGAGGAGTAGCCCCCCGGCCGGCCACGCGCCATTGACCGGTAACCCGCCCGGTGGCAGACTTGACTAGCAGGTGTGTGAGTCGGCCTATGTCTGCGAGGTTTTTCATGAAGGTTCCAGCGGTTTGCGCCGTGATTCTAGGGGTTTTGGCGGCCACCGTTTTCCTTCGTGCCCAGAAACAGGATCCGTTCAGCGTTCCGGGAACTCCCACCGGGCCTGCACTCTATGAGAGCAAAGGGTCTGTCGTCAGACTCACGGTCCACAGCAAGAATGGTAGTCGCCTGGACCGCCAGGCTGTGGTGAAACTGTACAACCGGAGGGATAAGAGCGCGTTATGGCGGACTACGACGAGCGAGGCGGAAGTTTCGTTTTGGGATCTGATGGTGGGCCAATATGACCTTGAGATCAGTGCCGTCGGCTATCTCACGGAGGAGCAGGAACTCGTCGTCGGAACTCTTCTTGCCACCTATCAACTGGAAATCGTGCTGAAGCCCGATCCAGCCGCCATTGACTTGAACCGCGGATTCGACAGCAAACTCGCCGCCAAGCCACGAAAGGAGATCCAGCGAGGTGTCACTGCTCTCAAGTCAGGGGACTACGGGCAAGCGCAGAAACGGTTGGAATCTGCCTACCGGGCCGCTCCCTCCAGTCCAGACGTAAATTTTCTCCTGGGATACTTGTTTTTCCAGCGCAAACAGTTCGATGTGGCACAAAATTTTCTCGGCAATGCAGCCAATCTTGATCCCCGGAATGTCCAGGCTCTGACGCTGCTGGGCAGGATGCATCTACAGCAGAAAGAATACGGTCCGGCGCAGACTAAGTTGGAGCAGGCGGTGGCCATCGACGACGACTACTGGTTGGCTCATAGCTTGCTCGCGGATACCTACCTGAGGCAGGGCGAGTTCGAGAAGTCACGGATTCAGGCGCAGTCCGCGATCGACCGGGGCAAGGGCGGCGGGTCTTCTGCTTACCTGGTACTCGGACAGGCGCTCGCCAATGCTGGGCAGAGCAAGGAAGCGGTGCAAGCACTGCAAACCTATCTGCAATACGCGCCCAAGAGCCCAAACGAAGGGACGGTGAAGGACTACATCGCGGAGCTCGAGAAGCGTATTTCGAACCCCGTCGCTGCGGGTTCCGCGCCTAGCTATGTGGCCAACGTCGCCGCCGGTTCACTCGAGGAAACCGACGAACTACGGTTGTCGGAAAAGTCATGGCACCCATCCGGCATCGATGATTTCAGGCCCGCCACTGCTTCCGGTGTAACTTGCCCGGCCGACACCGTGCTGAGTCGGACCGGAGAGCGGGTCAAGGAACTGGTTGACGATGTGGCCCGCTTCTCTGCAGTCGAGGAAATACTCCATGAGAACCTGGACGAACTCGGGCACGCCACCACTCGGGAAACCCGGCTGTTCAACTACCTGGTCGATATCTCGCAGGCCGATCCCGGTTCGGTGGATGAATACCGCTCGGTCCACGAGGGTCTGTCGGACTTTCCGGACCAGATCGCCACTCGTGGCCTGCCTTCGCTGGCCATGGTCTTCCACCCGGCGATGCGCGACAACTTCCAGATGACCTGCGAGGGACTTGGCGAATGGCACGGACGCGCAGCCTGGCTGGTCTATTTCCGGCAGCGCGAGGACCGCCCGAACCGGCTGCACGCCTACAAGATTGGCGACGAAGTCTACTCCGTTGATCTCAAGGGACGGGCCTGGATCTCCTCCGACAAATTCCAGATTCTCCATCTTGAATCGCAATTGGTAAGTCCGCTTCGCACCATCAAACTACTGAGCGAATACCAATCCGTGGACTACGGCCCTGTCAGCTTTCCGCGCAAGAATGCCGAGCTCTGGCTACCCAAGAGCGCGGACCTGTACTGCGACTTCCGGCGGCACCGCTTTCATCGTCGCCACAGTTTTAACAACTTCATGCTTTTCTCCGCGGATGCGCAGGAACTGCCCAAGGCTCCTGCCGTCAGGCCGGCGCCGCCACCGCACAATTGAGGAAGGCACGTCACACCCTGTTGTGATCTAAGTCACGACCCACTATAATCAATCGAACGAACGTTCGAACCATGGCAGCGTCCCCTTCAACCCGCCCCCCCCCCCCCCCCCGCAAAGCCAATGGCCCTGCGCCCGAGACCCGCTTCGACCGCCGCCTGGGCGAGATTCTGGACCACGCCACCGAGGTCTTCTGCGAAAAAGGATATGAAGGCGCTTCCATGCGCGACCTTTCGCGCGCCAGCGGCGTTTCGCTCTCCGGGCTTTATTACTACTTCGAATCGAAGGAACGCCTGCTGTACCTGATCCAGAAACACACCTTTACCACCATTCTCGACAAACTCAAGACGCGACTCGAAGGGGTGGCCGATCCCGAGCAGCGCATCCGCATCTTCATCCTGAACCACCTCGAATATTTTCTGGTCAACCAGCAGGGGATGAAAGTTCTCTCGCATGAAGATGAGGCGCTCAAGAATGGCCCCAGTTCCGAGATCGCAGCTATCAAGCGCACCTACTATCGAACCTGTATTGGTCTTATGGACGACCTGAAGCGCGCCCAGGGTTTGGACTTCAATTCGCGCACCGCCGTCATGAGCCTGTTCGGCATGATCAACTGGATCTACACCTGGTACAGCCCGCGCGTGGACGGCAGCGCCCAGGAACTTGCCCAGAGGATGGGCGACATCTTCCTGACTGGCGTAACCGCTGGCAGTTCAGGCCTTAAGCACAGGAAAGACATTTCTGACTTGTCATCCCGACCCTGAGCGAAGTCGAAGGGGAGGGATCTGCAGTTTTCGCCGCTGATCTAGCAATTCAGCGCCGACACATTTGAATCAAGGAGCATTCATGGCCACCACCACGCAACTCGCCACCGGCGAAACCACCAAGCAGGTGGTCAACTATCGCACCGACGCCGGCGTAGCCGTGATCGAGATGAACGATCCGCCCGCCAACACCTACACCTACGAGATGAACCGCCAACTCGACGAAGCGATCCTGAAGGCGAGGATGGATAACAACGTCTACGTGATCGTCCTCACGGGCGCGGGGGATAAGTTCTTCTCGGCCGGCGCCAATATCAAGATGCTGGCCTCGGTCGACCCGACCTTCAAGTACTACTTCTGCCTGCACGCCAACGAGATGCTGCTGCGCCTCGAGCACACCCCCAAACTTGTGATCGCCGCGATCAACGGACATTGCGTCGGCGGCGGACTCGAAATCGCGATGGCGGCGGATCTCCGCATCGCGCGCAAGGACGCCGGAAAGATCGGCCTGCCCGAGGTCAACCTGGGCGTGCTCCCGGGCACGGGGGGCACGCAGCGTCTGTCGCGCATGGTCGGCAAGAGCAAGGCCATCGAACTGATGGTCACGGGCAACACGTTCTCCTTTGAAGAGGCGAAAGACTTCGGCATCGTGAACGACATCTTCGAGCGCGAAGGCTTCATGGAAAACATCATGGAGTACGCCCGCCAGTTCACGCCGCCGAACAAGGCCGCGAAAGCCGTTGGCCGGATCAAGCGGGCCGTGCAGACCGGATGGGAGATTCCTATGGAGTCGGCGTTGGCCGTGGAGCGCGAGAACCAGCAGATCCTGTTCCAGAGCGACGACGCCAAAGAAGGCCTGGCCGCCTACGTAGAAAAGCGCCCAGCAAAATTCACGGCCAAATAGTTAACGTAGGGACAGTCGCCCCTCGAATGTCCAGCGGAGCGTAGCTCTGCAGATCATTCGCGCCGAGGCATAGAGCCACTGGGAAGAACGGAAGAACTTCCATGTGTCCTCTGTGACCTCGGTGGTCAAAGACCGGGCATAGAAGACAAAATGATTGCAGCCAGCAAAGTAAATCTGAAACCCGGCCGCCTACTGATCGACGGCCAGTGGCTCGAGGCTTCCAAGCGCTTCGATACCATCAATCCCGCCACCGGCGAGGTGCTGACGCAAATTGCCGAAGCATCCCGCGAAGACGTGGACCGCGCTGTCACCGCCGCTCGCCGTACCTTCGAGGATAGATCCGGTCCCTGGCGCAAGATGTCGGCCTCGGACCGCGGCAAGTTGATCTGGCGTCTCGCCGATCTGATCGAGAAGAACATCGAGGAGCTCGCGGAACTTGAAACCCTCGACAACGGCAAGCCGATATTCGAATCGCGCAACGTCGATATGCCCATGACCATCGACGTCCTGCGCTACTACGCCGGATGGGCTACGAAGATTCACGGCGAGACCGTCAACACCTTCGACGCGGCCTTCACCTACACGCTGCGGGAGCCGGTCGGAGTTGTGGGCCTGATCATCCCGTGGAATTTCCCGTTGTTATTGGCCTCATGGAAACTCGGCCCCGCGCTTGCTTGCGGCAACACCATCGTCCTCAAGCCCGCCGAGCAGACGCCGCTCACAACGCTGCGGATGGGTGAACTGGCCATCGAAGCAGGCATTCCAGCGGGCGTGCTGAACATCGTCACCGGCGGCCCGGAAGTGGGCAAGGCCATCGTCCAGCATCCCGGCATCGACAAAATTGCTTTCACTGGATCCACCGCCGTTGGCAAGGAAATCATGAAGGGCGCGGCCGATACGCTCAAGCGTGTAACTCTGGAGCTCGGCGGGAAGTCGCCCAACATCGTTTTCGCCGACGCCGATCTCGACAGCGCGGTTCGCGGTGCGTTCAACGGCATCTTCTACGGCAAGGGCGAATGCTGCAACGCCGGCTCGCGGCTCTTCGTGGAATCGAAAGTCCACGATGAATTTATGGAGAAGTTGTTAGCTCGCACTGCCAAGCTGAAGCCTGCCGACCCGCTCGATCAAAAGACGCGGCTGGGCGCCATTGTCAGCCAGGAACAGATGAACGCGGTCCTCGGCTACATCGAGTCCGGCAAGAAAGAGGCGAAGCTAGTCGCCGGCGGGAACCGCGTCTCACTCGATGGCGGCAAAGGTTTCTTCCTCGAGCCTACGATATTCGACGGGGTCTCCAACAGCGCCAGGATCGCGCAGGAAGAAATCTTCGGCCCCGTGCTCTCAGTGTTATCGTTCGACGATGCCGAACAGGCCGTCGAGCAGGCCAACAACAACCCGTACGGACTCGCCGCCGCCGTCTGGACGCGCGACGTAAAGAAGGCCCACACCGTCTCCCGCATGCTGAAAGCCGGAACGGTCTGGATCAACACCTACGGCCCGATGGACGCCGCCATGCCCTTCGGCGGCTTCAAGCAATCGGGTTTCGGTCGCGAATTGGGCATGCACGCAATCGAACACTACACCGAACTGAAAACAGTTTGGTTGAACATGGGGTAAAAAGCTGTGAACCACAGGGAACACAGAGATTCACGGGGAATTTGCGCCCAGGTTTCTCCCTGTGGTCCTCTGTGCCCCCCGTGGTTAAGAATTTGAGGACCTATGCCAGGCAAGGTAGCAAAAATCGGAAGTTTCAGCGAGTGGGTCGGCGTCTTCAACGAATGGCGCAAGGAAGTCGGCGTCAATAAAGACGACGTCGAGGCCTTCCACTTCGACACGCTCTACGGCGCGATCGAAACCGAAGAGATCCAATTCGGATCCTACAAAGGCAATCGCAAGTGGGAGAACCTCCGCCAAATCCCCACCCAGCAGATGCGCGACGCGCTCATGAACATGATCATCTACCAGGGCGACACCGAGTTTGCCTCGGTCGAGCAGCAGCGCAACCTGTTCGAGTCCGCCCCCACCGACTGGGACCGCCGCGCCCTTACCCGCGTCATGATCGAAGAAATGCGCCACGGCTGGCAGATGTGCGCCTTGCTCATCGACTTTTTCGGCTCCTCCGGAAAAGTCGAGGCGCAAAAGATGCTGGAGCGCCGCGCCTTCGAAAACAAACGCCTGCTCGGCACCTTCAACGTTGAGGTTGACAACTGGCTCGACTTCTTCACCTACACCGATTTCGTCGACCGCGACGGCAAGTTCCAACTCCAGATGCTGAAGTATTCTTCGTTCGCCCCGCTCGGCCGCTCTACCTCCTATATGCTCCGCGAGGAAGCCTTCCACATGGGCACTGGCAACGACGGATTACGCCGCGTGGTGGAAGCCGGAGTCATTCCGCAGTGGCTCCTGCAGAAGTACCTCAACAAGTGGATTTCGAGTTCCTACGATCTGTTCGGCACCGATCACTCGTCTTCGGCGCACTGGGCCTACGTCTGGGGCATCAAGGGCCGCTACGACGAACTCCAGAACGAGAAGGCCGCCGACCTCGACGACCTGAACGACTACAATCGCCACTTGTACCGGCAGGAAGTTTCGGGACTGATCGACCGCCTCAACACGTTTCTGAAGCCCGGAGACAAGAAGTTCTATACTCCCGACATCCACTTCAACCGCAGCATCGGACGTTGGGCAGGGAAGAAGTTCCACTGCGAAACCGGAGAGCCGCTGGACGACCGTGCCTACGAGCAGCACTGCGAAGAGAGTCTGCCGTCGGCAAAAGATAAAGTGCTCTTGCTTGACATCATCCGCAACGAGAAGAAGTGGATCAAAGAGAAAGAAGGCGCCCGCGACCCGCTGTCTACCATCGGCGAGCCGCGCAAGTCTGCGATTAATATTTAGGAGAGGCAAAACGTTCCACGTGGAACAATTTGTACTGATTGGGTCGTACGTACATAGTTGTAGGCGAATGGGCTTCATCTGAGTGAGCGGGAAGGAGTTGACCCGCCCCGCGAAGAAGACAAACATACGTGAGCATCACATCCACAGTTCGGGTTGAAGTTGAGGCGGCTTTGCTCGCGCGGGTCTGGCTCAGCAACCCGCCGTTGAATATTCTAGATATCCCCATGATGCGCGAACTCCACCAGGCGTTCGCCGAACTGGAACTCCGCTCCGACATTTCCGTCGTCCTTATTCAAGGCGACGCCCGCGCCTTTTCCGCCGGTGTAGATATCAAAGCGCACGTTCCCGAGCATATTCATGAAATGCTCAACAGCTTCCACGCCGTGATTCGCGCCATCGTGGCCTCGCGCAAGATTACAATTGCCGCCGTGCAAGGCGCATGCCTCGGCGGAGGCGCGGAACTGGCTGCTGTCTGCGACATGGTTTACACCGCCCGCGACGCTACCTGGGGATTCCCTGAAATCAAGCTGGGCTGCTACCCGCCGGTCGCTGCCGTAGCTCTACCTGCGCTGATCGGCCAGAAGCGCGCTGCCGAGCTCATTCTCACCGGCCGCCAGATCTCAGGCGACGAAGCCGTAGCCATCGGCCTCGCCAACCGTTCAGCGCGTGCCGAAGAACTCGAAGCTGTCGTCCAGGAGACGCTCAACCAACTTCAGCAGCTAAGCCCCGCCGCCCTTGCCCACGCCAAGAAATCCATTTACGCCTGGGATGCGATTCACTTTGACAAAGGACTGGCCCGGGCTGAGAGAATCTATCTGGAAGAAGTCATCCACACCGAGGACGCGCGTGAAGGTATCATGGCCTTCCTAGAAACGCGGCCACCGAAATGGACAGGCAAGTAGAAATGACGAACCCGACCCCAGTGGCGAAGACTCCCTACAGTTCCGGCCACCTGATGTGCCGCTCGACCGCGTGGGGCGTCATGGGATTCCTGGCCTGCTCGTACTTCGCCTGGATTTCATTCAGCCACGTCCTGCGCAACGAGTATGACTGGCCGCACGACAGCTGGACCGCGGCAACCTACGTCGTCTGGGTTCTGCTGCTCGCCGGGTCGATGCTGGACACCCACTGCTTGCGGGAGCGGCTGTTCTTCGGTTTGCTGGTAGCGAATTTTGTCCAGGGCTTTGCCCTTACGCTGTGGCGCACCATCCCATCCACCCAGGTTCACAATGCGCGACTCGGTACCGGCGTACTGTGGACACTGGCTGCGCTGGTGAGCTTAACCACCATGGGGCGCGGGCATACGGTCGGGGCAGAAAAGGACGCCTAGAGTTTCGCCGGGAGGGCCCAACCATGACCACAGAACCAACTCTTGAAATGGAAATCAGTCCCGGCCAGGTCAAATCGCTGCAGAAGCGCGGCGAAACATTCACCCTGCTCGATGTGCGTGAGCCCGGGGAGTGGGAAGCCTCCCGCATCGAAGGTGCAAAGCACATCCCGATGGGCGATATCCCGTCGCGCGCGCATCAGGAACTTGGCCCCGACGACCATATCGTCGTCATGTGTCATCACGGAGTTCGCTCCCTGACGGTGACCAACTGGCTCCGCCAGCAAGGATTCGAAAGGGTTCAATCGATGCGCGGCGGCATCGACGGATGGGCCCGCACGGTGGATCCGAAGGTGCCGATTTATTGAAGGAGCTTTTGGCTCTTAGCTCTTAGCCTTCAGCTTGGAACTTCCGGGCCAAGAGCTAAAAGCTAGTAACAATGAAAAAAGAACTCATCGACCTCCGCATCAACGGCCGCGCCCATGAACTCGCCATCGAGCCCAATGCGCTCTTGCTCGACGTGCTGCGCCGCGATCTGAATCTCACCGGCTCCAAGCGCGGGTGCGACGACTCGTCCTGCGGCTCTTGCACGGTGCTGGTGGACGGCACGCCGATGCTCGCCTGCACAATGCTCGCCGCCAGTTGCGAAGGTCAGGAGATCACGACCGTCGAGGGAGTCAGCGAACATGGCAGCCTTGCCGCCATCCAGAAAGCCTACGGCGATTGGGGCGGCGCCCAATGCGGATTCTGCACTCCCGGCTTCATGATGACGGTCAAACATCTGCTCTCGATCAACGAAAATCCAACAGAAGAAGAAATACGCGCCGCGCTGAGCGGCAATCTCTGTCGCTGCACCGGCTACACCCAGATGTACCAGGCAATCAAAGCCGCCATCGAAGCAGAAAAGAAGGGGATGGCGGTGGCCAAGTGAGCCGGCAGTAGCTAAGGATTGCCATCCTGGTTGAAGCGAAGGACCTGCTGTTTTGCCACCGCTACATCGATCGTGACTGAGGACCGGGAACTGAGAACTAACATGCCGAACGACCACCGACCAACGGCCAGTGACTTTTCCATCATCGGCAAGCCCATCGCCATGGTCGACGCCGCCGGTAAAACAACTGGTTCCGGCAAGTACACCGACGACCTCTCAGTTCCCGGCATGCTCTATGGCAAGATCCTGCACTCGCCGCATCCGCATGCCCGAATCAAGAGCATCGACACGACCCGCGCCTGCCAACTCGACGGCGTCATCGCGGTCGTCACCGGCAAAGACGCCCCGAATCCCTTCGGCATTCTCCCCGTCGGTCACGACGAGCACGCGCTCGCCCTTGACAAGGTCCGCTACGTGGGCGACAACGTAGCCTGCGTCGCCGCCGTCTCCGAAGCGATCGCCGAACAGGCCCTCGAACTGATCGACGTCGATTACGAACTCCTGCCCGCCTACTTCGATCCCGAAGACTCGATGAAGGCTGAGAAAGACCTCATTCACGACAATAAGCGCCACAACCTGGAGAAGGATTACCACCATGTCTTCGGCGATCCCGACCAAGCCTTTGCCGAGGCCGACTATATCGCCGAAGGACGCTTCCTCGCGAACGAAGTCACCCACGCCGCCATGGAGCCGCACTCTACGCTGGCGTCGTTCGAACTCGATCCGTATACCGGCAACCTGGGCCGCCTGACAGTCTGGTCGTCCACGCAGGTCCCGTACTACCTGCAGCACAAGCTGTCGCTCGTGCTCGAGATGCCGATGCAACAGATCCGCGTGATCAAGCCACTGGTGGGCGGCGGCTTTGGTGGAAAAAGTGAAGTCATTCCTATCGAAATTATTGCTGGTATCGCAGCCCGCGCCGCCCGCAAGCCGGTGAAGATCACTTACACGCGCGAAGAAGTTTTCTGGGCCCATCGCGGACGCCCGCGCACCATCGTCGATCTCAAAACCGCTGTCAAGAACGACGGCCGCATCACCGCCGTCAAAGCCCGCGTCGTGCAGGACGGCGGCGGCTACTGCTCCTACGGCGTCGTCACCATTCTTTATTCCGGCGCACTGCTCGGCGCCCTCTACGACATCCCGAACATCCAATACGACGGCTACCGTGTCCTCACCAATAAACCCGCCTGCGGCGCCATGCGCGGACACGGCACGGTCAACGTCCGCTTCGCCTTCGAATCGCAGCTCGATGAGATCGCCGGCAAGCTCGAAATCGATCCGGCCGAGATCCGCCGTCGCAATCTGCTCAAGCCGCCCTGCATCACGGTCAACGGCCTGCGCGTGCAGAGCTACGGATTGCCCGAATGCATTGACCAGGTCGTTACCCGCTCGCGCTGGAACGAGCGCAAAGGCAAGCTGCCCAGGTCGCGCGGTCTCGGCATCGCGTGCAGCCACTACGTCAGCGGCGCCGCCAACTCAATCATTCGATCCGACATGCCGCACTCCACCGTCAACATCAAGATTGACCGCGACGGAGGAGTAGTCGTCTACACCGGTGCATCCGACATCGGACAGGGC
>Ga0302323_100004626_pt1 | contig 11216 bp, 9 predicted proteins | sample Fen_T0_3_FD_201950 | JGI IMG/M metagenome (GOLD analysis project Ga0302323, IMG submission 201950) | Peat permafrost microbial communities from Stordalen Mire near Abisko, Sweden - Fen_T0_3 | ecosystem: Environmental > Terrestrial > Soil > Wetlands > Permafrost | place: Sweden: Abisko... | reverse complement strand
TGAATTCGACAACCAGTTCGGTGCCGCCCTTGAAATCCACGCCCCAGTTCAGCACGTGGCCACGATCCTTCAGGACGTAGGCGTTGATCGGCAGCATCGCCAAGGTAAGAAGGACGAGGACAATCGATGATCCAATCCAGTACTTCTGCTTGCCAATGAAGTCGATGTCGGTGCCCGACTTGATGACTTCAAAGAATTTCTGTTGCTCCGCCATCGGTGTCTCTCCTGCAAACTAGATTGAAAGCGTGGACCGGACCGTCCCGCGGCGGTTCACCAAAACATCGAACATCCAGTGCGAGATCCACACCGAGGTGATCAGGTTGGTGACGATGCCGACGAGCAAGGTCACGGCGAACCCGCGGATGGGGCCGGAACCGTACGAATAGAGCACGATGCCGGCGACGAAGTTGGTGACGTGGGCGTCGAACACGGTCCAGAAGGCGCGCTGGAAGCCAGCGTCCACCGCCGTGCGTGGCGACTTACCCAGACGCAATTCCTCGCGGATGCGCTCGTAGATGATGATGTTCGAGTCCACCGCCATACCAATCGTGAGCACCAAACCCGCGATGCCAGGCAGGGTCAGAGAGGCCTCGAAGGCCGCCAGGATGGCGATCATGAAGAGCATGTTGAGCGTCATAGCCAGGTTCGCGATGAATCCGGATACGCGGTAGTAGATGAGCATGAAGAGGATGACCGCCAGGGCGCCGATGCCCATGGACATCTTGGCCTTGTCGATGGCGTCCTGACCCATGGTCGCGCCGACCTGGGTTTCGAAGGATTTCTTGAGCGGCGCGGGCAAAGCACCGGAACGCAACACGCCAACCAGATCCTTGACCTCTTGCTGAAGCTTGAAGGGGTCGCCGTAACCACCCATGGTGATACGTCCGCGATCGCTAATCTTGGACTCGATGACCGGCGCGCTGGTGATCTTCTCGTCAAGGACGACCGCCATCTTGCGACCCACGTTCTCGCCGGTTAGCTTGCCCATCATGTCGGCGCCCGTGCGGTTCATGGTGAACGACACCTCGGGGCGCCCCATTTCGTCCCAGCTCTCGTCGGCCATGGACAGGTATTCACCCGTGACGCCTGCGCGCTTCTTGAGCAAGTAGGTCCGGTAGTACTTGTCCGGTGTTCCTTCGCCAGCTTCCCGGGGGCTCATGAGCTCAAGGGCAATTTCGCGATCGTTCGGAACCGCCAGATCACCGGCAAGCCCGGCGATGAACTTGGTCAGCTCTTCCTTGTCCTTTTCCTTTACGCGCAGGTAGACGTCCTCGTGCTGCGTGCCCTGGTGCTTCTCGGTCCAGGATTCGGGCGCCACGGTGATTGCGCCATCCTTGGCCACCGACGCGGCGACCTTCTTCATGTACTCCGAGCCGTCGTCCACGATCTTGAATTCAAGCTGGGCAGTACGGCCGATGATGCTCTTGATGCGCTCGAAGTCCTTCTCCTTGGCGCCCGGCAACTCGACCACGATGTCCGAGCCCTTTTTGATGATGGTGGGCTCGGCCACGCCGAAGGCATCTACGCGGCCCCGGATGGTTTCGATGGCCTGGCGCAAGGCCAGCTCTTCGACCTCGGCAACCCGGTCTGAATCGTACTTCAGCTTGACCGTGCCGGTAGCCGCATCCCGGCTCACTAGATCCAGGTCGCGGCGGAAGGGCTTAAGCAGCTCGTCGTCTAGCTTGGCCGCCTCACCTGGAACCTTGAAGGTGATGGCGATGTCGTCGCGCCCGGTGCGAACAACGGCGAAATCAGCGCCCTTCTTGCGGAGCGCATCGTCCACCTCGTTGGCCAAACGATCGACCTTGCTGGCCACCGCCTTCTCGATGTTCACCTCGTAGACAAGGTGCAAGCCACCCTTGAGGTCCAAGCCGAGCTGGATGCGCTTCTTGAAGTACTTCTGAAAAAACGCAGGCCGACTCTCTTCGGGCACCACGGTGGGCACCAGGTAAAGCACTGCCAGCACGATTGCTGCGCCATAAAGCGCAGCCTTCCACCACCACGATCGTTCCATCGAGTGTTCCTTGTAAGGCTACGAGGCCTTGGCCTCAGTCTTGGTCGGCTCAGACGAAGTCTTGAGCCGTCCGGTCACAGCACTGCGCTGAACTCTGATGCGCACGCCCTCCTGCACCTGGAGCGTGATCTCGGTATCCTTGATTCCAGAGATGCGGCCGATCATGCCGCCGGTGGTCACCACCTCGTCCCCTTTTTTCAGCTCAGAGAGCATTTTCTGCGTCTCTTTGGCCCGTTTGGACTGCGGCCGAATGACCAGCAGATACATGACGCCGAAAATGAGCAGCATGGGAACGAGCATCTGTGAGAGCCCGCCCGCCCCGGCCGGCTGTCCCGGGGTCGTAGGTGCTGCTTGAGCCAATGAGCATAGGAATTGAGTCACGAGGGCAAACGCTTACCAGAGGGGGGATCTGGGGTCAAGCAAGGATGCGTTGGGTTGGAAACCCTCAAAGGGTTCGCTTCGCACTCGGCACCTCCCCCCACCCTACCTCCCCCTCGCTGCGCTCGGCCTCGCCAAACCCTCGGCACCCACCTCCCGCCCTACCATCCCCGCGCTTCGCGCGGCCTCGCGCGATGGTGCGCTGCCTGCAAAGCAGGCAGGCGAGGGCGAGGACAAAGCCCGAGGGGTGGGTAGGGTGTGGGGCAGGTCCCGAGTGCCGAAGGCCTCCCCACGCGATTACGCCTCGTCATGGGCGAAGGCAAGAACGTCGCGAATGCTTGACGCACCAAGGACCAGCATGACCAATCGGTCGAAGCCAAGGGCGATACCGCAGGTGGGTGGCATGTTCCCCAGCGCCTCGAGCAGCTTCTCGTCGATGGGGTAGACCGTGCTGCCCCGCTGGCGCCGAAGCTCGGCCTCCTCGACGAATCGGGCGCGCTGCTCGATAGGATCAGTCAATTCGCCAAACGCGTTGGCCAGCTCCAGCCCACCCGCGTAGAGCTCGAAGCGCTCCACGGTCAGAGGATCGTCCGCTTTTCTCCGCGCCAGGGCGCCAAGCGGGGTGGGCCAGTCGAGCACGAAGGTTGGCCGACCGCAGCCCAGGTGCGCTTCGATGCGGTCGAGAAAGACCTGGTAGAAGACATCGTCCCAAGCCGCGTCCGGCCCGACCTGGCAGCCTGCGCGTTGGGCGAGGCCACGCATGGTAGCGGCCTCTTCATCGCCGCGCAGTTCGATTCCCGCATGGTCGTGAAACAGCTCGCGAACGGTCGTTCGCTCGAACGGAGCGGTCAGCGCTAGCGCCCCGTCGCTGTAGTCGCCTCGGCGGATGGAAGGCACGGGCACCCGCGGCCAGGCTCCCACCGCACGGGCCGCGATCTCGACGATGGCTTCGCAGTCGCGCATCAGCTCGTCCATGGTTCCGCCAGTGCGGTACCACTCGACCATGGTGAATTCGGGCTGGTGGAAAGGACCGTCTTCCTCGGCGCGAAAGCAGCGGCAGAACTGCACGATACGCGGCAGACCGCCTGCCACAAGCCGTTTCATGTGGTACTCGGGCGACGTGATGAGATGCCGCCCGCCACCCGCGGGAAGGGCCTCCAAATGCAGCTCTTGTCCCGGCGACATCACACGCGCGGGGGTTTCCACCTCGACGAAGCCCTGGGCCTCGAAATAGCCACGAACGGCGCGTAGGATGGCGGCCCGCGCATGGAGCGCTGGTGTCCGCGCCGCGAGCCGCGCCCGCTCATCCACGCCGCACCCTCCCCCGCGCGCCGCTAGGCGCGGCCCACGCGCTCAAGGTACTCACCCGAACGCGTGTCGATCTTGATGGTATCGCCCTCGTTGATGAACAGCGGGACGTTGATGCTCGCGCCAGTGCTGATGTGCGCGGGCTTGGTCACGCCAGTGGCAGTGTCGCCGCGGAATCCCGGGTCGGTCTGCATGACCTTCTGCTCGATGAAGTTGGGCAAGGTGACGCCGACGGCGCGGTCGTTGAAGAACAGCACTTCAACAACGATCTGCTCGGGCATGAAATTCGAATCATCGCCGATGGTCTCGTCCGGGATGTGAACCTGATCGTAGGTGCTCGTATCCATGAACACGTACGAGTCCCCCTCTTTGTACAGGTACTGCATGGTCTTGGTCTCGACATTGGCCGGCTCGAGTTTTTCACCCGAACGCAGGTTGCGATCGATGATGCCGCCCGTGAGCAAGTTCTTGAGCTTGGTGCGCGTGAATGCGGCGCCCTTGCCAGGCTTGACAAATTGGAACTCGATCACCGTGAACGGCGAACCGTCCATCATGACCTTGAGTCCCTTGCGGATGTCGGATGTGTCGTACGAAGCCATTGGATGGGCGGATTTAGCCTGCCGAGCCCAAGAGGTCAACCCTATTGAGTGGGGCATGGCCAGCGAAGCGTAGGCTTCGCACGCGTTTACATCTCGGGCAGGGGGCACTTTGCATTGTGCGCGCGCACATTGCGCAGCCCAGGCTTGTTCAATTGCGCCCCGTGTCCCACACGCTTGACCACGTCCAAGTACAGCATAGCAGCCTGGCAAGCGTCGCCATGCCAAGCAAGCGCCTTCTCTAGTCTGCGCACTGCCAACTTGTAGTCCTTGTCGCGATTTGCCAATACGCCAAGCACGTAGGAAACCACCGGACTGCCCTTCTCGATGCGCTTTTCCAGCGTCGCCAACTCGGGCTTCGCAGGGCCGCCCTCTCGCCCTAGCGCGGCATAGGCACGCACGTCCCAATCGATATCCAGGATTCCGGGCGGAAGGACCTTGAGAGCGGCTGCCAGCCCTGGAGCACCGGCACGGACGTAGGCCGCCCGCAAAGTCACCAGATCCCGCTCCGGTCCCGCCGGGTGTTCAAGAGCTTTCGGCAAAGTTTGAATCGACTCTCCCCGACCCAAGCGCACGGCCAGATCCGCCCAAAGCAGCGGCACATTCGCGGGGTCAGCGGTCTTGCGCGCCCGATCAAGGACATCCGCGGCCGCGTCAGTTTCCCCGAGCAAGGCAAGCAGAAGCGACGCTGGGCCAAGAATCTGGGATTCCTCGGAAGTCTGCGAAACCGCCTTGACCTTCCGCAGTGCCCCAGCGCGATCGCCGTCGATGCGTGACTGCATGGCCGATCCCACCGCACAAGCAGCGCGAATGCTGCGCGATATCTTGGCGTCGCTCCCGCAAGCTTTTTCCAAACTCTTGACCCAGTTGGGTTCCCCCAAAGCGCGCTCGGCTTCGGCAAGCAGAAGCAGTGCCCGCGAGTTTTCCTGGTTTCTCTCCAGCAGCGCAACCAGGGCCCGGCGCGCGGCCACGGGATCGCCACCATCCAGGCGAGAGGTGGCCCAATCCACGACCACGGGGGCCAGCTCTGGCGCAATCCCCATGGCCCGGTCCAAGTCGCGGGCAGTCCCTTCTATATCCCCCGCAAGGCTGCGAACGCGCGCTGAAGCCAGCAAGGCGAATGCGGATGGGTCGGGCAGCATGGCTGCCATGGCTGCGTCGGCGTGCTGTCTCGCCGCCGTACGTTCACCCGCCGCATGCGCCAGCAGCGACCGCGCGCTGGCCACGATGGCCGACCTTTCATTGTTGGGCTCGGAACCAGCCCCGGCGCGCCGGAGGGCATCCTCGGCGTCTTTCCTGGCCTCCACGGCGTAGTCATCGACGAGGAAGGCATTGAGAAGCCCAAGGCGGGCTAGCGAATCGGCGTCGGGGGCACCCGATTCGAGCGCCATTCGCGCCACGTCGCGAGCCCGCATCAGGTGTTCGAGAGTGCCCGAGAAAAGCGATCGGTCGAGTTCTTCGCGCGGGCTCGGCCGCACCGGCGCGGTCTTGCCGTACTGCCTGTAGGCCGCTACCGCACCCGCGGCCAAGACCGCGCACAGAACCACCAGGGAAAGAAACAGCCCTTTGCGCGACCTCGTCTCCGGTGCTGCTGCCGGATAGCTAGGCGAGGATGACGACATTGAAGGTACCGATGGCGACGGCAAGGAAAGCTCGGGGCTGGACGGGGACGGCTGTCGCGTAAGCGCTGCCTGCTCACTCGGCTTGGCTGCCCCGCTTGACCGAACCGTCGCCTGCATGACCACTCGGTTCTGCCGGGTCTCGGCATCCGAGGGAACATCGTCGAGCGTCGTAGGATGCTCGCGCGTCCGCTGGGCGTCGAGTTCATCCGCGTAGTCAAGCAGCGGACGTGCGCGGCGGTCATCCCCCCGCTTGCCGAGAACCATCGCCAAAACCCGAAACGCCTCCGCATGGTCCGGCTGCTCTTGGCAGACCTTGAGAAGTACCCGCTGCGCGGTTTCCAGGTGGCCCTGTACAAGGAGAGTCCGACCTAGTTCGACTTCCTCGGCGATGTCGGCATTCGCGGCGATCAACGCGACCATAGTACCCGCTTGCCCATCGCGCGTCGACTGACAAGCGAGAGCGCGAACGAGAGCGCGAACGAGATCGCGAAAACGACCGGCACGTCAAGCCCTCCGGCTTGCGCGCTACTGGCACTTGGGGAATTGCTTACCCGTATCGAGGTTCTGCCCCTGGGTGCTACCCGCGGTCACGGTGATCACGCGTCCAGAAACGTCGGTCAAGTCGCAACTTGCGCCGGGAATATTCGAACCGAAATGCCAGGCCCCGTAGCTGGTACGCGACCCGGCCTGTCCCGCGCAGGTCACGGCCTGAATGGGGAGAATCATGTTCTCAATGTACATCTCGTTGCTGTTGCCGTTCTTGAGGCGAACCACGACGTTGCCGTTGATGGGGCAAGGAACGAATTTCCAGGCGGCCTGGCTCTTGAGCGCGGGATCGCCTTTGACCCCAGCTGCGCCTGCGCCCGTCGTGCTCAAATCCAGGTGACCCTTGGGATTGTTGGCGCACGGCTGGTTGTTGCTGGCAGCATCGTAGGGGCACTCATCGACGATGGTGATGACCGCGCTGCCGATCTGGACGCAGGCACCGCAGCGGCTGCTGGTGTCGAAGTTGCTTGGGCTTTGGCCGGGGATCGCCGCATAGTTCGCCGAGACCGCGATGTTGGTGATGCTGTTGTTACTGCCCGTGTAGCCGCAAGCAGTCGCCGGGTTGGGAAGGCTGTAGGTGGTGTAGGTCGGACTGCCAGGAGCCCAGGCCGACGGAAAAGAACATGCTGTTGGCCCCGTGCTGCCGCCCGTGCCGGTTGCACCTCCTGTCCCGGACGTGCCACCACTTCCGGTTCTGCCACCCGCGCCGCTGCCGCCGCCCGTCACGAAGGCGCCGCCACCACCTGTCACCCCGCCTGTCTGAACCGAGGTGCCCCCGCCTCCACCTTTGCTGCCGCTGTCCGAGGCATCCCGTGCCTGGGAAACGTCGGCCGCGGCGTCGGGGCTGGAACCGCCACTGCCGCTGGAGCCGCCACCGCCACTACCTGCGGAGCCGCCACTGCCGCCGCCAGAACCACCACTCGCAACGCTTCCGCCCGAGCCGGCGGTCCCCCCAGCGCCACCGCTTGCGCTTGTTCCACCCGAACCGCCAGTGCCCCCCGCCCCGCCGTTTCCACCGCTACCGCCCGACGCACTGGTTTGGCCACCAGTCGATGAATTGCCCCGACTTGGAGGCACGGGTGCGCAGCTAGCGACCGCGAGCAATGACAGGGAAAGACCGAGGAGACATCTTCTCATCAAATAACCTCTTTGGGACACGACGGACGATTAGGGGTGACTCGCGTGGCATTCCATCAATTCGGATTGACGCCATGGAAAAACCGGCGCCGACGGAAAGAAACTGCGCCAATCCGTGGCGGAACATGGTGTGATGCTTGCGCCACATCGTCAAGGTATCCTTCACTCGTATGATTCAACTTGCGCTTGCGCTTGCGTTGACCTTGCCACGACGTGGACCACAGGGACTGGGAGCCGACCATGATCACAGTGACGGAGTTGTTGGCAGCAAAACGACTGAAGACCCCGATTTCGGTGCGATCTAAGTCCACGGTGTTCGACGCCCTCCAGCTGATGAGCGAAAAGCAGGTCAGCGCTCTGGCGGTGGTCGATGAGCCCGGCAAGCTCGCGGGGGTCTTTACCGAATGGGACTGCGCCCACAGAATCACCCTTTGCGGCCGGTCCGCCACGGACACGGCGGTGGCCGAGGTCATGACACCCGCTGAGCAGGTCTATTTCGTGCAGCCCTCGAACTCCATCGACGAATGCATGGTCCTGATGACAGCGAAGCAGATCCGGCATCTACCGGTCCTTGACCTGGGCCAGTTCGTCGGGCTGGTCTCCATCGGCGACGTCCTGCGCTCGCTCATCGCCGAGAAGGAAACCATCATCGAACAACTCACGGGCTACATCGCCGAGAAGCAACTATGACGGCCGATCCGCGCTGCGCAGTTGATCGTGCCATCCGCGGCGAGGTAGGTCAGATTCTTGCGAGGAGATCCAAGTTGGCAGCAAGCAATCGAAGCGCAAAACAAAGAAGATCAGCAGCGGTCGCTGGGCTCGTGGCCATGGGGCTGTTGGTTGGGGGCCGCGCGTCCGTCGCCTATGGCCAAGAGGCGACCGCAGCGGTTGAAAGCGCCAGGACTGCGGCGTTGCCCCCGGAAGCCCTGGCGCCTCCACCGGCCAGCTCCAGAACGGTTGCGCCGGCCAATCCCGCGCTTGATTTCCACACCCAAGCGCCCGAGCAACCCTCGGTCTTCCATCGCTGGTGGTTCTGGACCGCGGTGGGCGCGGCGGCGGCGGCCACCGTCGTCATCATCGTAGTTTCCAGCCGCGGTCACGCGCCGCCATCCACCGATCTTGGCAACCAGGAGTTCCAACCATGAAGCTGCGCTGCCTTTTCGCGTTGGCACTGCTGCCATTCATGGGCGCCTGCGCCGACGACACCTACGCGGTCGTTTCCGTGCTGACCTATTCCGGCAGCGTTGATGGCGTGGCCCAATTCCGCGTCCACGTGGAAAGCGGCTCGGCGCAAGACGTCCTGTACTATCCCCAACAACCCACGGAATCCCTTCACCTCGACACCACCCATCCCGTTACGTTCTCGGTGCAGTTCAGCGCGTCCCACGCTGGTCAAGCAACCTTCGAAGTCGAACCTCTCGCCCCCAACGCAACCAACGTGATCCTCGGTTACGGCAAGAACACGGTCACCATCAACAAGGGCAAGGTCGTCAACGTATCGGTCCTGGTCGTCCTCGGCGCGCTTCGGCCCGAGCACGGCCTGGACGCCGGCGTGGGAGACAGCGGCAGCAGCCAACTTTCCTGCGATCCCTACGCGCCAGCCTCGGCCTGCGGAGCGAACCAAACCTGTGGACTTCTGTGCAGCGCCGACCAGCCGGCGGTGGGCATGTGCTATGCGGCTGGACCTGGCATCCCCGGCGGCGCCTGCGCCAGCAACAACGACTGCGGTCCAGGTTCGCAGTGCTTCACCTTCACTGCCACTGGCTGCTCAGTCATGACCTGCCTGCACTTCTGTAACAGCGATGCAATGTGCGGCGAAAAGAACGCCTTCTGCAACGTCCCCATCCAGTGCGGCAACACCCCGCCCTTCGCGGCCTGCTCCCGTCCATGTGACCCGACAGGAAGCGGGGGCGTGGGCTGCGCGGCAGGGCTTTCGTGCTTCGTCTATGCTGGCGAAACCACCGACTGCGCCTGCCCGGGCATGGGCGACGTGGGCGCGGCCTGCACCCAGAATTCCGGTTGCAACGGCGAGACTGGTTGCTTGGGCTGCCGGGCGGGGCTCAGCTGCGTCGTGCCGGCCGGCTCCGCGACCGGCGCCAGCAGCGGCGCGTGCCGCCCAATTTGCAGCCTGGCCGCGCCTGCCTGTCCCACGGGCACAACCTGCCGCGCCTTCGAGGGCTCTACCCGTCTGGTCTACGGGTTCTGCCAGTAGCTTCGCTACTTCTCATTCGCGCTGTAGAACGCCTCGGCCGGGCTGGCTGGCGAGCCCCACAGCCGCTTCTTCCACACGTTCTCGAAGCCGACCTGCAGGGCCAGCACATTGCGCATCTGACGTAGAGCAATCGGACGCTTGCCGACCAGTTCGGTGTGCTCGCGCGGATCTTCAACCTCGTCGTACAGTTCGATGCGGGTCGGTCCCGAGTGAATCATGCGATAGCGCCCGGATTTGATCCCGCGCCACATGGTTCCGTTTTGGGTCATGCTGGTCGAAGGCGCGTGCGCGATCTCGTCGAGCGCGGTGGCCAGGACCGATTGTCCCTGCATCGAATCCGGCACGGGGATTCCGGCCAGTTCCAACACCGTGGGCGCCAGATCCATCGCCTCCACGTCGGTTTCGATCACGCGTCCAGCGGGCAAGAGGCCGGGCGCATGGATCATGAAGGGAATGTGCACCAATTCCTGGTGCGGCCCTTGCGCGTGCCCGACGTCGCCGTGATCCCAGAACTCGTCCCCGTGATCCGAGATCACGATAACGGCCGAGGTGTCGTACAGTCCAGCGGCCTTGAGGTCAGCCAGGAAGACACCGAAGGCCGTATCGCTTTGGGTGATCTCGGCATTGTGCAGGGCTTCGAGGTAGGCCTTGTCGGTGTCGTTGACCTTGAGCTTTCCCTGCTTGATCTTGCCCAGCTGAATCCCTGTCAGCACCGGCTTGATGGGTCCGGTGTACGGCTTGTCCCAGTACTTCTTCAGGAATTCCTTCTTCGGGTTGTAGATCACGTGCGGCTCGATGACGGCCAGGTAGACGAACTGTGGCTTCGCCTTGCCGGGCATGATCCATTTCTTGGCCGTGGCCCACAGGCTGTCCGCGCCGTTGGGCAAGTTCTCGCGCACGAAGTTGCGATTCTCGTCGAAACCGCGGCCGAAACCCCACTTGGACGAGACGTAGCCGTTCGACGAGAACAGCGCGGTGTGAAAGCCGGCCTTCTTGAGAACCTCGGCCGTGATGGGAAGTTGCGGGTTGATCTTCGATTCGTGCTCGGTGGCCTTGTGCACGTTCGGGTACACGCCGGTCAGCATCGACGCTTGCGACGGCAGCGACCACGTGCCCGGCACTTGCGCCCACGCAAAACGGGTGGCATCGGTGGCGAAGGCGTCGTAGTTCGGAGTGATCACGTTGGTCTTGGGGTTGTAGACGTGAACCTTGTCGGCACGGAGCGTGTCGCACATCCATATGTAGACATGTTCGAAGGTGTGCTTGGCCGTCGGCGCGGGAACGGAACCGGGAACCAGCAGGCGCGGCTCGCCCCAGGCAATCCCACCGCCCCGTGAAATCAAATCAACACGCACGGCCTGGCCGGCAAAGGGCGAAAGATCCCAAGTACCGTCGGTGAATCG
>Ga0302323_100004625_pt1 | contig 11218 bp, 5 predicted proteins | sample Fen_T0_3_FD_201950 | JGI IMG/M metagenome (GOLD analysis project Ga0302323, IMG submission 201950) | Peat permafrost microbial communities from Stordalen Mire near Abisko, Sweden - Fen_T0_3 | ecosystem: Environmental > Terrestrial > Soil > Wetlands > Permafrost | place: Sweden: Abisko... | reverse complement strand
CGGCGCCTGCATCAAGGTCGACCGTGTGACCATGAATGGTAAGGCGAAAGCCCTCTACCAGATTAACCAGGGCATCAAGGACAAGAAGCGGAAGCTGAAGGAAAAGCTTCGCACCCAGTGCGGCCCGCCCACCAGCTCCAAGATCACGGTGTTCGACCGCAACTCGAAAGTCGCGTCCGAGGCACAGAAGCACTTCAGCGAGGTGCTCAAGCTATGGAACAAGGGCGAAGCCGAGCACAAGCTGCAAACCCAGGTTCCAAACGCGGGTGAGGCAGCGGCGCGCGACGTCTTCATGCGCTTCGCGGTCGCTGGCGCGGCCTTCTACCAGGCGGACCAAATCTACGAGCAGTTCCTCAAGGTCAAGTTCCCCCAGGGACTCGATTTCCAGGCGCCGACGCAATTCGACCGCCCCAAGGTGGCCGAGGCGAAGAAGAAGAAGCTGGAAGAATCGAACAAGAAGTTCATGGTCTACCTGACCGACAAGACCAAGCTGGTCGAGAAGTTGGCCGGTCCCTCGGCCGACAAGAAGGGCGCGTACGACTTTGTGCTCGAGTACCACGTTGCGCACTGGACGATCGCCGCCTCGGCGCGCATCGGGCAGGTCTTCGCCGACTTCGTGAACCAGCTCTACACGGCTGAAATTCCGAAGGATCTCAAGGAGCAGGACGAGTGGGGGAACCGCCCGCGCGAAATCTTCTGCGACGCCCTGGTCGACAAGGCTGAGCCCATCGAGGCCAAGGCCGTCTTCGGCTACGACCTGTGTCTCAAGGCCGCGACCAAGGAATCGTGGTTCAACGAGTGGTCGACCATGTGCGAGGTCGAGCTCAACCAACTGAAGCCCGCCGAGTACCCACTTGCGGCCGAAGCCAAGCCCGAGCCTGGCTACGTTTCCACCCCCATCACCCCGGCTGCCGTCGTGTCTGAATTGCCCGACGACGTCCAGATCATCTCGAAATAGTAGGAGCCAGGAATGACGATGCGTGGACGAATCGAAATGTGGTCAGTCAAGACCGTCATCGGTGCCTCTGCACTCGGCTTGCTGCTCGGCGGCTGCGCCGGTAGCAAAGGCGCGGAAAAGCAAGGCCGGGCTCCTCTTCCCGACGAGGAGGGCGAAGGCTGGAAACCGGGCGATAAGACCCCGCCGGGTGGCTCAGCGGACGTCGGCGCGGCGGAAATTCCTATCGCCAAGAAGAAGTCCGGCCGTCAAGTCACCGAGGATGTGAAGGCCGACTTCGAGAAGGCGGCGGCCGACTATCAAGCCGCGAAGAAGGGTGGCCCGCTTAGCCCATCCGACTGTGGATCGCTGGCGAACACCTTCAAGAAGCTTGCGGACAAAAACCCTGGCCTGCTCGAAGCTCGCAACAACGAGGCGACCATCTACTTCGAGTGCGGCCGCAAGGATGATGCGATCAGCATTTGGAACAGACTGGCCAACGATTCCAAGCCGTACGCCCCGGCGCTCGCCAACCTGGGCTACCTGGCATGGCAGGGCGGCAACAAGTCGAGTGCGGAGTCTCTCTTCAATCGCGCCGTGCAAACCGATCCGCTCGGTGGCTCGATCTTCGCGCGTATCAACCTTGCGCAAATCATGCGTGAGCAAGCCCGCACTGCGAGCGGCGACCAGAAGAAGTCGCTGAACGATCAGGCGGTGCGCCACTTGCGCACGGTCTTGGCCCTCGACGGCAACAACCTGCAGGCTTATGCGGGACTGACGTACATCTACTTCGACCTCGGCTTGCCGGACGCGGCCAAGCTGGTCGGAGCGCAGGCCACCAAGCGCGCCAAGGAGATCGCGACCGGCAAGTTCGAAGACGAGTCGACCGCTGCCGAGGAAGTCGCGAAGAAGGGCAAGAAGGGCAAGGCCTCGAAGAAAGACAAGGCGGAGGACAAGGAGGAAGGTCCTGCCAAGGCCGAGGACGATAGCGTGGGTGGTACCGGCTACACGACCGAGATGAAGAAGGCCGTGGCCGTGGTCTACAACACGCTCGGCATGATCGCGCTTTCGAAGAAGAATTACACCGAGGCGATCAAGAACTACAGCCGCGCGGTGGAGGCCGATCCTGCCCTGTTCGAGGCTCGCTTGAACCTCGCCGCCCTTTCGCTGAAGTTCCGCAACTACGAAATCGCGGAGTCGAACCTGCGCGAGGTCCTCAAGGCCCAGCCCAAGAACTACGAGGCGATCATTGGCCTTGGTGTCGCGTTGCGCGGCGAGAAGAAGTTCGACGAAGCCGAAGCAGAGTACAACCGTGCTCGCCAGCAGAACCCGGAGCGTTCCGAGTCGTACTTCAACCTCGGCGTCCTTTACCAGGAGTACAAGGGGAGCAGCGACAAGCCCATGCTGCAGAAGGCGCAGACGTACTACCGCGACTATCTCAGCCGCACCCAATCGCCCAAAATGAAGAAGGATGCTGAGAAGCGCATCAAGGACATCGACGAGACCTTCGCCGCCCTCATCGAAGCCGAGAAGATGATGAAGGAAGCGGAGGATATGCAGAAGAAGGCCGAGGCCCAGCAGAAGGCCATGGAAGAGCAGATGAAGAAGCAGGAGGCGGACGACAAGGCGCGCGAGGAGGCGGATAAGAAGAAGGCCGAGGACGACAAGGCCAAGGCCGCCGAGGATAAGAAGAAGGCCGAGGACGACAAGGTCAAGGCCGCCGAGGATAAGAAGAAGGCGGAAGAGGACAAGAAGATCGCCGACGCCGCAGCAAAGGCCAAGCCCGCCGCCGACAAACCGGCCGAGGGTGCTTCCGCCAAGGCCGAAGAGAAGTCCGACGCCAAGGCCGAAGGCGCTGACAAGGCCGCCGATGCCCCGAAAAAGGGCGACAAGAAGAAGAAGAAATAAGGGGTAAACTCGTCCCTCGAGCAGTTTCCAAAGAAACTTTGGAACTTTGTCTGATTCCAGTTGTCAGTACGGGCGGGCCAAGGTGCCCTCCCCGAACGAGCAAGGAGCAGCGCTATGAAGACCTTTGCAATGATAGCGATCTTGAGCCTGACCGGGGTGGGTGCTGCGCTCGCGCAGGACGATAACGCCAGTTACAAGTCCAAGACCGTATACGACTTCGAAGACGACAACGTTGAAGGCGATTTGCAGCGACCCGACGGTGAGTTGGTCAACTCGATCAACAAGGCGCAGCACGAGAGCCTGATAGAAATCCGAAAAGACTTTATCCCTGAGATGCTCAAGTCGCTCGAAGACATCTAGGAGCTGACGGCGGCCACTTTTAGTGGCCGAAGCAGGTCCTCGTCTTCAGCACTGGCGGCGGCCCCAGGCCGCCGCTTCTGTAAGGAGAACAAGGAGAACGCCATGGCGAACGCAAGCATCCCCATTAGGTTCCAAATCTTTAAGGGGGATCAGTTGGTGCGAGAGGAGACGCTAACCGAGCCGGTCATCAAGATCGGCAAGCTGGCTTCTTCTCATCTTCGGCTCGAGGACGAGACGGTGTCGCGTATGCACGCGGTCGTCGAGGTTACCGGGCCAGGAGAACTTCAGCTCATCGACCTCGGTTCAACCCGTGGAACCATGGTCAATGGCGAGCGGATCAACAAGGCGGTCCTCAGGTCGGGCGACCAGATTCACTTTGGTGACACCAAGGTGATCGTGTCGTTTGCGCTCGGTGCTGCAGACTCCCAGGCCACGCCCGCGCCGGTCTCCGTGCCATCCCATCCTGCCCAATCGATCGCGCAAACCATGGCCTATGTTCCGCAGCCGGCCCCCATGGCGCCCGCAGCCTATGTCCCCCCGGTGGCGCCGCCGCAGCAACAATACGCCCCGCCGGCACAGCCAATGGCGCCTTCGCCGCAGTTCGCACCCCCTCCTGCCGCGGCACCCCAGCCAACGTTCGCCGCACCCGGCTTCGGCGCTCCGGCAAGCCACGTGGCAGCCGAGGTCGAGCTCCTCGACGGCAGCAAGGCCATCGAAGTTCAAGCCCTCTACCGTGGCGTGGTCATCAATACTCGCCACCTGACGGATCCGTCGGGGAAGAGCTCCGCGGGCCAGTCCAAGCTCTTCATCGCCGCAGGTGTCGCCGCCATCATCGTCGCCTTGGGCGTGTTCCTCAGCACCATGATCTCGGCCGGGCAAGAAAAGGCCCGCTACGACACCTTCATGAATGACGGTGGCGAGTCCAAGAACTTCCAGTGGACGCACCATTCGCCCGCGCTTGACGTCACGGTGTTTGGCGGTCTCATCGCCGGCCTCGCGCTGGTCTACATGGGGCTCAAGCGCCGCACCAAGACCACACCGAACTTCATCATCGGCTCCGATTCGCAGGCAGATACTCCGGTTGCTCCCGACTACGTCGGGGCGTCGGCCTTCTCTCTGGTGTCCACCACGGGCTCTGACTACCAGGTCAACGTCACGCCGAACATGTCCGGCGAGGTTCATCTGGACGGTCAGCCCATGCCCCTGCAGCAGTTCGTGCAGCAGCGGGGTGCCAGCTTCTCGCTCGGTGACCGTGGCCGCGCCAAGATCGACTGCGGTGCGACGACCTTCCTGGTCAGCGCCACGCCGAAGCCGCGGCCGATTCCGGTGCCGTTCCTTACCTGGCGCTGGAGCGAGCAAGCGTACACCGTCGGAACCGGCGCGGCGCTCTTGCTGTTCCTCCTCATGATCTTCTCGGTTCCCCCGGACCCGAAGTCGCTGTCTCTCGACCTCTTCAATGCCGACAGCCGGTTCGTCAACTTCCTCATCAAGCCCCCGGAGGAGAAGGAAGAAGAGATTCCCGAGTGGCTCAAGAAGAAGGGTCCAGACGAGCAGGGCGGTAAGGGCAAGCGCCACAAGGGCGAAGAAGGCAAGATGGGCAAGAAGACCTCCAAGAACAAGGAGGGTCTGTACGGTCTCAAGGGTCCGAAGGACAACCCGGATCCGCACCTCGCCAAGAAGCTCGCCGAAGAAAACGCGAAGAACGCGGGTATCTTGGGCGTCCTCAAGATGTCCGAAGGCTCGCACCTCGCCTAGATCTTCGGCCGCGACACCGCAGCTGGCAGCGATGCCGTCAACGTGCTCGGCGGTCTGATTGGTAACGAAATCGGTGAAGCGTACGGCGTCGGCGGTCTTGGCCTCGTCGGTACCGGTACCGGCGGTGGTGGCACGGGCGAAGGCACCATCGGTCTTGGTAACTTCGGCACCATCGGCAAGGGCGGCGGCGGCGGCAACGGCTCTGGCTACGGCCGCGGCGCAGGTGGTCTCGGTGGTCGTCGGGCGCGGGCGCCAGACGTCATCCCCGGGCAGGCGAACGTGCGCGGCTCTCTCGACAAGGAAATCATCCGCCGCATCATCCGTCGCCACATCAACGAGGTTAAGTACTGCTACGAGACCGAGTTGACGAAGAAGGCGGATCTCTCCGGCCGCGTCTCGGTTCAGTTCACCATCGCGGCGACCGGTCAGGTCATTGCGTCGGTACTTCAGAGTTCGACCATGGGTAGCATCCGCGTGGAGAACTGTGTGGTTCAGGCAGTTCGTCGTTGGGAGTTCCCGAAGCCGATGGGCGGCGGTATCGTCATCGTTTCCTATCCGTTCAACTTCACGGCAGGCGGTTCAGGCGAATAACGACCTCCAAGGTCCGAAGGAGTCCATCCATGCGGCGTTATCTCAATGCAATCATTGCCCTAGCCGTGCTTCTGCCGGCCTGTGATGCCTTCGTCTGTAGCCAGTCGCGCATCAAAGCCATCGAAATCGCCAACAAGGGCGTCGAGCACTTCACCAACCGTGCGTACGAAGCGGCGGAACGTGATCTTCGCCTGGCGATCCAGACCGACCCCTCGTACGAAAAAGCGTACTACAACCTGGGGAAGGTCTACCAGGCGCAGCGTAAGTGGGACAAGGCTGCGGACGCCTTCGAAAGCGCCGTGCAGAAGAGCCCCGACAATGCCAACTTCCACTACGACCTCGGCGAGGCCTATCTGGAAGCGAAGCAGCTCGATAAGGCCGAGAACGCTTTGAAGAAGGCGACCAGCCTCGATTCGAAGTTGTTCAAGGCTTTTTGGCGCCTCGGCCTGGTCTACATGTACGAGGAGAAGCCCAAAGAGGCCGACCAGGCCTTGCGCAACGCTATCGAGCTCAATCCCCGAATGGATAAGCCCTTCCTTGCCCTTGGCCAGCTGTACCTCAACTGGGATGCCGACAAAGAGGCTGCACAGGTGTTTGGCGAATGCGTGCGCGCCAACGAGAGCAGCGCCGAGTGCTACAACTTCCACGGGGTGGCGCTCAAGACGCTCAAGCAGTACGACCAGGCGGCTCGCGAGTTCAAGACGGCTATCGACCTCGACAACAGCTTGTTCGACGCTGTCTACAACTGCGGCATGACGTACGCCGAGTGGTACGAGGAGTCGCACTCGAACGAGCACAAGCAGGCCGCGCGTGACTACCTGCAGAAGTACGTGGCGACGGGCGGCGGCAAGGACGGCTCCGCGGCTGGCTTCGTTCGCGCTGCAAACGATAAGCTGTACGCTCTGAGTGGGCCGTAGCAAGATCGCCGTGGCCCCTTGGGCCGCGACCGCAAAAGGCACCCGAGGCACTTTCGCTTCTGGTGCCTTTGCTGTATCTAGACCCTGCTTTTTTCTGAGCCCGAGTCTATGGCGCGGGCTCCCATGGAGCTAGGAAGTCCCCGCCCGCCCAGCCCCAACTTAGTCACCAACGGGGCGCATTCTCGTTGTTTGTCATCGGGAGCGCGTGATATAAAAATGCTCCAATTTCCGCGCTTTTAGCCCAACTGGGCGGGAGACGTGGCCCACTGGCTCCGACTCCTCGTTTGGCCCCAATCATTCCGGAGGAACACGTGGGCATGGATTCGACCTCGAACGGCACCCTTGAGGACTTTCCCGCCGAGCTGCGCACCCAGGCGGAGACGGCGCTAGACGCCGAGCGCCAGTCGATCGAGAAGGGCATCGACGCGTGGAAGAAGGTGGTGGGATCGGCGCCTGCCGCTTGGGAGCCCAGGCGTGAGCTCGCGCGACTGTACAAACAAGCCGAGCGCTGGAAGGCCTGCGTCGAGATCCTGAAGGAGGCGGTTGAGAAGGCTTCGTGGCCGGCTCCCGACGCAAAGGTTCCTCTGCTGCTGGAAATGGTCGCCATCTACCGCGACCGTCTCAAGCTCGATGTGAACGTCATCGACTCGTACAACCGCATCCTGGTCATCCAGCCGAGCAACGTCGAGATCATGGACGCGTTGATCCGGCAGCTCGAATCGAGTGCCAATCCGCGCTGGCCCGACATCATCGGACTTCTGCGCCGGAAGGCTGCGGTCATCGAGTCGCCCGAAGAAAAAGTGGCGCTGCAACTCCGCATCGCTGGCCTCTACATCGAGAAGTTCCAGAATCAGGCCGAGGCCATCAAGTGCTTCGAGGCCATCCTCGAGCTCGATCCCGCCAACGCGCAGGCGACCCAGTTCCTCAAGCAGATGTACCAGAATCGTCGCGACTGGGATCGGCTTATCGGGGTTCTGCGCCAGGAAGTGTCGCGCATCAGCGACCCGGCCGAGCAGGCTCGCCGCTGGGCCGAGGTCGCCAAGCTCGCGACCGAGAAGCTGAAGAAGCCGGCTGTCTCCATCGAGCTTTGGAGCAAGGTCATCGAGGTCAACGACAGCGACGTTGAGGCGCTGTCGGAGCTGGAGAAGCTGTACGAGCGCGAGAAGCGCTGGGATGAGCTGGCCGCGATTCTGCAAAAGCAGGTCTCGCTCACCGACGACATGGCCAAGCGTGGCGTGCTGTTGCCGAAGCTGGCGATCCTCTACACCGAGAAGTTGCAGAAGCTCGACCTGGCCATCGGTGCCTGGAAGAGCCTGCTCGAGCTCGAGCCGGAAAATCGCCGCGCGCAGGATGCCCTTCGGAAGCTCTACCTGCAGAACAAGGACTGGAATGCGCTGGAAGGCTTCTACTCGAGCCAGGGCAAGTGGGACGAGTTCGTCCGCGTTCTCGAGCGCCAAGCGGAAAGCGAGACCGACGACACGCGGGTCGGCCTGTGGAACAAGATCGCCTCGCTCTACCAGGATCGGTTGGGCAAGGCCGAAAAATCGCAGAAGGCGTTCGAGAAGACGCTGTCCATCGATGCGCGCAATCTGATCGCCGCTGAGGCTCTCATCCCGGTCTATGAAAGGGCCAACGACGCGAAGAAGCTGGCAGGCGTGCTGCAAGTGCAGCTGGTTCACACCACCGAGCCGGCGTTGCGCCAGGAGCGCATGCAGCGAATCGTGCAGATCCTCGACGGCGAAGCGGGCGACAAGTCCGCCGCGCTGGTGATCGCGCTGCAGGCAACCACCGAGAGTCCGAAGGAAGTTTGGGCGCTCGAAGCTGGTCAGCGACTCGCCGCCGAGACCGGTGAATGGGCATCGCTTGTCCAGGTCTACGAAGCGGCGTTGCCGGCACTCAAGGCCTCGGGCAGTCTGCCCTTGCTCGCAACCTTGGCCCTCGCCTACGAGAAGGAGTTGGCCAACTATCCTTTGGCCATCGAGCGCAACAAGCAGGTGCTGGCACTGGCCGAAAACCAGGAGCAAGCGGTCCTGGCGCTCGAGCGCCTGTATGTGGCCACCGGCCAGCACGAAGAGCTGCTCGCCATCTACGACAAGAAGCTGAGTCTGGCCGCCACCGACGCTGAGAAGCGCGAAGTGCGCCTGCAGCTTGCGCTGCTCTACGAAGAGCAGGTGCACGATGTGCAGAAGGCACTCGTGCTTTACCAGGACATCCTCAAGACCGACCCGGATGACCTGCAGGCCCTGCGCGCCCTCGGGCGCTTGTACCAGGCCACCGAGCAGTGGAAGAACCTGGCGAAGGTGCTCGAGCTCCAGCTCGCCTTGTGCGCGACCGACGCCCTCGCATCGGCCGATCTCAAGTTTGCCCTCGGCGATGTCTTGCAGAAGCATCTCGAGGATGCCGGTGGCGCGGTCGACGCCTTCCAGGAGGCTCTGTCGCTCGATCCCAACCACAGCGGCGCGCGTGCCGCTCTGGAGGGGTACCTCGGCGCGAAGAAGCACCAGATGGCTGCCGTGGCCGCGCTAGAGCCAATCTACGAAGCTCTGCACGAGATCGAGCGCCTGATCGAGGTGCAACGGATCAAGCTCAAGCGTGAGAAAAATTCGGCCAACAAGGTCGGGCTCATGTTGCGCATCGGTGCACTCGAAGCCGAGGCTGGCAGAGCCGATGCAGCGTACGAAGCGTACGCAGCGGCTTTCAACGAGGATGCCTCCTCGGCGGACGCCCGCGTCTCCCTCGAGCAACTGGCCGAATCGATGGGCAAGTGGGACTCGTTGGTCGAGCTCTACAGCAACGCCCAGGCGAACTCCAAGCTCGAGCCCGCGCTCGAGCGCGAGATCCTGCTCGTCATCGCCGTCGCGTACGACGAGAAGCTAGGCAAGTCGGACAAGGCCGTCGAGTATTTCCGCATGGCCCAGGAGATCGAGCCCGAGGACGCCTCGGCTCTCGAGGCACTGGAGCGGCTGTACACGCGGACCGAACGCTGGCCGGATCTGGTCGAGACGCTCAAGAAGAAGGCCGATCTGGTCCAGTCGACCGATGAGCGCGAATCGATCCACGGTCGCATCGCCACGATTCTGGAAGAAGCGATCGGCAACCCCGAGGAAGCAATCGCCGCCTGGAAAGAGGTCCTCGGTGACAACCCCAGCAGCATGGTCGCCTTGCGCGCCCTCGACCGCCTCTTCGTGCAAAAGGGAATGTCGCTGGATCTGGCCGACAACCTGCAACGGCAACTCGACCTCGCGGCCGAACCCGACCAGCAGGTTGGCCTGCTTTGGCGACTGGGACAGTTGCGCGAGCGCCAGCTTGCCGACGTGACCACCGCCATCGAAACCTACCGCCGACTGCTCGACTTCGAGCCCGCGCATGCCGACACCATCGCTGCCCTCGAGAACCTGCTTTCGGTTCCCGAGCACGAGCTTGCGCTGGCCGAGCTGCTCGATCCGGTGTACCGCGGCCGCAGCGACTTTGCGAACCTCGTGCGCGTGCTCGAGATCCAGTCGCGCCACACGCCTGACGCTCGCCGCAAGATCGAGCTTTTGCACGAGATTGCCACCGCACGCGAGGACGGTCTCGACGATCCGGCCAGCGCGTACGAGGCACTCGGGCGGGCGCTTGCCGAGGATCCCCTTGACCAAGAAACCGAGACGCGGGCCGAGCGCCTCGCCAAGGTCCTTGGCAAGGTCGATGACCTGGTGGCCCGCTACCGCGCGGCGGTTGCGACGGTCCAGGCCGACGAGACCAAGAACGCCGTGTACCACGTGATCGCGGCGCTGGCGGAGGGTGAGCTTGGCAATGCAGAGATCGCCGCCGAGGCGTACCAGAATGCGATGGCGACCTCGCCGCGCGACATGGCGGCAGCGGATGCTCTCGAGCAGATCTACACGCGGGTCGCCGACTACACCAACCTGGTGTTCCTGCTCCAGAAGAAGATGGACATGACCGACGTGCTGGCCGACAAGCGCGAGCTTGGCATGCGCGCCGCCAAGATCTGGGAAGAGGTGCTGGAGAATCCGGAGAAGGCCATCGAGGCATACCGCCAGGCGCTGGCGCTCGACGAGACCGACGGTGCCGTGCTCGACAACCTCGAGAGGCTCTTCATCCGCCTCGAACGCTGGAGCGATCTCAAGGACATCTACGCCAAGCAAGCCGAGCTCGCCACCGATCCGGGGCAAAAGAAGCTGCGTCTGTTCGTGCTTGGTCAAGTCTACGACCGCGAGTTGCAGGATCCGGCCCGCGCCATCGAGACGTACACCTCGCTGCTCGACATCGATCCCGACGACATCGAGGCCATGCAGGCGCTCGACCGCCTCTATGTGCAAACCGAGCGGTGGTACGACCTGTTGTCGATTCTCGAGCGGCAGACCGAGCTTTCTGGCTCGGCAGCGGAAGTCGTCTCGCTTCGCTTCCGCATCGGCGAGCTGTGGCGTGAGAAGCTGAACGACCCGAGTCGCGCGGTCGAAGCGTACAAGCGCGTGTTCGAGATGGATCCGACCCACGAGCCCACGCTCAAGGCCATCGAGGGAATGATGCAGCGAGGGGAAGAGCCCATCGCCGCCGCCGAGGTCTTGCAGCCGATCTACGAATCGGCAGGCGATTGGGACAAGGTCGCCGTCACCTACGAGGGGATGATTACCAATACGCAAGACGTTCCACGTCGCGTGGACCTGCTTGGCACCGTCGCCGGCATCTACGAGCGTCGGCTATCGAACTTCGATGCCTCGTTCGACGCTTACTGCCGTGCGATGCGCGC
>Ga0302323_100004623_pt1 | contig 11220 bp, 13 predicted proteins | sample Fen_T0_3_FD_201950 | JGI IMG/M metagenome (GOLD analysis project Ga0302323, IMG submission 201950) | Peat permafrost microbial communities from Stordalen Mire near Abisko, Sweden - Fen_T0_3 | ecosystem: Environmental > Terrestrial > Soil > Wetlands > Permafrost | place: Sweden: Abisko... | reverse complement strand
GCCACCAGCTCCGCCACCTGGGGCGGGATCTCGGCCGGCGCGTACGCGACGAGCGCGCCCCAGTGCTCCGGGTCGATGGTGCGGCCCGCGGCCTCGGCCGCGGTGAGCACCGCCTCCTGCCCGGCCGCGACCTCGGCGGGCGTGGTGAACGAGGGCAGCCAGCCGTCGGCGAGACGGCCGACCCGGCGCAGCTCCGCGGGGGCGCGCCCGCCGAGCCACACGTCGGGCGGCGTCTGCACCGGACGCACGCCGATGCCCACGCCGTCGTAGTCGAACCAGGTGCCGTGGTGCTCCACGGTCTCCTCGGTCCAGAAGCGGCGCAGCAGCGGGAGCGCTTCGTCGAACCGGCTGGCCCGTTCCTCGCGCGCCACGCCGAACGCCTGCTGCTCGACGGGGTCGACCACGCCGAGCCCGAAGGCGGGGAGGGCGCGGCCGCCGGACAGCACGTCGAGGCTGGCCCACTGCTTGGCGAGGAGCACCGGGTTGCGGCCGGGCAGCACCTGCACCGAAGTCCCGAGCTTCATCTTCGTGGTGCGTCCGGCCGCGACGCTGAGCGCGACCATCGGGTCGAGCGTCGGGCCAGTGGCGCGTTCGGACAGCCACAGCGAGTCGAAGCGCAGCGATTCGAGTGCGTCGACGATCGCGCCGAACGTCGCGCCGTCGGCTGCCGCGCCCAGCGTCCCCAACCCGAACCCGATGCGGACCTTCATGTCAGACCCGGAAGTCCTCGTAGGCGCGCAGCTCGCGGCGGGCGATCTGCATGAGGTGGACCTCGTCGGGGCCGTCCACGAAGTGGAGCGTGCGCGCGTGGGCGTACATGTCGGCGAGGGGCCAGTCGTCGGACACGCCCGCGGCGCCGTACATCTGGATCGCGCGGTCGATCACGGTCGTGGCGAGGCGCGCGGCCACCACCTTGATCGCGGAGATCTCGAAGCGTGCGCCCTTCACACCGACGGTGTCCATCAGCCACGCGGCCTTCATCGTCAACAGGCGGGCCTGTTCGATCTCGATGCGGCTCTCGGCGATCTGCTGCTGCACCGCCGCGTTGTCCGCGAGGTGCTTGCCGAATGCGACGCGCATCTGCGCGCGTGCGCACATGAGCTCGAGGGCCCGCTCGGCCATGCCGATCGCGCGCATGCAGTGGTGGATGCGTCCGGGGCCGAGGCGGGCCTGCGCGATGGCGAAGCCCGAACCCTCCTCGCCGAGCAGGTACTCCGCGGGGAGGCGCACGTCCTGGTACAGCGTCTCGCAGTGGCCGCCGCCGTGGCTGCGACCGAACACCGGGAGCGACCGCTCGACACTCACGCCCGGTGCGTCCATCGGGACGAGGATCATCGAGTGGCGGCGGTGCGGGTCGGCCTCCGGATCCGACACGCCCATGAGGATCGCGAACGTACAGCGCTCCGACGCCGCGCCGCTCGTCCACCACTTGTGCGCATTCACCACGTAGTGGTCGCCGTCGCGCGCGATGCGACTCGAGATGTTCGTCGCGTCGCTGCTCGCGACCCAGGGCTCCGTCATCGCGAAGCACGACCGGGTCGTGCCGTCGAGGAGCGGGCGGAGGAACTGCTCCTGCTGCAACGGCGTGCCGAACAGGTGGAGGATCTCCATGTTGCCGGTGTCGGGCGCGGCGCAGTTGGTGGCCTCGGCCGCGAGTGGGTTGCGGCCCATGATCTCGCACAGCGGCGCGTACTCGAGGTTGGTGAGGCCCGCGCCGTCCTCCTCGTCGGGGAGGAAGAGGTTCCACAGACCGCGAGCGCGGGCCTCGGCCTTCAACTCCTCCATCACCGGCGGGTGGAAGTGCGGTTCGCCGGAGTCGTCGACCTGGGCCAAGTAGACGGGCGTGCCGGGCTCGATCACGTCGCGGACGAACGTCTGCAGACGCTCGCGGAACTCGACGGCGCGGGGCGACAGGGCGAAGTCCATGCCCCGACGCTACGCGCAAACGCCCACGCCACATCTCCCCGGACGCTGATCGGTGGCTCACGGTTTCCTGACGTTGCGGGCCGATGGTGTGCGTGGCAGCCACACCGATCGAACGGGAGAACCCCATGAACCTCCGACGCACCACTGCAACCGTGCTCACCGCCGCGACGATCACGGCCGGACTCGGCCTCCTCGCGGCGCCGGCGGGCGCGCAGACCACCGACACGAGTGCACCGCCGAAGGTGTGCCAGGTCGCGCGGGAGCGCTGGGCCAAGCTCGTGGTCGCCGACCATCGGGCCCGGGATCAGTACGCCGATCTGCGGGCCCGCCAGGCGTGGCTCGAGAGCCACGGGCACGCCGACGCGGCCGCCAAGCTCGACGCCCGGCTCGACCGCCTACGCGACGTGCACGCCCGCCTCGTCGACCAGGCCCACGCCCTGCGCGACAAGTACGAGGCCAGCTGCGGCACCCTCGGCGAGGACGTTGACTCGAGCGCCCTCGGCTGAGCCGGACGCACAGTCCCACGATGCGTCCCCCACCCCACGCGCAGCGTGGGTGGGGGACGCATCATGTTGGTGATGCGTCCGTGGACGTCGGGTCAGGAGGTCAGCTCCCGGAGGATGCGTCTTCGGGGACGTAGAACCGGGGCTCGGGCGGGGTCTCGAGCGCTGGCGCGGCGTCGAAGAGCAGCGCCGCGGCCGTGGGGTCGCGCACCACGCCGGTGGTGCAGCAGAACTCGACGGTGATCCCGTTGGGGTCCTCGGCGTAGATCGACGTGCACCAGCCGTGGTCGATCTCCACCACCGGCAAGCCCCGCTCGAGCCACCGGTCCCGATGCGCGCCGAGCGCGTCCAGGGTGGGCGCGTCGAACGCGATGTGGTTGGTCCAGGGCGGCAGGCCGAGGCCGCGGCTGATCGACGGGTCGAACTCCGTCGACAGGTGCGCGGGGTCGTGGAAGTCCCACACGGCGAGGCACTGGCCGCCGCCGGTGTCGTAGAAGACGTGCCGGGCCCAGCCGTCGTTCGCGCCGTTCTCGTCGAACAGCGCTTCCGGCGTGGGTGCGGCATCGACGCGCAGCAGCTCGAAGCCCATGACCTCGGTGTAGAACGCGTGCGTCGCCGCGAGGTCCCGGGTGCTGATCGCGACATGGTGGAAGGCCATGACTGCCTCGCTTCCCCGGCCTGGTGGTGGCCGATTCCTCGTCACGGGGGGTGCGGGAGCAAACCGTACTCTTCACTCGGGGCCGGTGTCTCGCGACCGCGGGTCGATCCGGCGGACCCGCCGGGAGGCACGCGTGGACGAGCTGTCGGAGCACGACGTCGCGAAGGACCCGTTCACCGAGTTCACCCGGTGGTACGAGGAGGCGCGCGCGGAGCACGGTGACGACGCCGACGCGATGGTGGTGGCGTCGGCCGACGAGACCGGCGCGCCGTCGGCCCGAGTGGTGCTCCTGCGCGGCTTCGACGACCGCGGCTTCTGCTTCTTCACCAACTACGAGAGCCGCAAGGGCCGCGAGCTCATCGCCAACCCGCGGGCCGCGGTCGTGCTGCACTGGCCGGGCCTGCGCCGTCAGGTGCGGGCCACGGGCGCGGTCGAGCGGGTGGGCGACGCGGAGTCCGACGCCTATTGGTTCCGGCGTCCGGTGGCGAGCCGGTTCAGTGCGTGGTCGTCGCACCAGAGCGAGCCGGTCGCGAGCCGCGCGGTGTTGGAGGCCGCGGCGGCCGAGGCCGAGGCCCGGTTGTCGGAGGGCGACGACGTCCCGCGTCCGCCGTTCTGGGGCGGCTTCCGGCTCGTCCCCGAAGTCGTGGAGCTCTGGCTCCATCGCGACGATCGCCTCCACGACCGCGTGCAGTACCGCCGCGCCGGCGACACCTGGACGATCACCCGCCTGCAGCCGTAGCCCGCGTGACGTTCGTCACGTTGCCGGGAGGCTCGGAACACCGCTGGGGGCGGGCAGGTTCCATGCTGCGACCGGTTCCCCCCTTCCGGTTCCCCGTTTCGAGGCGCCCCGACCCCCAGGGGCGCCTCGAAACGCGTGAGGGCGAGGCGGCTCAGTCGGCGTTCACCGTGGTGCGTTCATCGACCGGGAGCGCCCCCGACACCTGGGCGTCGATGAGGTCGTACGCGCTCAGCTTGCCGTCGAACGCCGCCCATCGCGGCGGGTTGCCCGTGGGTACGTCGCCCACGATCGTGACCCGTTCGATGCGCCGGGCGTCGGCGTAGTCGGCGACCGCGTAGTGCTGGGTCACCCGGTTGTCCCAGATGCCGATCGCACCCGGCGTCCACCGGTACCGGCAGGTGAACTGCGGCTGCTCCGAGTGCGTGAAGAGGTATTCGAGCAGCGCGTTGCTCTCGCCCCGGCTCAGCTCGACGAAGTGCGACGTGAACGTGCGGTTCACGTACAGCGACCGGCGACCGGTCTCGGGGTGCACGCGCACGGCCGGGTGCACGGCCTGGATCTCCGGGTGACCGAACGGCTTCGCGTGGTGCACTGCCGTGAGGCCGTCGAGCAGCTCGCGCATCGGCGTCGACAGCGCCTCGTACACGAGGTACTGGTTCGTCCACATCGTGTCACCACCCCGCGCCGGGATGGTCACGGCCTTGAGCACCGAGCAGATCGGCGGCTCCTGGCTGAACGTGACGTCGGTGTGCCACACGTCGGCGCGGGCCGTGCCCTCGAGCACGACGATCTCGGTGTGCTCGTCGTCGAGCTTGGTGATGAACGGGTGGATCTCCGCCTCGCCGAAGCGCAATGCGAACGCGCGGTGCTCGTCGGCGGTGAGGTGCTGCTCGGGGAAGAACAGCACGAGGTGCTCGAGCAGCGTGTCGTGCACGGCCGCGAACTCGGCGTCGGTGAGCGAGCCGAGGTCCACGCCCCGGACTTCGGCGCCGAGCGCGCCGGCGATTGCGTCGACCTGGAGCTGGACGGGAGCGGTGGTGGTCATGGTCGGGTTCCTTCCGGGATTGCGGGTGGGCCGGAGTGCGAGGTGGTGGTGACCGGTGCGGCGAGCGCGCCGGTGACGGAGTCGAGCAGGGCGTCGACCACGGCGGCGTGGTCGGCGGGGTCGAGATCGGCCGGCTCGTCGGTGAGGCCGAGCGTGTGCGCGGCCCCTTCGGGATCGGCGAGGGTCTGGACGACCAGCGTGCCCACGAGCGCGAGCCGGAAGTGGCGCAGGGGCTCGGCGAGGTCGGGCAGCGCGCGTGCGAGGGCAGCGTCGAACGGGGCGAACTGGGGGGTGAACGCGGTGCCGAGCAGTGTCCGGGTGTCGGCGCCACCGCCTTGGAGTGCGGCCAGCACGCGCACGTAGGCCCGGCCCGAGCCGGTGGGCTCTGCGCTCAGCTCGGCCAGGGGCAGCACCAGTGCCTCCATGACGGCGCGCACCGCGGGTGCGTCGGCGGTGGGGAGCGCGGCGAGCATGGCCCGGCGGCGCTCGCCCAGCGCGTCCATCCGACGGCGCAGCACCGCCTCGACGAGGGCCTCCTTCGAGCCGAAGTGGTAGTGGACCGCGGCCACGTTGGCGCCGGCCGCCGCGTTCACCGCCCGGACCGAGACGGCGTCCACCCCGCGCTCGGCGAACAGGCGCTCGGCGGCGTCGAGCAGGCGCTCGGGGGTCTCGGGGGTGTGGAGGGGGTCGACCAGGGCGGTGGTCACGGCCGCCACCGTACTCCCATCACTCGATTCAATCAAGTGATTGAAGAAGGGCTCCACTGTGGTCGGGTCAGCGGTCGTCGACGGGTCTCGCGGCCATCGGGAAGGCCCGTCGGTAGACGACCGCGGCGACCACGCCGGCCACGAGCGGGAGCCAGTACGAGACCATTCGGTAGGCGAGGGTCGCGAGCGTGGCCTCGGCCGCGGGGAGCCCGGCCCACACGAGCGTGACGGCGAGCCCGGCTTCCACGAACCCGAGCCCGCTCGGCGTGATCGGGATCATGCCGAGCACCGCCGCGGCCACGTAGGCCAGCATCAGCGGGACGGGTTGCACGCGCACGCCGGTAGCCGCGACCGCGGCGACCAGCGCGAAGTAGTCGAACGCCCACTTGCTCACCGCGGCGACGAGGGCCCAGGGCCACTTCTTCCCGAGCGTGGCGCGCACCCGGTTGCGCTCCTCGAGCGCGTGCTCGGGGAGGCCCTCGAGGGGCGGGCGGCGCCGGAGCACGAGGTTGCGGATCCGTTGCGCGGCACGCGCCCCGCCGAGCAGCAGCCCGTCGAGCGTGAACGCGGCGAAGCCGACGAGGAGGAGCACCGCGAACACGCCGAGGCCGAGCAGCGCCGCGCGCGTCAGGCGGGCATCGACGTTCCCCATGCGGAAGACGAGTGGCACGCACAGCGCCGCCAGGGCGAAGAGCGTGGTGATGGACAGCAGCGACATGGCCGCGAGCCCGGACGCCACCGCGCCGGGCTCCTCGCCCGCCTGCACCATGTACGTGTACTGGAGCGGGCCACCGGCGGCGACGCCCCCCGGCACCACGGAGCTCACCGCGTTGCCCACGAGCTGGGAGGTGGCGATGAGGATCCAATGCCGGCTGCCGGTCGCGATCCCGACCAGGAGCCACACGGACATGAAGCTCGCGAGCTCGAGCACGGCCATCGCGATGAACCAGCGCGGCCTGATCGCCGACAGCTCGTTGTACGACCCGAACACCTTCACCAGCGCGGGCCACACGAAGTAGAGGCCGATGGCGGCGAGACTCAGACGCAGGATGCGCGAACGCACGCGTCACTCCTGTGCCGGCGGGGCCACGACGAGACCTTACGGCAGCAGGTCGTGGTAGGGCTGCTTCTGGCCGAGGCGCTCGGCCTCGAGCACCTCGATCACGGTCACGTAGACGACCACCCGGCCGAAGAACAGGATCCAGGCGATGAGCGCGAAGACCGCGCCGATCGTGCCCCACAGCTCGGACGCGTTGGTCACCAGCCGCGGCACCCAGATCCCCCCGATCACCTTCAGCGCTTCGAGCATCGCCGCGCCGGCCACCGCGCTCGGGAGCATGGCCCGGAAGGTGATCTTGCGGTTGGGGAGCCACCACGACGTGAAGAGCCACAGGGCGGTGTTGGTGGTCATCGTGACGACCACCACGACGAACGACAGCTCCGTGGACAGGCGGGTCCACAGTGTGGTGGCCATCACGCTCGCCGCGCCGAGCAACGCGAAGCCGAACAGCCACACGAGGCCGCGGAGCCGCTCGACCAGGCCGCGGTTCCGGACTCCCCAGGCGATGTTGTAGGAGGTCGCGATCGAGTTGGAGAAGCTCGTGCCGATGGTGATGACACCGATGAAGCCGATGAACGTGGCGAAGCGCGCGCTCTTGCTCGCGGTGCTCACCGCGTCGGTGACGACCTTGGACGCGTCGCCCGAGAGCCCGAGCGAATCGGTGATCGCCTTGACGACGTCGACGTTGCTCCGGTCGAGGTAGCCGAGCGCGGCAACCGCGAGCAGGGTGAGGGCGAACAAGGCGAGGAACGCGGTGAGTGTGATCGAGTTCGCGCTCACGTTGCCGTGGAGGTGTGCGTACCGGTCCTGGATGTCGAGGAAGTACCGCAGTGGCGGGGATCGGTCGGCGACGCGATCGACGCGCCCCCGGAGGTCGATGCGTTCGATGCGACCACGCACGTCGAGCGCCACGAGCCGCACGCTACCGTTCGCCGTCGGTGCCCCGCGCCGACCAAGGGGGAAGTCCATGGCCGAGTTCGAGACCGTCGTCTACGAGGAAGCGAACGGCGTCGCCTGGGTGACGCTGAACCGCCCCGAGGTCCACAACGCGTTCAACGGCAAGATGGCCGAGGAGCTGCGCGACATCTGGCGGTCGCTGCGACACAACGGCGACGTGCACTGCGCGGTGCTCACCGCCGCGGGGGAGCGGGCGTTCTGCACCGGCATCGATCGCAGCGAGGTGAACGTCGACTGGCCCGAAGAGCTCGCGCGGACGGGCGCGCAGGCCGGCAGCGCCGGCGGGCAGGTGGGGTTCTCGAGCCCGTTCATGCTCGACGACCCCGGTCACTACCTCGGCCCCAAGAGCAACGACCTGTGGAAGCCGGTGATCGCCGCGGTCAACGGCATGGCGTGCGGCGGCGCGTTCTACATGCTCGGCGAAGTGGAGTTCGTGATCGCGGCCGACCACGCCACTTTCTTCGACCCGCACGTGTCGTACGGCATGCCCACGGCGTTCGAGCCGATCCACATGCTCCACAAGATGCCGTTCCCCGAGATCATGCGGCTGTCGATCCTCGGCAACGCCGAGCGCGTGTCGTCGCAGCGTGCGTACGAGATCGGCCTCGTGTCCGAGGTGTGCCCGCTCTCCGAGCTGCACGAGCGGGCGCGCTGGGCGGCCGAGACGATCGCGTCGTATCCGCCGCTCGCGGTGCAGGGCACGATCCGCGCGCTGTGGGCTGCGCGCGACCTGGGGCACAAGCAGGCGCTGGGCCAGGCGTACACCTACATCGCGATGGGTACCGACGCTGCGGGCCTGCGCGCGGGGCAGGAGTCGTTCGCCTCCGGGCGTCGCCAGGAATGGAGGCTGCGGTGAGCCGGTTCTCGCGCGCCGAGGTCGCCGAAGCGTTCGCGCACTTCTACCGGCTCGGCTGCGTCGACGAGGACTGGACCGGCTGGGCCGACCTGTTCACCGACGACGCGCGCTACGTCGAGCACTTCTGGGGCACGATGCACGGGCGCGACGAAATCCGCACGTGGATCGACCCGGTGATGATCGCCGTGCCGGAGATCTTCACGGTGCTGGAGTGGTACGTGGTCGACGACGACAAGGTCGTGTGGTCGCTGCAGAACCGGCGCGACAACCCCGACCCCGACGGCCTGCCCTACTTCGACTTCCCCGGCCTCTCGGTGGCCTGGTACGCGGGCGACGGCCGGTGGGCGGGCGAGGAGGACTACTGGGACGTGAAGGGCGCGCGCACGACTGCCGTTGCCTACGCCGAGGCGTGCGCGAAGACCGCCATCCCGTGGGAGGACCGGCTCAGCCGGAAGCACTGGCCCGACCACGGTCCCGACTGGGCCCGTCGTGACGCACCGCCGGCGCCGTCGTGGCTCGGCCGCACCGACATCACGCCGATCACCAAGCCCCGCGAGCTGCGTGCGCTCATCCCCCGGTTGGCGGGCTGACGTGCGTCTCTGAGCGTCGTCTTCGACGCGCGACGCTCAGGGACGCACGTCACGTGGGGTCGGGGGTTCAGCGACCGGCGAGCATCCCACCGTCGGCGATGAACTCCGAGCCGGTCGAGTAGCTCGCCTCGTCGGACGCCAGGAACAGCGCCAGCCGGGCGATCTCGATCGGCTGGCCGATGCGGCCGAGGGGCATGCGGGCGAGGCGTGCGTCGAGCTCGTCGGCGCTCACCCCGTCCTGGCCGCCGCTCGGGCGCACCATGTCGGTGTCGACGCCGCCCGGGTGCACCGAGTTCACCCGGATGCCGAGCGGACCGAGCTCCATGGCCATGGTCTTCGTCATGCCGCGCAGCGCCCACTTCGTCGCGGTGTAGGCGACGGTGTTCACGGTCGCGTTGAGCCCGTTGGTGGACGACACGTTGACGATGGACCCGCCCCCGGCGCGCGTCATCGACGGCACCACGGCCTTCGTCCCGAGGAAGGGGCCGATCTGGTTCACGTCGATGACCTGCTGGAACAGCTCGACCGACGTGTCGGCGATCGAGGCCATCCGCAGGATGCCGGCGTTGTTCACCAGCACGGTCACCGGCCCGAACGCGTCCTCCGCCGCAGCAACCGCGGCGGCCCAGCTGGCCTCGTCGCGCACGTCGAGGTGGACGTAGCGCGCGGCATCACCGATCTCCGCCGCCACCGCGGCGCCCTGGTCGTCGCGCACGTCGCCGAGCAGGACCCGGGCGCCCTCCTGGGCGAACAGCCGGGCTTCGGCCTCGCCCTGACCTCGGGCCGCACCCGAGATGATCGCCACCTTGTTGTCGAGTCGTCCCATGTCCGGGACCCTATCCCGCGCCGCCCCGCCATACTGCGGGGGTGACGGGGACCGCGTGGGTGCTGCTCGGGCTGACGGCGGTGGCCGCGCTCGTCGACTGGTTCGCGGTCGGCACGGGGCGGCGCCGGCTCGAGTACGTCGCCAAGCCGCTGACGACCGCAGGGCTGGTGGGCGTCGCCCTGGCCGTCGACCCGGTGCACCCCGACATGCGGGTCGCATTCGTGGTCGCGCTGGTCCTGTCGCTCGCGGGCGACGTGTTCCTCATGCTCCCCGGCGACACGTACTTCGTGCCCGGCCTCGGATCGTTCCTCCTCGCGCACCTCGCGTACGTCGTCGGCTTCGTGATCGGGCCGGGGACGGGCGCCGAGCTCGCCGTCGGCGCGCTGATCACGCTGGTGGTCGCGGTCCCCCTCGGCGTGCGGCTGCTGCGCGCGGTGAAGCGCACGAGCCCCGCGCTCGCCGGTCCGGTCGCCGCGTACGTCACCGTGATCGCGGTCATGGTGGCCTGCGCGACCGGATGGGGGAACGCGTTCGCGGTGGTCGGTGCCTGGCTGTTCTTCGCGTCCGACGCCCTCATCGGCGAGACTCGGTTCGTGCGTACCGGCCAGGAAGACGCCCGGTGGGGCCGACTCGCCATCATCGTGACCTATCACCTCGGACAGGCCGGCCTGGTGCTGTCTCTCGTCCACCGGTAGAACCGGCAAGGAGCCGCAATGCGCCGTTCGATCCTCGATGCGTTCGACGACCATCCCGCCGACGACGACGAGCGGCCGCCCGCGTCGTGGGCCGTGGCGATCAGCGACGACTGCGACGGCTGCGGCTTCGGCGAGCCGCGGGTGGTGCTGACCCTCGAAGAGGTGGGCCAGGCCGGCACCGGCGTGGTTGCCCACCTCGCGCCCGACGGCGCCCGCCGCCTGCGCGACGCTCTCGCCGTCGCGCTGCGCGAGCTGGGCGAGGACCCGGGGAGCTGACGTGGGGGAGCAGACGGTGGACGCCAAGGCGACGCTGCGGCGGGAGCGGGCCGCGCTGTGCGACACGCTCGAGCGGCTCGGGCCCGACGCCCCCGCCCTGTGCGAGGGCTGGACCACCGCCGACCTCGCCGCGCACCTGGTGGTGCGCGAGCGCAACCCCGCGGCCGGCCCCGGGATCCTGATCGAGACCGGACCGCTCGCGGCGTACACCGCGAAGGCGATGGCGGCGGAGCAGGCGAAGGGCTACGACGTGATGCTGGCCCGGCTGCGCAACGGTCCGCCGGCGTTCATGGTCGCCACGATGGCTGCGGTGAACGTCAACGAGAACTGGGTCCACCACGAGGACGCACGCCGGGCCAACGGCGAGACGGCGCGTCCGCCC
>Ga0302323_100004622_pt1 | contig 11222 bp, 10 predicted proteins | sample Fen_T0_3_FD_201950 | JGI IMG/M metagenome (GOLD analysis project Ga0302323, IMG submission 201950) | Peat permafrost microbial communities from Stordalen Mire near Abisko, Sweden - Fen_T0_3 | ecosystem: Environmental > Terrestrial > Soil > Wetlands > Permafrost | place: Sweden: Abisko... | reverse complement strand
GCGCTGCGCCAGGTAGCCGGCCAGCATCGCCTCCAGCTCGCGCAGCGCCGCCGTGCGCTCGGCGCCGTCCAGGTCGCCCTGGATCTGCACCGCGGACTTCATCGTGTGCTGCACCACCGGCGCCATCGCGTGCACGGTCGCGCGCGCGGCGGCCGGCGCGTGGCGGGCGAGGACGTCCTCGACCCGTTCGCGCACCTGGCGCCGCACGCCGACGATCAGCGGCGACGGCGGCCCCGGCCGCTCGGCCAGCGCGGCGAACGACGGGTGGTCGGCGCGGAAGTCGACCAGGAAGCGGGCCAACGCGTGGCCCAGCGCGGACGCGTCCAGCGCCGCGCCGCGCGCGGCCAGCTCGTCGAAACGCAGCCACAGGGCGTCCATCTGCACGCGTATCAAGGCGTCCGCCACCGCTTCCTTGGTGCGGAAGAACTGGTAGAGCGAGCCGATGGAGGAGTCCGCCTGGGCGGCGATCTCGGTCATCGTGGCGGCGTCGAAGCCCTTGCGCACGAAGACCTCGGCCGCCGACGCCAGCAGGGCCTCGACGCGCAACTGGCCGCGGGCGCGGCGCGGCGTGCGCGCGGCGGCCGGTGCCGGTGTGCCGGCCGCGCCGCGGGCGCCGGGCGCTGCCATGGCGTCGGCCGCATCGGCACTCGCGTGCAGGGTCGAATTCCCGGACATCGGAAGGACGGGGCTGGACATTTGTGAGCCTTTCCTCATAAACTATACGTGAGGATGTTCTCATGTTAACCCGGAGCCATGCCATGCCCGAAATCAACAACGCCACGCCACTGAAGCTGGACCCGCGCACCACCGCCCTGGTGCTGATCGACCTCCAGCAGGGCATCCTGCCCTACGCCCGGGCGCCCTACGACGCCGCCACCGTGCTCGCGCGCGCCGTGCCGCTCGCCGCGGCATTTCGCGCCGCCAAGGCGCCGGTGGTGATGGTGAAGGTGGGCTGGTCGGCCGATGGCGGCGACCGGCCGATGAACGTCGTCGACACGCCGGTGCCCGCTGGCGCGGCGCCGGCCGACTGGCTCGCCGACACCGCGGAGCTGCCGCCGCAGCCGGGCGACATCCACATCCTCAAGCGCCAGTGGGGTGCCTTCACCGGCACCGACCTGGACGTACAACTGCGCCGGCGCGGCATCCGCACCATCGTGCTGGCGGGCATCGCCACGTCGATCGGCGTGGAGTCGACCGCCCGCTTCGCCTGGGAGCTGAACTACGAGATCGTGTTCGCCGAGGACGCGATGAGCGGCCCGGACGCCGCGATGCAGGCCCACTCGGTCAACGCGATCTTCCCGCGCCTGGGCCGGGTGCGCAGCAGCGCGGACGTGATCGCCGCGCTGCAGTGAGCGCGCGCGGCGGGGGCCGTCAACCGTAGTTGCGGATCCACTCCAGGCCTTCCGAGTAGGCGGCGTCGATCGCCGTGTCCTCGGTCAGGTGCTGGCCGCGCGGCACGGCGATCTCGCGCGGCCGCGTCGGCCAGACCTGCTTGGAGATCACCAGATTCGGTGCGAAACGGCCGGCGTCCACCGGCTTGGCGCTGCAGAGCAGTTCGTAGTTCTGCCACTTGAAGACCCTGGTCGTGTCCATCGCCGCTCCTGCTGTCGAGACGTACAGTATGCGCCATGCCGGATGACCGCAGTGCGACGGCCGGCCAGCGCCCGAAATGAGGGCCGCCGACCTGGCCGAAGGACCGCTCCCGCGACGCCCCGCACGGCCGAGCGCCGGATTTTCGGCGCCGGGCTGTCAACCATGGGCGCACGGCCCCCGTTGTGTCTGCAAGCCCAGCCAATGCCGGGCCCGCTCGAGAGAGTCGGAGCCAAAACGAATCTCGCTTGAATCGGAACTGCCAAATGACCAAGTCCCTCATCGTTGCCGCCCTGCTCTCCTCGATCGCGGTGGCTTCCTTCGCCCAGGCATCGGCCCCGGCCGCCGGCGCGTCGGCGCCCGCCAAGCACAAGCACGTGAAGAAGGCGCACAAGCCGGCCAGCGCCGCCGTGAACCCGGAAACCTCCCCCGACAAGAAGGGCGGCAACTAAGCTCGCCCTCCGGCCGCACGGCCGGACGCGCGCCGCCTGGGCGAGCGGGGTTCGCCCCGCGGCGCCAAGCACCGAAAGGGCCGACTCACCTCGGCCCTTTTCGTCGTCTGCGCGCGTGGCGGGCCGCATGGACCGCCCCACACGCCCGCCCGCTGCACGCGGCCCGCGCCAACATCCCGATGCCGACGCGCCGCGCCGTCCGCCAGCAACACCATGTCTACGTGGTGCTGCTGGACGACCGCGTCTGGAACGAGCCCGCGTTCCGCAAGGCCAACCCCGAGCACACGCTGGGCCGGCCCTGCGTCTACGTCGGCATGACCGGCCTCGACCCCGACCTGCGCTTCGACAAGCACAAGGCCGGCATCCAATCCAACCGCTTCGTCTTCAAGTACGGGTTGCGCCTGCTGCCGGCGCTGTACGCGGTCTACAACCCGATGCCCTACGACGCCGCGCGCGACATGGAGGTGGAGCTGGCGATCGGGCTGCGCGAGGCGGGCTACGGCGTCTGGCAGGCCTGATCCGCCGCGCCAGTGAAAGCGCGCGCCGAGGGCCGTGCGAAGCGGAATGCGAGGCCAGGCCCGGCGGGCGGGCGTCCGGCACGGGTCGCAGCGGGCGGACCGTCGCATACGGCGCGCCGTATGCGACGGTGCAGGCCGCCGACCGCGCTCCGGTGCGCCGGCCGTATGCTGTGCACCTGCACACAACGCCACGAGGGGCCGCCCATGCTGACCAAGACGCTGCTGATCGTCGCCGAGACGGCCGCGATCAACTGGACCCTGATCGTGACGGCGAGCCTGTTGCGCGCCAGGGCGTGGACGCCGTCCGGGCTGCGCCTGGCGTTCGGCAACCGCGCGGACATGCCGGCGCCGCACCCGCTGGCCGGCCGCACCGAGCGCGCGGCGCGCAACATGCTCGAGAACCTGGTCATGTTCGCCGCGCTGGCGCTGGTGGCCACGGTCGGCGGCGTGACGGATCCGCGCGTCGAGCTCGGCGCGCGCCTCTTCTTCTGGGCCCGACTGGCCTACATCCCGATCTACATGGCCGGCGTGCCGGTGGCGCGCACCGCCGCCTGGGCGATCAGCGTGATCGGCATGGGGCTGATCCTGGCCGCCATCGTGCAGGCCTGGCCGGGCTGAGCGGTGCGTGCAGCGCAAGCAGTGCGTGCTGCGGATGCTGTGCGTGCGGCCCGGACAGCCGCTTAAGTCTCAGCCGCCCAGGCCCGCCGCGACGCGGTCGCGCCACTGGTCCGGCGCGTAGGAGAACTCGCGGCTGTCCCAGCTCGAGGCGAGGCCGAGGTCGAAGCCGTACGACAGCACCACGACGATCCGGTCCGCGCGCGCCGCCCCCGGCCACGACGCCAGCGCGATGCCGGCCAGCCGCGTGGCGAGCGCGTCGCCGTCGACCAGGGACGAATCGATCGCCGCCTGCACCAGCAACGCGCGCAGCCGGCCGTCGCCGGCGACGCCGTAACGCGTGCTGGTGGACTCGAAGACGGTCGCCGATCGCACCTCGGGCTGGGCGGCGACGCGCTCGCACAGCACGCGCAGGTCGGCGCCGAGCGGCACCCGCAGCAGGCGCGGCGCGGCCAACGGCAAGGCGCCGGCCAGCACGAGGATGGCGGCGGTCACGGCGACGTGGCCGCGTCCCAGGCGCCGCGCCGGCACGCCCGGGGCGAAGGCGGGGTCGGCGCGCACGATGAAGCTGCGGGTCAAGAGGTCGTGCAGCGACTGGTGGGTGGCGCGGTTGAAGACCAGCAGCGTGCCGAGCGCCGTGAAGGCACCGTAGGACAGCAGCGCGAGCGGCACGCCGCCGGCGAAGCCGACGACCCACGCCGGCAGCGCGGCCCCGCTGAGGAAATAGGGCACGCCGAAGATCGCGAAGCGCGTCGTCGACCGCGCAAGCGCCAGCGGCGCGCCCGTCGCGTCGACCACGTGGATCTTCAACAGCCGCTTGCCCGGCGTCTGCCCGCCGCCGAGCCGGCTTTCCAGCGGCGCGAAATAAGCCAGCGCGATCAGGAAGCCGAGTGCACGCCCCCACGGACCGATGCGCACCATCGTGTCGAACAGGGCATACCCCAGCACGTTGGCGACCAGCCCGAGCAGCAAGCCGTCGAGGAGGAAGGCGGCAAAGCGGCGCCAGAAGCCGGCGAAGGCGGGCGGGCAAGGCGAAACGGGACTGGCGGCTTCTGCGGTCGTCATGCGGGAATCGTCGGGTTGCGGTGCGCGGGCCTCCACGATACCTTTGTCCCCACGCGCCACCGAGTCTTGCTTTGCGCAGGAAAATGACGGCCATCATGAAAATCATCGCGCTCCGTACCGCCCGCGTCGGCCCAGTGAACAAGGCCACGCGCGCCGGCTGATGCCCTGACGACCTCCGTCGCAGGGCCGCCGCGCCCTGCCGCACATCCACCCCGGCAGGCGCGCAGTCTCCCGGGGTTTCGTTTTTTACGCGCGCGCCGGCCTCGCCGCGCCCGCCATTGCACACCGGGCCGTCGACCTCGTTCGACGGCCGCCACCAGGATCCGCCATGCGCACCTACGACAAGTTGATCGCCACGATTCTCGTTCGCCGGAGCGAGAACGAAGCACGCCCGCGCCCCGGCCACGGGCATTCCAGAAGCAGTTGACCGCCCGGTGGATCGCGCCGGGCGGCCAGCTGGCAGCAGCACCCCCCGGTGGCGCGCCGCGCAGGCGCGCCCGCAAGAAGGATCCACCATGTCTGGCACCACCCCCCTCCGCCCCGCAGGCCTGCGCGCGCTGCGCAACATCGGCGTCATCGCGCACGTCGACGCGGGCAAGACCACCACCACCGAACGCATCCTGTTCCACACCGGCGCGAGCCATCGCATCGGCGAGGTCCACGACGGCGACACGCGCATGGACTTCGATCCGCAGGAGCGCCAGCGCGGCATCACGATCAACAGCGCGGCGATCACGGTGCACTGGAAGGGCACGCAGATCAACCTGATCGACACCCCCGGGCACATCGACTTCAACATCGAGGTCCGGCGCTCGCTGCGCGTGCTCGACGGCGCGGTCGTGGTGTTCGACGGCGTGGCCGGCGTGGAGCCGCAGACCGAGACCAACTGGCGCCTGGCCGACGAGTACGGCGTGCCGCGCATCGCCTTCGTCAACAAGCTCGATCGCACCGGCGCCGACTTCGAGCGCGTCGTCGCGGCGATGCGCGAACGCCTGGGCGTCATGGTCCTGCCCCTGCAACTGCCCATAGGCGCCGAGGCCGACTTCCGCGGCGTCGTCGACCTGCTGCGCCAGCGCGCGCTGTTCTGGGACAAGGACGACGCCAGCGCGCCGCCGCGCGACGCCGCCGTGCCGGCCGACCTGCTGGCGGCGGCCACGCGCGCGCGGGCCGCGCTGGTCGAAGCCGCCGTCGAACAGGACGACGCGGCGCTGGAGGCCTGGCTGCGCGGCGACGAGATCGCGCACGACACGCTGGTCGCCTGCCTGCGCAAGGGCACGCTCGCCGGCGCCTTCGTGCCCGTGCTCGCCGGCTCGGCGTTCCGCAACCGCGGCGTCGAGCCGCTGCTGGACGCCGTGGTGGACTACCTGCCGCGCCCCGGGGAGCGTGGCGTCGCCGCGCCATCGGCGGCGCCCGGCCTTCCCGTGCCGCTGACGGACTCACCCAGCGCGGGCGCGGCGGGCACGCCGACGTCCCTGGCGCTGGACGCCGACCCGGACGCCCCGTTCGCGGCGCTCGCGTTCAAGCTCGTCGCCGACGAACACGGCGCTCTGACCTTCGTGCGGGTCTACCGCGGCCGGCTCGCGCGCGGCGCGGTGGTGCTCAACGCGTCCACCGGCCGCAGCGAGCGCGTCACGCGCCTGGTCGAGGTACAGGCCGACAAGCAGGTCGAGAAGGACGTGCTCGTCGCCGGCGACATCGGCGCCATCGTCGGGCTCAAGGACACGCTGACGGGCCACACGCTCACCGACCGCGGCCACCCGCTGCTGCTCGAGGAGATCGTCGTGCCCGAGCCGGTGATGGCGCTGGCCATCGAGCCCCGGACGCAGGCCGGTCAGCCCGCGCTGGCCAAGGCCCTGCAGGCGATGCTGCGCGAGGACCCGAGCCTGAAGCTGGTGCGCGACGCCGATTCCGGCCAGTCCGTGCTGTGGGGCATGGGCGAGCTGCAGCTCGAGGTTGCCGTGGAAAAGCTGCGCGCCCGGTACGGCGTGGAGGTATCGGTGGGGCGCCCGCACGTGGCCTACCGCGAGACCATCACGACCGGGAGCGAGGTCCGTCACCTGCACCGGAAACAGAACGGCGGCCCCGGCCAGTACGCCGAGCTGACGCTGCGCCTGGAGCCGCTGGCGCGCGGCATCGGGTTCCGCTTCGTCGACGCCAGCGTCGGCGGCGCGATCCCGCGCGAGTACGTGCCGGCGATCGAGGCCGGTATCCGCCGCGCCGCGCTCGTCGGCGCGGCGGCCGGCTACCCGTGCGTGGACTTCGAGGCGACCGTCGTCGACGGCGGCTTCCACGAACGCGACTCGTCGACGCTGGCCTTCGAGCTGGCCGCGGCGGCCGCGTTCCGCCTGGCCGCCGCCCGCGCGCGGCCGGTCGTGCTCGAACCGGTGATGGCGGTGGAGGTCATCACGCCGATCGAGCACCTGGGCGACGTCATCGGCGACCTGCACCGCCGCCGCGGCAGCATGCAGGCCCAGACCCGGCGCGGCAACGCGGCGGTGCTGAGCGCGCACGTGCCGCTGGCGGAGATGTTCGGCTACATCGGGCAACTGCGCGCATTGAGCTCGGGCCGCGCGCAGTACTCGATGCAGGCCAGCCACTACGCGATGGCGCCGCTGCGGGAGCCGGTCGCGGGCGCGGTCGCGTCAGCGCCGCATTGAACGGGCGTGCAGCGGGCGTCATCCGGGGCCCGCTTCGCCACCAGGCCAGCGCCGAGGGTGGGCGCCGGGCTTGGGCCTGCGCGCCCGGTGACGGCGCCTGTCGTCGCCTGTCGTCGCCGGTGACGTTCGACGCGCGTCGATGCCCTTGACGAGGGTCGACGCGGCCCGCCCCCGAAGACAGCTTGAGGCCAGCGAGCGATGTGAAAATGTGTAAAGCGAAATAGCAAACCCGCAAAACATGACCTCCCGCGCCCCGCTCACCATTGTGCACGTCGTCTTTTCGTCCCGCCTGGCAGGCGGTGAGCGTCATTGCCTGGATCTCGTGCAGGCCCAGTGCGCGCTGGGCCATCGCGTCCATGTCGTCGGGCCCGCCACCTCGGCGGTGCGACAGGCCCTCGACCCCGCCGCGCAGTACCACGGGCTGGCCCTGCCGCTGGCACGGGGCGCGCGCCTGAGGCGGATCGTGGACCGCCTGAACGCCGACATCTGCCACGGGCACCTCGGACCGGCCTGCAAGGCCGTGGCTCAAGTGTCGTCGGCGGCACGCATCGGCACGCTGCACGTCGGCTACAAGGAACACCACCACGCCCGCATGGATGGACTGATCTGCGTGAACACGGCGCAACGCCGGCTCCTCAGCCAGTTCGAGGGCGCCGCGACGGTGATATTCAACTGGGCGCCGCGCCGCCAGGCGTCCGATATGGGAGACTTGCGCGCCGAACTCGGGCTGCAGCCGCATCACCTGCTGGTCGGGTCGCTGGGTCGGCTGCACAAGACCAAGGGCATGGACGTGCTCGTCGAAGCGTTCCGCAGGTCGGCGCCGGACGATGCCGTCCTGGCCATCCTCGGCGAAGGCGAGGAGCTATCGGCGCTGGCCCGGCTGGCCGGCGGCGATCCCCGCATCCGCCTGCTCGGTTTCCGCAAAGACGTCAACGCCGCCCTGGAGGCCATGGACCTGTTCGTATCACCGTCGCGCGAGGAAGCGTTCCCGCTCGCGATCCTGGAAGCCATGCGCGCAGGCTTGCCGGTGATCGCCAGCGCCACGCAGGGGCCGCTGGAAATGCTGGCCGGACAGCCGGCGCAGATCGTTCCGATCGGCGACGTGAACGCGCTGGGAGAGGCGATCGCCGCCACGCTCTCCAGGATCAGTACCGTGCCGCGCGCGCTGCGCACGGCCACGAGCTACGACGTCTCCGCCTACGATCGTGCCGGCGCGGTCGACCGCATCCTCGCGTTCTATCGCGAGGTCATCGCGCGCAACCGCGTGCAACGCGCCATCGCGCCGCATCATCCGCGATCCGGAATGGGGCATGCTTAGGCGTCCGCGCACCGATTTCTGGAAGGTCGGCATCGTTCCCGCGCCCATCCAGGAACTGGACGCCGAGAGGCTGAAGAGCTTGCGGGAACGCATCGTCTGGTTGCCGGATGCGGGCCGCTGGCGCTATTTCGCCGACCCGTTCGGGCTGGTTCGCGGGCAGACCCTGCACGTGTTCGTCGAGGAGTTCGACTACCGGACCAAGCACGGCGTCATCACCCGACACGAGCTCGGCCTGGACGATCTGCGCTGGCGCTCGTCACGCGTGGTGCTCGCGCGCCCGTTCCATCTGTCCTATCCGAACGTGTTCGAGCACGCCGGGCAGACCTACATGTTGCCCGAGAGCGCGAAGGCCGGGGAGATCGCGCTCTATCGTGCCGTGGATGCCAGCCTCGACCACTGGCAGCGCGAATGCGCGCTGATCGAGGGCATACCCGGCACCGACGCGTCGGTGATTCGCCATGGCGACCGCTGGTGGATGTTCTATGCGATCGTCGGCCCCGGCGCGCGCGACCAGCGCGAGCTCCACGTCGCCCATGCGCCCGCGTTGACCGGCCCGTGGCAAGCGCTTGCAGGCAATCCGGTGCGCGTCGATCGCAGCGGCGCGCGCCCCGCGGGCCAGCCGTTTCACGACGCCGGCGGCAAGGTCGTCCTGCCGGTGCAGGACAGCGCGGCCGGCTACGGGAGCGCGCTGCGCCTGCTTCGCTTCGACGCGCTGGAGCCCGACCGCGTGCGCTGCGAGGCGACATCGGTACGCCTGACCGGCGACCTGGTGTCGCAGGACCATGCCCAGGGTTTCCACACCCTGTCGTCCTGCGGCGCCCTGACCCTGATCGACGTCAAGCGCATCGATCGATCGCGTGGCAAGCAATGGCTTGATTTTCGGCGCCGGGCACGGCGACTCGTCGGCGTGCCCGGCTGAGCGCTTGCGCGCCGTCGACGGCGTCAGCCGGCGATGCGCCACATCGTCCATCGCCACTGCAGCCAGCGACCGAACATTCGCCGCGCGATATAGGCTCGCGCCAGCGCCGCGGCGTCCAGCGGCGACGACTCGCGCCAGCGCTGGACATAGTTTCGCCGCCGCTGCGCGGCGCCCGGCGTGACTGGCAGGCGCGCGTGGCGGCGCAGCGCGCGCAGCAAGGTGCGGGCACAGAAATGGGACACCTCGAACAGCATGTCCGCGTCATGCGGCACCGGCGACGCCTGGAGATCGCGCGCGAAGCCCGTGAGCGCGAGCGTCCAGTCGTCGAGCTTCTTCTCGTCGAGCGCGGCCAGGGCACTGCCCGCGCGCTGGCGATAGGAGATCCACACCTGCGGCGTGTGGAAATGCGTACAGGCCGCGAGCGCGACGCGCGGGAAGACGGCGAGGTCCTCGAACACGCGGCCCGGCGGAAAGCACAGACCGGGCGGCCAGGCGTCGCGGCGGACGATCTTGGTCCATGGATGCAACTGCCCGGTGCGGAACAGGCCGGCGATCAGTGCCGCCCGGCGATCGGACAATTCGTCCGAACGGCCATCGAACGTGCGCACGTGGGCACGCCGCACCGCATCCGCGGGCACGGTGCCCGTGGCGGCGCGCGCGTCCTCGAACGTGCGGAAATCGCAGATCACGAGATCGGGCCGGTCGGCGTCCACGATCGCCTTGAGCGACGCCAACGCACCGGGGCTCACGACATCGTCCGGATCGATGAACCAGAGATAGTCGCCACGCGCCTGCGAAAGCAGGGTGTTGCGCGCGGCCGCGACGCCCAGATTGCGCGGGTGGGTCACGACGCGCAGGAGGTCCGGGCGGCGCGCTCGCCATGAGTCGATGCGCTGGACATCGTCGTCCTGCGTGGCGTCGTCGACCAGGACCAGTTCGACGCCCGCCATGCACTGGCCGACAATCGATTGCAGGCAGTCGTCCAGGGCTACGCCGACCTTGAACACCGGCAACAAGATGCTCAGCCACGGTTCGGGCGGCGTTGCCGGGTCGGCCCCCTCTTCGGTCGTCGTGCTCACTGGACTACCCTCCGCCTGACTGCTGTGGTGCGAGCCCCCCTTCGGAGCGGCCGGGCGCGGGCTCATGCTGCCACCTCCAGGAGGCGGGCGAGCAGGCTTCGCCGCCAGATCCATCCGCGCGCCAACCCACGCTCGAGCACGGCGCGGTCGCCGCTGCGCAGTTTGATCAAGGCCGGCGTGCGACGCGGCTGCGGGGTGAGCGCGAGCCGCGCGTAGAGGTGGCGCTTGCGCCAGCGCAACGCGCTGTGGAACGCGAACGCGACGTCTTCGGCCCGCTGCAGCAGCAGCCGAAAGCGTTCGGGCGCGCGCTGCAGGACGCTCGACGCGGCCAGGTGCATGACGAGGTAGGACCGCATGTCTTCGGGGATCGCCTGCGCCACCGCTTCGAGCATGCCTTCGCGGCGCAAGGCATCGAGGTAGCCGGCTTCGCCGAGCGCCAGCGCGCGATCGAGCTCTTCCGCCCAGGCGACAAGGAACGGATCGCGAGCGGGCGCGGCCAGGAACCAGTTTTCGACGACCGGACACCGACGATCGACGGTGTAGCGATCGATGTAGAAACCGACCACGCCGAGCCCGATCTCGCGGTGCAGTCGATGGACCCAGTCCAGGCTGGTGGTCAGCAAGGTCGAACCGTCCATCCAGATGCCGCCGTGACGTATGAGCAGTTGCAGCCGCAGCCAGTCTGCCTGTCGATAGGCGGGCAGCGCGTCGAACACGGTGGCGTCGAGCTCCGCGCCGAGCCAGCTCGGCGCCGACACGCGGTCCACGAGCCGGATCTCGTGGTCCGGGGCGACGTGTTTCCACAGCCGCAGGCAGCGTCCGACGAGCGCGGGCGGTGGCAGCGTGTCCCAATAGGTCCAGATCACGCGCGGAACCGGCAGGGATTCTTGCGCCATCGCAGGTGCCGGGCCGAGCCGCAGCACGGCCGCCTGCCGCGGCGCACGAGCTCGCAGGATGGTGATTGCTTCCCGCAACAGTACCAGCACGAGCGCTGCGAGGATGGACAGCG
>Ga0302323_100004621_pt1 | contig 11222 bp, 11 predicted proteins | sample Fen_T0_3_FD_201950 | JGI IMG/M metagenome (GOLD analysis project Ga0302323, IMG submission 201950) | Peat permafrost microbial communities from Stordalen Mire near Abisko, Sweden - Fen_T0_3 | ecosystem: Environmental > Terrestrial > Soil > Wetlands > Permafrost | place: Sweden: Abisko... | reverse complement strand
TCCTCGGCGAGCCCATCAGGTGGTAGATCCTGTTCAGCACCTGCACGGCCCTGGCATTTGCCGTGTATGCCCAACCGCGTGTCTCGGTGAACTTGCAGCAGGTTGCCGACCTCACCCGGCGGCACCACCTCGCGACCGGTGGCCAGGTCGACCAGGGAGGTGAAGAGCCCGCGGCGGTCGATGCGCAGCCGCACCAGGCCGTTGTCCGCCGCCAACCCTATCTCGCTCTCCTCCACCCCGCACCGGCTCGGCCTCGGGATCCCAGACCGCTGATCCGGCTCCCGATCCGGGCACTCCGGCCGGTTCGAACGGCCCGGCGTTGAAGGCGATCTCCTCGTTGCCGGCACCGGCCAGCCGGCTGATGCTGGCAACGATCAGTCGCTCGAGATCGGCGGCGACGTCGGCGTACCGGCGTTCCGCCTCGCGGTGCACCCAGACGATGGAGCTGCCCGGCAGGATGTCGTGGAACTGCTGCAGCACATTTCCTACGACCTCCCTGTCGTTCGGTGGACGGCCGGGGGCGATCAGGTCCGGGCACCCGGGCATCACCTGCCGACAACGGTCTCCCGCGCCTGCGCCACCGCCGTCGGCGGACCGGCCAGATGCCAACGGTGTCCGCCGTGTTCGAACACCTCGATGTGACCTCCCGCGTGCTCGACCAGCGCGGCGCCGGGAAACCAATCCCAGGAAAGGGTGTCGGCATGCAGCCAGACGCCGAGCCTGCCGGCCGCCACCGCGGCGAGTTCGACGGACCCCGAGCCGATGATCCGTACCGATGCGGCGGCGGCAATGGATCGCAGCAGGCCGTCGCGCAGTTCGATGTCGGTGACCCGGGTCGGATGCAGGTACGTCGAGATCGCGACGTCCGCCAGCGGGCGGTCCACCAATCGAGGCAGCGGTTGCCCGTTCAGGGTCGTCGGGTGATCCAATCCGCCGACCCACAACTCTTCGGTGGTGGCCTGATAGACAGCGCCGAGCAGCGTGGTCTGACCGTCGAGCAGAGCGATGGCCGAGCACCACGCAGGAAGACCCGACACGAAATTGAAGGTGCCGTCGACCGGGTCGATCACCCAGGTCCGCCGACCCGGCGCCGCGGAACCTTCCTCGCCGATGATGCCGTCGTCGGGTCGCGCCGCAGCCAGCATGCCGACGATCAGCTTCTCGGCGGCCTTGTCGGCATCCGAGACGACGTCGCTGATGCTCGTCTTGCGGGCCACCGTCAGCCCGTCCGAGCGCATCCGGACGGCCAGCCGCCCGGCCTCCGTGACCAGGTGGGCAGCCAGTTCGGCGTCGCTGCTGCGCGCGTGGTCAGCGTCTCCCGGTGGACTTATGTTGATCTTCGACACCGATCAACGGTAACCCCGGTCTACCCCGGACAGACGAGTGGGGCGTCCTCCGCTCACCCGAGAATGATGGTGAGGTGGTCCGCGTACGTGCCGACCGCGAACACCCCCGGTGATGCACGTTGACCGGCTGTCAAGTGGTCTCAACTCGGAGCCAGCGGGGCAACATCAGCGCCACGCCCGCCATGAGCCCGACCACGAACGGGAGTCCACCGAAGGCCCAGGCCGCGTAGAGCGCGATGGCCGAAACCTCGCTGGCCAGGGCTGCGACCGACGTCACCGTCGCCCGCGCAGGGCCGGTGATCCGCTGCTGCAGCCGCGTCTGCGCGACCACCAGGACCATCCGGTACAGGCCATAGAAGACCTCGACTCCCGCCAACCCGGCCGGATGAGCCAGCGCGCCGGCCAGGGCAAAGGCCGCGACACCCAGAACGAAAGCGCCCGCCAGCGCCGGCGCGCCCAGCCGGTTCGCCACACCGCCCAAAGCTGCGCCCACCGCTCCCGTCAGCGGAATCGCCAGCACCGCCAGCGGAACCAGGGCGGTGGTGACGCCCCAGTCGTGAGCGATCAACGAGAAGTACTCGTCGATGCCGTCCAGGCCGGCGAGCGCCGCCACCGCCAGGACGGCCGCGCGGACGCCGGCGTGGACGGCGGCCTCGGTGATTCCGGCGCGGAGCACCGCCAGGTAGCCGTCCGGCTCGGGCTCGGGGTCACCGGTCTTGATCGGCCTGGCGTCGGGAAGCTGCGACGCCAGTGCCGAGGACGCCAGGCAGCAGCCGACGCTCACCCAGCCGACCAGCGGATAGCCGCCCCCGCCGAACAGGACGGTGGCGGCCAGGGCGACCGGAATCTGGGCGAACAGGCCGGCGCCGGTGACCCAGCCGAACACGCGGCCGAAGTGGTCCTGACCTTCGACCGCGATAAGTCCGTCGTACAGCAGCGCCTCGAAGGAACCGGAAACCAAGGCCCCGGCAGTCGCCCAAAGCGCGAACCCGGCGGTGTAGCCCCCGAAGCCGGGCGACAGGATCCACACGGCGTAGCCGGCGCCTTGCATGACACCGGAAGCCATCAGCGCGTACCGGCGGGAAAAGCGGTCTGCCACGGCGCCCGACGGCACCTCGGCAACCATCCCCACCATCGACCAGATGGCGAAGAGCACCGAGATTTCGGCGTCGGACAGCCCGTTGTCGGCGAACAGCAACGCATACAGCGGATACAACGGCACGACGTCGGCGGCAAACGCCCAGCCGACGGACAGTCGGGCTAGCCGCCGGGCGGGTCGTGGAAGGCGGGACGTGCGACGTCAAAGGAACGGCATGTCGGAGAGGGTAACCCTGCCCACCCCGGCGTCGCCAAGGGTTACCGAGCCATCCGGCATCGACACTGACGGCCACGCCAAGTGGTAGACAAGATCGGTGACCCGCCTGGTGCTCGGACCCCTGCTGCGCCACGTCGGCACCACCGACGCCACCGTCTGGGTGGAGACCGACGGCCCGTGCGACGTCGAGGTGCTCGGGCACCGCGAACGCACCTGGACGATCGCCGACCACCACTACGCGCTCCTCTGCATCAACGGACTGGCACCGGCAACGGCGACGCCGTACGAGGTCCGGCTCGACGGTGACGTGGTGTGGCCGGAGCCGACTTCGACGCAGCCACCGATCCGGCCACAGTCAAGAATCCGGACCCAGGCAGTCGCCGGGACTCTCCGGATCGCCTTCGGATCCTGCCGGTATGCCAGGTCCGAGGCGGTGGCGGGCGACCCGCATTTCGACGCCGACGCGTTGGATTGTCTGGCCCGGACGATCGCTGTTGCCGCCGACGATCAGTGGCCGCAGGCGCTGATCCTGCTGGGCGATCAGGTATACGCCGACGAGACCTCACCCGAGACGCAACGCCGCATCCGCGGACGACGTGACATCACCACGGGCGCCGGTGCGCAGGTGGCGGATTATGAGGAATACACCTGGCTGTACCACGAGTCGTGGACCGACCCGGAAGTCCGTTGGCTGCTGTCCACGATCCCCACGTCGATGATCTTCGACGACCACGATGTCCGCGACGACTGGAACACGTCGCATTCGTGGCGGGTGGACATGCAGGCACAGTCCTGGTGGCCCGAGCGCATCGTCGGTGCGTTGTCCTCCTACTGGGTCTACCAGCATCTGGGCAACCTGTCCCCGGACGAGCTGGCCGAAGACGCTCTCTACCAACGAGTACGGAATTGCCAAGGAGATGCCGAAGCGCTGGTGCGCGATTTCGCGGTCGAGGCCGACCGGGAGGCGGACGGTGCGAAGGGTGCACGCTGGTCGTTCCGGCGTGATTTCGGGACGGTCCGCCTCATCGTGATCGATTCTCGCTGTGGCCGAATCCTGGCCGACGGTCACCGCAAAATGATCGGCGCCGCCGAATTCGAATGGATCGAGGCACAGCTGGAGGGTGATTACGATCACGCACTGATCGGCACATCACTGCCGTGGTTGCTCCCTCGCGCATTGCACGATGTGGAGTCCTGGAACGAGGAACTGTGCGATGGACGGCGAGGCACGCGTATTGCGCAATGGTCCGAGAAATTGCGTCGAGCAGCGGATCTCGAGCATTGGGCGTCGTTCCGGGCTTCCTTCGACCGGCTGGCCGCGATGATCCGGGACGTCGGCAACGGAGTCCATGGCGCCGGCGGCGGCCAGGCGCCGGCGACGATCTGCGTCCTCTCCGGAGATGTCCATCACGCCTATGTGGCGCGCGCGTCCTACGTCGACGGGACTGATTCGGCGGTCTTTCAATTGACCTGCTCGCCTTTCCACAATCACGTGCCCGCGCCGATGAAACTCACCTTTCGGCTGTGCTGGAGTCAAGTCGCCGAGCGTTCCACCCGGGCCATCCTCGGTCTGCTGGCCAAGGTGCCACCGATGATCCTCGAGTGGTCACGCGAGGCCGGGCCGTACTTCGGCGACGAGCTGATGACGCTGGTCATCGACGGGCGGCGCGCCGATCTGGTGCTGCAGAAGGCAGGCCCGGTCAGCGACCCGCAGCTCCACGAAATCACTCGGCTCACCCTGGCGTGAACCGGGCGGTCATCCCCCTGGGCTGTCGTCCTGAGCAATCATCAACCGGCCCGATCGCGGGCCGGAATCGGTGCCCGCCACGCGTCGACGGCGCCGCCCAGCGCCTCGAGATGCGGCATGGCCACGCCGAGTTGGCGGCCGGTGTCGAGCACGTCGTGGTAGATGCGTCGTAGTTCCTCCGCGCCGGTGTGGCGCTGCATGATCTTTCGAGCCGGCCGGTTGACCTGGTACTCGGCGCGGATCCCCTCGGCGACCATCTCGGCGGGGGCGAAGAACATCTGGGCGTCCGAGGAGGCGTCGATGTCCACGCCGCGGGCCTGCACCACGGCCAGAGACTCGCGCACCGCGAACACGGCTCGTTGCAAATGATCGACGCTGTCCAGGAATTCCTCGGCGTCACCCACTGCGATCACAGACCCGATGACGCCGGCTTCGATGGCGAAATGCACCCACAGCCAGGCGCCGATGTCGGCAGGCTGGTCGACGCTCAAGTCGCACCCCTGGAACAACGAGGCGATCCGCCTGACACGATCGGTGGATCGCCCGTCGACCTCACCGAGCCGGACCTCGCCGAGCAGCGCGGCCTCGAGCCGGTTCCCGTCCCATCCGCCTCCGGCAACCGGGAAGCCCCAGAGGTATCGGCCGCGATCGGGCAGTTGGTCGATCGCGTCGAAGGTCCGCCACCAGTTGTTGAAGAACAAGACGTCGGCGCCGCCACCGGCCGAGGCCAGGACCGGCAGCAGTCCGTCCACCTGGTAGTGCCGGACACTGGCCAGGATCAGGTCGTAGCCGGGATTGATGCGCTCCGCCAGTCGCGGACAGTAGGGAACGGTCACCTCGGCACCGATCGGGTCCCGCCCGTCCAGCAGTCGAATGTCAACGCCGCCGGCCAGCGGTGTCGACGCGATGTCGCGGACGTAATGGGTGATGTCATGCCCGGCCTTGGACAGGACAGAGCCATAGATGGTGCCGATCACGCCCGACCCCACCACACAGATCCTCACTGCTCCTCCTTCGTCATGCTTCTGGCCGCTGACGCGTGCCCAGCCCATCGTCGGTCCGGCGCGCACGCGCTCGACAGAGCCGAAAGGCCCACCCTCGGCCTCCCTGGATTCGGCGCCGTCAGACCCGGGTCGTCACCGATGCCAGGCATACTGATCACCGTCGCCCGCCGTGCGGGAGTTCATCGAGAGGTCACCACCGTGCTCATCATCGCCATCATCCTGCTGGGCATGCTGGCCGGCGCCGCCGCCCAACTGATCTTCCGTGACGGCAAGCGCCCGATCGACTGGACGGTCGCCATCGTGGTCGGCCTCATCGGCTCGTTCGTCGGCGGCCTGCTGATCAGCCTGATCTCCGGCGACGGCATCGCGTTGCGCCCGAGCGGCATCATCGGTTCGATCGTCGGCGCCGTGGTGGTGACCGGCATCTACAAGCTGGTCACCGGGCGTGCGCCGGGGCGCGGCGCGCGCCGCTGACCGCGGGCGCCGGGGTCAGCCCGTCGACACCCGGCGTACCGCGGCGGACGCCGGGACGACCCCGGGATGCAGCATGGCGGCGATCGCCTCGACCCCTTCCACCAACCGTGGACCCGGCCGCACCACGACGCCGTCGGCGTCGATCGCCCACACCGGCACTCCGGGCAGCTCGCTGACCACCCGGCGGGCCTGGTCGGCAGCACCGTCGAGATGGAATCCGCAGGGCGCCACGATGGCCACATCGGGCCGGGAGGCGCCGATGTCCTCCCACGTCGTCTCAACGGATCGGGCGCCGAGTTGGCCACCGACCGGCTCGCCGCCGGCCGCCAGCACCAGATCCGGGACCCAGTGGCCTGCGGTGAACGGCGGATCGACCCACTCCACCACGGCCACCCGTGGCCGCGGCCGGCCGGCCACCGCGGCGGCCACTCGATCCAGCCGCAGTCGCAGGCCATCGACCACACCCCGCGCGACCACGGCGGCGCCGACCCGCTCGCCGACCAGCAGCAGGGTGCCAAGCACGTCGTCGAGCGAGTGCGGATCCAGCGAGATGACGTCGGCGCGGCAGCCGAGGTAGCCGAGCGCCTCCTGCACGTCGTCGGACGGGATGGCGCACACCCGGCACAGATCCTGGGTCAGGATCAGCTCAGGATCCAGGCCGGCCAGCGCCTTGTCGTGCAGCGTGTAGAGGTCCGCCCCGGCCGCCAACTGCGACCGGACATAGTCGTCGATCTCCCTCGGGGCCATCCCACCGGTGTCGCGTCCGCCGACCACGACCGCCTTCTCGGTCCGGGCCTCGGGCGGTTCGTCACACTCGAACGTCACGCCGACCAGGTCTTTGCCCAATCCCAGCGCGTAGACGATCTCGGTGGCCGACGGCAGCAGCGAGACGATGCGCATGACCTCACCCTAGGTCGCCGGGACGGGCCAGCGTGATCGCTGCGCCGAGAACCTCGTCGGACAGATCGATCTCGATGCCGGTCGCCGCGGCGATGTCCAGGCCGTGGACGATCGGTTCGACGGTCCGGGTCGGCAGTTAGCCCCGCAACCAGATGCCGCCCGCGATGGTCTGGATCGGCCGGTCATCGGCGGCGGCCAGCGCCTCGTTCGCCTGCGTGACCAGCTGATGAACGCGGAGCGCGGGCTGATCCCCGAGTTCGGTCCCCGCTCGACGTCCTCTGGCGGGTGATCAGCGCGCTGCTGGTGTGCCCGACGAGCGGCCGCAGGTCCCTCGTGTCCTCCGGCGCCCGATGTCAGAGTGCCCGCATGCGGTTGTTGCGCGGGTTGTGTTCCAGCTCGGCCAGGCCGAGTGCCTCCATCAGCGGCGGCAGGTAGACGCCGAACCGGCCGCGGAGACCCTTCTTCTGGCCGTACCAGCCCCCGACGGGGTTGTCCGGCGACCGACCCCATGCCTCCACCGAGCCCGGAGGGGCCGGCTTCTGCTCGTCGGCGCCGCCCAGCGGCACCCAGTCGCCGGCCTCGGCCAGCATCGCCCGCAGATCGTCGAGGCACCGCGCCTGGTACGTCAGGGTCGTCTTCCCGACGACGCAGACCAGGATGGCCGGGTCAGCGGTGTCGTCGCGGTACATCGTGTAGGACGACGAGCCGGGCGGCGTGTTGAGCTGCCACGGGTCGTCCTTGGTCCCTGAACCGGTTGCTGCCATGCCTGGGGACCCTACGCCGGCCGCCTGGCACGGTCACCCGGTCCTGAACACCCTGGCCACTACGCTGATCCGCATGCAGCAGTACCTGGACTTGATGGACCGCATCCTGACGTCCGGTTCGGTCAAGACCGACCGCACCGGCACCGGGACGCGCAGCATTTTCGGCCACCAGATGCGGTTCGACCTGTCGCGGGGGTTCCCGCTGGTCACCACGAAGAAGGTGCACCTGCGCTCGGTGATCGTCGAACTGCTGTGGTTCCTCAACGGGTCGACGAACGTCCGTTGGCTGCAGGAGCGGGGCGTCACGATCTGGAACGAATGGGCCGACGCACAGGGTGAGCTTGGGCCGGTGTACGGGCATCAGTGGCGGTCCTGGCCGGCGCCGGATGGCCGGCACATCGACCAGATCGCCGCGGTGGTGCGTTCGTTGCGCGACTCACCGGACTCCCGTCGGCACATCGTCTCGGCCTGGAACGTGGCCGACGTCGGGGACATGGCGCTGCCACCCTGTCACACGATGTTCCAGTTCTACGTCGCCGACGGCCGGCTGTCCTGCCAGCTCTACCAGCGGTCCGCCGATGTCTTCCTCGGGGTGCCGTTCAACATCGCCTCGTACGCGTTGCTCACCCAGCTGATGGCCCAGGTGGTCGGCCTGGAACCGGGCGACTTCGTGCACACCCTGGGCGACGCCCACCTGTACTCGAACCACCTGGAGCAGGCCCGGCTACAACTGACCCGCACGCCCCGGCCGCTGCCGATGCTGAGCGTCCGGTCGGGCGTCGCCGACATCGACGACTTCGTCTACGAGGATTTCACCGTGCTCGGCTACGACCCCTACCCCGCGATCAAGGCGCCGATCGCGGTATGACGGATCGCTGATGGGCGTCACGCTGGTCGCCGCCGTGGCCCGCAACGGCGTCATCGGGGCCGGCGGGACCCTGCCCTGGCATCTGCCGGAGGACCTGCGCCGGTTCAAGGCGCTGACCATGGGCCACACCATGATCATGGGCCGGCGCACCTACGATTCGATCGGCCGCGCGCTGCCCGGTCGCCGGACGATCGTGGTCACCCGCGATACCGATTGGCGGGCAACCGATGTCACCATCGCGCACACGGTCGACGAAGCACTGGCGGTGGCCGGCACCACCGGCCCGGACGCCGGGACCCCGGATGCAATGGTCGTCGGTGGCGGCGAGATCTACCGGCAGATGATGCATCTCGCCGACCGGCTGGAGATCACCCACGTCGCGGCGGACGCGGCCGGCGACACCCGATTTCCCGAGATCGACCCTGCGGTCTGGCAGGTCGACGCCAGGCAGGACGCGTCGGGGTACTCGTTCGTCAGCTACGTCCGGCGGGCCACCGTCACCGCACTGGCCGACCTGCTGGACGACATGGATCCGGTGATCCACGACGGTGAGTTCCTGTTCTGCACGGTGCCCGTCGACGCTGAAGTGCCCGCCGGCCTGCATCCGGTGGCCACGGTCCGCGAGCAGGAGGGAACCACCCTGGTGCTACCCCGCCACGAAGCGGCCGACGCCGGTCTGGCCGGAACGTTCCGCAGCGTGTGGATCACCCTGCGGATCGCGTCGGGGCTCGACTCGGTCGGCCTCACCGCCGCGGTCTCGCAGGCGCTGACCCGTGACGGTATCGCCTGCAACGTCATCGCCGGGTTTCACCACGACCACCTGTTCGTGCCGGTCGACCAGGCGCACCGGGCGATCGCCGCCCTGCAGGCACTGGCCCACGTGCGGCCGTGATCGGTGCTAGCGCGTGATGACCACCTTCAGAGCCTTCGTCTCGGCGGCTCGGCCGAAGGTGTCGTAGGCGTCGATGATGCTGTCGAACGGGAAGCGGTGGCTCTCGAACTTCTCCGGCGACAGCTTTCCCTGGGCGACCAGTTTCAGCAGCATCGGCGTGGTGGTGGCGCTGACCAGGCCGGTGGTGATCGCGACGTCCTTGATCCACAGGTCCTGGAGTTTGAGCTCCACCGCCTTGCCGTGCACGCCGACGTTGGCGACGGTCCCGCCGGGCCGGATGAGCTCGGTGGCCATCTCGAAGGTCGCCGGTACCCCTACTGCCTCGATGGCGACGTCCACGCCCAGGCCCCCGTCGGTCATGGCCAGCACTTTCTCCCGCCACCCCGCCCCGCCGCTGTTGACGGCGTCGGTGGCACCGAAACTCATCGCGTGCTCGACCCGGTTGTCGTCCAGGTCGATGGCGATGATGCGGGACGCGCCGTAGAGTCCGGCGGTCATCATCGCCGCCAACCCCACCGGTCCGGCACCGACGACGGCGACGACGTCGCCGGGCTCGACGCGGCCGTTGCGTACCCCGATCTCGAAGCCGGTGGGCAGGATGTCGGAGAGCATGACGGCGGCCTCATCGCTCACACCCTCGGGCAGCTTGTGCAGGGAGCCCTCGGCGTAGGGCACCCGCACGTACTCCGCCTGGGTGCCGTCGATCAGGTGGCCCAGGATCCAGCCGAGGCCCGAGGCCCCCTCGGCGGCCAGACAATGCGCGGGCAGTTGCTGGCGGCAGTAGGAACACACGCCGCACGAGGTGATGCAGGAGATGATCACACGGTCCCCCACCGCCAGGTTGCTCACCGCCTGACCGACCTCGGTGATCGTCCCGACGCCTTCGTGCCCCAGGACCCGCCCGTCGGTCACGGTGGGCACGTCCCCCTTGAGGATGTGCAGGTCGGTGCCGCAGATTGTCGTGGTGTCAACCGCCACGATCACATCGGTCGCGTCGATGATCTTCGCGTCGGGGACCTCCTGCCACGCTTTCTGAGCAGGTCCGTGGTACACGAGAGCCTTCATCAGATGACCTCCTTGTCATCGCGTGCCGACGTCTGGCGTTCACGTCGCGGGATAGCACGCACGCAGGTTCATCTTGGCGGGCTTTGTCGACCCGCGAAAGCCCTGGTGAGGCGAAAACCCTGCGCGGTCAGGCGACGGGAGCGCCCGGCCTGCTCGAGCCGTACGGGAGGACGATGCGCAGGGTCCGGCCCAGATCCAGACCACCGGTGCGGGGACGGTTCGAATCGCCGATGCCCGGCTTGGTGGAGTTCGTGATGACCCCGCTCTTGTCCATGTCGGCCGGCGCGTCGGTCCGCATGGTCCTGCTCACGGAGTCCAACAGGTCAGAAAGTTCCAGATCGAGCGCGTCGCAGATCGACGCGAGTAGTTCGCTGGAGGCCTCCTTGCGACCGCGTTCGACCTCGGAGAGGTAACCGAGTGAGACGTTGGCTGCCGTGGAGACGTCGCGTAAGGTGCGGTTCTGCTGGGTTCGAGCGCCGCGCAAAGTTTCGCCGAGTGCGTCACGCAGTAGCACGTCGCACCTCCTCTCGTGTCGCGATCCATCCGTCGAACCGGCCAGCGTTCACCGCCGGGCGACGGTGCCACCCGGTTTCCTGCATCCCGGTCGCCACCCGAGACTCCACGCTACCGTGCCGCGCGCGTCGGATGAGAAACACCGGCTTGCCGCAGCGACCATCCATGCCAACGTAGGTGCTGCATCCGATGTTCCACGGTGCCGGTCACCGTGGGGTTACGAAGTTGTTGCGGGCAGGTTCGTCAACCCGGGCCGGGCTTGGCCCGCGGGTAGAACGCGGCCGCCCGGACGACGTAGTCGATGCCGGTGCCGACCGTCAGGATCACCGCAAGG
>Ga0302323_100004620_pt1 | contig 11222 bp, 7 predicted proteins | sample Fen_T0_3_FD_201950 | JGI IMG/M metagenome (GOLD analysis project Ga0302323, IMG submission 201950) | Peat permafrost microbial communities from Stordalen Mire near Abisko, Sweden - Fen_T0_3 | ecosystem: Environmental > Terrestrial > Soil > Wetlands > Permafrost | place: Sweden: Abisko... | reverse complement strand
CCTTGCTAGCTCCTACCGAAGCGGCGATGACAGTGGTGAGCAAACAGACGCTGCCCACGCCGATAAGGGTATAGGACAGCCAGTTGCTTTGTGCCGGCGGGGGTGCCGACGGCGCCGCCTGAACGAACGTAGCCCCCTCCGCCTGCGCTGGCGGCACCGTGGCCTCCGGCTGCGTAGGCACTGCAGGCGGCAAGGGCTCGGGCTGGGCAGGGCTTGGCGCCGGCGCTGGCAGCGGTGGCGGCAGCGCTGCGGGCGCGGTCGACTCCTTGCGTCGGCTGTCGATGAGGCGATCCAAATCGGCGATCTTCTTCTCGACGTCGACGCGGTTGCTGGCATCGGGACGACGGCGCAAGTAGTTCTTGTACGAGCGCATGGCTTCCTCGGGCTTGTCCCAGAGGCGGTAGGCCTGCCCGATGTTGAACAGGAGGGCGGCGTCTTCGATCAGCAGATAGGCCGCCTCGTACTCGTTGATGGCTTCTTCGTACTTGCCGACGTCATAGAAGCGCGTGGCCTTTTCGTAGTGCTCTTTGGCCTGCTGTTTCTTCTGCGCTTCGTTTTGCGCGTGCGCTCCGGCAGGGAGCAACATACTCAGCAAGAGTGTGATGAAAGCGATGAGACCGCAGCGAGCATTGTCTGAATTCATCGACATTCCGTGGGGGGCTTGGGTGATACCTGGTGAGGACGGGCGAACGAAGAGTACAGCACGGTCTTCCCGGCGGTCAAAGACACTTGGTGAGGATGCAGGCGACGAGGCTAGCCCTTGACGCAATTGCGGCCCGCACCTTTGGCTTCGTACAAGCGATCATCCGCACGCTTGATGAGCGCCGCGGCCGTCGGCTCTTCGAGGTTCAAGGTGGCAACGCCCATGGAAATGGTCACCGGGATCTTGACCCCTTCGAAGCGAAATTCCGTCATCTCGACGATGCGTCGGATCTTCTCGGCAAACTGATGGCCATTGTGGCCGTCGATTTCGGGCAGGATGATGGCAAATTCCTCGCCACCATAGCGGGCAAACACGTCCTCGGTACGAATCTTGGACTTGATTGTAAAGGCCAACGTCTTCAAGACGGCGTCGCCCGCCAAATGGCCGTGGGTGTCGTTGACTTCCTTGAAATGGTCGAGGTCGAAGATGACCAAGGAAAGCTCGCGACGGTAGCGGCTGGCTCGGGCAATTTCGCGGTTCAGGGCCTCGGAGAAGTAGCGCTTGTTGTAGATCTGGGTAAGACCGTCCACCGTGGTCAGGCGATAGATTTCCTCGTGGTAGGCCCGCTCGATATTTCCGCCCGACAAGAACTTGAAGATGGTTCTCCCAATCTTGATGAAGTCACCGTCGACCAACGTGCGTTCTTCGACCAGCTCGTCGTTGACGTAGGTGCCGTTGGTGGATCCCAGATCGCGAATGCGCACCGAGCGACCGCTGTTGACGATTTTCGAATGCGCGCGCGAGACCGATTCTTGGTCGATCTGGACGTCGCATTTCGTCGATCGGCCAAGCGTCAGAGAAGGACTCTCCAGGTTGTGTTTGCGCCCGAGGTCCGAACCATAGATGACCACCAAGCAGGCTTCCTTGGTGGGAGGGTGCTCGGTGATGCGGTTGATGCTCGTAACCACCGTCTTGGCCCGAACGTGATCCAGGTCAGGTGTGGTGTCGTCGCGTTTGGAAGGGGGCCGTGCCAAAGGTCATCTCCAGGTTAGGGCAGGATCGATGAGCCGTAAAGGAAGAGGCTTATTTGACAGTGAATCCTACATGTAGGACTTTGTAATCATGACACGTTCACGTGGCCTCTTAAGAGCAATGCTCCAAAGCTTCGTGACGGTACTAGCCGTGGCAGCAATAGCAAGCCCCGCCCTGTCCCAGGAAAACGGAACGACCGCTGCGAGGCACGCTACGACCGATAGGCCAACGGTCGACCTCGAAACCATGACCCTGCGGGGGGTGCAGCTGGTGGCAGACTTGGACGGCGGTGGCCTGGCCCGGCTGACCTTGAACGCGACCCTGCAAAAGTCCATCGAAGACCTGCTGGCCTCGCATCACCTGCCCTATGCAGCGGCTGCGGTCATCGCGCTCCCCAGCGGAAGCGTGTTGGCCCTTGCCGGGTACTCGAAGAGCGATCCTGCGCTGGACGTCGGGGCGCTTGCCCTGCGCCCGTGGGCGCCCGCGGCCTCGGTTTTCAAGATCGTGGCCGCTTCGGCGCTCTTGCAAGAGGGCCATGTCGATCCAGCCGGGCGCGTTTGCTACCACGGTGGGATTTCCTCGATTTTGCATGACAACCTGGTCGACCTGCCTGCCATCGATCGCAGCTGTGCCAATTTGGGCTATGCCATTGGAAAATCGCAAAACGCCATCATCGCCAAGTTGGCCTCGCGCAATCTGCCCCCTGAGGGCCTCGAGCGCATGGCAGCGGCCTTCGGCTTTGGCCGGGAGCTCCCCTTCGATGCACCGGTCGAGCCGTCCGAAATCGAAGTTCCGCGCGACCCCCTCGAATACGCCCGCGCGGCAGCCGGCTTCTGGCACAGCTCGCTCTCCGTACTACACGGGGCTTTGATTGCAGCGACGATTGCCAACCATGGTGTCATGCCGTCCGCCCACATTATCGAGCGGGCCGTGGACGCCCGGGGCGGGACCGTGCCCATGGTCCGGCAACCATCCCGGCGTGTCCTCTCGCCCGCGGTGGCCGAACAGGTCGCCAAGATGATGCAGCTGACGACCACCATGGGTACCGCCCGCCACAGCTTCCGCGATCGCCGAGGACTTCCGGTTCTGCCCATCGAAGTCGCCGGCAAGACAGGCACGCTGAACTATCGGGGCGGTCCCCACGACCCCGCCTTGCCCGGGCTCGCCATCCTGCCGGATGGCGGTCACCTGGGCTACAGCTGGTTCATCGGCTTCGCGCCTGTCGATTCGCCCAAAATCGCCTTTGCCGTCCTGGTTGGCAATCCCGCCGCTTGGCAGATCAAAGCCCATTCCGTTGCTCGCCAAATTCTCACCGACTACCTTGCCGGCCAAGGCAGCGCCAAGCATGGACATTTGCTCGCGAGGCGTTGAGCAGAACGTACTGGGCATGTTACTTTCTCCGTCGGGCTGATACACTTTGCGGCCCGTAGCCTAGGGTGAAGTACACATGTCGCTGCTGTTTGAATGGTTGGAGAACACAGTGCAACGGCGGCCTGCCAGCGCCGGTTCAGGACTACTGCATAGGGTCGATCGTCGCGCCCAGGAATTGACGTCCATGGGGATCCGCGACGGTGATTGGGTCGGCCTCATGTTGGGCAACGATCCCGAATTCGTCGTCCTTGCCCTGGCGCTGTCCAAGCTGGACGCGGTCGTCGTTCCGATCGATCCGACGACCAGTGGGCGCGATCTCGACATGACTCTCGATGCGGCTCCCCTGCGCGCCCTAGTGACCCGGCCGTACGCGATGGATCCCCTGACGGCGCCAGCGGGCGCTCTGCGCGTGGAAGGTCAAGCGCCGGCGGCACGTGCCGTCGCGGAAAGCCGACACCGTATCTCGGGCACCTTGCTCACCTGCACGCTCTACCCGTGGACGCGGCCCCACTTGCATGACTGCGACGACCCTATTGCCGTCCTCTTCACCATGGACGCTGGCGGAGATCCCAAGGCCGTCGTACGCGGTCGCACGCAGATGAAGGGAATCGTGGCCAGCCTGGGCACGACGTTCGGGCTATCGGAAGGGTCACGGGTGCTTTGTGCGGCACCCTTGTTCGACTGCCAGGGCTTCGACTTCGGTTTCTTGGCGGCCCTACCCCATGGTGCTTCGCTGTACCTGGACGATGGCAGCGCCGGGGCACGTGTAGCGAAGACCCTCCTCGATCAAGCGATCGATCTGTATGCCGCGACGCCGCGCGAATTCGCAGCCCTTGCCCGTGTCACCAATGCCAAATCCTTACAAGGACAGCGAACACGTCTGGTTTGCTCGGGCGTGGCCTTGCCCCCAGCGGTGGCCCAGGCCTTTCACAAGCGTTTTGGGCTCTCGGTGCTTTCGTGCTACCACAGCTGCGAAACCGGGCCAGCAGCCATCGATTTGGGCGGCTTGACGCCAAAATCCGTAGGACAGCCGATGGCCGGCATCGAGATTCGCATCGCCAGTAGCGAGGCCGAACCGCTTGCAAACGGCACCGTCGGTCCTATTTGGGTTCGCGGTGACAGTGTCGCTACGTCGTTTCTCCCGCGCATGCCCGTGCGCAATGGTGTGGTAGCGGTGGGGCGCGGCTTGCGCGACGGTTGGCTACGCACAGGCGATCTAGGTTACTTCGACCAGGCGGGTTGCTTGCACCTGTCGGACCGTGAAGATGACATCGTGAAAGTCGACCGTCGGCGCGTCGCCTTGGGTGAAATCGAAAGCTGTCTAGAAGGCCTGACCAACGTCAAAGCCGCCCAAGCGCGCGTCGAATATGACGACTCAGGCTCCACCCTGATCGTTGTGGAGGTCACGCCGGATGGGCGATGCCGGCAAAGTACCATGCTCGACCATTGTGCCAAGCGGTTGGCCCCCTACAAGGTCCCACGTCGCATCGAAATCGCCGAGTAGCTGGCGCAATCACCAAACCGCGCTAGTTTCCCGCCATCCATGATTGCCATCGTCGATTCACACTGCCACCTGGACTTGGAGGACTTTCGTGAAGACCTGCCGGCGGTGATCGAACGCGCGCGCGAGGCTGGACTGGTGGCCATGGTGTGCGTCGGTTCGGGCGCCGACGTCGCCACGGCCGAACGGGCGGTGGCGCTGGCCGAGAAAGAGCCGGATGTCTTCGCCGCCATTGGAATCCATCCCCACGACGCCGAAAAGATCCTTCCCGAGTTCTGGCCTGCCCTGGAACGCCTGGCCCAACACCCGCGCGTTGTCGGCATCGGCGAGACCGGGCTCGACTATTTCTATGACCATTCTCCGCGCGAACGACAAATCGACGTCTTTCAGGACTTTCTCAGGCTTGCCACCCGGGTCCAGCGACCTGTGATCTGCCACGTGCGGGATGCGCACGACGATGCCACGCGCATCCTTCACGGCGGCCCCCTACCCGACGCTGGCGGCGTCATCCATTGCTTTTCCGGCAATGTCGAGGATGCCGGGCGCTACTTGGATCTTGGCCTCTATCTTTCCTTTGCCGGGGTGCTGACCTTCAAGAAGGCCGATGACTTGCGCAAGGCTGCCGCCTACGCCCCACTGGAACGCATTCTGGTGGAGACCGATTCGCCCTATCTTGCGCCCATTCCCCACCGCGGCCACCGTAACGAACCCTCGTATGTGGCGAAAACGCTAGAGACCTTGGCCCAAGTTCGTGGCGTCTCCTACAGCCGAGTGGCGGACGCAACCACCGCCAATGCCTACCGTCTTTTTAACCTGGCGCCGCCAGGGATCGCTCTCGTGGGTTGACCCACGCGCCCTACCATTCGATACTCTCGTCACCGTGACGCCAGAAGCTCCGCTAGTACGAATTCAACTTCGCTATCCCGACGAGGCCACCTTCGTCCAGCGATTCGCCCCCAACGTGACCCGCGGGGGTATTTTTCTGGCCAGTCGCAATCCCCTTCCGGTCGCCACCGTCATCCGCTTCGAAATTGCCATCATCCAAGGTCCGCCGCTGCTTTCCGGTACGGGCAAGGTGACGTGGGTGCGAAGGTTCAGTCCCGAAGAACCGCAGCGCGCGCACGGGATGGGCGTGCAATTCCTGCAAATCGCCCCGCAATGCCGCCCCATCCTGGAACAACTGCTGGAACGAAAGACGACCCCTCCGCGGCCCGCGCCGGTCACCGGCGACGCGCCGGCGCCAGCGGCACATGTCGAAGGGGGCCCAGTCGGGGTCAAGGATGCCTTTCCTTTGAACGGAGATCCGGAAACGTGGATCGACGATCAAACCATGCGCCAGGCCGCCGACCGTGCCCGCTTGCTGGCCAGTCGGACCGAGGACGTAGAGGCCCTGCGCGTGCACGAGCGAGAGGACCCACCGACCCTCGAAGAAGCGTTGGCGGATTTCTCCCGCCTCTTGGGACCAAGGCGCTAGCTGGCGGGCTGCGAGGTCATTCGAAGGACCATCCAAGAGGTCTTGGATTGGTCAAATCGGAGGAGGCAGGTAGGATATTGGGGCAAGGGTTTGGGCACGCCATGAAGAAACGAAAGATCTCCACCCGCAGCGTTGAACGGCTGAGCATCTACCGACGGGCCTTGTTGCAAGGCCGGCAGGACTTCGGGCCCAGCGTGTACTCGCATCAGCTTGCCCAGGCCTGCCAACTGACAGCAGCCCAGGTTCGCCGCGACTTGATGGCCATCGGTTACAGCGGCAATCCCAACAGTGGCTACGACGTCAAACGGCTGCTGACGTCGCTGGCCAGCTTTCTCGATCCGCAAGAAACCCGTGCGGTGGCCATCGTCGGCATGGGCTACCTGGGACGCGCCATAGCGGCCTTCATCGTCAACCGCGCCCACAAGATCGATCTGGCGGCGGCCTTCGACGTGGATCTGGACAAGATTGGTCTCAGTTTCAGCGGCGTCCACTGCTATTCGGTTCGCCAGATGGCTGAGATCCTGGAAGAAAGGACCATCGACGTCGCCATCATCACGGTCCCCGCCGAGCAGGCCCAGCATGTTGCCGAACAGCTGGTGGCCGCCGGGGTCACCGGCATCCTGAACTTCGCGCCAGTTTGCCTGCGACTTCACGAGCGCATCTACGTCGAAAACATAGACATGACGGTTGCCCTGGCCAAGGTGGCCTTCTTCGCCCGCGCCGGACAGCAGCGGCAGAAGCGCAAGTAACGCCGGCACGGCCCACGTTCACGACCGAACGAGGATGCGTTTGATCAGTTTGCGAGGCAGTTCCCACAGCTCCTCACCGCCGCGGATCCGCATCAGGCGAAGACAGGCAACGTAGCTGGAAAAACCAATCGCTATCGTCACGAGCAACACCAGACCGTGGATCAAGCGAAAGACGCCTCTTGGCCAGACGATGGGAAGCGCTGCCAAGCCACGCATGGCACCACCCCAGACACCCATGGCTACCAGGGCAAGGACCACGTTGGCCAAGACCATGAAGACCATGTCGCGCGCCCATCCGGCTGTGCCGGGGCGGCCCAGCACGCGGCCGAACCACACGCGCAAGATGGACAAGTTCACCAGCGCGGCCACCGTCGTTCCCAGCGCCAGCCCCGGTGCGCCCAACCAGCGGTAGGTCAAGCTGTTGAAAAGCAGGTTCGCGAACACCGAAGCAATCGAGGCGATCATGGGAATGCGCGACCTGTCCACGGCAAAGAATGCCGGCGCAAAGACCTTGACCAGACTGTAGGGCAGGACCCCCAGCATGTAGGCTTGCACGATGGGAACCGTCGCCGCCGTATCGCTGGGCAAGAACTTTCCGCCTTGGAAAAGCAACTGCACCACCGGCTTGGCCAAGACCACCAAGCCGACGGCGGACGGCAGGGCCAACAGCCACACGCCACGTGCGCCGTCCGAAACGCGGGCAATCAGGGCATCACGGTCTCCCCGCGCGGCCTCGTGCGAGGCACGGGCCGTCGTCACTGTAGCCAAGGCAACCCCAAACAACCCGACAGGCAAATAGAACAAGCGAAAGGCGTTCTGCAGGTAGGTCAGTGGCCCTCGGCCCAAGGCCGCCGCATATTGGGTGTTGACGAAAACGTTCAGCTGAATGGCAGCCAGACCGATGGTCGCCGGCCCCATCAGGCGAACGATGCGACGGACGTCGACATCGCCAACCAGGCCACGCAGCGTGGGGCGCACGCGATACCCCAGCCGGTGGAGACTGGGGAGCTGGACCACCGCTTGAACGAAGCCGGCCAGCGCCGTGCCCGAGCTCCACACGATGATGCCTGTGCGTTCCGATGTATGAAGGAAGATCAGAATGATCCCGCAGGCGATGCTGGTGACGTTGAACATCGCCGGCGCATAGGCAGGGGCCAGATAGCGATGTTGCGCGTTGAGCATCCCCATCCAGACGGCGCTGACGCTGACGAAGGTCAGGATGGGCATCATGATCTGGGCCAACGTGCCCCCCATCGCCACCTGGGCGGCGTTGCCGCCGAAGCCGCGCGTGATCAGGGAAATGAGTTGGTCGGCCCAGACGAAGCCTGCGACGCCAATGGACCCGGTCACCAGCAGCAGCCCGCCCAAGATGAGATTTCCCAATCGGTAGGCGCGCTCTTGGCCTCCCTTCACCATGGCGTCGCTGAAGGTCGGCACGAAGGCGCTCGACAGCGCGCCCTCGGCAAACAAATCGCGCAGCAGGTTGGGAATGCGAAAGGCCGCGACGTAGGCGTCGGTCAGGGCGCTCACGCCGAAAATGCGCGCGAAGATCGAATCGCGCGCGACGCCCAGAACCCGCGACGCAAGAATCGCTAAACTTACATTGGCAGAAGAACGAAGTGTACCGGCCACGTGGATCTCGCGCGGACGTTAGCCGGCACTGACTGCGCCGTCCACTTAACCAGCCGTGGCGCCTGTCCTTTCCTCGACACCGACGCCGCCCGGGCGATGCCGGAGGTCGTGCCCGTGGCTATTCGGTCGGGCGGGAGGGGCGGCGGGGAAAGGGTGCTGGCGAACGCGAGGGCTGCGGCACCGAGACCTGGGTGGCCAGACCAAGTTGTTCGCGCAAATCGAGGTGGTCACCGGAAACGCTCCAGCGGATAAGCTCTTTCACGGCGGTTTCGGCGTCGCTGCCCGGTACTTCGGGGGCGCGCAAGATTTCCCTGACCGCAGACACCACATCGCCGCACAGGAGCAAGGCCGCCCTGTCGGCGCTTTGGTTGGCCCCGGCTGACCACGCTTCCAAGTTGACCCGACCCGGTTCGACAACGATCTGTTCGATGGCCGCCGTGGCCGAGGCCAGCGTCAGCGGCTGTACCGAGCGCTGGAGGAAAGCCGTGTATTTTCGCACTGCCGCCACGTCGGTGCCGGGCAGCTCGAATTCGGGATGCACCAGCTTGACCGCAGCGGCCACAATCACGCGCAAGTCGCCCAGCGACGGCACAGCCTCGGGCGAAAGCAAGAACTGGTCGGCGCGCAAACGGACCAGGCGGCGAGCCAGCAGGAACGCCAGGTCTTTCTCCGTACGCTCGTGCAGCAGGTTGCGTCCCATCAAGAACGACGGCACCACCTGCTGTCCTTCCAGCACGATGCGCAGCTCGATCTCGCCTTCGAACGATTGCGACACATAGACGGGCGGCAGCGGTACGCCCAAGAGGTGGCTGGCGTAGCCTATCAATCTTCCCACCGATGACCGATCGGTCGTCAGGTCGACCTTCTCGCCAAAATTCAGCCCAAGCGCGCCTGCGTCCTGGGCCCGTGCCATGGCCACGCCAGCGCTGACCACCGCCAGTACATGGGAAACACACCATTCCTGCAGCGGGCTGCAGATGAACTGCTGCCACATCGATTCCGTCAGCGGCGAGGTGGCGCTGGGAATTTCCGAAGGCAAGGTTCGCTCGTAAAACGCTTGCTCCTGCGGAATGGCTTGCCCCATGGCCACCAGGGCAGCGCTGGTGCAGTGAAGCCTGTCGTACATCTGGTTCTTACCGAACAGGCGCGCCAGGGCGCGAATGTGCTTCGACATCTCATCGAAGTCGTGTGTCGACCGCAGCAGCGACTCGCGCGCCTTGATGGCCTGGTTCAGCTTGGGAGCGCCCAGCACCTCGTAGGTTTCCGCCAGGATCTCTTGATAGCGCGGATCGTCCGGCGCCATCTGTGCACAGACCTCGTAGGCGGCCACGGCAGACTCGCGCTCGTGCAGCCGCTTGCGACAGATGTCGCCCAGCTTGCGCCACAAGGTCAATAGCTGCGCCTTCTTGGCGGCCGGGGGCGTATTGCCCAGGCGCTTGATCATGCGGCGGTAGTTGCGCGCCAACTCGCGCCAGGCATTTTGCGCCGTCAGCAGCCGCTCGATGCGCCCGAAAGTGCGCTCGTCGTCGGCATCTTCATCCAGCACCAGGTTGTAAACCTCGATGGCGCGCTCGGTGGCCCCCATTTCGTAGTTGAGGATGTTGCCCATGGCCACCAGGTAGCGTGCCCGCGGCTTGCCGGTCTCGACCTTCACGAGACGCTCGAGGATCTCCACGGCGCGCGGCCATTCGCGTGCCTGGGTGTGGATCTCCAGCACCTCGTGCAAGGTGACCGGGTCGTCGGATCGGAGGGCAAGCATTTGGAAGTACGTCTTGAGGGCGGCGTTGGCGTCGCCCAAGACGTCGCGTTCACTGCGCGCAATGCCGGCGAGAATGTCGAATTTTTCCTCCGCCGTCGCAGCCCCTTGCAGAAGCAAGCGCTGCTGTTCGATGACGGCACGCGCGGCCTCGGGCCCCTGGGCCGAGAGGCGTTCATGGGCGCGCGCAAGGCCCTCCCGGCAGCCTGCATGGTCGGGCGCCAGCTCCAGGGCTTGGGAAAAAGCAGCAGCAGCACCTTGCACATCGCCCAGGGCCAACCGCGCCTGGGCCAGGCCATCCAGATGCTCGATGAACTCATCGGACGTCAAACCGGCGTCGGGACGATCCAGCAACGCTGGCACGACTGTCACTGTGTCTTGGTACCATTTCTCGGCCAGGGCCAGGGCAGACCAGCGCAGAAGCGCCGGCAGATAGCTGGCGTCCTCGGCGAAGGCGGCGCGGTAGTTGGCCTGCGCACGCTCGTTGTCGCCCAGCATCTGGGCCGCCCAGCCAGCGCGCTGGAACAGGCGGGCGGCTTGGGTGCCCCCCTCCCGGTTGGTGGCCGCTAGCATCTCGAACAGGGGCAGCGCCGTCGCCCAATCCTTGCGCTCCCAGGCCATTTCGCCGAGGGCCTCGGCGGCGGCGTGGTTGCCCGGCGTGCTCTCGAGAACCCGACGGTATTGCTCGGAGGCGGCATCGTGGTCCGAAAGCGCCGAGCGGTAGATCTCGGCCGCTTCCAAGCCATACTGCACCCGCAAGTCGACGTCCCGGGCAGCCGCGGCGGCGCTGGCCAGGTAGGTCGCGGCGCGCGCGTGCTCGTCCCGCCCCTTGTGGCTTTCCACCAGCCAACGCAAAGCCGTGGCATTGTTGGGATCGGCGGCCAAAGCCGCCATCATGGACTGCTCGGCGGAAGCTGCATCGCCTACCTGGTCGCGATACCAGTGGGCCATGGCCACGTACATCGCAGCCTGCCTATCGGGCGGTGTCAGCTGGGCGGCTACGGCCATGCAATCCCCCAAGAGGTCGGGAAACCGCCCCAAAGCCGCGGTCACCCTCGCCAGTT
>Ga0302323_100004619_pt1 | contig 11222 bp, 11 predicted proteins | sample Fen_T0_3_FD_201950 | JGI IMG/M metagenome (GOLD analysis project Ga0302323, IMG submission 201950) | Peat permafrost microbial communities from Stordalen Mire near Abisko, Sweden - Fen_T0_3 | ecosystem: Environmental > Terrestrial > Soil > Wetlands > Permafrost | place: Sweden: Abisko... | reverse complement strand
CCGGCCGTCGAGATGCTGGGTGCGGCCACCGTCCTTTGCGTCGATAAGACGGGCACGCTGACCCAGAACCAGATGACCTTGCGACAGATCGCAGGGGCCAGCTCGGTTCTCGACCTCGCGACCCTACAAGGCCCGCTTCCCGAAGACCTGCATAGCTTGCTTGAGAACGCGATCTTGGCCAGCAAGCGCGATCCCTTCGACCCCATGGAACGCGCCCTGCACGAGGCGGGGGATCGATGGGTCAAGAACACGGAGCATCTGCATCCGGCTTGGTCACTGACCCGGGAGTACCCGCTGTCGCCCACCCTTTTGGCTGTCAGTCACGCCTGGCGTACGGGGAACGGCGATGATGTCGTGGTGGCAGCCAAGGGGTCGCCCGAGGCCATCGCGGATCTGTGTCACCTAAGCCCCGCGCTGCAGGAATCGCTGTCGCGAGGCGCGGCGACCCTGGCCAGCCAGGGCTACCGCGTTCTCGGCGTCGCGCGCGGAACGACTTCCCAAGAAATGCTCCCCGAGCAGCACCACGGTCTTTCGCTTGAACTGGTCGGATTGCTGGGCTTCGAAGACCCCTTGCGGCCCACCGTGCCCGCGGCGGTCGCCGAGTGCCAAACCGCTGGTGTACGCGTGGTCATGATCACGGGTGACTATCCCACGACTGCTCAAAGTATTGCCAAGCAGGCCGGCATTGCCAACGCCGGGAAGGTGATCACCGGCAGCGAACTCGACGCGATGTCTGACGAGGAATTGGCCCGGCAGGTCCGCGATGTCCAGGTCTTTGCCCGCGTGGTTCCCGAGCAGAAGTTGCGCATCGTCAACGCCCTGAAGGCGAACCAAGAGATCGTAGCCATGACCGGTGACGGGGTGAACGACGCCCCGGCGCTCAAGGCAGCCCACATCGGCATCGCCATGGGCGGTCGCGGAACGGATGTGGCCCGCGAGGCCGCGTCCCTTGTGCTCCTCGATGATGACTTCTCGTCCATCGTCTCGGCCATTCGCCTGGGCCGGCGCATCTTCGACAATATCAAAAAGGCCATTGCCTTCATTCTTGCCGTGCATGTGCCCATCGCGGGCTTGTCCATGCTGCCCGTGTTCATCGCCGATTGGCCGCTCCTGCTGTTGCCCTTCCACATCGCCTTCCTGCAGCTGATTATAGATCCCTCGTGTGCTCTCATTTTCGAGGCCGAGAACGCCGAGGCCGACGTGATGAAGCGGCCGCCGCGCAAACCGAGTGAGAGGCTCTTCTCCATGCAGACAGTCGGCTTCGCGGTCGTGCAGGGACTCAGCGTTCTTGCCGTCTGCCTAGGCGTCTTCTTGTTCGCGCGCACCAGCCATTCCCCCGACGCCGCCCGCGCCCTGATGTTCGCCACGCTTGTGGTGGCCTTCCTCGTCATCATCCTGGTCAACCGATCCTGGACGAAATCCGTCTTTGCGATGCTGCGGGTACCCAACCGCGCGCTGCCCTGGGTGGTGCTTGGCGCCTGCGCCTTTCTTGCGCTGGTTCTGCTGGTTCCGATGGTGCAGAAACTCTTTCACTTCGCGCCGCTGCACGCGACGGATGTGCTCATCAGCTTGGGCGTCGGCGTGGCCTGCGTCCTGTGGTTCGAGTTGGTGAAGCTCGCAAAAGGAAAGAGGCGGAGGAGGAACGACGCATGAAAGTGAACAATGAAATATACGAAACCCAAGGGCACGGTTGGTGGGTTAACGATGCTGGCTTTGGATTTTCCAGCCTCAGACTTTGTTTGACTCTATGGGGTACGCAATCAAAGCACCTGCTGAGCCTGGCGAGCGTGGAGGCCTGAAACATGAATGAACCCAAGAAGAGACTCAACGTCCGGGCGTTCGTGGCGATCACGATCGGCCTCTGCGGGATGGGATTGCCGGTGACCGGTCTGGTCAACCACTTCAGCGAGTTTTCGCCAGCCACGGTGGAGGGGCACGCATGGCATTCCTCCCACAATGTTCTGGGCGTGCTCTTCGTCCTGTTTTCCATCTGGCATATCGTGCTCAACCGCCGCCCCATGTGGGACTACCTTAGGAGCAAGACTTCGCGCGTCCCGTCCATCAGTCGCGAGCTTGCCCTCGCTGGTGTCATCGTCGCATCCGTTCTCTTCGTGTTCGTCGCCCACGAATTCATCGCCCATGGGCAGTGAAAGAGTCGGTTAGCTAGCTTAGAAAGTAGGTCACGATCAAGGACACCAGCAGGAACGACACGCCCTCTTGCAGCCCGGCGGCGACACTGCGCTGCTCGACGATGGCAGTGGCCAGTTTCGTTTTGGGCAACAGCACATAGCTGGCGACGACACGGAACACGTAGACAAGTACCAGGCTAACACCAAGGAATTTCCCGACGTGCAGGACCGTCTGAATGGTGGTTCCGTCGCCCTTGGTGGCCACCGCGGCTTCGATGACCAAGCCCAGGGCCAACAGGATCCCGACAATCGGAAAGCTGGCGGCCAAGTTGTCCCGCTTGATCTCCGCCAGGTCGTCGTACGGGGTCAGGCGACAATAGAACAGCACGGCTGCGACCATGAGAGTCTGCCCCACGGCGAACCAGACGAGGCACGCCACAACGCCCGCTGTGGGATCCGACATGGAGCCACGCAGGACGAGACCCGTGGCAATCGACACCGCGGCCTTGCCCACGGCATGACTGACGTTGGTGTCCCCGGCCGCGCCATTCGGGGGCACGAGGCCGCGAAAAATCAGGCGGTCGCTGATCTGGTCGGATACCAGTTGCAGCAGGATCGCCACCAAGCCGAACAGCGCGATGTGAGCGACCATAGAGAGAAAGCCCGTCGAGCTGCCCGCGAACGAGATTGCCCCCAGAAAGCCAAGCAGAATGCCGATCAAATATCCGGCCTGACTGATGGCGGCGCCCAGCGATCGCTGCCCCACCACCAGCTCGTTGACGAGGTACCCACGCCGTTTGAGCAGTTGGTCGCGCGCCACCTTGGCCGCAAACACAATCGCCAGCGCTTCAACCATAAGCCCGAGTAGCAAATCGATCCGCATCCGCGCATCCTAGCAAGCCCGTGGCTAAATAGCCTTAGGTGTTCCAACCAGGGACGCTGCCGGGACTCAGCGCTGCTTGTCAACTTCGTCGAGCACGCGTTCTTGCTCCCGATGCCGCTCGTTCAAGGCGCCGGCGGCCGCGCGGGCGTCGTCAAGGACCGTGCCGGGTGTGGCCAAACCCGCTCCAGGCAATCTGGCCTGCCGCCGGATGTACGTCATGTAACCAAGGCCCAGCCCAGCCATCACCACCACGCCAACGACCATCGCTAGAACGCGGTGGGACCGGCGGAAAACGAGCATGGCCAACAATCCCAGCACCAGCATCGTCCCAGCGCCCAGGATGAAGGACGGGCCATGCAGGGACGTCCCATGCACCGATTGCGGGTTCTCGATGGACCCTGACCGCAACGTGATGGCGGGCTTCGACAGATCGATGTGTTTGACCTGATCTCGGTATGGTTGTGGAACGTCCGCCAACCGCTGAACGATCACCTCAACGCCCGCAGCATCGGTGTAGCTGAAGAAACTGTTACTGGAAGCCATTTTCCACCACGCGCCTGCTTATCAGGGACCGTCCCCCTTGTCGACTCGCCAGGGCTGCAAGGGCGCGCGCCAAACGCCAGAAAGCAAACTACCATCAGAAGCATGAGCACGAAGCCGGCGTGGACATCGAGTCTCATCATGGGCCTGCCAGTTCAAGAACAACGTCGTCGTCGCGGTCACCCTCAGCGGCAGCACCGTCACCGCCAATGCCAATGGACAACTCCTCGCTACCGACGCCACCACGGTGAAGGCCAACATCCTCGAGCACAACGCCTGGGTCCCGGGCTACTTCGGCTCGGACGACACCTCGGCCGCCTACAGTCCGGCCGCCACCGAGCGCATGCTGCCCAACGTCGCCCCAGCCTGGTTCCCCGAAGTCCCCACCGACCGCGCCGGCGTGGTCCGGCTCGCGCCCGTGAATCTTGGGCCATTCGAGAGGTGAGAGCGACCGCATGGCAGGCATGCGGCTTGCCATCAAGTATTCAGCGTGGCGGCCGATAGACAGATCGAGGGGAGTCGTCATGTCTTTGTCCAGCCTGAAGGTGGCCGCGCCAGCGCCGTTGCAAGAATCGGCACAGGCGACGAGCGCGACGCCTCAGCAAGGCGATTCCTCACCTGAATTTCTGCGCTTCTTTGGTACCGACGACCTGGCCAATCCCACCCTCGCTGAACTGGTCGCTGTTGCACGACGCCTCGCGCCCCGGGCTGGCAAGGATAAACCCGCACCCATGCCTGCACGTGCGGGAAAACCGCTTCCACCGCGCAATCCACTGGGGCCTCCCATCAGCCCGGAAACCATTGTCACGCGCGTGGGAACGCTGGCCTCGCTACCCAACATTTACTTCCAGGTCGACAAGGCCATCAATCACCCCGCCAGCTCTATCTCTGGGATCGGCACCATCCTCAGCTACGACCAGGCCCTGTGTGTGCGCCTGCTTCGCATCGCCAACAGCGCCTTCTACGGATTCTCCCGGCGCGTGGAAGGTATTGATGACGCGGTTCGCATCATCGGTACGCGGCAACTTCACGACCTGGTGCTAGCCACTGTGGTCCTTTCTCAATTCAAGGGCGTCGATGCCCAGTTTGTTAGCATGAAGTCGTTCTGGCAGCACAGTCTTGCATGCAGCATCGCCGCACGGGCCATCGCGCGCCTACGCCGCGAGACCAACGTCGAGCGCTTTTTCGTGGCCGGACTGCTGCACGACATTGGCAGCCTGGCGCTGTATCAGTCGCTTCCAGAGCGGTCGCAACTGGCGCTGGAGCGGCATCGCGAGACCGACAAGCCGCTGGATGAAATCGAACGTTGTGTGTTTGGCTGCGACCATGCGGCGGTGGGCGCTGCGCTTATGACGTCGTGGACGTTGCCGCCTTTCTACCGCGACTCCACGGCCAACCATCACTCCGCGGGATCGCGCGGCCACACGCCAGCCACCGCGGTCATCCACCTAGCGGATCTGCTGGTGCAAACGCTGGATCTTGGGTCGAATGGTGAACAGCGTCTGTCCCGCATCAGCCCAGACGCTCGCGAACGCGTCGGACTGCAACCGGGTGCCTTGCAGGGCGTGGCCGACGAGGTTCTTTCCCTGCTCGGTGAGATCCAGGACCTATTTCTCGGCGAGGAAAAGGTAGCCTAGCGTGAGTCAGGGGCGCGCCGCGTGTCCGAAAAGGCGGCGTCGTTTGATGATCTCGGCCACTTCCTCGGGAACCATGGTCTCCCAAGAGGAATCGCCCGTCTTGATGCGCCGATAGACCTCACGCGAAAGGATGGGCAGCACACTTGGGTCGTAGTTTTCGAGCGGAATGATCGAGCCGCGATCGAGAAGATAACCGTGCAGCTTGCTGAGGCCCGCGGACACATGCATGGTGGACGCGGTGGCAAGCTTGCCCGTGGCCGGATCCAACATGGGGTACACGTAAAGGTTCACATCCTTGCTAAAGAGGCGGCCAAAGGCCTCCATGATGCCACCGTCAAGCCCGGTGTAGTATTTCTCGTCGAGAAGCTGGTCGAGAGCGCCAGTGCCAAGCACGATGGCGATGGCGCCGCTGGTACACCGGCGCAAGTAGCCGGCCAGCCGGTAGTACTCGAAATAGTCGGAGACGAGCACGGTTTTGCCGGCCGCCCCCAGAACGTCAGCCCGCGCCAGGAAGTCGCGCGGATCGACCGCGCCACCTTCGCTGAGCAGGTTGCTCATCGTGATCTCCATGATCTCGACAATCTCGTCCTCGGGCTGGCCGTGTGCTTGGGCAAAGGCCGTTCGCGCACACCGCAACATATCGATATTGACCTTGGTCACGGGGCGGAATGTCCCGCGCAGAACCAGGACAGGCTTGTGGTGCAGCACTTCGCTGGGCTGCAGGACCTCGCCCTTGGGCCCAAACATGGCGGCCTTGGATAGGCCAAGCTGCACCAGCTTGAGGCTCATCAGCCGGTTATCGACGTGGCGGAACTCGATGCCCGAGAATTCGATCATGTCGATCTCGATGCGTTCGGTGGACAGGTTGTCGAGCAGCGATTCCACCAGCTGCTCGGGCTCGTGGTGCTGGAAGAATGCCCCGTAGAGCAGGTTGACGCCCACGATGCCCAGCGCCTCTTGCTGTAGGCTGGTTTCGCGATCAAGCATGCGCACGTGCAGGGTGATTTGGCTGGCTTCGTCCCGTGGGTGGGCCTGGAACTTGAGCCCCAGCCAGCCGTGGCACTCGGAGGTGTTGCGAAAGCCCATGGCCGCCACGGTGTCGGCGAACACGAAGAACGCCGTGGTGTCGCCGCGTGCGGTGCTCAGCCGTTTGACGTTCTTCTCGTGCTCATAGTCCAGCATGCTCTGCAGCCGATCGCGCGAGACATAGCGCTCGGTGTGACCGTAGATGGCATCGCTGACCGCCATGTCGTAGGCCGACATGGTCTTAGCGATGGTCCCGGCGGCACCGCCAACGCGGAAGAACCAGCGGGCGACCTCTTGGCCAGCACCGATTTCGGCGAAGGTGCCGTAGCGGCGCCCATCCAGGTTGATGGCCAAGGCCTTGTGGCGGGTATCGGGAACTTCCTTACTAGATAAGCCTGGTTTTGGCGTCGGCATGGTTGGCCGCTTGCGCAGCGGTATTTCAATCATTGACGCCCCTGACAAGAAGTCAAGGCAGAGCGGCGTCCCCCACGCCACCATCGCGAAAACCCGGTCCTTTCCATGCCCCCAAGACGGATTCAGGTCTAGCCTTGGCGGCGCCATCTGGGGTAGTTTTCCCTAGAGTTTTCCCTCGATAGAAAGGTAGTTTCGCGCACGTTGACCAACCAAGGTAAAGCTGAGGTCGTCCCCACGGTCTCTATCACCACGCCCTCGTGGAATCAGGGCCGGTTCCTCGAAGAGACGATTCGCAGCGTGCTTGGACAGGAAGGTGATTTTTCCATCGACTACGTCGTGGTCGATGGGGGCTCGACGGACAACTCGGTCGAGGTCATCCAGAAGTACGAAGCGATGCTGCTGCAAGGCCATTGGCCCAAGCGCTGCCGTGACATCCGCTTTCGCTGGCTGAGCGAACGTGATGACGGCCAAAGCGCCGCTATCACCAAGGGGCTGAAGCTATCGACAGGCGGCATCCTGGGGTGGTTGAACTCGGACGACACCTACACGCCCGGCGCCTTGAAAACCGTCTGTGACGCCTTCTCCAAGGATACAACCTGCGACGTGGTCTATGGCAGGACCGATTACGTGGACGCGTCGGGCGCGCATCTTGGCACCTATCCGACCGAGGACTTCTGCCGCGAGCGACTGGCGGTGGTGAACTTCATTGGCCAACCGTCGGCCTTCTTTCGCCGCTCCGTATTGGATCGCGTGGGCTACCCCGACACCAGCCTTCGCTACGTCATGGACTACGACCTGTGGATCCGAATGTCGAGCCAGTGCCGTTTTCAGTATTTGAACGAAAGCCTTTCGCACTACAGGCTCCACGGCGAATCCAAGACGGTTTCCCAGCAGCACGCCTTGGAGAATTCCCGCGAGTGTCTGGAGGTCGTCTACAAGTACTTTCACTGGGCACCCGCCAACCGCGTGTACGGATACTGTGCAAAGTGGTACCAGTCGCACACCACCTTTCCCCTTCTGAGGAAGAAGCCGGTTGAGTTCTGCCTGACAGCGCCCTTTGCACTGTTCAAGTACTGCGCCATGAACCGTGGCATCCGCTTAGCCGACGCAAGGCAATTGTCGCTGAAGAATTTGCAGAACCTACTGGTCAACAGGAACCTCTATTGACGAAGAACAAAGAGGCATCCTTGCATATCGGAATCAACGCCCTGTACTTGCTCCCGGGCAAGGTGGGCGGTGCGGAGACCTACACACGCAATCTGGTCAAATGGTTGACCACCCTCGATCCACGGAACAAGTATTCCATCTTCATCAACAAGGAAAGCGTCGGCATCTTCGAGGCGCTGGCGCCGGGAATTAACGTGGTGCCTTGTCCGATCAAGGCCACCAGTCGCCCCATCAGAATCCTGTGGGAGCAGTTCGTGCTGCCCTTCCAGGTGCGGTCGCGCAAGATTGACGTCTTGCTGTCCACCGGCCTGACGTCGCCTATCTTCTGCCCGGCCAAATCCGTGCTTGTGCTCTACGATCTTCAGCACATCAATCAGCCGCACAATTTTCATCGCCTGTATTTGCTCTTTCTCAAGAGCATCATCTATGCAAGCGCCAAGAGCGCCGATGGCATCATCACGATTTCGAATCACGTGAAAAGCGACATCGTGAAGTTCTACCGGATTGCGCCCGAGCGAATCGCGGTCAGCCACCTGGGCGTGGACAGGGAATTGTTCAGCGACCATCGTCCGCCCCTGACCGCGGCTGTCAAACAGCGCTACGGACTACCCGATCACTATATTCTGTATGCGGCGGCGTCGCTGCCGCACAAGAATCATGCCCGCCTGTTCGAGGCGCTCGTGCACGCCAAGAAGCAGCTCCCGGAACTCAAGCTCTTGCTCATCGGCGCCCGCGACAAAGGCGAGGACGTTCTGGTGCGAAAGATCCGCGAACTCGGTCTAGAGAACGACGTCATTCTTCTCGGCTGGGTTCCCTTCGAGGACGTTCCGCTGATCTACCAGGGCTGTGAGGCCTTCGTTTTTCCCACCCTTCACGAAGGCTTTGGACTACCCGTCATCGAAGCCATGGCCTGCGGCGTCCCCGTCATTTGCTCGCACCTGGAGCCGCTCATCGAGGTGGCCGGCGATGCGGCCCTGTTTGTCAATCCGCTCGATCCCGAGGCAATCGCGAAGGGCGTTGTTTCCCTGCTGGAAAGCCCGGCGATGCGATCCGATCTGGTGGCCAAGGGCTATCGCCGCGCCCAGGAATTTGGCTGGGAAGATACGGCAAGAACGACCCTGGATTTCGTGAGTGCTGTGTCTGGCGCTCCCCGGAGCCTTCCTGCGGGTGAGCCACGTTCGTAGGCGGAACGGCCGCGTACAGCTCGTCCGTTTCCCTCGGATGCTACTTCCAGGCTTGCACAACAGCGCGGTAGCGCAGGAGTCTCTTCTTGCCAACAACTCCAAAGTGCAAAGGCAGCTCCATCCACGCGGGTAGCGTTGGCGCCGTCGGCGTTACCGTGACATGGCGAAATCCCGCGGTCCGGCACATGCCGACCAGTGCCTTCTGATTGGGCGCCCACCAGTTCGAGGAATCGTGGTTGAGTTCGCCCTTCTCGAAATACTCACAGAAGGCGTGATCCTCCAGGCCGGGCAGAAAGACGGCCTCGGTCTCGATGATGGCGACCTCGCGGGTGAGTCTCGCCAGCCGCTCCAGCGATTCGATGGGATACTTCATGTGGTACAGAACGCCGAGGAATAGCACCACGTCGAAGGTACCGATGACCTTCAGATCCGCAGACATGAAGTCGGCGACGATGGATTCCACTTTGCTTCCGCGCAATTCGCGGGCCGTGTCGAAACCTCGCTTGCCAGGCAGTTCCACGGGCTTGTAATACGGCATCGTCTCATAGGGCTCGGGAGACACGCCTCGCGCGATACAGTCTTCGCGATGCTTCTGGTTCTCCTTGAGATCAATGGACCAGACAAAGTGGTCAAGAGCCGTGACCTTCTCCGCCCCCAACTTCTCCGCCGTGAAGGAATGGAAGCCATCCCATGCTCCAATGTCGAGAACCGTCTTCTTGTGCAGGTCGGGCAGACGCAGGGTCTCAAGCTCTGCCGCAAGCTGTGCTGGGGTCTTGTGGCCAGGTGTGGCAATGCCCTGCCCAACATCAATAGAATGCCACCAAGATGGAACCTTCGCGATACGGCCTTCGATCTCGGTGCGGGTGAATGAAGTTGAAGGTGCGAAGCCTTGATCGCTCATACCAATTCTCATATCACAATTCCTCGACTGCCCCCCCTGCCCTTTGATGTTGCTTTCTCACACCGACATGGCAATTTCGGCGACATGATTCGGAACCAGGCCACCAGCTTCCCTCAGCAGCTTCTGAATTTGCTGCGCGAGTTGCAGATCCGCGCGCTCGATCCCCAACAGTGGGAGCGCCGATCGGCATCGCGGCTATTGGACCGATTCGACTTCACGGAGGAATTTCGCCGACCCATGCTTGTCGCCTTGGAGCGAGCCTTTCCCAATCTTCAATTTCTGATCTGCAAAGCAGCTGGTTCTCTCTTCGCCGTTTCGCCCAAGGACGACACCATCGGCTTCTCCCTTATTCAGGGCAAGGCATTCGAGCGCGAGGTGTTTGACCGGGCACTGCTGCGACTTGAACATCATGAGCCAGGCATTGCCTTCAAGGGCCGGGCATTCGTGGATGTCGGGGCCAATGTTGGGTTCATGACCGTGTACGCCCACCAGTCGGGACACTTCAACCGCGCGCTATGCGCCGAGCCGGATCCGGTGAATTTCCGGCTGCTCAAGGCCACTATCGCCATGAATGACTTGGAGGAGTTCGCACGGCCCGTACGAACAGCGATCGGCGACAGGCAAGGCGAGGTCGCATTCGAGCTATCCGAAGGCAATTTTGGCGACCATCGGGTTCATGTAGACACGGCCTCCACTGTGGAGGCATATGAAGAAACGAAACGTGCCACGACCCAGGTGCCTTTGACCACACTCGACGCCCTGCTTTCTAGGGAGAACCTGCAGCCCGCAGATGTCGGATTGGTGTGGATCGACACCCAAGGCTACGATGGCTTCGTGCTGGCAGGGGCGGCTACCCTTCAACGCGCAAGCGTGCCAGTCGTGTGTGAATTCTGGCCGTACGGCATGAAGCGATCGCAGGGGTGGCCCATATTTCGAGACACCGTCCTGCGCTCCTTCTCTGGTTACTACAACTTGAACGAATCCACTGCCACCGTCTACCCAATGGGGACAATAGATGCACTGTTTGAGCAGCTTGTGACCGGCAACGGCCACACGGACCTGTTGTTGCTTCCGCAGTAGGCACTTCACTTCATCTTCATCCTAGGGATCTCGGCCATGCCACGACCGCTTACCATCGCCCTCCACGCGGAACTTCCGCTGGGTGGCCTTGCCGGCGGCATCGAACAGTTTCTCATGTCGCTCGTCGGTGCGCTTGGGCGACTGGATGACGGCCCCGAGCGCTATGTGCTGGTGGCCATGCCTGGCAACGAGCAGCGGCTGGCGGAGGCCATGGGCGCGAACCAACGCTTGGTGGTGCGCCCGCGACAAGGGGGGAAGGCT
>Ga0302323_100004614_pt1 | contig 11229 bp, 7 predicted proteins | sample Fen_T0_3_FD_201950 | JGI IMG/M metagenome (GOLD analysis project Ga0302323, IMG submission 201950) | Peat permafrost microbial communities from Stordalen Mire near Abisko, Sweden - Fen_T0_3 | ecosystem: Environmental > Terrestrial > Soil > Wetlands > Permafrost | place: Sweden: Abisko... | reverse complement strand
AGCTACATCGAGAAGGAAGAAGTCGCGAAGAAGGCCAAGGTCGAGACCACCGGCGACGACATGCGCGAAGGCCTGACCTGCGTGCTGTCGGTCAAGGTGCCCGAACCCAAGTTCTCGTCGCAGACCAAGGACAAGCTCGTGTCGTCCGAAGTGCAGCCGATCGTGCAGGAAGTGGTGTCGGCCAAGCTGTCCGAGTTCCTGCTGGAGCAGCCGGCGGACGCCAAGATAATCTGCGGCAAGATCGTCGACGCGGCGCGCGCGCGCGAGGCCGCGCGCAAGGCCCGCGACCTCACCCGCCGCAAGGGTGTGCTGGACGGCATGGGGTTGCCGGGCAAGCTGGCCGACTGCCAGGAACGCGATCCGGCATTGTGCGAAATCTACCTGGTCGAGGGCGATTCCGCCGGTGGCTCGGCCAAGCAGGGCCGCGACCGCAAGTTCCAGGCAATTCTTCCGCTGCGCGGCAAGATCCTGAACGTCGAGCGGGCGCGGTTCGAGAAGCTCGTGTCGTCGCAGGAAATCGTCACGCTGATCACGGCGCTCGGCACCGGCTTCGGCAAGCCCGCCGGCGACAAGGATGAAAAAGAGGACAAGGACGCCTTCAACGCCGACAAGCTGCGCTATCACCGCATCATCATCATGACCGACGCGGACGTCGACGGCTCGCACATCCGCACGCTGCTGCTGACGTTCTTCTACCGGCAGATGCCCGAGCTGGTCGAGCGCGGCCACATCTACATCGCGCAGCCGCCGTTGTACAAGGCCAAGCAGGGCAAGGAAGAGGTCTACCTGAAGGACGACCACGAACTGAAGCAGCACTTGCTCAAGTTCGCGCTGAAGGGCGCCGAGTTGACGCCCGGCACCGGCCAGCCGCCGCTCGGCGCGGAAACGTTCGCCAACGTCGCGCGCGAATTCCTGCTGGCCGAAGCGGTCATCGATCGCGTCGCGCGCCGCACCGATCCGCAGGCGCTGCACGCCATGCTGAACGGCGTGCGCGTCGACCTGTCGTCCGAAGCCGCGGCGCAGTCGAGCGCGCAGGCGCTGCAGAAGGCGATCGGCGACGGCGACGTCACCGTCGAGGCGCGCTACGACGCCGCGACCGAAACGCGCCGCCTGGTGATCGTCCGCATCCACCACGGCACGCCGCACATTACGGCCGTCGATGGCGATTTCCTGGCGAGCGGCGATGCCGCGCAGATCCGCGCCGCAGCCGACGTGCTGCAGGGGCTCGTGCATGCGGGCGCCACCATTCGCCGCGGCGAAAAGCAGCTCGCCATCAAGTCGTTCAAGGACGCGCTCGACTGGCTGCTCGACGAGGCGCGCAACAGCACGACGATCCAGCGCTACAAGGGACTCGGCGAAATGAATCCGGGCCAGCTGTGGGAAACCACGATGGACCCGAAGGTGCGGCGCCTGCTGCGCGTGCAGATCGAGGATGCGATCACGTCGGAGGAGATCTTCTCCACGCTGATGGGCGAGCAGGTCGAGCCACGACGCGCGTTCATCGAATCGAACGCATTGGGTGTGCGCAACCTCGACGTCTGACAACACAGGTGTATGTCGACATGCGTTGATGGGTGACGATGCCCTTCATGGCGAACTCATTGAAGCTTTCCGTCCTGGACCAGTCGCCCGCTGCGGGAGACAAGACCCAGGATCACGCCATTCGCGAGTCGCTTGCGCTTGCCAAGTACTGCGACGCGCTCGGCTACCATCGCTACTGGGTCTCGGAACACCACAACAGCGCGAGCATCGTCGGCACGGCGCCGGAGGTGCTTATGGCCGCCATCGCGGCGACCACGCAGCGCATCCGCATCGGCAGCGCCGGCGTCATGCTCCCGCATTACTCGACGCTCAAGGTCGCCGAGCAGTTCCGCGTGCTGGAAGCGATCGCGCCGGGCCGCATCGACATCGGCGTGGGCCGCGCGCCCGGCTCCGACCGCATGACGGCGATGGCGCTCAATCCCGACCCCAATGCCGCAGAGAATTTCCCCAACCAGGTGCTGGAATTGGGCTGCTGGTTGCGCGGAGAGCCGCTGCCGCCGGGGCATCCGTTCCGCGAGATTCGCGCGCATCCCCAAGGACCCACGACGCCGCAGATCTGGATCCTCGGCAGCTCCGATTACGGCGCACAGCTCGCGGCGCACTTCGGCCTCCCGTATGCGTACGCGTACTTTTTCACCGATGGGCGCGGGACCGACGAAGCGCTCTCGCTATACCGGCGCAACTTCCGCCCCAGCGCGTTTCACGATCGCCCCTTGGCGACCATCTGCGTCTGGGCGCTTGCGGCCGACACCGAGGAGGAGGCGAGACGCCTCATGATGACGCGCGAGCACTGGCGCGTGGGATTCGAGAAGGGGCTGCGGACGCCGCTCGTGTCGCCCGAGGAGGCGGCGGCGCATCCTTATACGGACGCGGAACGCGCGATCATCCAGCGACTGCGGGAGCGCGCCATCGTCGGCACCGGGGAGCAGGTGGCAGCGAAGCTGCGGGATCTTGCGGCGACATTCGACCTCGACGAAATCGTCATCAATACCTGGACCCACGATCCGGCCGCGCGGCATCGCTCCTACGAGCTGATTGCGCAAGCCATGGCGCCGTAGCACGCTTATGACTCCGGACGGAGCTTAGTCCGGCCGGATGCCCGCCTTCTTGATGACCGCGGACCACACCTCGGTCTGCTTGGCGATAAAGGTCGCGAAATCCGCGGAGCTTCCTGGCGTCGTCACGACACCGAGGTCGGCGAGTTTCTTGGCGATCGCGGGATCGTGCAACGCCTTGTTGGTTTCCGCGTTCAGCCGGGCCACGATGTCGGGAGGCGTCTTTGCCGGTGCGACCAGCCCCCACCACACGCTGGCTTCGAAGCCGGCGACCCCGGCCTCGATTGCCGTCGGTACGTCGGGCATCAGCAGGAATCGCTTGTCGCTGCCGGCGGCGAGCACGCGCAGCTTTCCCGCCTGGACGTGAGGCATCACTTCCAGCGGATTGATTGGCATGAACGACAAGCGCTCGCCCAGCAGGTCCGTAATGGCCGGCGCTCCGCCTTTGTAGGGGACGTGCAGTACGTCGATCCCGGCGGACGACTTCAGCATCTCGCCGGCGAGATGTCCGGAACTGCCGTTGCCTGCGGAGCCATAACTCAAGTCGCCCGGCTTGGCCTTGGCCATGGCGATCAGGTCTTTCAGCGATTTGGCCGGCGATGCGGCCGGGACGACGATCACCAGCGGCGCGTAGCCGACGCGCGCGACCGGCGCGAAATCCCTTCGCCCGTCGAAGGACAGCGTGGGGAACAGCGCCATGTTGGTCGTGAGCCCGTTGGAAGCCATCAGCAGCGTGTAGCCGTCGGGCGCGCTCTTTGCAACCAGCTCCATGCCGATGTTGGCGCTCGCGCCGGGCCGATTGTCGACGATGACGGGCTGCTTCAGCTGCTCGGCGAGCGCCTGACCGACGATACGTGCAACGATGTCGACGGCGCCTCCGGCCGCGTAGGGAACGATGATCTTGATCGTCCGGTCGGGGTACGCCGGGGGCTGCGCCGTCGCGGGAAACGCAACAGTTGTCATCGCGCAGGCGAGCAGCCAGCACAGTGTCATGTAACGCGAGCGATGGCTGGACATTTCCTTCTTTCCTTCGTGGGCGCGGGCTTACTGGGCGGCGAAGGCTTCTGCAAGCCTCTCGATACAGCTCATTCTGCCTCCGGTTTATCATCGCAGGCAAATGGATGCATTCCGCTGGATAGCCATATCGCTCGCGATGATCCTCGGGCTGGGGGTCACGCGCGTGCTTTCCTCGTCGATTGCGGCGTTTCGTTCGAGAACGCATGCGTCGCTGGACTGGATTCCGTTGGTCTGGGCGGCCGCGATCTTCGTGCTGCAGATCCAGTTCTGGTGGGCCGCGATCGAGCTTCCCAACCTGGTCCATACGTGGACGCTGACGTCCTTCCTGACACTCATGGGCATCCCGCTGGCGCTGTTCGTTGCCGCCGCGATGGTATTGCCGCCGTACGAACTCGAGCCCGGTGCAAGGCTGGGCGAGCTGTTCGAGCGGGATGGTCGCTGGGCACTGCTCAGTCTTTGCGGCTATGCGCTGCTGGCGCTCGAGATCGACCTGCAGATGTTTCATACGCAGTTGCTATCGCGGTCGGTGGCACTGTTGGTAGCGGAGGCCGTGCTGCCCCTGTTGTTCCTGCTTACCTCCACCCGACCGCTGAAGGCGTTGACCACCGTGGCGTATTTCGCGCTGGTGCTGGTGGCGAGCTGGTACCTTTCCCCGAAGGCGTATTGAACACGGTGCTGAACACGCGCCGGCGTGGCGGAATGCCGAATCGGTAAACTACGCGCACTTCGAAGACGGAACTACCCCATGGACCAGAACCGGCAGCACGAATTGTTCGAACGTTTCGGCATCGGCGCCGACAATTCCGGCGCGTGCCTGGGACCCGGCCAGTGGCGCGGCGGCGGCGCGGCGGTCGTCTCGACCAATCCCGCCAACGAGCAGCCGCTGGCGCGCGTGAATCTGGCGAGCGTGGACGACCTCGCTGCGGTGATCGCCTCGGCAACCACCGCAGCGCACGCGTGGCGCGATGTCCCGGCGCCGCGCCGCGGCGAAGCGGTGCGCCGCTTCGGCAATCTGCTGCGCGAGCACAAGGACGCGCTGGGCACGCTCGTTTCGCTCGAGAACGGCAAGATCAAGGCGGAGGGCGACGGCGAGGTGCAGGAGATGATCGACATCGCCGACTTCGCCGTCGGCCAATCGCGGATGCTCTACGGCAAGACGATGCATTCCGAGCGCGCGGCGCACCGGATGTACGAGCAGTGGCATCCGCTGGGTGTCGTCGGCGTGATCTCGGCGTTCAACTTTCCGGTGGCCGTCTGGGCATGGAACGCGATGCTTGCCGCGATCTGCGGCAACGCGACGGTGTGGAAGCCCTCCCCCAAGACGCCGCTGACGGCGCTCGCCGTGCAATCGCTGGCCAATCGCGTGATGGCGGAGCTTTCGCTGCCGCCGATCTTCACGCTGGCCATCGCCGACAACGACGGTACGCGTGCGCTGGTCGCCGATCCGCGGATCGCGCTCGTCTCGTTCACCGGTTCGTCCGCCGTTGGCCGCGACATCGCGACCTCGATCGCCGCGCGCTTCGGCAAGTCGCTGCTCGAATGCGCCGGCAACAACGCGATCATCGTGGCCGAGGACGCGGACCTGGATCTTGTCGTTCCCGCCGTCGTGTTCGGCGCGGTGGGCACGGCGGGGCAGCGCTGCACGACAACGCGCCGGCTGATCGTGCACGAATCCCGCGTCGAGCAGCTGCTGGCACGCTTGAAGACCGCCTACGCGCAGGTACGCATCGGCGATCCGCTTGAAGCGTCGACGCTGATGGGACCGCTGATCGATGCCGCGGCGGTTGCCAATTACGTTTCGGCGATCGCCGAAGCGACGCAATCAGGCGGCACGCTGATTTGCGGCGGCCGCGTGCTGCCCGGACCGGGGCACTGGGTCGAGCCGGCGATCATCGCGCACGCACGCAACGAGTGGCCATGCGTCCAGCGCGAAACCTTTGCGCCGATCCTGTACGTGATGACCTTCAGGACCGTGGACGAGGCGATCGCGCTCAACAACGGCGTGCCACAGGGATTGTCGAGCGCGGTGTTCACGCTCAACATGAGAACTGCGGAGGCGTTCTTGTCCGCGGGCGGCAGCGATTGCGGCATCGCCAACGTCAACATCGGCACGTCGGGCGCGGAAATCGGCGGCGCGTTCGGCGGCGAGAAGGAAACCGGCGGCGGCCGCGAATCCGGCTCCGACGCGTGGCAGGCCTACATGCGCCGGCAGACCAACACGATCAACTGGAGCCGCGAACTCCCGTTGGCGCAGGGAATCAAGTTCGGCTAGGACTTCCTTGCCGCCGGCTTTTTGGCGGCCGGTTTCTTCGCAGCGGGCTTCTTCGCGGCCGGTTTCTTCGCAGCGGGTTTCTTGGCCGCAGTCTTGGCTGACGGCGCATCGGCCGCCGCCGACTTCGCGGCCTTCTTCACCGGCGTCTTTGCGGCGCGCTTCGGCTTCCCGCCGGTCGGCTTGCCCGTCTTGGCGGCGAGAATCTCCAGCGCTTCTTCGAGCGTCAGCGTCTCGGCCTTGTCGCTGTCGGGCAGCGTCGCGTTGACGGCGCCGTGCTTGACGTAGGGGCCGTACTTTCCGCTGTGCAATTCGACCGGCGCCTTGGTCTTGGGATGCGCGCCGAGGACTTTCAACGCGGTGGACGGGCGGCCTCCCCGCGCGCGCGCCTTGGTCGGGTCCTTGGCTTCGAATTCGAAGCCGACCTTGCCGTCCTTCTGCACCACCAGGAAAGCCTGGAACGGCCGCCGCGTGCGCGACGACACGAACTGCAGCAGGTCGGTCTTCTTCGTCGCCAGCAGCTTTTCCATCTGCGCGCGCTCGATCGGGCGCTGCAGGATCATCCGGCCGGAACGGAAGTCGCAGGTCTTCTCCGGTCCGACGGCCTTTTCACACACGTAGGCGTTGGGCAATTCGAACACGCGCGACGCGCACTTGGGACAGGCGCCCAGCGGCGTCTGCGCCGAAAAGTCGGGCACCTCGCCATCCTCGGTGCCGAGATCATTGCCGAAGTCGAACGTGACTTCGTTGGCGTCCGTCAGCTTCAGCTTGGCCGAGAACGGCCGGCCCATCTTGCTGCGGAATCCCTCCAGCGGGCCGATCTCGCGGTCCTTGATCAGCGCGTCGGCCTCGTGCGGCTCCAACTGGCGGCCGCCCAGGATCTTCCAGAACGCGAAGTCGCACGCCGGATTGTTGCACTGGAATTTCTTGTACTTCTCGTGCACTTCGCCGATGCCGCACTTCGGGCACGGATTGTGGAGCGTCGCGAAATCGCCCGGGATCGTGTCGCTCTCGTAGCCCTTGGCCTGGCCGACGATGCGCTCGGTCATCGCGACGATCTCGCGCATGAACTCGTCGCGGCCGAGCTTGCCGTGCTCCATCTGCGCCAGCTTGAACTCCCACTCGGCGGTGAGCTCGGGCGAGAACAGTTCCGGTATGCCCAGGCCGTGCAGCAGCGTCATCAGCGAGAACGCCTTCGCGGTGGGGACGAGTTCCTTGCCTTCGCGGTAGATGTAGCGTTCGGCGATCAGGCCCTCGATGATCGACGCGCGCGTGGCCGGCGTGCCCAGGCCCTTCTCGCGCATCGCCTCGCGCAGCTCGTCGTCCTCGATCAGCTTGCCCGCGCCTTCCATGGCGGAGAGCAGCGTCGCTTCGTTCAGCCGCGGCGGCGGGCGCGTGACGAGCGCCACGACGTCGACCTTTTCCGTCGCGACGACTTCGCCGGGCTTGACCTGCGCCAGCGTGGCCTCGTCGCCTTGCGCTTCCTTGCCGTAGACGGCGAGCCAGCCCGGCGACACCAGCACCTTGCCTTCGGTCTTGAACGGCTCCTTTTCCACGCGCGTGATCCGCGTGGTGAGCGTGAATTCCGCCGGCGGATAGAACACGGCCAGGAAGCGGCGCACGACGAGGTCGTAGAGCTTGCCTTCGATCTCGTTCAGGCTCTTCGGTCGCGCGAGCGTGGGAATGATCGCGAAGTGGTCGGAGATCTTCGAGTTGTCGAAGATTCGCTTGTTGGGCTTCACCCACTTCTGCTTCAGGATCTCGCGCGCGAAGCCGCCGAAGGCGTTGGTCTCGCCCAGCACTTCCATCGTGGCTTTCACGGTGCCGATGTAGTCCTCCGGCAGCGCGCGTGCGTCGGTGCGCGGATACGTCAGCACCTTGTGCTTTTCGTACAGCGCCTGGGCGAGCGACAGCGTCGTGCGCGCGGAAAAGCCGAAGCGGCCGTTGGCTTCGCGCTGCAGGCTGGTCAGGTCGTAGAGCAGCGGTGCGCCCTGCGTCGAGGGCTTCGACTCCTCGGTGACCACGCCCGGCTTGCCCGCCGTGCGTTCGGCAATGGCGCGCGCGGGCGCCTCCTCCCACAGCCTTTCCGCACGCGCGTCGGGGTCGTCGTCGGTCTTCTTCCACTTCTCGTCGAACCAGCGGCCCGTGTATTCGCCGCTCGCCGCGCGGAACGTGCCGAGCAGTTCCCAGTAGTTGCGCGGCCGGAATGCGCGGATCTTCTCCTCCCGCTCGACCAGGATGGCCAGCGTCGGCGTCTGCACGCGCCCGACGGTGGTCAGCTGGAACCCGCCGGACTTGGAATTGAACGCGGTCATCGCCCGCGTGCCGTTGATGCCGACGAGCCAGTCGGACTCGGAGCGGCACACCGCCGCATCGGCCAGCGGCAGCATCGTCTCGTCGCTGCGCAGCTGTCCGAAGCCGTCCTTGATCGCCGCCGCCGTCATCGACTGCAGCCAGAGGCGCCTGATGGGCTTGGCGGATTTCGCGTACTGGACGATGTTGCGGAAGATCAGCTCGCCTTCGCGCCCGGCATCGCACGCGTTGATGAGCGCCGTGACGTCCTTGCGCTTGATCAGCTTCAGCAGTGTCTTGAGGCGGCCCTCGTTCTTCTCGATGGGCTTCAGCGCGAACTTGGATGGCAACGCCGGCAGGTGCGCGAACGTCCATTTGCCGCGCTTGACCTCCTCCTCCTCCGGCATGCCGATCTCGAGCAGATGGCCCACGGCCGAGGACACGACGTGCTTGTCGCTCTCGAAATAGTCGTCGTGCTTGGTGAAGCCGCCCAGCGCCTTCGTGATGTCGGCGGCGACGGACGGCTTTTCGGCAATGATGAGCGTCTTGGACAAGGGGTCTGGGGGTTGGCGGAGGGGCCGGGGTGGCCGGGGAAGCCGGGGCAAAGGGACGCCGATACTAACCGGGCCGGGATGACGGCGGCAAGAAAACGTGTTTTTGAGGTGGCCCAACGCGCGTGCGTGCGTGGGGCGCGCGCTCGCGCACGCGAGGGACGGGTCCGTTCATCCCCGATGCAGACGCTGCCACAGGCCGCCAGGCAACGCCGCAACCTGCCCCGCGAGCTCCAGGTTGGTGAGCGCGGCCACGACGAGGTCCGGGGCCATCGCCGTGCGCGCGGCCAGCGTATCCACATCGGCGGAATCGCCGCCCAGTGCGTCCAGGAGCGCACCTTCGCCGGACGTCGCCGGGGCAGTTTCGCGCATCGCCGTGCTCGGGGAACTCCCTGCCATGCCCAGCTCCTCGAGGATGTCCTGCGCCTTTTCGACCAGCTTGGCCCCGTCGCGGATCAGCTTGTGGCAGCCCTTGGACAGCGGCGAATGGATCGACCCCGGAATGGCGAAGACCTCACGCCCCTGTTCGCCGGCGTACCGCGCGGTGATCAACGAACCCGAGGACAACGCGGCCTCCACCACCAGGACGCCGCGCGCGAGTCCGCTGATCAGGCGGTTGCGGCGGGGAAAGTTCTTTTCCTTGGGCGGAGTGCCCGGCGGAAATTCAGACAGGAGCCCGCCGTGCTCGGCGATTCTGTGCGCGAGGTCGCGATGACTCGCCGGGTACACACGATCGAGGCCGGTGCCGACGACCGCCAGCGTCGAGCCTTCTCCCGCCATGGCGCCCCGATGCGCGGCGGCGTCGATGCCGACCGCCAGCCCGGACACGATCGTCAGGCCCGCCTGCGACAGCGCCTGCGCGAACGCGCGCGCGTTCTCGACACCCTGCGCAGTGGCGTTGCGGCTGCCGATGATCGCCAATGCCGGGCGGTTGAGCAGTTCGCGGCGTCCGACGAAGAACAGCGCCGGTGGCGAATAGCCGAGGTCGAGCAGCGCGCGAGGATAGTCCGGATCGTCCCAGGCGATGATTTCGTGGGTGGGGTCGGCGAGCCATTCGCGCGTGGACGCCAGGGCGTCGGGCGGTACCGGCGCCTGCACGCGCGCGGCGACGGTGTCCGGGACCACGAGCGAGAGCTGCGCACGTGTCGCGGCCAGGACCGACGCAGGATCGCCGAACGCGCGCAACAGCGCGACGAGCGCCTGGTGAGGCAGGGCCTTGAGCGACAGCGTCGCCCAGGCCTCCGGGGTCGAGGCGGCGACGGACATGGGCAAAGGATGAGCGGCGGCGGAGGTCCGCCGGTATTGGACTAACGATCGACCGCGCGCGGCCTACGGCGTGCGGGCGTAGTCGCCGGGTCGCACCGGATCGGTCGTGTTGAGAAGTACTGCATACGACACGCGATCGAAGGTGCGGAACACGAACATGAGACCGGTGCGCTCGTCGGCCGGCGCGACCAGCACTGCGGGAGTGAAGACCGTGGTCGGGTCGAGGAAGCGCAGGATCGTCGACTGCTGCTTGTTTGCGCGGGTATCGACGACGGGCTCGACGACGCGGTAAACGGCCAGCACGTTGCCGGGCTGCAGCCCGTCCGCCGAGCCCTTGTCCAGCGTGACGACGTAGCCGCGCCCCGTCTCGGTGTTGCTGAAGGGGACGGTCACGATGCGTGCGTCTATGGCCGTGTCGGGCGCGCGCGGAACGTAGTTCAGGATCGTCTCGCGCGGCGCGGGAAGCAGCCGGTCCCCGATCAGGACTTCCTGGTCGGCGGATTCGATGCGGACGGTGGCCAGGTCGCCGAACTTCTCGATGCGGGCCGTGCCGATGAACTTGCTTTCATAGCCCAGCACGGTGTTGCCGTCGAACGTGGTGACCGGCGGGCCGGGTCGATAGATGTACCAGAAGTCCCCGGCCTTGGGATCGATGCCGGCGACGTAGATAATGTCGCCGCGACCGCGGACCATGCGCTGCGGGTTGCGACCCGACAGGATCTCGGCTACGCCGGACAGGCCGTTGGGACCGGTGATGATGTTCTTGGACAGGTAGGGCTCGAGGTCGCCCGGCGGGATGGACGGAATGACTTCGATGTCCAGCGCCGATGCGCGCGTCGACGGCGAAACGCGAATGCCGTTGCGCGTCAGCGACAGCTGCGGCTGCCCATCCACGTAGTCGAGCCGGACCACGTCGCCCGGGTAGATGAGATGCGGGTTCTTGATCTGGTCGCGGTTCAACCGCCAGATATCGGGCCAGCGCCACGGATCCTTGAGGAACTTGCCGGAGATGCCCCAGAGCGTGTCGCCTTTTTGCACCGTGTAGCTCGACGGGGCCTTGTCCGCGACCTGGAGGTTCTGCGTATTCTGGGCGCCGGCGACCGGGCAGAATGCAAGCATGCCCGCTGCGGCGACGGCCGCGAGCAGGTGCCTCGCTGTGGTAAACTGTTGAACCATAACGGCTCTTCCTTTTTGGTCGGTCCGTGCTGACGTCCTAACCCAACGTCCTCAACCGCCG
>Ga0302323_100004613_pt1 | contig 11231 bp, 13 predicted proteins | sample Fen_T0_3_FD_201950 | JGI IMG/M metagenome (GOLD analysis project Ga0302323, IMG submission 201950) | Peat permafrost microbial communities from Stordalen Mire near Abisko, Sweden - Fen_T0_3 | ecosystem: Environmental > Terrestrial > Soil > Wetlands > Permafrost | place: Sweden: Abisko... | reverse complement strand
CCTTGATGGGGCTTATCGTGGTTTCGGTTATCGCCGCCATCATCTTCTTCGAGCGGGGGCAGCGGCGGATTCCCGTGCAGTACGCGAAGCGCGTGGTTGGTCGCAAGATGTTCGGCGGCCAATCGACCCACTTGCCGCTGAAGGTGAACACGGCCGGTGTCATTCCGCCCATCTTTGCCTCCTCGATTCTGATGTTCCCGCAGCAGATCGCGTCGTTCCTGAACAACTCGTATGCGCGTGCGCTATCTGATGCTCTTCACCCCGGCGATTGGCGTTACAACGTCCTTTACGTCGGCCTTATCGTCTTCTTTTGTTACTTCTACACGGCGGTTACTTTCAACCCGGTGGATGTCGCCGACAATATGCGTAAGTACGGTGGCTTCATTCCCGGTATCCGACCAGGCAAGGCGACTGCTTCTTATATCGACAAGGTCCTCACCCGAATCACTGCAGGTGGCGCGCTTTACGTGTCCGTCATCTGTGTCCTCCCGAACCTGCTTTCCGACAACCTTGGTGTTCCCTTCCGCTTCGGCGGTACAGGCTTGATGATCGTCGTTGGCGTTGCACTGGATACTGTGCAGCAGATCGAGTCTCATCTCATCACCAGGAATTATGAAGGCTTCACCGGTCCCAAGGGCCCACGCATCCGTGGCCGTGGCGGGCGTGTGACGGCTCCAGTCGGCGGGTAGGCTTGCATCACGAGAGTCAACATCTGCATGGCCCCAAGCCTTCTCAATCACGTCAACCGCAATGGCGTTGTCGAATGCTATCGCGGCGTGGCGCCGTCGAGGTCCCTGTGAAGGGCATCGATATCAAGACACCTGCCCAGATCGCGAAACTGCGCGAGGCGAATCTGATCGTCTCGGGCGTTCTGGACGAACTCGAGGCGCATACCGCGATAGGGATCACCACCTGGGATCTAGAGTTGGTGGCTCGGCGCCGCTTGAAAGAGCTACACGGAGAACCCGCGTTCCTGGGGTATCGAGGATACCCGGCGGTTCTTTGTACGTCGGTGAACAACGTCATCGTCCACGGAATTCCACGGAAGGATGTGGTCCTCAAGGACGGCGACCTCCTGTCCATCGATTTCGGGGCTTTCAAAGACGGCTGGTGTGGCGACTCTGCCCGGACGTTGCTTGTTGGCAATGTGTCCAAGGAGGCTCGGGCGCTCTCTGATGCTACGCGTGAGTCGCTCGATAAGGCCATCGAGCAGTGCATGCCCGGAAATCGGCTGGGCGACATCGGCTGGGCAGTACAGAACCACGTGGAGAAGCGCGGTTACTCAGTGGTGGAGCAGTTTGCAGGCCACGGTATTGGCCGACACATGCATGAGCCTCCTCAGGTTTTGAACTATGGTCCCGCGGGGCGCGGTCCACGCCTAAGTGCAGGCATGGTGCTGGCCATCGAGCCGATGGTCAATGCCGGTGGGCCGGATGTGGTCATTGAGGACGACGGGTGGACTGCTGTCACGAAAGATGGTAGCCTATCTGCCCATTTTGAGCACTCGGTGGCTATCACCGAGAACGGCCCCGTGGTTCTCTCACGGGCATAGAAAACGGATGAGTGTCCTATGAAGGTCAGAGCATCAGTCAAGAAGATCTGCGACAAGTGTAAGGTGATCCGCCGCCGCGGCGTCGTTCGGGTCATTTGCGAAAATCAGCGCCACAAGCAGCGGCAGGGCTGAGCTAGCCCGCGAAGATTCGAAAGTCAGGAAAGGAACTCTTACGAATGGCACGTGTAGCAGGCGTTGATCTCCCGAGAAACAAGCGGATGGAATTCGCACTTACCTATATCAACGGCATCGGCCGTACGAAGGCTCGCGAGGTCCTCGCCGCAGCCGGAATTCCCCTCGATAAGCGCAGCGATGCTCTCGACGATGCCGAATCTCGTCGGATCCGCGAGGTCATCGAGCAGATGGGCCTCAAGATCGAAGGCGATTTGCAGCGCGAGATCTCCATGAATATCAAGCGACTAATGGACCTAGGTTGCTACCGAGGCCTGCGCCACCGCAAGAGCCTTCCGGTTCGTGGGCAGCGAACCAAGACCAACGCGCGCACGCGCAAGGGTCCACGCAAGGGACAGATGATCAAGCGCAAGGTCGAGGGCACCGGCGCATAGAGATTTTGGGCAGTTCAAACCGACCTCAATAGAACGGACAAGAAATGGCGACAGAGAACGACGCAGGACAAGCAAAGCCGAAGGCGGCGAAGGTCAAGAAGGCTCGTAAGAGCGTTCAGAGCGGCATCGCTTACATCACGGCCTCCTTCAACAATACCATCGTCACTTTGACCGACGTTTCGGGCAACGTCGTTTCCTGGTCGTCGTCGGGTGTGAAAGGCTTTAAGGGGTCGCGCAAATCGACGCCGTTTGCTGCCCAGTTGGCTGCCGATGATGCCGCCCATAAGGCAATGGAGCACGGGATGAAATCGATCAACGTCTTCATTCGTGGTCCGGGCTCGGGCCGCGAGTCTGCCTTGCGCGCGCTGGCCTCCGCCGGTTTCAAGATCAATGTGATTCGGGATCTGACCCCCATTCCGCACAATGGCTGCCGTCCGCCGAAGCGGCGCAGGGTCTGACAACTTTGGATTTTAGTAGGAAGGTAGAATTCTGATGGCGAAGTATTCCGGTCCAGTTTGCCGCCTTTGTCGCCGCGAAGACACCAAGCTCTTCCTGAAGGGCGACCGCTGCTATACCGATAAGTGTGGCTATGAGCGTCGAGCGTATGCCCCTGGCCAGCACGGCCAGGCACGGCGCAGGAAGCTTTCGAACTACGGCTCGCAGCTGCGCGAGAAGCAGAAGCTGAAGCGCATGTACGGCCTCGCCGAGCGCCAGTTCCGCGGCTACTACCGGAAGGCTACCCGCATGAAGGGCGTGGCTGGCGAGAATCTACTGCAATTGCTCGAGCGTCGCCTGGACAACGTGGTCTATCGGCTTGGCTTCGCTTCGGATCACGCTGAGGCGCGCCAACTGGTGCGACACGGTCATTTCTTGGTGAACGGCAAGAAGGTGAATATTCCCTCCTTCCTGTGCGGCTTGAATGACAGCGTTGGCGTGGTCGAAGGTTCGAAGAAGGTCGGACGCATCATGGAGAGCTTGGGTGCAGTGGACCGCCGGGGCGTGCCCAAGTGGCTACAACTGGACAAGGACAACTTCCAGGGCAAGCTCGTGACGCTTCCGTCGCGAGAGGATCTCACGATGACGGTGAGGGAGCAGCTCGTCGTCGAACTCTACTCGAAGTAGCCATCGCCGCTGCGAAGCTATTCATTCCGAATTTAACAGGAGAACAGGATGTCGACCGCTAGTGCTCAGACAACTGCTGCCACACCGTCCGCCTTCATTGCGAGGAACTGGCGAGATCCCATCAGGCCGCGCAAGCTCGAGGTGGATCCCGAAACCCTAACGGCGAACTACGGCAAGTTCACCTGCGAGCCGCTCGAGCGCGGTTTTGGAACGACCATCGGCAACGGCGTCCGCCGCGTGCTTCTGTCGTCCTTGCAGGGCGCCGCCATCACGGCTGTCAAAATCGAGGGCGCCGTCCACGAGTTCACGTCTCTGCCCGAGGTGGCCGAGGATGTGACCGACATCGTGCTCAACCTCAAGGAAGTCATCATTCGCTCGCTTGACGGCAAGCCGCGCACGATTCGCATCGAGAAGGACGGGGAAGGCAAGGTGACGGCGAAGGATATTCAGTGTCCCGATGGCATTGAGATCCTCAACCCCGACCACCACGTCATGACTTGCTCCAAGGGCGCCAAGGTGCGCATGGACCTCGAAGTGGGAATTGGCCGCGGGTACGTTCCGGCCGATCGCAACAAGCAGCCGAACATGGCGGTCGGGGTGGTCCCCATCGATTCCTTGTTTTCGCCGATCCGAAAGGTCAATTTCAGCGTCACCAACGCTCGTGTCGGTCAGCAGACCGATTACGATCGTCTGACCCTAGAAGTGTGGACCAACGGTACTGTGAAGCCCGAGGATGCGGTTGCTTACGCAGCCAAGATCTTCAAGGACCAGTTGTCCATCTTCATCAACTTCCAGGAAGGCGCTGAGCCGGCGCCCGAGGCGACGGTTTCGGAAGAGCAGCAGAAGCTCAACGAGAACTTGTGGAAGTCGGTGGATGATTTGGAGCTGTCGGTCCGCTCGGCGAACTGCCTGCAGAACGCGAACATCCGCTATATCGGCGAGCTGGTTCAGAAGACCGAGTCCGACATGCTCAAGACCAAGAACTTTGGTCGCAAGTCGCTCAAGGAAATCAAAGAGATCCTGGCAGGCATGGGCCTGTCGCTCGGAATGAAGCTCGAAGGCTGGCCGGGTGATGGTCCGCCCAAGAAGGCCTAAGAAGTTAGACGGTCAAGCGATTCCTAGGATTCCCCTTCCAACCCCGTACGCACCGAGTATTTAGGCCAACATGCGACACAAGAGAGCTGGACTTCATCTTTCCCGGACCTCCGCCCACCGCAAGGCGCTGTTTTCCAACATGGTGGCGGCACTGCTCACTTACGAGCGGATTCGCACTACCGTCGTCAAGGCCAAGGAGATTCGCCGCCTGGCCGAGCGTGCCATCACCTGGGCACGTCGGCTTGGCCCAATCCTGACCAAGACCCCGGAGAAGCGAACCGACGAGGAACGCGCCCGCGTTGTCCATGCCATGCGCATGGCTCTGCGTATGGTTCGTGACCGGGACGCTGTCCTAAAGCTGTTCGAGGAAATTGCACCTCGGTATCTGTCGAGGAACGGTGGCTACACTCGCCTGATGCAGACGGACCAGCGGCCGGGTGATGCCGCCCAGATGGCCTTCCTTGAGCTGATCCCCGGCGAGGGAGAGGCTGCCCCGAAGAAGGGCAAGGAAGCTAAGGACGTCAAGGAGGCCAAGGAAGGCGGGGAGGGTAAGGGGAAGGCAAAGGCCAAGGCCGCTTCTGGGGAGGCCAAGCCTGCCAAGTCGCCCAAGGCCGGAGCCGCGTCGAAGGCCAAGAAGGAGGCCGGCGGAGGCCGTGCGCCTGCCAAATCCGCTGCGACCATGAAGCGGTCGAGTCGGGGACGCGGCGGCGGCGAATAGCCCCCATCCGCTTTCGGTCGTCGAACGCCGCCTTTCGGGGCGGCGTTTTGCTATGGACAGACGCGGTTGACATGGAGGGACGAGTAGCGGTAAGTCCCATGCATGGGTGGGTCAGGCTCAGAGCTCCCCGGTGTGGGAAGTTCGCTCGCGCTGTCGTTTATCTCGCTTGGTGTGGTCTGTCTGGTCGCTTACTGGGCGCTGCGCTGGCTGGGCCGCAAGGGCGTGGGGCGCTCATCGGGGAACCTCAGAGTCGTTGGGCAGTGCTATCTGGAGCCCCGTCGTTCTGTGTACCTGATCGAAGCCGCTGGACGTTGCTTCTTGGTCGGTGTGGGCGATGGTCCTGTCAATCTGATCGCTGAGGTCGATCGGGCTGCCGTCGCGGAACAGCCAGCCGTGAGTAGCAACAACGGCAGTGGTTTGGCTGCGGTCTTGTCGAAGATGTTCCGGAGGGGCAGCCCATGAATCCCCCCGTCCTGCTCGCTGCGGCCCCGAGTGTGATGAACGGCCTTGCTTCGCGTCCGGTGCTGGTCTTCATCGCGATTGGTGCGTTGTCGATTGCGCCGTTCGTGCTCTTGCTGCTGACCAGCTTCGTGAAGATCGCGGTGGTCCTCGGAATACTGAAAAGCGCACTCGGCGCGGCGCAGGTTCCACCGTCTCCGGTGATTACCGGACTCGCGCTGATTCTGACCCTGTACGTGATGGCGCCGACTGGCGAACGTATGATGAGGGCCGCCGATGCCGACCTTGGCCGCGCATCGGGGGCGGAACTTTTGAGCGGACAGAGCATTGAGGCGCTGTGCATCGCCGCTGACAAGGCGAAGGAACCCTTGCGCGACTTCTTGCTCAAGCAAACGTCGGCCAGGGATCGGTCGCTCTTTCATCAGTTGGCGTTGCGGATGCGGGGCCCGTCGGAGCATTCGTCGGTGAGTGACCGCGATTTTCTGGTCGTTGGCCCGGCATTCCTGGCTTCGGAGTTGCGTCGGGCATTCGAGATCGGATTTCTCATCCTGATTCCGTTTCTGGTGGTCGACTTGGTGGTTGCGAATCTGCTATCCGCCCTTGGGATGAGCATGCTTTCGCCGGCGTCGGTTTCGCTGCCCTTCAAACTGCTACTGTTTGTCCTGGCCGACGGGTGGCAGCTTTTGCTCCGAGGTCTCATCGAGTCCTATGTCTAGCGCAACGGCAGACCTAGTTTTGCGGGTGGTGCGCGAGGGATTGCTCCTGGTGTTGCTTGTGTCGGCGCCGGCCCTGCTTGCGAGTCTGGTGGTTGGGTTGCTCGTCGGTGCGCTGCAATCGGCGACGCAGATTCAGGACCCTTCGGTCGCGTTCGTGCCTAAGGTCATTGCGGTGTTCGCGGTGCTGTTGGCGTCAGGGCCGGTCTTGGGGGCGCACGTCGTTCGCTTCGCGCGAGCCTTGCTGACCTTCATCCCGATGATCCGTTGAGGCCGACTGGTGTCGTTGGGCGATCTCGAGCGATACTTCGGCTTGCTGGCGCTTGGCCTGGCTCGATGTTTGCCGCTGGTGTGGCTCCTCCCCGCCTTCGGAGGGCCAACGGTATCACGGCAGCTTCGGCTGGGGTTTGGTGGGGCGCTATCTGGCTTGTGTCTGCCGATTCTGGCAGCGCAGATGCCTGTCGGGGGCGGCTTCGCGGGGTCGCTGCTCGTGGCTCGTGAAGTGCTGGTGGGCGTTGTAATGGGCTTCGTATGCGCGTGTTGGTTTCGAGCCGCGGAGGCGGCCGGCTCGGTTGTCGACGTGCTGTGTGGCTTCGACTTTGTAGCCGCGGGGCCATCCGAGAAAGACGGCAGACGTGGTCCATTCGCGGGTGTCATGCTGCTTTTTGCCATCGTGGTCTTCTTGGAAATCGGAGGCATTGGTCACGTGACGCTGGCGCTGGCCCGGAGCTACGATGCCATCCCAGTTGCAGGATCGCTTTCTGTCACGTCCGCCGCCCACGCCGCAGCGGCGGCTGTTCTGGTTGCGTCTGCCAAGCTCATCGAGGCGGCGCTCGGATTGTGTGCCCCCGTCTTGGTTGCTCTCGTGCTGGCGGACCTTGTGCTCGGGGTTATCGGCCGCGCAATCCAGCAGCTCCCGATTCACGTCCTGGGCAATCCGCTGAAGACTCTCCTCGGCATCGGAGTTTTGCTGCTCGGTCTCGGCGGCATTCGAGCGGCCCTGCAGGGCAGCCTTGCCGACTTCGTCGCGCTGATGGGGTGGCCGATCGGGCCTAGACCTTAGGCCATGTCATTGTCGGAAAACCGTACGCACGAGGCGACACCGCGCAAGCTCGCGCATGCTAGATCGGTAGGGCAGATCTCGTTCAGTCACGATCTGGGCTCGGCTGTTGTTGTGCTGGCGGCGGTCGCTGCCCTGGCGGGCACCGGCAGTGCCATCGCTGGCGGTCTTGTAGTCTTCATGCGTGAGTCTATCCGTGGCTCCACAGCAACCTCTTCCTGTAGCGTTGCGCTCGCCGCGGGGGCGCGCGCAATGGTCCAGGCGCTGGCAGTTCCGTTCGCCGCCATTGTGACTGCCGCATCGACCATGGGCCTCCTGCAGACGCGCGGGCTGCTTCGTGGTGCGCTTGGTCGTCAGGACGCGCATCGAGCCATTCCGCGTCTGGGTCGGTTGCTCGGCGCACACGCCGTTCTGGCCGCAGGCAAGCAACTGGTCAAGATCGCGGTGCTGTTGCTGGCCTCGGCCGCCTGCATTGCCACCGTGGCATCCTCGCTCTCGGGCTTGAGCGGAGCGCGTCCGTCTAGAATCCTGGTCGCCCTATTGGTCACGACCAAGACCGTCGGACTTGTGCTGGCCTTTGCTTTGGTCGGGCTAGGGCTCGGAGACTACTTGTGGCAACGGTGGCAGCATCGGAGGGCATTGCGCATGAGCCACGATGAGGTAAAGCGAGAGCACAGAGAGGCGGAAGGTGACCCCGTTCTCAAAAGCGAACGAAAGCGCATTTACCTGGAGTTGACCCAAGCCTTTGCCCATCTCTGTGAAGCGGACGTGGTTGTGGTAGCCCCCGACCGCGTCGCCGTCGCCCTTCGGCTGCTTCCACAGTTTGCCTATGCTCCCATCGTCGTGTGCCAGGGCCGTGGTAGTCTGGTGTCGCGCATAGCATCGCTCGCATCACAGGCGGGGGTGCCCATCGTCCTGAATTCCGACGTTGCTTCCGAACTGGCCAAGGTGGTGGAGGGCGACGAGATTCCGGAGGCGCAGTACGAGGCCGTCGCCGAACTCATGGCCCACGCCGGGCTCGCGCTTGGACTTGGCGGTCGTGTGGGCGCAACCCCGACTGCGAGGGAGAGCCGCGATGTCCACTGAGTTCGCAGCTGGCAAACCGTCCAGCGAGGACGAGCTTTTCCTCGAGGTGGCGGTGGCCGCGCCGGTGTTCGATGTTTGCACCTATCGGAGCAATCGAGGAGGCGTGGCCATCCCCATTGGCGCTCAGGTGGTCGTTCCCCTGCGCAACCGGACCGTCATTGGCTTCGTGGTCGGTGTATCGAGGAAAGTCGATGCGACGCTGCGACCCAGCATTCGAGACGTGATCGAGATCGTGGGCGACAGCCCAGCCGTCGACGAGCCAATCCTCGAACTCTGTCGATGGGCGTCCGCGTACTATTTGGCGCCGCTGGGCGAGGTGTTGAGCGCAGCGCTACCAAGCAGTGAGCGTGCCTCCGCCTCTCGACGGATGCGCCTGACCGAACTCGGCGTGCGCACCACGGACTCGTCGGTTCCGTCGGGACTCTCCGCTCTTGCGCTCGACGACGGTGATCGCGAGCTGTTGCTTCGGTTGAAGAAGGCCAAGACGTTGAGCGTCACCGCCCTCGTGCGCAAGGGTGCCAAGCAGGCGTCGCGCGTCGATTTTCTCGAACAGCGCGGATTCATCGAGGTCGCCGACGACATTCGCGGAGCCCAGCGCACGCGCCGTGTGGTCGACCTGTCCGATGCGTCGGCTGTCCCAACCGAAAACACACTGCCGACGTTGAACAGGTATCAAGAGGAGGCCTATACGGCTTTGCTCGCGGCTCTCGACAAAGGGTACGCGACCTTCGTCCTGCAGGGGATTACCGGTTCCGGCAAGACCGAGGTCTACCTACGAATCATTGCAGAGGTCCGTCGTCGTGGACGCGGCGCCTTGGTGCTGGTTCCCGAGATTGCGCTTACCCCGCAGCTGGCCGCGCGCTTTCGTGCGCGGTTTGGCGACGACGTGGCGGTTTTGCATAGTGCCCTGCCGCCGGGCGAACGAGCGACAGCTTGGCGCCGGCTGCGTCGTGGTGAGGTCGGAATCGCCGTGGGGGCACGTTCGGGCATCTTCGCTCCGGTGCGGGACCTGGCCGTCGTCGTGGTTGACGAAGAGCACGATGGATCGTTCAAGCAGGAGGACGGTCTTCGCTACAACGCCCGGGACTTGGCAGTAATGCGCGCGAGTCAGAGTGGTGCAGTAGCCGTGCTCGGCTCGGCGACGCCGTGCCTCGAAACCTACCGGAACGTCCAACTGGGGCGCTTCTCGCGATTGCTGCTTCCCGTCCGTGCCAATCCCGCCGCTGCGGAGCGCCCGTTGCCTCCCGTCGAGGTCATCGATCTGCGACGCCATCCGCCCGGCCCGGACGGTCTACTGTCTCCGCCGTTGGCGCTGGCGGTGGACCAAGCGCTGGCATCCGGCGAACAGGTCATTCTGTTTCTGAACCGACGGGGTTTTTCTACCCTTATGCACTGCCAGGCCTGTGGCCATGTGGTGAGGTGCAAGGAATGCACGGTCTCTCTCACGTTGCATCGGGCGCGTGGCCTTCTCTTGTGCCACTACTGCGGGCGTAGCGAACCGATTCGCGAAACTTGCCCTGAGTGCAAGAGCCCCAGCTTGCGCGGGCTCGGCAGCGGTACTGAGCGCGTCGAGACTCTGGTCAGCCAGCGTTTTCCGAATGCACGTGTGGCGCGCCTGGATCGCGACACCGCAGACGGTGCGCCCGGCAAGTTGGAAGGCATTTTAGCCAAAATGCACGGCCGCCAGATAGACATTCTGATAGGAACCCAGATGGTCACCAAGGGGCACGATTTCGTCGGCGTCACCCTGGTGGGTATTTTGCAGCCCGACCAGGGCATTCATTTGCCTGATTTCCGGGCTGCCGAGCGATCGTTTCAAGTGCTCGAACAGGTCGCTGGCAGGGCAGGGCGTGGCCAGCGGCCTGGTCGCATCGTGGTTCAGAGCTATTGTCCTGACCATCCAGCCATCGACTTCATGAGGCGGCATGACTACGAGGGCTTCGTCAAAGACGAGCTTTCCCGTCGTGAGTCCGTGCACTATCCACCGTTCAGCCGCATGGTCGTTGTTCGGCTGGATGGCACCGATGCCTCGGCTGTTCGCGAAGCGGCCACTGCTGCGGCATCCTATGCTCGGGCCGTGGCGGATCCTTGCGTGACCTTGCTTGGGCCGTCCGAAGCGCCGATTTCGCGACTGCGGGGCCGAACCCGTTTTCAAGTCTGGCTGTCGTCCACGGATCGCGGGAGACTACTAACTGTCACGAGAGCGGTGCAGCGTATGCCGCTTTCCAGGGGCGTTCGTCTTGATGTAGATGTAGATCCGCAAAGCGTCCTTTGATGAAACCAAGCAGTGAAGAACCGACCCGGCTGCTCGGGCGTCTGGCGGAGAACATCGACGGCATCCTCGATGCTGAAATGTCGAGTACTCTTCAGAACCTGGCCGACGGCGAGGCGAAGGCCGAGGGTGATCTCGGAGACGTAGACGTGCCGTTGCTCATGGGCCGCATGTTTACCGACGGGGCGACCGGTAGACTGTGCTTGCGCAGTGGCAAGGTTGAAAAGTCGGTGTACTTCGAGGCCGGACTGCCGGTCATGGCGGCATCCGCCGATCCTGCAGACCGCATGCTGGCCATGCTGATGCGGGAGAGCGCGATTGATACGCGCCAATACGCGGAAGCGGAGCGGCTTGTGGATGCGACGGGTCGTAAAGTCGGTGCCGTCCTCGTCGACCTAGGCTTCTTGCGCAGCGACGAGCTTCTGCCGGCGGTTCGGAGGCACTACGAAAGCATCGTACTCACGCTGTTTTCCTGGGAGGCCGGGCGCTGGCATATCGAACCCGACGTCACCGCTGGCCCCGATCGAACCCGCCTGTTACGCCATCCCGCTGCGCTCGTGCGAGAGGGCTTGGCCGGATACCCTGCTG
>Ga0302323_100004611_pt1 | contig 11232 bp, 8 predicted proteins | sample Fen_T0_3_FD_201950 | JGI IMG/M metagenome (GOLD analysis project Ga0302323, IMG submission 201950) | Peat permafrost microbial communities from Stordalen Mire near Abisko, Sweden - Fen_T0_3 | ecosystem: Environmental > Terrestrial > Soil > Wetlands > Permafrost | place: Sweden: Abisko... | reverse complement strand
GGTGGGCACGCAAACGACGATCACGTCCATGCCACTGAGCACCGACGGATCCGCGCCCGAAACCGAGAACCCGGCGGACATCCCCTTCGCCAGACGATCGTCGGAAATGTCGTCGATCGGGGAGTGCCCTGCGTTGAGTTCGGCGACCCGCGTTGGGTTCGCGTCGACGCCCGTGACTTTCAGTCCGGCTTCGGTGAATCCCAGGGCGAGCGGCAGCCCGACGTAGCCCAATCCGATGACGCCGACTGAGAGGTCCTTCTTCACTGTCAGTTGTTCCTCCGGTGTGCCCGCTTGCCCCGCCTCGAGTCGTGACCGGTTACGCCGGCCCGTGATTCGCCGACCAGTCCAGCCCGCGAAGAATGTCGATTATCCGGTCCGCAGCATGGCCGTCCCACAACGGCGGATGCGAACGAACTGCAATTTGCTCGGAGAGTACAGCCTCCGCGGCCCGAACCGCAGATTCCGGGTCTGCGCCGACAAGTCTGTTGGTCCCGACGTCGATTGTGACCGGGCGCTCGGTGGACTCGCGCAGCGTCAGGCAGGGCACGCCGAGCATGGTCGTCTCCTCCTGGATTCCGCCGGAGTCGGTCAGGACGAGCCTTGCCTCGGACACGAGGCTGATGAACTCCACGTACGGCAGCGGCTCGGTGAGGCGCAGCTTGGATTCCGCCACGAGCGTGTCGAGCCCGGCTTTGCGGAGCCGCTCGGCGGTTCTCGGATGAGCCGGAAAGACGAGCGGCAGCCGCGACCCGATCCTTCCGAGAGCATCGACAAGCCGGGCCAGCTGCGGCCCGTCGTCCACGTTCGACGGCCGGTGCAGCGTCACGACGCCGTACCCGCCCTTTTCGAGGCCGAGCTCGGCGGCCATGTGCCGCTTTTCGATCGCCGGCAGGAGGGCGTTGAGCGTGTCGATCATCACGTTCCCGACCATGAAGATGCGTTTCGGGTCGGCACCCTCGTGGCGCAGGTTCGCGACGCCGGACTCCTCGGTCACGAAGTGGAACGACGCGAGGCAATCGGTGACGATGCGATTGATCTCCTCCGGCATGCGCCGGTCGAAGCTGCGCAGCCCGGCCTCGACGTGAGCGGTGGCAATAGAGGCCTTGGCGGCGACGACGGCGGCCGCGAGAGTGGAGTTGACGTCGCCGACGACGAGCATCAGGTCGGGCTGCCGATCGGCCACGACCTCCTCGAGGGCGACCATGATCTTGCCCGTCTGGGTGGCCTGGCTGCCCGGTCCGACACCGAGATGGATGTCCGGCGCCTGCATGCCGAGCTGGGCGAAAAACACGTCCGACATCACGGCGTCGTAGTGCTGGCCGGTGTGGACGAGGATCGGCTCGAAGTCGTCCGGCCGCCGGCGCATGGCCGCCAGAAGCGGAGCCATCTTCATGAAGTTGGGTCGCGCGCCGACGACGCATAGGACTTTTCGGGGCATTGGTTCATAGTAGCGGCCCGCGCGGCCCGGCACAGGTCGGCCGCCTGGCGACTGAGCGAGGCGACTGAGCGAGGCGACCGAGCGGGGCGACGCGCGGCCGTCGCGGCCGGACGCGGGCCCTGGCATCATTCCGGTCATGCCCGACAGCCGCGCTCCGACCCGGATCCTGGTCGTGACCAACATCTACCCCACGCCGGACCGGCCCAACATGAGCCCGTTTGTCGCCCGCCGCGTGGCCGCCTTGCGCGAGCGAGGGGTCGAAGTCGTCGTGGCCGGCCCCGCGAGCTACCGGAGCAACTCCCTCGTGCGCCACATCGGGATCACCCGGCGCGCGCTTACGGCTCGAGGTCATTTCGACGGCGTCGAATCGCATCCGGTCTACATCGCGGGAGTGATCGGGCTGCTGGCCGCGCGACTGCGCCGCATCCCCATGGTCGGCTACGCTCACGGCGGCGACGTCGCCGACTACGCCATGCGCAACCGGGTCCACGGCGCGCTGGCGCGCTGGGTCGTGCGTGGGGCCGGCGCAATCGTGGCCAACTCGCGCGACACGGCCGGGTTCGTCGAGCGGCTCGGCGGCACGGCTCGTGTCATCTCGCCCGGGCTCGACCTCACGCTGTTCCGGCCCGCCGGCCGCGCCGGCGCCACGGACACGGCGGCGGACCGCGCGCGTCTCGGGGCACCGAGCGGGCTCCTGGCCGTCTACGTCGGCATGCTCACCGACCGCAAGGGAGCCGACGTCTTCGCCGCCGGCCTCGAGCTGGCCGCCGGGGCCGGCTGGTCGGGCGTGATGATCGGCCAGGGTCCGCTGGCGGACTCGATCGCGGCTGGCCACCCGACCGTCAAGCTGATCCCGCCAATGCCCCCGACGGACGTTGCGACCTGGATGCGGATCGCCGATGTCGTCGTCGTGCCGTCGCGCCGCGAGCCGCTCGGCCTGGCCGCGGTGGAGGCCCTCGCCTGCGGCACGCCGGTGATCGCCTCTGATACCGGAGGCCTGCCGGAGGTGGTCCGCGACGGGGCCAACGGCCTGCTCGTCCGGGCCGGCGATCCGGCCGCTCTCGCCGAGGCCCTCCGCCGGATGGCGGACCCGGCGCTGCGGGAGCGTCTCGGCGCGGCCGGGCCCGCGTCGGTCGCCGGCCACGACATCAGGGCAGCGGCCGCGCAGATGGCCGAGGTCTGGTCGGAACTGGGCGTTCGGGCATAGCGATGCCGGCCGCGCCGGACGCGGCGACCGGCCCCCGGCTCAGGCTGGGGCGAAGAACGACGACCAGGCCAGAGTGATCGACAGAAGTACGAGCAGCCCGGTGCCGCCCCACCCGACGACCTGCAAGAAGCGGCCGCTGACGAGTGGACCCATCAGTTTCTTGTCGGATGCCAGGACCATTACGAAGACGAGTACAAACGGCAGCAGCAGGGCATTGACGACCTGGGCCATGAACATGACCTGCACGAGCGGAAGCCCCGGAATCAGCACGAAGAATGCCGCGATCACGATGAAGAAGATGATCAAGCCGTAGAAGGCGGGGGCGTCGCGGAGGCGCCAATCCACTCCCGTCTCCCAGCCGAACGCCTCGCAGGCGGCGTAGGCGCTGGTGAGGGGAACGACGCCCAAACCCAGGAACGAGGCGGCCAGCAATCCGATAGCGAACAGGACGGTCGCGCCCTCGCCGGCGAGTGGCGCCAGAGCCCTGGCGATGTCCGCGACCGCCGTCGGGCTGCTCGTGTCGATGACGATGTGGTGCGACCACAGACCGGCGGCGCAGGCGACGACGATGAATGCCGCGATCAGGTTGGTGAGCAGCGCGCCAAGCCCGACGTCGAGCCGCTCGCCGATGAGATCCTCGGGCCCGAGACGCTTGTCGGCGCAATAGGACTGGATGAACGCCTGGCCCCACGGCGTGATCGTCGTGCCCACGGTCGCGACCACCGTAAGCCAGTAGGCGGCGGACGGATTGCCGCTGGGCACGATGAGCGAGTGGAAGGCAGTGCCCCAATCCGGGTGCGACATCAGGGCCGACGCGAAGTACGCCAGCGACACGCCGATGCCGACGAATACGAACAGGTACTGGACCTTCCCGAAGCTCCCGCGAGTGATCAGCAGGATGACGACCGTCGCCGCGATGGCCGCGCTGACCGGCGCGGCGACGTGGAACAGACTCAAGGCCGCCGCCGTTCCCGCGAACTCGGCCACGATGGAGCCGACATTGGCGATCAGCATCGTGATCGTGAGGAACGTCACCCAGCGAACGCCGAAACGCTCGCGGACCAGCCCCGTGAGGCCCTGGCCGGTGGCGAGACCGAGTCGGGCGCCTACCTCCTGGGTGAAGAACAGCACGACCTGGCTGGCCAGCAGCACCCACAGCAACTCGTAGCCGTACTTGACGCCGGCGACGGAGTAGGTGGTGATGCCGCCGGCGTCGTTGTCGGCGAAGCCGCTCACCAGGCCCGGGCCGAGTACTCCCAGGATTGCCGCGAACCTGACTCGGTTGACTGCCCGTGGGCTCAGTGCGATCGCGGGCTTCCTCATCGATCAGACGTCCCGGACCTGCTGAAGAGCCGCGGCAGGCGGCGCTTCGAGGGCTGGGGCAGGAGGGTGTCGATGGCGTCATCGACCGTGACGATGCCCTGCAGGCGGCCGTCTTCGTCTACCACCGGGACCGCGAGCAAGTTGTAGCGAGCGACGACTTCAGTGACCTCTTCCTGGCTGGCGCCGGTCCGGACGGCCACGGGCTCGCCGAACATGAACTTCGAGATCACGACGTTGGGCTTGGAGACGATCAGGTCACGCAGCGAAAGGACGCCGCACAGGCGACCCTCGGTATCGTTGACATACACGTAGTAGATCGTCTCGGCGTCGGGCTCGAGGTCGCGCAGGCGATCGATCGTCTCGGCGGCCGTGAGCGTGGCCGGGACGGCCACGAACTCCGTCGTCATGATGCCGCCGGCCGTGTCCTCGTCGTAAGTCATGAGTTCCTGGACTTCGTCGGCATCCTCCTTCTCCATGAGGCCCAGGATCTCCTCACGGCTCTCGTCCGAAAGGTCGGCCACGAGGTCTGCGGCCTCGTCCGGATCCATCTCTTCGAGGATGTCGGCGGCGCGTCCGGGCTCGAGGTCCTCGAGAATGTCTACCTGTGTTTCGGGCTCCATCTCGCCGATTGCATCCGCGGCCGCCTCGTCGTCGAGGGAGACGATGACGCCGACGCGGTCGCTGCGGCTGAGCTGGTCGATGATCGTGGCCAGGTCCGCTGGGTGGAGCTCGGCGAGGCCTTTGTGCGGGACCCGCAGCTTGACGCTGGCAATCGTCCGCTCGACCGGATCCACGTCCTCCCAGTCGATGTAGCGCTCCGGCAGGCTCCGATGCAGGCCGTGGGCGATGGTTCGCCAGGGACCCTCGATGCCGAGCCGGCGCAGCAGCCCGGAGGCACCCACGTCAACCGCGACCAGGTGCATCGAGCCTTCGACTTCGTCGAGCCGGAGATCGTTGACACGGACGACTTTACGGCCGTCGATATCCACTATCTGGCGGTCCATCAGGTCCAGCTTGAGGCGGATCTCATTGGGCCTCTGCTGGAACTTGCTTATGTCGATGGCGGACGTGCCGAGAACCGCACCGTCGGCGTCGAGCGACGTGACCGACATCCAATGCAGGAATATCTCTCGCCCGTTCGTGTTCACGACGATGCCGGTCACCGGCGGGTAACGATCGCCGATGGCCACGATCAAGTCGGCCACGGTTCCGATCGGCTCGCCGTGCTGGTCGCGCACGGGGCGACCGACGGCCTGGCTCAGATAGAGCATATGCCACCTCGAAAGGCGGGTCCGACCCGCCCGTTCGGTGGCACCCGAGTAGGGGCGTCCCGCTAGAGGGCTGGGCGGACCAGGTTCATGATTCCGGCGCGAGCCGCGCCGTCTGCGCGTTCAGCGCCGCTGGTACTGGGTCCGGTCTCCACAGAGGGAGCGATCCTCCGAAACGGGTCTTGACGATCCTCGGGGACGTGCGATCACTCACCCTCGAACCGCAGGGAGTTTAGCCCGCGCCGGGTCGATGGGTCAACGATGCGGCCCGCCTCCGCGCCGACCCCGCAACGTGCCGTAGCACGGAAGTACCTGCGTCAGTAGGCCCGATGTACTTGCCTGAAGCGGCCGAGAACCCCTCAACATCGATCATGCTTTGCTTGTGAGTTTGTTCCGCCCTCGGGGCACCCAAAATGACCCAGGCGGCCGGATTCCGCGCGTCTTCATTACCTGGGCGTTGCTCGGAGTCACCGCCGCGATCCTGATCGGCAAGGGTCTGATCGAGTTCGCCCTCGCGGGCGGCAGCTGGGCGGACCTGGCCATGTCGGTCGCGGTGCTCGGCCTGGCGTCCTCGGCCGTCATGAATGCCCGGGCGACGGGCGTCGACGTGGAGCGCCGCCACTCCGAGTCCGAGAGTTTCAGCCGGATCATGCGGTCGCTGTCGCGATCCGTGTCACCGGACGCCGTCGTGGAGGCGATCGTCCACGAACTCGGCGCCGCGACCGAAGCGGATCACGTGGCCGTCGTCCGGCTTCGGCCGGGTGGGACCGTTCTGGACGTGGCATTCGTTTCGATGCTTCCCGGCACCCCGACCTCCAACACCGTGATGCCGCTCCGTCACGCGGCCCCGGCTGAGGGTTTCCGGCCGCGCGGGATGTCCCGGCAGAGGGACAGTGGAACGTCGCTGCGGCTGCGCGATGGCGAGCTGACGACCGTCTGGCGCGACAACCGCCACGACGACCCGGCCTCCGCCGCGAGAGAAGCCACCGCGACGTTGCGCGGCAACTTCTCCGACCGCTCGGCAAGCTCGGCGAGGCCCGACAGCGGCAACTCAGCCCGTGATGTCGCCGATCGGATCGCGTCCCGTCTGCGCGATGCGTACGGGCTGCGCAATACCCTGGCGGCGCCGCTGCAAAACGGACGGTCGGTGGCCGGCGCGATCGTGCTGTCACGCCGGACCAGCGATGTCTGGCCGGAGGCCGCAGTCCGCCTGCTATACAGCGCGGCGGCGGAAACCTCCGCGGCACTGGCTCGCGTGTACTCGCACCAGGCGGCCGAGTCCGAGGCCCGGACGGACCAGCTCACCCAGCTGCCCAACCGCCGCTATTTCGATGAGTACTGCCGCCTGATCGCGAGCCGCCGCCGGACGACCGACCGGGTCGCGGTCGTCACCGTGGACGTGGACCACTTCAAGCTGCTCAACGACCGGTACGGGCACCAGGTCGGCGACGTCGTCCTCAAGGCCATCGCCAACGCGATCCAGTACTCGGTTCGCGAGGAAGACGTGCCGGTGCGGTTCGGTGGCGAAGAATTCCTGGTCCTGCTGCGCAACCCGGCACCCGGCATCGCCCTCGAGATCGGCGAGCGGATCCGTCAGGGCGTTCGCGACATGGACCTTACCGAGTTCGGTGTTGTCGAGCGCGTCACAGTGTCGGTGGGTGTAGCCACGGGGCAGTTTGCCGATGAGGCCATCGACGACATCGTCGAGCGCGCGGACCGGGCCCTGTACGCCGCCAAACGGACCGGCCGCGACCGAGTCGTCGAGGCGTGGAATTCGGACGCGGCCCAGCAGGACGCGGGCCGGTAGGACGGCGCGGGACCGCGTAGCGCGGCGGCGGCGACCGGCACCGCATGCGCCCAAAGGCCCGGGCTAACATTCCTTCGATGGACGAGCCTGCGACGCCCCCGATCCCGACCAACGCCGACCTGGCCCGGGTCTTTCACGAGATCGGCGACATGCTCGAAGTCAAGGGTGAGCTGGTCTTCAAGACCGTTGCGTACCACAAGGCCGCCGACGCGATCGCCCATTCCCCGGTTGAGGTCGCGAGTGAGTACCTGGCGGGCAACCCGCCGCGGATCGCCGGGGTAGGCGACGCGATCGGCCGGAAGATCGAGGAGCTGGCCCGGACCGGCCGGATGGAGTTCTACGACCGGCTGCGCGAGGAGGTGCCGGCGAGTCTCGTCGCGCTGCTCGGGATTCCCGGCGTGGGGCCGCGCACGGTGAAGCAGCTCCACGACGAGCTGGGCGTAGAAACCCTCGAGGACCTGCGGCAGGCGGCAGAAGCGGGATCGTTGCGCGGCCTCAAGGGCATGTCGGAGAAGACCGAACAGGCCGTGCTGGCCGGTATCGCGGCCATGGCGACGCGCCAGGAGCGGATGCGTCTGGGCCAGGCCGAGGCGATCGTCGAGACGCTGCTGGCCGAGCTGGCGGGCGTACCCGGCCTGCGGTCGATCCGGCCGGCAGGATCATTCCGCCGCCGCCGCGAGACCATCGGCGACCTCGATCTGCTCGCCGAGACCGATCGGCCGCTCGAGCTGGTCGAGCGTTTCACGTCTCTTCCTTCGGTCGAATCGGTGATCGGACGCGGGCCGCACAAGGCGGCCGTGCGACTGCTGCGTGGTCCGCAGGTGGACCTGATGATCATGCCGCCCGGCGAGGCCGGCACGTATCTGATCCACTTCACCGGGTCCAAAGAGCACAACGTCAGGCTGCGGGGGATGGCCCGCGACCGGGGTTGGAGTCTGTCCGAGAAGGGTTTTCTCAGGCTCGGCCAGGACGGCGAGCCCGCGGTAGGGGAGCACGGCGAGGCGGAGCTACGCACTTTTGCCACTGAAGAGGAGGCCTACGGCTTCCTGGGGCTGCCCTTTATCGAGCCGGAGCTGCGCGAGGATCGCGGTGAGGTGGAGGCGGCCCTGGCGGGGACGCTCCCCAAGCTCATAACCCGGGCCGACCTCCGCGGCGACTGCCACAGCCACTCCGACTGGTCGGACGGAATTCGCACCATCGAGCAGATGGCGGAAGCCGCCCGTGGTCGGGGCTATTCGTACCTCGTTCTCACGGATCACACCCAGAGCCTCGCAATCGCGCGAGGGCTGACCCTCGAGCGGGTCGAAACGCAACGGGCCGTCGTGGCGGCGCTCAATAGCCGTTTCGAGGCCGAGGAGGCTGCCGGCACCGCCCCGGCCGGGACATCGCCGGAGGGTTTTCGTCTGCTCCACGGCTGCGAGCTGGAAGTCCGGGCCGACGCGACCCTCGACTATCCGGACGACGTGCTGGCACGTTACGACCTGGTGGTGGCGTCGGTCCACGTCTCGCGCCGGCAGTCGCGCCGGCAGCTGACCGACCGCACCCTGGCCGCGATCCACAACCCGAACGTGGACATAATCGCCCACCCCGCGGGCCGGTACATCGGGTCGCGGGACGACCTCGACCTCGATTGGGACGCCGTCTTCACCGAAGCCGCCCGGACCGGCACGGCCCTCGAACTCAACGGTTCCGACGAGCGGCTCGACCTGTCCGACGTTCGGGCCAGGCGCGCTGCCGAGTTCGGCTGCATTTTCACGATCGACTCCGACGCCCACCGGATCGAGGAGCTCGACAACCTGCGCTGGGGGACGGCGATGGCCCGTCGGGCCTGGTTGACGGCCGACGTGGTCATCAACACCAGGTCTCGCGCGGATCTCCTGGAGTGGGCCGCCGGGGCCGGCGATCGCGGCCGCGCGCCCGCTCGCTAGCGGTCCGAGAACGAGCTCCGCGCCTCCGGCCGCAGCCTCGGCCCGTCGTTTCGCTACCATGCCGTCATGCAGCAACGCAATGTCGCCCGCGAACTCGGGCTTGTGGTGGCGTCCATCGGGGTTCTGGTCCACTGGCTGGATCCCGTGCCCGCCCTCATCGTGACGTTCTTGATTTCGGCCGCAGCAGCCGCCGGAACCGGCCCAACCTGTGGCGAGTGGCGGCCGTGGCGGATGCCGCTCATACCGGGCGTCCTCGCCGGGCTGGCGGCTTTCTCGATTGCTGGCATCGCCCACATCGTTTCCCCGATGCCCTGGCTGATCCTCGATTTCGCCGCGGGCTGGGCGGTCGTGGCCTGGGTCGTGAGCCTCGAGACGGCCCCGGACGTACTTGTCCCGAGCGAGGAGTACCTCCGGGAGAAGGCCGACAGGGCCGCATCTGCCGCCGCGGCGGCCCAGCCCAGGGTCCGTCTTCGCGCCATGCCGCGGGCCGAATTCGATCTGGCTCGGATCGTGGCCGAGCCGGTGGTCATCGACGAACGCGACTTGCCGCCTCATCCCCGCCCCGTTGCCGTCAAGTTTGCGGCCATCGGCCTGGCATTCCTCGGGTTCGTTGCCGCCGGCGGACTGGTTCCCGACGGGCTGGCCCTGGACCGCCACGCGCTGCACCCCTCGCAGTTGCTGTTCTTCGGCGTGCTGACCGCCGCCGTCGCCGGCGCCGTGGGCTACCGCCTTGCCGGGCTGGCCTCGCCCGATCGTACGGATCGCATCGTTCGCATAGTGGCCTGTGGCGAGTACGCCCTGCCGGTTGCGGGGGCGACACTGATCCTCCGGACCCTGGGGCTGCCCCGGCTCTTCATCCCAGCCTTGCTGACGATGATCGTCTACGTCATCACCCAGCTTCGCGACACGACCGACGAGTACACGGAGGGCCGTCCGCTGATCCAGGAATTGGCGCTGCTGGGCCTGGTGGCGGTCTCGATCATGGTGTGGGGCTACCTGATCAAGTAGGCGCACGCCTCGGGAGGCCACTCCCTGTCGCGCCAGCCGTGCGGCTCCTCGTCCGGGGACCGATACTTGCGTTGTGGTCCGCCAGGTCACCGCTACACGTTACGTAACCCCGCTGCGCGAGGGCGGTTCGCTGCCTGCCATCGTCGAGGCCAGCGACGACGGTCTGTACGTGACCAAGTTCCGTGGCGCCGGGCACGGTGAGAAGGCCCTGGTCGCGGAACTGATCGCGGGCGAGATCGGGCGTGCCCTGGGGCTGCTCGTACCGGAAATCGTTCTGGTCGATTTCGACCCGCGTCTGGCGGCGTCGGAGCCCGATCAGGAGATCCGGGAACTGCTCCAGCGGAGCAGCGGCGTTAACGTAGGCTTGGACTTCCTCCCGGGCGCGCTGGGGTTCGATCCGGCCGCCGGCTTTGCGCCTCCGGCCGAGCTTTGCGCAGCCGTCGTCTGGTTCGACGCATTTGCGACCAACATCGATCGCGATGCCCGCAACACCAACCTGCTGGTCTGGCACCGGCGGCTGTGGCTCATCGACCACGGCTCCGCGCTGTACATCCACCACACCTGGAAGGATGCGGCCGCCCACGCCGTCAAGCCCATGGCCGGGATAAAGAGCCACGTTCTTCTGCCGCTGGCCGGATCGATCCTCGAAGCCGACGATCGGCTGGCCCCGCTCCTCACGCCGGAGCTTTTCGGGACGATCATCGCCGCCGTTCCCGATGAGTGGCTTTCGCCGCAGGACGGCCTGCCCGACGCCGCCGCGCACAAGGCCGCGTACCTCGACTACCTGACCCGCCGCCTGGCGGTCCATCGCAAACTCGCCCAGGAGGCGGAGCGTGTCCGGACAGGCGCGTAGCCCGTTTGTCTATACCGTGTTACGGGCGGTTCCGCGCGTGGAGCGGGCCGAGTTCATCAACGCCGGCGTCATCCTGTTCTGCCGCGAGCGTCGCTACCTCGATGCCAGGACCGGCCTCGACGCCAACCGGCTGATGGTTCTGGCCCCCGACTGCGACGCCGACGAGATTGCCGCTCAGCTGGCCGCGATCGAACGCGTCGCCCGTGGTGAATCTGGCGCCGGACCTATCGCGGCGCTGGCGAAGGCCGAGCGGTTCCAGTGGCTCGCGTCACCGAGCAGCACGATGGTGGCCCGGTCCGAGGTCCACACCGGCCTGACCGCCGATTGCGCGGTCACGCTCGACCACCTGTTCCGGACGCTGGTCATGACGCCCGGCGCGAGACTGCCCCGCCACGACGGC
>Ga0302323_100004608_pt1 | contig 11235 bp, 11 predicted proteins | sample Fen_T0_3_FD_201950 | JGI IMG/M metagenome (GOLD analysis project Ga0302323, IMG submission 201950) | Peat permafrost microbial communities from Stordalen Mire near Abisko, Sweden - Fen_T0_3 | ecosystem: Environmental > Terrestrial > Soil > Wetlands > Permafrost | place: Sweden: Abisko... | reverse complement strand
AACCTGGCCTGCGGCGAAGTCATTATAAAAGAGGATAGCGTGATTTTGATGATGCCCATCGTAAAGGGAAAATATGCCGGGCTGCTAAGTGCCGATAAGAAAAAGCTGACGGGAACCTGGTATCAAGGACCTGCTACAATGCCTTTGCTGATGAAAAAAACCAGCGATGAAGTAACCACAAAAAAGATCAACCGTCCGCAAACGCCCAAGCCACCCTTCCCCTATAAATCAGAAGACGTAGAGTATGACAATGCAGATAAATCAATTCATTTTGGCGCAACTTTTACAGTTCCGCTGCCCGATCCGAATGTAAATTATTTCAGGGCGCCCGTTTACCCAACCGTTTTATTAATTACCGGAAGCGGCAAACAGGACCGTGATGAAACCATTTTTGACCATAAGTCGTTTGCGGTTATTGCCGATCATTTAACCCGACAGGGTATTGCTGTTTTAAGGGTTGATGACAGGGATATTGGAAAGACCACCGGGAATTTTAATGCCGCTACTTCAGCTGATTTTGCCAAAGATGTGGAAGCCGGGCTTAACTATTTAAAAAGCAGGCAGGACGTAGATATAGATAATATAGGTTTATTGGGCCATAGCGAAGGCGGTATGATAGCCCCCATGGTTGCATCAAAAAGAAGTGATGTAAAATTTATTGTTTTGCTGGCAGGGCCCGGTGTTAAAATAAATGAGCTTATGGAACAGCAAAGTGTTGATATGGCTGCAGCCAATGGAACACCCGGAAAATTCCTGGAAAAATACAGGCTGTTATACCGGGAGCTGGTTAATACCATTATTAATGAACCTGATACGGCAAAAGCTTTTAGCAAATCCGTCGTTGTTTTTGATAACTGGCAAAAGGATAAGAGTGCTTTTTTGGTAATGAACACAACGGGTGTAAAGGATGAAAAAAGTAAAACCAAATTTATCCAGTCATTTGTTAAGCAACTCAGTACTCCATGGTTCAATTATTTTTTAAAGTTTGATCCAGCGGAATATCTTACCAAACTAAGTTGTCCCGTGCTGGCACTCAATGGCGAAAAAGATATCCAGGTATCGGCAAAACAAAACCTGGAAGCCATAAGATCTGCTTTGGAAAAAGCCGGCAATAAAAATTTTAAAACCATGGAAATACCGGGTTTAAATCATTTATTTCAACACTGTAAAAAATGTACGTTCAATGAATATAGTGAACTGGAAGAAAGTTTCGATCCGGGATCGCTTGACATAATATCAAACTGGATAAAAACAGAACGACTCAAATAACAAAAAACCCCCGGCAATCAACCGGGGGTTTCCACTCCAAAACCCAAACCATCATTTTTTTGTTTTCCGTTCAACTTCTATATCTCCGTTTGTTAAGCATTTTAATCTTACAGTCTGTTTGTCGTTTGAAACAGTAACATAATACCTGGTTACGGATGCATAAGTCAATTCTGTAACAGCATCGCCAACCTGGTATCCATTGTACTTATCAGCAATAGCTACCGAAATGCTCAATGGCATTAGCGATGCGGACATGTTCCTGGATGTACCGATCAACTCCCCGGATTCCGTGTAAGCAGCATTTACACTTTCACCATTCAGTAAAAATGATGCAAAGTAAAAATCATCTGTTTTGTCCCAGTTTACAACGCTGGCTTTGGCAAAATCATTTTGAAATGCCGCTTTTACAACCGGGCTTACATTTTCGGGATCAGTTGCAAATGAACTGATAGACAACAGCATTACGATCGCTGTTAAAACGGTTTTAATTTTTTTCATAACTATACTTTTTTGTTTGTTTAAAATAGCTGCTTCATGGCTGCAGCTTTAATTACAACACAAAAGTAGTTTCGTTACCATAATGGCAAAAGCAATAGTGTACCGGTAACGTGAAAAAAAGTTAATCCCTTTATGAACGGTAAACCCTTCTTTATTAATGTCTACGAATGAGTTCGTAAAATCCTTTCCTGTACTGCATTAGCTTTTATTTCTTAATAAAATTATAAAAGAAGATTTGGCACTGTTAAAAAGTGAAAGCGGCATTAACTTTTTATTAATCGCAAAAAAAATGTTTGATCGGGCGTCTTTTAAAACAAAGTATCTTTATCCAAGTATGAATTATCTGGCCCACGCATATCTTTCCTTCAATAATCCCGAAATACTGGCGGGCAATATGATCAGCGATTATATAAAAGGAAAGAAGCAGTTTGATTACCCCCCCGCCGTACTGAGAGGGATTAAACTGCACCGTGCCATTGATAATTTTACCGATACACATGCGGCAACACAGGAGCTGAAATCATTTTTCCGCCCCCGGTACCGTTTGTATTCCGGGGCATTTGCAGATGTGGTTTACGATCATTTTCTGGCCAACGATACGCAGCAATTCAATACAGCAAAAGACCTGCAGGAATTTGCGACGGCCACCTACAATATGCTGGAAAAATTTACAGGTATTTTTCCTCCCACTTTTCTAAAAATGTTCCCTTTTATGAAGAAGTACGACTGGCTTTATAATTACCGATACACATGGGGTATTGAAAATAGTTTTGGCGGCGTGGTTCATCGTGCGGCTTATCTTACAGAAAGCGAAAAAGCTTTTGAAATTTTTAATGAGCATTATAAGGCCATGCAGATTTGTTACAATAATTTTTTTCCGGATCTCAAAAAATACAGCCTGGATCAATTAGATGAATTATTAAACAGTTGATTTCTGTACCTTTAAGCATTGCCTGATTGATTCAGCCCTTAATTCAACGATTGTATCTTAATAAATATGGCCATGCTTTTAAAAACAAGACTATCAATTGCTGTATTTGCAATTATATCGGTATTATTTTCCGGTTGCGCACAAAAAGCAGATAATAAACCTGGTGGCGAAACTAAATTATTGCGTATCCCGGTTTCTGTAAATGACAGCCTGCTTTTATCTATCGATAAATCTCCCATGGATATGAGCTATTATCCGGAGGATTATCCCAAACAAAAAATGGTTACACCCGATATGGCAAATCCCGTTGCCAGGGTCATTTACAGCCGCCCTCAAAAAAACGGAAGGATAATTTTTGCAGACTCATCCGTTACTGAAAATGTTATACAGCATTACGGGCAGGATTGGCGCCTGGGTGCCAATGAAGCGACAGAAATTGAGTTTTTTAAAGAGGTTTCCATAAGCGGAAAAAAAATTACTCCGGGCCGTTATATCATTTATTGCATCCCGTATGCCGATAAATGGAAAATCATCCTTAACCAAAACCTGTATAGCTGGGGCCTTCATATTGATAAAGCCAAAGACATTGCTGAGATGGAGATACCGGTCATCAAAAACAATGTGCAGATAGAATATTTTACTATGCTGTTTCAAAAGTCAACTTATGGTTGCGACCTGGTAATGTCGTGGGGTGATGTGAAAGCGGTTTTATCCATTAACTTCAATTAAATTTTATTTTTATCACCCGTTAATTTTTAGGCAGAGACTTACACTATGTGTGGAATTGCAGGAATATTATTACATACCCCTAGTACAGCCGCCCCGGTTCATTTAAAAAAAATGACCGACGCCATTGCTCATCGTGGGCCTGATGGGGAAGGGTTTTGGAGTAATGAAAAAAATACGGTTCACCTGGGCCACCGCAGGCTTTCCATTATTGACCTCAGCAGCCGGGCAGCCCAGCCCATGCGTTTTACCAACCGCTACCAGATCGTTTCTAATGGCGAAATTTACAATTATATCGAAATCAGGTCTTTTTTGCAAAACAAAGGATACCATTTTTCAACACAAAGCGATACCGAAGTAATTGTGGCTGCCTATGATTTCTGGAAAGAAAAATGTTTGCAGCAGTTTGATGGTATGTTCGCCTTTGCCATTTGGGATGAAAAAGAAGAGAAGCTTTTTTCCGCCCGTGACCGATTTGGCGAAAAACCTTTTTATTATTACGAAGATGAAGGCAATCTTATTTTTGCCAGTGAGATGAAAGCCATTTGGGCCATTGGGGTAGATAAAAAAATAAACAATAAAATGCTCCTGAACTATATCACATTGGGGCATGTACAAAACTGTATAGATAAAGAGCAAACTTTTTTTGATGATATATATTCTTTACCTCCATCGCACTACCTCACGTATCAACCGTCATCAAATCAACTCTCAAAAATCACCAAATACTGGAGCCTGAACAAAGAAATAAAAATTGATATTGTTACTTCGGATGCCATTGAAAAATTCACAGAACTATTTAACATCTCTGTAAAAAGAAGATTGCGGAGTGATGTGCCTGTGGGCACATGCCTGAGTGGCGGGCTGGACAGTTCTTCCATTGCTTATACCATTAATCAATTACAAAAAAATAGCAACAAGGAGGCGACCAAACTGTTACAAACCTTTTCGGCAGTATTTCCGGGTTTTAAAAACGATGAATCAAAATACATCGAGGCTGTTTCGGCAAACCTGCATATTACCAATTACCAAACGCAACCATCAGCATTTGATTTAATAAATGATTTTGAAAAACTCTGCTACCAACAGGAAGAGCCATTCCAATCATCCGGCATTTTTGCCCAGTATAAAGTTTTTGAGCTTGCAAAAGACCATGATATTAAAGTATTGCTGGATGGCCAGGGTGCAGATGAATTGCTTGCAGGTTATCCACGCTATATCCATTGGTTTTTACAGGAAGTATTGAGCAGGCATAAATTGGGTGCCACTCAAATTGAAAGAAAAGCATTCCGCAGAAACAGCCAGCCATTCAGGTGGGATTTAAAAAATATCCTCGCAGCATTTCTGCCATCGCATGCCGCCATGCAACTGGAAAAACTGGAATATAGAAAAACCATTTCTCATCCGGATATAAGCGAAGATTTTTTGAACCTGCTGAAACACCAGGAGTGGGTTGGTATTCACAAACCCATTGTAACCAAATTAAACGACATACTGCATTTTAATATTACTGAAATGGGCCTGGAAGAATTACTGCGCTTTGCCGACAGAAACAGCATGGCGCATGGCAGGGAAGTTCGTTTGCCTTTCCTGAATCACGAGCTGGTCGAATTTGTTTTTTCGTTGCCATCGCAATTAAAAATGCACGATGGGTGGACAAAGTTTTTATTACGCAATGCTATGGATAAAAAATTACCGGATGAGATTGTATGGCGCAAAGAAAAAGTTGGTTTTGAACCTCCACAAAAGAACTGGATGGAAGATCACAATGTTCAGGACTATATACATGAAGCAAAATTAAAGCTGGCCAATGCCGGTATTCTTACAAAAAATGCTGCTAATAAAAAGATAGACCCACTGCCTGCACATGCAGAAAAAAATTACGATTGGCGCTACTTGTGTGCCGCCCAAATAATCTAACTTGGTTTTACCTGCTAAATGCTGACCTTTGCATTTCTTAATCGAAAAATTGCTATACAATGAAGATTGCTACAAAATTTATTCATGCCGGTTGCGAACCGGACCCAAGTACCGGTGCTATTATGACGCCCATTTATCAAACCAGTACATATGTGCAGGAAGCGCCGGGAAAAAACAAAGGTTATGAATATGCCCGCAGCCAAAACCCCACCCGCAAAGCATTGGAAGATGCTTATGCCATTATAGAGAATGCAAAATTTGGACTGGCTTTTGGCAGTGGCGTTGCTGCAACCGACAGTGTTATAAAATTATTGAACCCCGGTGATGAAGTGATTGCAGCCAGCGATATGTACGGCGGCAGTTACCGCTTATTTACCAAAGTATGGGAGCGTTATGGCATTCATTTTATTTATGTTGATACTACTAACGCTGCTAATGTGCAGGCTGTCGTTACTGCTAACACCAAATTGATATGGTTGGAGACACCCACAAATCCGTTGATGAACATAACTGATATTGCAGCCATAGCAACCATTGCAAAAGCGGCTAATGCTTTGCTTTGTGTTGATAATACTTTTGCATCTCCATACTTACAAAACCCGTTAGATCAGGGTGCTGATATTGTTATGCACTCAGCCACCAAATATTTAGGCGGCCATAGCGATGTGATACAAGGCGCCCTGATGATGAATGATGCGGAACTGAGAGAAAAATTATACTTTATACAAAAAAGCTGCGGTGCCGTTCCTGGCCCAATGGATTGCTTTTTAGTACTGCGTGGCATTAAAACACTGCACGTGCGTATGAGACAACATTGTGAGAACGGAGAAAAAATTGCGCATTGGTTACGCAATCATACAAAAGTTGCAAAAGTATACTGGCCGGGTTTTGAAGACAGTGCAGGATATGCTGTTGCCAGGAAACAAATGCGTGGCTTTGGTGGCATGATCAGTTTTGAACTAAAGGATGACAGCATGGAAGCGGCCAATAAAGTATTAACCGGTACGCATTTATTTGCTTTGGCCGAGAGCCTTGGCGGTGTAGAATCATTGATCAATCACCCTGCAAGCATGACGCATGCAAGCATACCAAGAGATGAGCGTATTAAAAACGGACTTACCGATGGATTGATAAGACTGAGCGTGGGCATAGAAGATGCCGTAGATTTAATTGAAGATTTGAATAAAGCCATCGGATAAACTAAAGATGAACTACTTTGTTGAAATTATCGGCTGGATCGGCGCTGTATTGATCATAGGTGCTTATTACCTGAATATTAATGGTAAAATAAAAAGTACATCTGCATGGTACATTGTGAGTAATTTACTGGGAGGCGTTTTATTTACCATTAATACATTGGTTCACCAGGCTTACCCATCAATGATCGTAAATATCATTTGGGTATTTATTGCTGTAGCGGCATTGTTTAAAAAGGAAAAAGTGAACCAGTGAAAAATGACATTAAAAAATATTTAAGCCAGAAGGTTGATTTATATAATCAACCTTCTTTTATTAAAGACGACCCAATCTCCATACCACATAGCTTCACCAAAAAACAGGACATAGAAATTGCCGGTTTTTTCGCCGCCATATTTTCCTGGGGCAACCGTACCACCATCATCAACAAATCAAAAGAGCTGATGCAGCTGATGGATAATGATCCGCATGCATTCTGTCTCTATCATTCAGATAAAGAACTGAAAAACCTGCTTCATTTTAAGCACCGCACATTCAACGCAACTGACCTTTTGTATTTTATAGCATTCTTTAAAATGCATTTTTCAAAACACGATTCACTTGAAAATGCTTTCGCTCAATGGATGCATAAAAAAGATATAACCGTTGAAAATGGATTGAAAGGATTTTACAACTATTTTTTCTCATTGCCGGATATTCCTGACAGAACCAGGAAACATATTGCATCACCTGAAAAGAATTCAAGTTGTAAAAGATTGAACATGTATTTACGCTGGATGGTACGCAACGATGATAAAGGGGTTGATTTTGGAATCTGGAAAAATATTTCGCCTGCTCAACTCATTTGCCCGGTAGATGTACATGTAGCAAGAATAGCAAAGAAATTAGATTTAATGAAAAGGCAACCTGTTGACTGGCAAACGGCATTGGAATTAACCGCATATTTGCGTACATTAGATAAGGCTGATCCGGTAAAATATGATTTTGCATTATTTGGAACAGGAGTGATGGAAAACAAAACGCATATCGGCCGGCAGGCAGTTTGAATTGATTAAATAGATTTCGCTGATGGAGAACGCTGAATTAATAAGGCTTTTAAATAGTGAACTGCCGGTTGAAATTACTGAGCAAAGATCGTATGCTGAAATTCATACACAGTTGTCGGACTATATCAATATGCTGATAAAAGATGATTTTGATAAACTGATCACTTACCTGTACCGCATTGATGTGAATGAGCAAAAATTAAAAGTACTGCTGCAACAAAACCCCAATGAAGATGCCGGAAATATTATTGCCACGCTGATCATTGAAAGGCAGCAGCAAAAAATAAAAAGCCGTAAGCAATTCAGCCAACGGGATAATGACTTTGATGCCGAAGAAAAATGGTAAATAGTTATTGTTGCTGCAATTGCTTTGCGGGTGTTTTTTTATTGAACATCAGTTCCTGCACCTTCTCTTTATCTTCTTTTTCCTTCTTCAGGTCGAACATAGTGCCGAAAACATGATCCCACAACGTGGAACTCACACCAAAACCCAGCTCTACATTTTTATAATGATGCAGGTGGTGGTTGCGCCACAATGGTTTCATCCATTTAAAGGGTGGGTTCCAGGCATGAATGGCGTAATGCATGGTGCCATATATCAAATACCCCAAAAGGAAGCCAGGAAAAAAAGCAAATACACTGGCCGACACTCCAAATAAATACCCAAAAAAATACATAATACTGAATACGGTTACAGCAAGCAACAAACTGGGCACCGGCGGCATAAATAGTCGCTCTTTATCCCTTGGATACTCATGATGATTCCCATGTATAACGTAAACAATTTTGCGTGCTCTTTCACTTTCAGCGAAAAAATGAAACACATACCGGTGAACACTATATTCAAAAAACGACCAGCTAAACATGCCGGCAATAAAAACAAAAGTTGTTTGTACAGCCGTAAATGACAATTTTGTAACACTGAAATAAAGCATAAAAGCCTGTATGGGCAAATACATTCCCCAGATAACGAGCGGGTGAGTTTTTGTCAAATATTCCAGGTACTGGTTTTTAAATAACCTGGCTTGGCCTTTATTATGTATTTTATCGAAATGCATATCGGTTAATTAAGTACGAAATTAAATAAAAAATCATTTATTCAAAATTATCTGGCCAATTTCACTCGGTATAAATGGCTATTTTTGACCTAGTAAAATAATTTTATGAGACTGGTAACATTTTTAAACGATGGACACGACCAATTGGGCATTGTAATAAACGAAAAAATTTATGCCCTGGAAGAATTACATCGGGATCTGCCCAATTCAATGGCCATGTTCCTTAATTATTGGGATGAATTGATGCCGATGGCCATGGCTGTAGAACAAAAAGTAAAAGATGGTTTGGTGAGAAACGAAATGGGTATCGCTTTTGCAAATGCGGAATTGTTTGCCCCGGTGCCAACCCCTACCAGCTGCAGGGATGGTTACGCTTTCAGGCAGCATGTTGCAGCTGCCAGGCGCAACAGGAAGGTTGATATGATCCCGGAGTTTGATCAATATCCCATTTTCTATTTTACCAACCACAACAGCATACAGGGCCCCGGTGATATTGTTTGCATGCCCGATCATTTTCAAAAACTGGATTTTGAGCTGGAAGCTTCTATTGTTATATGTAAGCCGGGCCGCAATATTACAGCAGGCGAGGCTGATGAGTATATTGGCGGGCTGATGATCATGAACGATATGAGTGCCAGAACCCTGCAGATGGAAGAAATGCTGCTGAACCTGGGGCCGGCAAAAGGAAAAGATTTTAGTACCGTAATTGGCCCCATGCTGGTTACTTTAGATGAACTGGAACAATACGAAGTACCTTGTAAAGAAGGCCACACCGGTAAAGCATGGAACCTGGGCATGAAATGCCGGGTTAATGGCATACAGGTTAGTGAAGGTAACCTGGCCGACATGGACTGGACTTTTGCCGAAATTATTGAGCGATGCAGTTATGGCGTAAACCTGATGCCCGGCGATGTGATCGGCAGCGGCACGGTTGGCACCGGTTGCTTTTTAGAACTGAATGGCACAGGACTATTAAATGATCCCAATTACCAACCGCAATGGTTACAGGAAGACGATGTGGTGGAAATGGAAATTGATGCATTAGGCCTGTTGAGTAATACTATCGTAAAAGATGAGAGTGATTTTTCAATATTGGCGTTGAAGCAAAAATAAAACCATGCTAACCCTTAACCTGAAAGATATTAAACCGGCTGATGCACAAAACTACCTGCAGCATGCTATTGCACCCAGGCCCATTTGCTTTGCATCTACCATTGATAAAGCCGGTAACGTAAACCTGAGCCCCTTTAGTTTTTTTAATTTATTCTCTTCCAATCCGCCTGTTGTAATTTTTTCTCCGGCAAAAAGAGTAAGAGATAATACGACCAAGCATAGTTTAGAAAATGTTTTAGAAGTCCCTGAAGTTGTTATCAATATGGTTGATTATGATATGGTTCAGCAAATGTCGCTGGCCAGTTGCGAATTTCCGAAAGGCTGCAACGAATTTGTAAAAGCAGGTTTTACTGAAGAAAAGGCAACGCTTGTTAGTCCGCCCATGGTTAAGGAAAGTAAGATAAAAATAGAGTGCAAAGTTTTAGAAGTAAAACCACTGGGCACCGAAGGCGGCGCCGGCAACCTGGTAATTTGCGAAGTACTTTGCATGCATATTGACGAAAGTATTTTGGATGCAGATAATAAAATAGATCAGACCAAAATGCATCATGTGGCCCGGCTGGGCGGCGACTGGTATGCAAAAGTTGACGAAACCAATTTGTTTAAAGTTGCCAAGCCAAACATGCAACTGGGTATTGGTATTGATGCATTGCCTGAAAGTATCCGCAAAAGCACTATTCTTAATGGCAACAATTTAGGGCAGCTTGCCAATGTACATGAAATGCCTTTTGTTGATCCGGCATTTTATGATGATAAATTAAAAAACATCATTCAGTATTTTTCCATCAATCCCGATGATATGGATAAGGAATTACATCGTTACGCTAAAGAATTACTGGATGCAGGCAAGGTTAGTGATGCCTGGCAGGTGTTATTGGCAGATTATTAAACTCCTTTTAACTTTTTATCTACGGGCAATATTATATTTTCACGGGATGAAAAAACTAATTGTTGTTCTCCTTTTTCCATCCATCTGCTTCGCTCAAAAAAATTATGAATATAAAAATTTAGTACTTGAAGGTGGCGGTGTGCGTGGGCTTGCCTATGCAGGTGTATTCAGTGTGCTGGAACAAAAAGGAATACTACAAAATATAGAAAAAGTGGGTGGCTCCTCTGCCGGTTCTATTGCAGGAATGCTCGTATGTATTGGATACAATGCTGCCGAAATAGACAGCCTGATGATGGAATTGCCTGTACAAAAATTTAAAGATGGTTACGGCGGGCTTGTTGGCAAATACAAAAGGCTTAAAACAGATTTTGGAATATTTAAAGGCGATGCATTTGAGAAATGGCTTCAACAACTGGTTGCCCATAAAACCGGTAATGCAAAACTAACATTTGCTCAATTACACCAGCTACATGTAAAAAACAGCCTTTATAAAGACCTGTATTGTACCGGTACCAACCTCAGCAAACAACAGCTTGAAATTTTTTCTTTTGAAAATTCACCTGATATGCCAATTGCTTTAGCAGTACG
>Ga0302323_100004607_pt1 | contig 11236 bp, 9 predicted proteins | sample Fen_T0_3_FD_201950 | JGI IMG/M metagenome (GOLD analysis project Ga0302323, IMG submission 201950) | Peat permafrost microbial communities from Stordalen Mire near Abisko, Sweden - Fen_T0_3 | ecosystem: Environmental > Terrestrial > Soil > Wetlands > Permafrost | place: Sweden: Abisko... | reverse complement strand
CGCGGCGAGCCATCGCCGGCTGCGGCGTCGAGTCGGATTTGCGACGAGCCCTCGCATCGTCCATCCCTCCTCCCGGCCGGCAGGGCCGCCGACCTGTTGGGGGCTCATACGCCGGACGCGGGGGACTGGTTTCACTCAATGCGCCGCGGGTGCCCTGAGCGGCGGTATGCTCGGCGCATGACCACACCGACGGTCCACGGATCCGCCCGCGACCAGGCCGGCGAGCTCGTGCGCGCGCTCGACCCGCGCACCGGCAGCCTCGGGTCCGTGCTGGGGCGAGTCACCCCCGTCGACGCGGTCGGCGTCCAGGAGCGCGTCAACTCGCTCAAGACGCGCTCGATCAAGAAGGCGTCGAAGCTCTGGGCGCTCGACCTCACCATCCGGATGATCGACCTGACCACGCTCGAGGGGAAGGACACCCCGGGCAAGGTTCGGGCGCTGTGCGCCAAGGGCATGCGCCCGCTGCCGGGCGACGCGTCGATCCCGCACGTCGCGGCCATCTGCGTCTACCCGAGCTTCGTGGCCGAGGCGAAGGCGGCACTCGGCGACTCGGGCGTCAAGGTTGCCTCTGTCGCCACCGCGTTTCCGTCAGGACAGACCTTCATCGAGGTCAAGCTCGCCGAGGTTCGGGCGGCTGCCGCTGCGGGCGCGGACGAGATCGACATGGTGATCGACCGGGGAGCGTTCCTCTCGGGCCAGTACAGCGAGGTCTTCGACGAGATCGTCGCGGTCAAGGAGGCGTGCGGCCCCGCGCACCTCAAGGTGATCCTCGAGACGGGCGAGCTGGGCACCTACGACAACGTCCGCCGCGCGAGCGTCCTCGCCATGGCCGCGGGCGCGGACTTCATCAAGACGTCCACGGGCAAGATCTCGCCCGCCGCCACCCTGCCGGTGACGCTGGTCATGCTCGAGGCGATCCGCGACTTCGAGCGGGTCACCGGGCGGATCGTCGGCATGAAGCCCGCGGGCGGCATCCGGACGGCGAAGGAGGCAATCCAGTACCTGGTCGTCCTCTACGAGACGCTCGGGCCGCGCTGGATGACGCCGGACCTGTTCCGGTTCGGGGCCTCCTCGCTGCTCAACGACGTGCTGATGCAGCTCGAGAAGCAGCGCACGGGCGCCTACCAGCGTCCCGACCACTTCACGCTCGACTGATCGACGATGAGCGGTCGCTGGTCGCGAATCTCGGCCATCTCGCCCGTGTCGCGGATTGACGTGCTCGTCAGTGACGACCCCTGGGCCGAGTTCGACGTGCCGGCTGAGCGCCCGGCGCCGATCAAGATCGTCGTTCGCCGGATGGACCTGCGGGCGCTGTACGCCCCGTCGCCCGAGGAGGTCGCCTCGTGGCCGCTGCTCCCCGACGGCGGTGTGGTGACGGAGATCGGGAAGCGGTCGTGACCTCGGGCGGCGCGCCCGGCGGCCTGCCGCTCCTCCGGGTGGCCGGGTCGCACCGCGAGGTCGGCCGACAGCTGGGCGAGGCGACGGCCGAGACGATCCGGACCGCCGTGGACTTCGACGCCGAGCTGCCAGCCGGACGAACACGCGAGGCCCAGCTCGCCCTTGCCGCCGCCCATCGCGATGCCACGCTTCGCTCGACGCCCTGGCTGGTGGACGAGATCGACGGCGCGGCCGAGGGCGCGGGGGTCGACGCGCTGGCGCTCTTCGCAGCCTCGATCGAGGAGATCTGGACAGTGCGGCCGTCGCAGGCGGGCCCGGGTTCCGGTGGGGGTCGTTTCCGGGGCGACCGGGCCGGCTCCGTCCCGAGAGCTCGGTCGTTCGGGCACGGTCGCTGCTCGGACCTCGTCGCCGTTCCGCCCGCCACCGCCGACGGCCACGTCTGGGTCGCCCACAACAACGACCTCTCAGCGTCGTCCGAGGCGGCCGCGATCGCCGTGGAGTGGCGCGTGCCCGGCGAGCCGGTCGTGTTCACGCTCGGCGTCGGCCCGTGGATCTCGGTGGGGTGGAACTCCGCCGGGCTCTCGCTGACCGGCAACGAGCTCTCGCCCAACGACGACTGCATCGGCGTCCCGCGGCTCCTCATGGTTCGCGAGCAGCTCACGGCGCGAACCCTCGACGGGGCCGTGGCCTTGGCGCTGCGCCCCGACCGCGCGTCCTCGTACAACACCGTGTTCGCCCACCGCGACGGCGGCGTGGTCAACGTGGAGGGCTCGGCCACGGACGCCGAGGTCACGCGCCCGTCCAGCGCCGGCACGCTCGCCCACACGAACCACTACGCCTGCGAGCGCATGCGCCGGTACGAGGGCGACCCGGCGTACGCGGTGACGTCCGCGCTCCGACTCGTCCGAGCACTCGAGCTGCTCGACGGCGTCTCCGGGGCTGGCCCGGCCGCGGGCTCCGTCAGCGGCGAGACGCTCTTCGCCGCGCTCAGCGACCACGAGACCAGGCCCTCGATCTGCCGCCACGGCGGCGGCACCGACACCTCGGTCACATGCTTCTGGTGCGTCGCGGACGTGACCGCGGGCGTGATCGCATACGGGCGAGGCAACCCGTGCCGCGGCAATCGCGCCGAGTACCGGTTCGGCTGACTGAGCGGCGCGCGCAGCGGACTCGACGGGATCGATTGGGCATCGTTCCGACGGCCGGCTGACTCCGGTCGTTGTCACGATCCCGCTGACATCCCGGCATTGCTCCTGCGCTGGGTGGCGGCACGCACCGCAGCGGAGGCCGATGCCGCCGCGGACGACTTGAGCTCTGCAAACGGACACGATCACCGCGGCACGCTCAACGAATCCGCCGCGATGCCGCCGATGCGCTGAACGAGCTGGAAGGCGACTGACAGGAACGTCGCCAATCTCGGCGCGCCAGTGCCAGATAGTCAGAGGACCACTGATCGCCACCGAGCAGCTGACAGGCTGGGCGTCTGGCGACTGAATGGCAAGACGCGGCCGGCCCGCCCTGCACGGGTGGGTGGCCCGGCGCCCAACTGCGCCGACGAGTAGTCGTGCTGTGACTGGAAGGCGGAAACCGCATGGCGCAGGCGTTGCCCCCGCGTCGGTTGCCGCTCAGCCAGAGGGCAGGTGCCGGTCGATCCCCTCGAGGCGCGTCACGCCGGGGACCGTTCGCGCCAGGTGGTCCAGCACGATCGCCGCCTGGCGCAGCTTCTCGTCCGTGTTGAACGAGCTGTGGCCCGTGGCGTACGTGTAGACCTGCGGCTCGAGACCCCGTTGGCGCATCCGCCCCACGTAGTTCCAGATCTGGCGGATGGGGCACCGCGAGTCGTTCTCGCCCGCGAGGATCAGCAGCGGCGCCCGCACGGCGTCCACGTACGTGATGGGGCTGCGCTCGCGGAACAGGTCGGGGACCGTGGTGGGGTCGCCGTTGAACAACGAGCGGTCGAGCGCCTGGAGCGTGGGCGCCTCGTCCTCGTACGCGGCCACGTAGTCCGCGACCGGCACGCCGGCGACGAGCGAGACCCAGCGGTCGGCCTCGCGGCCGGCCCCGAGCAGCGTGACGTAGCCGCCCCACGACCAGCCGGCGAGGACCGCGCGCGCGGGGTCGGCGAGGCCGCGGGCGACGAGGTCGTCGAGCCCCGCCGTCACGTCCTCGAGCTCGAGGAAGCCGACGTTGCCGATGAGCGCGTCGCGCCACTCGGCGCCGTACCCGTCCGAGCCGCGGTAGTTGACCATCGCCACGAGGAACCCCGCGTCCACGTGGGAGAGGATGTCCGGCACCCACCGGTCCATGTCGAGCATGTGCGGACCGCCGTGCACCCGCATGATCACCGGGTGCGGGCCGTCGCCCTCGGGCCGGACGATGAACCCGTGCACCTGCTGGCCGTGCGGGTTGGCGAAGAACCAGCTCTCGAACGCACGGCCGACTGGGGCACGCGGGCCATCGGGCTCGAGCAGCGGCCCGTCGCCGCCGACCGCCCGCAGCTGCGCCGGGTGCTCGCCGTTGTGGCCGCGGTACCAGACCGATCCGTCCGGGCGGACGGCCGCCGCGGTGATGGAGCCGAGCTCGCTGTCGAGCAGCGTCGTCTGGCCTGTCGCGATGTCGTGTCGGTGCAGCCGGTGCCGGCCCTCGACCAGCTGCAGCAGCAGCAGCGCCGAGCCGTCGGGCCACCAGCCGGCAACCTCGATGTCGCCGGTCAGGCCGGTCGCCAGGTCGGTGACCTCACCGGTTCGCGGATCCCAGAGTGCGGGCCGCCGCTCGTCCGACCGCTCGTGGCTGATCGCCACCCGCACGTCACCCGCCACCGGTGCGAAGCCGTGGCTGCCGATGGCGATCCCGTCCCACTTGAGGTCGCCCACCGTGGCCCCGGTGCTCGCGTCGATGACCCGCAGCGCCATGTGGTGGGCGTCGCCGTCCTCCGAGTGCTCGAACGCGATCAGCGTCTCGTCCGCAGAGAGCGCCGCGTCGTCGTCCGCACCGAGGGACAGCAGCTCGGGATGCGCGTGGATGCAGCGCGCCGCAGCGCCGTCCTCGGACACCCAGATGGAGAACCGCTCGGCCGTGCTGACCGCTGCCACCGTCTTCCGTCGGCCCATGGCGAGCCCCTCGTCCCAGCCCTCCGGCACGCCCTCCAGCAATGGCTCCGGCGCCACGGCGGCGTCGAACGGGGCGACGACCCACGCACCGGACTCCGAACCGGTCGCGTCGCGGAACCAGGCGATCCCGCTGCCGTCCCGCGTGGGCCGGCCTGACAGCACGCCGACCGGGTCGTGCGTCACCTGGCGCCGGTGCCCGGCCATGCGGTCCCACGCGTAGAGCTGGTAGGAGCCGCTCTCGGTTGACGCGATGGCGAGCCGGTCCGGCGCATCGGGGGACCAGGCGGGAAAGGTCAGGATCGGCGCGCGAAAGCGTGCCTCCCAGGCGGGCAGGTCAGGCATGGGACGCAGCGTAGCGGAGCCGACTCACCTGCCGCTTATGCGCCGCGCACCAGCGCCTGCGCCCACCGCAGCAGGTCCACCGAGGGGAGCTCGGCGAGCTCGTCGAGCGGGATCCAGCGCGCCTGGTCCGAGGACCCGTCCTCCTCGTTGCGCAGCTGGCCGCCGGTGATCCGCCCGAGGTAGAGGAGCCCGACGGTGTGGACCCGGTGGCCGCTGATGGTCTCCGCGGGCTCCAGGACCGCCGAGCGCACGCCCAACAGGTCGCCGGGCACCGCGTCGAGTCCCGTCTCCTCGGCCACCTCGCGCACCACACCGTCGAGCGGGTCCTCGCCGAAGTCGAGACCGCCGCCGGGCAGCGTCCAGAGCCCGCCGCCCGGCCCGTTGAGCGCGATGCGGGTGAGCAGCACCGCCCCGTCCTGCTCGCACCACGCGTACGCGGCCAGTCGGATCCGCTCGACGACGCCGTCCGACCTGATCACGCGCTCGATCCCGATCGGCAGCTGGCTCGTCACGAGGCCATGGTCGCACGGCCGTGCGGTCGCGGGCGGGTGCGCGCGCCCTCCGAACGCGCCGTCAGAGCCCGATCGAGCGGAGGTAGTCGCGGTTGCGGCCGGCGCTCGCCTTCGGGTCGCCCATGCCGGGCAGGATGTCCTGCTCCACGACGATCCAGCCGTCGTAGCCGACCTCGCGGAGCGCGGCGAGCACGCCCGTGAAGTCCACGCAGCCGCGGCCGAGCTCGCAGAACACGCCGTGCCCTGTGGACTCGAGGCCGTGCCAGCCCCGCCGTCGCGACTCGGCCATGACCGCCGGGTCAGCGTCCTTGAAGTGCACGTGCCAGATCCGCTGACCGAACTCCCGGACGGCATCGGCCGGGTCCTCGCCCGTCCCGAACCGCCAGTGCCCGGTGTCGAGGCAGACCCCGAGCAGCGCCGGGTCGGTCCGCCGCAGGAGCTCGCGCACCTCGGCGCCCGTCTCGATCAGCGTCCCGAGGTGCTGGTGGACCACCGTCCGGATGCCGGCCTCGTCGCGCACCCGGCGGGCCAGCTCCGTGGCGCCGGCTGCGAACACGCGCCAGCCGTCCTCGTCGAGGCCCATCCCGGGCGTGATCCGCCCGGCGTTCGCGCCTCGGATCGGGTCGCCGTACGGGTCGTTGCCGAGCACGATGAGCGAGCCCGGGCCGCCGACGGCCGCGAGGTGCCGGGCGATCCGGACCGCGTCGTCCGCGCCCTGCTGGTGCCGGGCGGCGTCCTGGAGCCATGGCGTCGAGAACGATGCGATCAGTGCGAGCCCCCGCGCGCCGAGCTCGTCGCGCAGGGCCGCGGGGTCGGTCGGCATGAACCCCCAGTCGCCGAGCTCGGTGCCGACGTAGCCGGTCTCGGCCATCTCGTCGAGCACCTTGCGATAGCCGCCCGTCTCCCCGGCGACGTTCTCGATGACGCCCCACGAGCACGGGGCGTTGGCGACGCGGATCATGCGGGTCTCCGGTCGGGGTCGGGCAGAAGCACGTCGCGGACGCTCGCCTGGAGGTCGTGGTACGCGCCGATGAACTGGCGCAGCGTGCGCACTGCGGCGCCGAACCCTGCCAGCTCGGCCACAGACAATCCGTCGGGCTCGTAGGCGTGCCGGAAGTCGGGGAAGCGGTCCGCGAGCTCGGAGATGATCGCGGGGTCCACGCGCACATCCCCGTGATCGCCCGTATCGAGCCCGGCGTCGTCGATCAGCCGCTGCCACCCAGGCGGGATGGTGAGGACGACGTCGAGCCCGGCGAGCTCGGTCCACGGCAGGTGCGTCCGGAACGCCCCGACGAGGATCCGGGTCCGGCACCCGCGCTCGCGGTAGAGCGCCACGGCGTGTTTCGCCACCGCGATCCCGGACCACTCGATCCGCCCGGGCGTCGGCAGGATGCCGTCCCGCGCTGCCACGACTCGCAGCCAATCCTCGAGCCGGCCGACCATGAGCGTGCAGACCGGGGTCATCTCGTCGGGGTTGCCCCCCGACGCCGCGAGCCGGTCGAGTCCTCGTTCCACGGCCTCGGCCACGGCCATCGCGCCGGCGACCGTGAAGTTGACCGTGGCGTTGATGTTGATCCCCCGGGCGGTCGCCTCCTCCATGGCGGCGAGACCCGCCTCGGTCACCGGCAGCTTGACCTGGATGTTCGGCGCCAGCCCGGCGAAGTGCGTCGCCTGCGCGACCATCGCCTCGGCATCGGCGTACCGGCTCGGGTCCACCTGGATCGACAGGCGGCCGCGCCGGCCCCCGGACGCGGCGAACACCGGTGCCAGCATCCCCGCGCCGCGGACGGCCATCGCCTCGGCAAGCCGCCAGGCGAGCTCGTCCTCCGGCGCGGTCGCGTGTGCGGCGGCCATCTCGTGGAGACGCGTCCGCCACGGCTCTGGCTCCTGGCGGAGGGCGTCGAGCACGAGCGACGGGTTGGACGTGGCGCCCACCGCCCCGCGCTCGATCGCCCACGCGAGCTCGCCCGCCGCACAGGAGTCGTTCCAGATGTCGGTCGCCGTCTCCTCGGCCACCCGCCGGAGCGGGCTGTCGGCCACCGTGCGGGCCACGGCGTCAGCCCCAGCGCTCGGGGTCGTTGTGCTGGTACGGCGCGCCCGGGATCATCAGGTACCTCTGGCGACCCTTGTTGGCGTCGAACTCCACGCGCGCCGCGTTCACGGCGGGCATCTCCGAGACCACCGGCGTCGCCATCTCCCACCACGAGTTGGCATAGCCGCGGACCCGCTCGTCCCAGTCGGTCTGGACCACGATGCACGCGGTCTGCGTGCCGGCCCGCGCATCGGCGAGTGCCGCCTCGAGCTCGGGCAGCGTCCGCACCTCGAGCGCCTTGGCGCCCATGCCGGAGCAGATCTTGACGAAGTCGAGCTGCATCTCGGGGCCGTCGTACGCTCCCGACGAGCCGCGCAGCCGGTAGTGGCAGCCGAAGCCCTCGGCGCCCACCTGCTCGGACACCCGGCCGACCGAGCTGAAGCCCTTGTTGTCCACGAGGACGACGATGAGCTTCACGCCCTCTTGGACCGCGGTCGTGATCTCGTTGCCCATCATCTGGAACGAGCCGTCGCCGACCAGGACGTAGACCTCGCGGTCGGGCGCGGCGAGCTTGGCGCCGAGACCGCCTGCGATCTCGTAGCCCATCGTCGAGTAGCCGTACTCGACCTGGTAGCTCGACGCGTCGCGCGAGCGCCACAGCTTGAGCAGGTCGCCCGGGAGCGAGCCTGCGGACGTGACGACCACGTCGCGCCCGTCCGACGACGCCTCGACCGCGCCGATGACCTCGCCCTGCGTGAGGATGTCGCCGACGCTGTGGTGGTAGACGCGGGTGACCTCAGCGTCCCACTCGCGGTTGAGGGCGGCGACGCGGGCGCGGTACTCCGGCGCGGTCGTGTAGTCGCCCACCGCGACGACCAGCTCCTCGAGCGTGGCCCGGGCATCGCCGACGAGCGGGATGGCCGCGTGCTTGAACGCGTCGAATTCCGCCACGTTGATGTTGACGAACCGCACATCGGGGTCTTGGAACGCGGTCTTGGACGCGGTGGGGAAGTCGGTGAAGCGGGTGCCGATGCCGATGACGAGGTCGGCCTCGGGCGCGATCTGGTTGGCCGCCAGCGTCCCCGACACGCCCGCGCCGCCGAGGCTGAGGGGGTGGTCGTACGGCATGGAGCCCTTGCCGGCATGCGTCTCGGCGACCGGGATCCCGGTCCGCTCGGCGAAGACGCGCAGCGCGTCGGTTGCCTCGCTGTAGCGGACGCCGCCGCCCGCGAAGATCACCGGGCGCTTCGCCTCGCGCACCCACTCTGCCGCCCGGGCGATCGCGTCCTGGTCGGCCCGCGGCCGCCCGATGTGCCAGACGCGCGGCTCGAACATCTCGACCGGGAAGTCGAAGCCGTACGTCTGCGCGTCCTGCGGCAGCCCCAGGAACGCCGCGCCCGTTTCGACAGGCGAGGTGAGCACGCGGAGGACCTCCGGGAGCGCGGTGATCAGCTGCTCGGGTCGGCTGATGCGGTCCCAGTAGCGCACGACCGGCCGGAACGCGTCGTTCACGCTGGTGTCCTGGCTGAACGGGTGCTCGAGCTGCTGGAGGACGGGCGACTGCACGCGCTCGGTGAAGGCGTCGCCCGCGAGCAGGAGCACCGGGACCCGGTTGATTGTGGCCGAGGCGGCACCGGTGACCATGTTCGTGGCGCCGGGCCCAATCGAGCTCAGGCAGGCGAACGCGCCGAGGCGGTTGCGCAGCTTGGCGTAGCCGACCGCGGCGTGGACCATCGACTGCTCGTTCCGGGCGAGGTAGTAGGGGAAGCTGGGCCCAGCCTGCTGGACGGCCTGCGCGACGCCGCCGATGTTGCCGTGCCCGAAGATGCCCCACAGGCCCGCGAAGAATGGGTTCTCGATGCCGTCGCGCTTCACATGCTGCTGCGCGAGGTAGTTGATGATCGCTTGCCCCGTCGTGAGCCGAACCGTCGCCATGGCTGCGCCCTCCAGCGTGACCCGATGCCGATGAACCTGTCCGTCAGGCCGTCTGCGCCCTACTGAGTGCCTCGGAAAGCCGCCGTGCGACGAGGACGACATGCGCCGCCGCCGCCGGGATGCGATCTGGCGTGAGCCGCACGCTCGGGGCGTCGATGCCGATACAGCCGATCGGCGCCCCGCTCGGCCCGCATACCGGGGCCGAGATGCAGCGCGTGTGCGCGTCGTTCTCCTCGTCGTCGTAGGCGTATCCCGCCTCGCGGACTGCGGCTAGGTGCTCCTCGAGCGCCGAGCGCGTCGTGATTGTGCGCGGCGTCCGACGGGGGAGCGCGTGCGGGATCTCGACGAGGCCGAACGCGAGGAGTGCCTTGCCGGCCGACGTGCAGTGCAGCGCGACGTGGCGGCCGCTTACCGGGACGACGCGCAGCGGCGCTGTGGTCTCCACATCGTCGAGCACGAACGCGCGGCCGTTGTCCGCCACGGCCACATGGGCGCACTCGCCGGTCCGGTCCACGAGCTCCTCGAGGAACGGCCGTGCTGTGCGCTTGAGGCGGGCCAGGTCGAGCGAGGAGACGGCCTCGCGCCGCAGCGCAGGGCCGAGCCGATAGCCGGAGCCCTCGGCCGGCGCGGCGTACCCGGCGGCGATGAGCGTGTGCACGAGGCGCAGCGCGCTCGACTTGTGGACGCCCAGCTCGTCCGCGAAGACCTGAAGTGGGACGCCTCGACCGCGACGCATCGGGTCGGCGTCCGCCTCAGTCAAGGCGTCGAGGATCCGCAGGCCGCGCTCGAGGGACTGCACCGTGTCCATGATGTGCAGCGTAAGACGCAACCCCGAGGGCCGTCAATCTGCGTGATACGCAACCATGCAATCGATCAGCCGGCCGCCCGCGAGGACCTACGCGGTGACCTCGGCCAGCTTCACCGGTCGGTTCTCGCGCCAGCTGCGCGTGCAGGCCACGGCGAGCCGCAGCGTCTCGAGCGCGTCCTCCGGGCCGGGGAGCGGCGTGCGCCCGGCGATGAGGTCCTCGAAGAACGCCTCGAGCTCGCGTCGGTAGGCCACATCGAAGCGGTCGAAGAAGTCGCCGTAGAGGTCGTGCTGCAGGTTGACGCCGCTGGTGACGGTCGCCGGCGTCTTCTGGCCGGCGTCGATCGTCACCTTGTTCTTGGCGCCGCAGACCTCGGCACGGATGTCGTAGCCCCAGGTCGAGTGGCGCGCGGTCTCGACCACGCCGAACGCGCCGTTCTTGAAGCGCAGCATGATGGCCGCGGTGTCCCAGTCGTTCGCCTGCGTGAAGCGGTCGTCGAACAGGGTGCTGGCCCAGGCGGTGACCTCCTCGACCTCGCCCACGAGGAACCGCGCGAGGTCCAGGTCGTGGACGCTCATGTCGAGGAACGAGCCGCCTGCGTGGAGCAGGAACTCGAGCGGCGGCGGGTTCACGTCGCGGGAGTAGGCGTGGAATGACTCGATCCGGCCGAGCTCGCCGGCGTCGATGAGCTCTTTCGCCCGGGCGTACCCGGGGTCGTACCGGCGCATGAAGCCCACGGCGCACGGCAGGCCCGTCTCGCGCCACAGGTCCACGATTTTCTGCGTGTCGCCGATCTCCTGGGCGATCGGCTTCTCGGTCCAGACCGCCTTGCCCGCCCGCAGGGCGGCCTCGATGTGTGCCGCGTGCAGGGAGGTGGGTGTGACGACCACGACCACCTCGACGGCCGGGTCGTTGATGGCGTCGAACGGGTTGAGGCTCCAGCGCCCGGCGTGGGCGACCTCAGCGCCGCGCTGCGCCGCCGCCTCGACCTGGTCGGCGACCACGATCACCTCGACCGCGTCGATCCCGGCCAGGGTCCGCATGTGCGTCTGCGCCATGCGGCCGGCGCCCAGCACCGCAACGCCGATCCGCTTCGGGTCC
>Ga0302323_100004605_pt1 | contig 11237 bp, 6 predicted proteins | sample Fen_T0_3_FD_201950 | JGI IMG/M metagenome (GOLD analysis project Ga0302323, IMG submission 201950) | Peat permafrost microbial communities from Stordalen Mire near Abisko, Sweden - Fen_T0_3 | ecosystem: Environmental > Terrestrial > Soil > Wetlands > Permafrost | place: Sweden: Abisko... | reverse complement strand
GCGATGAGTGGAGCGACGACCGCGAGCTACACGATCGCAACCGTAGGTACCGCAAACGCGGGATCTTACTATTTTGTGGCAACTAATGTTGTAGGCACAGCTACCAGCTCCACCGCAACGCTTGCGATGAATGTTGCACCAAAGATAACGACGCAGCCGGCCAGTACTTCGATCCTCATCAGTGGCTCCGCGACATTGGGTGTTGTCGCCAGTGGCACGCCAAGCCCAACCTATCAATGGTACCAAGGCACCAGCGGCATCACCACCACGCCAATCTCCGGCGCGACATCGGCCAGCTTTACTAGCCCTACACTCACCGCCACCACTTCCTACTGGGTGCGTGCAACCAATATTCTTGGTAGCGCCGACAGTGCCACCGCCACAGTTACTATCGCTTCCTCTCTCCAGCCGCCCGTGATTAATAGCGCGACGCTAGCAGGTGCGGCCATGGGCGAGCCCTTCAGCTACACCATCGCTGCCACTAATTTCCCGGCCAGCTTCACCACTACGGCTCTTCCCGGTGGACTATCGCTCAATACCGGCACCGGCGCTATCACGGGCACGCCCACCGCCGCTGGCACCACCAGCATCACACTCAACGCGACCAACACCGCCGGCACTGGCAATGCCACACTCTCGCTCCTGGTATTGCCCGCGACGACCATCACGACCTTTGCTGGCGCGCTCGGCGTCAGCGGCACGACCAATTCCACAGTTCCCACCTCGGCCAGGTTTAATGCTCCGTTTGGCATCGCGGCCGACTCCGTTGGCGTCATCTACATTGCTGATTCCGTCAACAACCAGATCCGCAAAATCGCACTCTCGGGCGCCGTTACTACGCTGGCTGGTTCCACGACATCGGGCACGGTTGACGGCACAGGTACGACTGCCCAGTTCAATACTCCTCAAGGCGTAGCCGTCGACGCCAGTGGGAATGTTTATGTCGCTGACAACCGCAACAATACGATTCGCAGGGTCACCCCTGCGGGCGTTTCCTCCACTTTTGCGGGCGCGGCAAGTATGACGGGTTCAACTGACGGCACAGGTATAAACGCGCGTTTCAATATGCCCACCGGCATCGCAGTCGACGGAAGCGGCAATCTCTACGTGGCCGACACGGGCAACCACACGATCCGCAAAATCACTTCGGCGCGTGTGGTGACTACGTTGGCGGGCATGGCTGGTTCGTCAGGTACTGCCGACGGAACGGGTACGGCGGCCCGTTTCAATTCTCCGAACGCCATAGCGGTCGACAGCGCGGGTAATCTTTACGTGGCGGACTGCAGTAACCATACGGTCCGGAAGATAACGTCTGCTGGCGTTGTTACCACTCTGGCCGGAACGGCTGGCACAGCGGGAACCTCGAACGGTTTGGGTACAGGCGCGCAGTTTAATTCTCCCTCAGGCCTGGCTCTTGATGCTGCCGGCAACCTTTATGTCTCGGACACACTGAATCACACGCTAAGACTGGTGAGAGTCTCGGATGGCCTTGTGATCACTGTCGCTGGCGTTCCCAGTAGTTCCGGAGCGATCGACGGTAATGGTGCCAGCTCGCGGTTTAATCTTCCTTGCGGGTTGGTGGTCGATCCTAACGGTTACGTCTTCATTTCTGATTGGGGCAATCACGCCATCCGTGTCACGAGCAGCGCGCCTTCGATCACTGCACAACCGGTGAGTCAAACGGTGAACGCCGGCGCGAACGTATCGTTTTCCGTTGCGGTGATCGGTCATCCCACGCCGGATTTGCAGTGGTATAAGGACAACTTAGTCATCACAGGTGCGACTTTATCCTCGCTCAGCCTGACCAACGTCCAGGCGGCCAATGCCGGGGTCTACAAAGTTACCGCGACAAATTTCCTCGGCTCGGTCACCAGCAGCACCGCTACGCTTACCGTCAACAGCTCCAGCAGTTCTTCGAGTAGCAGCAGTTCGTCCTCAAGTTCTTCCGGCTCGTCATCAACGAGCAGCAGCAGTTCCGGTTCATCATCGAGTAGCTCAAGCTCATCGTCTTCAGGAACTGGCAGCTCCGGATCATCGTCCGGTGGAGGAGGAGGTGCGCCGAGTACGTTTCTCTTTATCGCTCTCGGCGTGGTTGCTACAGTTCGAAGATATTCCGTGCGGAGAAAATAGATGACCGCTCAGGTTTTAATCGGCGGCCGATAAACCCGATTTTGTGCAACGAGGTGAGCAGAGGTAAACTTGTCTCTGGCTTCATATGCTGACAGAAAAGCAAACCCGTTTGCTTTCAACCCGCCGTTTGGCCTGACCTCCATGATTTCCAAAACCGTTTTCTTTTCTTGTACTCTCGTCGTTGGATTCCTCTCCCCCGCCTTTTCTTTCGCCGCTCCAGACGCTGAGATTGGTTGGGATTCTGTGCCCGGTATTCTGGCCCGCATCAAAGCACCGGAGTTTCCCGCGCATGATTTTGATATCACGAAGTTCGGTGCCGTTGCCGGTGGTGCAGACTGCACCGACGCGATCGAGCAAGCAATCGCGGCGTGCAACAAGGCTGGCGGCGGCCGCGTCGTTGTACCTGCAGGCGAGTGGTTGAGCGGCGCGATTCACCTGCTGAGCAACGTCAACCTGCACATTAGCGAAGGCGCCACGCTGAAATTCAATCCCGACCTGGCGAAATATTTGCCCAATGTTCTCACGCGCATTGGCGGTATCGAGTGTTTTAACTATTCACCGCTTATTTATGCTTTCGAGCAGGAAAACATCGCGATCACGGGCAAAGGTATCCTCGATGGCGGTGCATCATTTGAAAACTGGTGGGGCTGGACCAAGCGTGGCAAGCGAGTTGACGAAGGACAAACCAGTGGCGAGAGGTTAAACGACATGGAGAGACGGCACGTTCCGGTTGAGCAGCGCGTGTTTGGCGCGGGACAATATCATCGGCCGAATTTTATCCAGCCGTTCCGCTGCAAAAATGTCTTGATTGAAGGCATCACGATCCACAACTCGCCCAACTGGGAGGTTAATCCCGTCTATTGCACTAACGTCACTGTGCGTAGTGTTAAAATCGATACGCACGGTCCTAACAACGACGGTTGTGATCCCGATTCGTGCCGCGACGTACTCATCGAGGACTGTGTTTTCGATACCGGCGACGATTGCATCGCGATTAAGTCTGGCCTGAACGATGATGGCCGCCGTGTCGGTTTGCCCTCGGAAAACATAATCATTCGCAATTGCGTGATGAAAGACGGCCATGGTGGCGTAGTGCTTGGCAGTGAAATCTCTGGCGGCGTGCGCAACGTTTTCGTCGAGAACTGCAAAATGGATAGTCCTAGTCTGGATCGCGCACTGCGTTTCAAATCCAATGCTCAACGCGGCGGCGTTCTCGAAAACGTTTTCCTGCGCAACATCGAGATTGGGCGGGTGGCAGAAGCAATCGTGACGGTTGATTATCTTTACGGCGAAGGTGCCAAGGGCCCGTACAAGCCCGTTGTCCGCAACGTCCACCTGCAAAACGTGACGAGCCAGTCCAGCCCGCGCGTACTTTGGATCGTTGGATTCCCCGGCGCAGTTGTCGATGGTATTGAGTTCGTTGACTGTGCCTTTAAGGGTGTGGAAACGGCGGAGGTCATGACCAACGCGGCGGATATCCATTTTCGCAATACCACGATTGAACCGGTAAAGAAGGCGCGCAGTCTGAACTCGCCCGAAGCCAAGTCAGAAAAGAAGTGATCCGAACACCGGCGCCCACATCGACGTTCTGTTTGTGAGTGTCGCTGTGTCGCTTAAGTGTGACACGCACCGGCGCGGCTTGGCTCGGTGTGGCACGTTTGTTCTTCGCGCTCTATGGTGCCTGCGTGACTCGCGCTTGGAACAGCGCATGCGAAGGGGTTTATATTATGGATCCGCAAAAGCTTACTGTCATGTCTCGCCAAGCGATTACCGACGCGCAGAACGAAGCGCGTCGACGTCAGCATAACGAGGTTGAAACCTGGCACCTGCTGCATGCGTTGCTCACTCAGGAAAATGGACTCGTCTCCGCGCTCATCGAGAAGCTTGGCCTAACGACAAGTGCGCTCCAACTTTCGGTCGACCGTGAACTCGACCGGTTGCCTCGCGTGTCGGGCAGCGTAGATGTCTCGAAAATTTACGTTACGCAGGCCGTCAATGAAGTGCTTACGCGCGCGGAAGAAGAAGCGACGAAACTCAAAGATGAATTCGTGAGCGTCGAGCATCTCTTTCTCGGTTTGATCGAAGTCGCGAAGCCAGATGCGCTCGCAAACACTTTAAAAAGTTTCGGTCTCGATCGCGCGAAAACGTTAAAAGTGCTTCGCGAAATGCGCGGTAGCCAACGTGTCACTACCGACAACCCGGAGGCGACCTACCAGGCTCTTGAAAAATACGGCCTCGATCTCGTGGCGCTCGCCAAGAAAGGCAAAATGGATCCGGTCATTGGACGCGACGACGAGATCCGCCGCACGATCCGCATCCTTTCGCGAAAAACAAAAAATAACCCCGTGCTCATCGGCGAGCCAGGCGTAGGCAAGACCGCTATCGTTGAAGGTCTCGCGCAGCGTATTTTGCGCGGCGACGTCCCCGAGGGGCTGAAAGATAAAACCATTTTCGCGCTCGATATGGGCGCGCTACTGGCCGGCGCAAAATTCCGCGGTGAGTTTGAGGAACGTCTCAAAGCCGTGCTTAAAGAAATTAAGGATAGCGACGGCCGCATTTTGCTCTTTATCGACGAACTCCACACGATTGTCGGCGCCGGCAAAGCCGAAGGCGCGATGGACGCGGGCAACATGCTCAAGCCGATGCTCGCGCGCGGCGAGCTGCACTGTATCGGTGCAACCACGCTCGACGAATATCGCAAGCACATCGAAAAGGATGCTGCGCTCGAACGCCGTTTTCAGCCCGTACTCGTCGAGCCGCCAAGCGTTGAAGACGCGATCTCGATTTTGCGTGGACTGAAAGAACGCTTTGAACTGCACCATGGCGTGCGCATCCAAGACAACGCGCTCGTCAGCGCCGTAACGCTTTCGAACCGCTACATTTCCGACCGCTTTTTGCCAGATAAGGCGATCGACCTCGTCGACGAGGCCTGTGCGATGATTCGTACCGAAATGGATTCCGCACCGCAGGAGCTCGACGCGCTTCAACGCCGCGTGCTCCAACTCGAAATCGAAGAGGCCGCGCTGAAGCTCGAAAAAGACGAAGCTTCAAAACGTCGGCTTGCTACGCTGCGTAGTGAACTCACCGATACACGTGGCCAGGCCGCTGCGCTTAAAGCCAAATGGGAAAAAGAAAAAGCCGCCGTCGGTCGCGTGCGCAAAGTACGTGAGGAACTTGAAGTCACGCGCCTAGAAATGGAAAAAGCCGAGCGTGCTTACAATCTCAGTAAACTGGCTGAACTCCGTCACGGACGTATTCCGCAATTGGAGGCAGAGCTGAAGAAAATGGAGAACACCGAGGCGAAAACCGAACTATTCAAAGAAGAGGTTTCCGCTGAGGAAATTGCAGAAGTTGTGGCCAAGTGGTCGGGCGTTCCGGTCACGCGACTGATCGAAAGCGAGAAGGCAAAACTTCTGCGGCTCGGTGATGTGCTGCATGATCGTGTGATTGGACAGGACGAGGCGGTACAACTTGTCTGTGACGCGATCCTGCGCGCCCGCGCCGGGATCAAAGATCCACGCCGTCCGGTCGGCAGTTTTTTGTTCCTTGGCCCGACGGGTGTGGGCAAAACCGAACTTGCAAAGACACTCGCTGAAGCACTTTTCGACAGCGAAGCCGCGATGGTGCGTATCGACATGTCGGAATACATGGAGAAGCACAGTGTCGCGCGATTGATCGGCGCGCCTCCGGGCTACGTCGGCTACGACGAAGGTGGACAGCTCACCGAAGCGGTGCGTCGCAAGCCTTACGCGGTTTTGCTTTTCGACGAGATCGAGAAAGCGCATCCGGACGTATTCAACGTTCTGTTACAGGTGCTCGACGATGGCCGTATCACCGATGCGCAGGGGCGGACGGTCGATTTTAAAAACACGATCATTATCATGACGTCCAATCTGGGTTCGCGCTTTCTTCTCGAGGGTGTGACGGGCGATACTATCTCCGAAAGTGTTCGCGAGAGCGTGATGGCTGAACTCCGACGCGCGTTTCGACCGGAGTTTCTTAACCGCATCGACGAAACTATTCTCTTCAAGCCGCTCACGCTCGAAGAAATCACCAAGATCGTCGATTTGCTGATGTCCGACCTGAATAGGCGTTTGGCTGAACGACGCGTTACGGTGACGCTTGATCCGAAAGCGAAGGAGTGGGCTGCGGAAAAGGGATATGACCCCGTATTTGGCGCACGTCCGCTTAAACGTTTTCTCCAGCGCCAAATTGAAACAAAATTAGCCCGTGCCCTCGTTGCCGGCGAAGTCGCTGAAGGCAGCACGGTCAAGTTTCATGTCAAAGGCGACGAGCTGGTAATGAAGTAAGCTATATATAATAAAGCCGCGCCTTAATGGGCGCGGCTTCAGAGTGAGTGCAACAGATCAACGTGTAGCCGCATCCATTAAAACGCGGCTTTTTGTTTTTCACGCAGCGAGACTCAGGATTTTTTCTACTTTATCGGGCGTGATATCGCCGCGCTCGCCCATCTCGTTTACGCCGCGCGCAACGAAGCGCTTGGCGACCTGAGCGGCGGTGCCGGGTTTTACCTCTGAATAATCACTGAGGCGTGTCTTGATGCCGAGCGATTCGTAGAAGGCGCGTGTCTTGGCGATGGCTGCGTCGATACGTGCATCTTCACTGCCTCCGTGGATGTCCCAGACACGCTCGGCGAATTGCAGGAGTTTTTCTTTCTTCTGCGCGCGCTGCACGTTCATGAGGTTGGGCAATATGATCGCGAGCGTGCGCGCGTGATCGATACCGTAGAGCGCGGTGAGTTCGTGGCCGATCATGTGTGTGGCCCAATCTTGTGGCACGCCCTGGCCAATGGCGGTATTGAGCGCCCAGGTTGCGGCCCAGACGAGATTGGCGCGTAGGTCGTAATCGTTGGGTTTGGCGAGTGTTTTGGGTCCGACGTCGATCAAGATCTTGAGAATCGATTCGGCGAAACGATCCTGCAACTCGGCGTTGACGGGGTAAGTTAGGTACTGCTCAAGCACGTGGCAGAAGGCATCGCCGGCGCCGTTGGCCACTTGGCGTGGCGAGAGCGAGAACGTCGTTTCTGGATCGAGCACGGAAAAACGCGGAAAACTGTGCGGCGAAATAAACGCGAGCTTTTCCTGAATCGCGCGCCGACTGATGACTGCGGCACCATTGGATTCCGAACCGGTGGCGGGAAGAGTGAGCACCGTGCCGAGTGGTAGTGCGGAAGTAACCGGTGCGTTTTTCGCTAGGATATCCCAAGGTTCGCCGACGAACGGTACGGCAGTGGCTACGAATTTCGCGCCGTCCAGTACAGAACCTCCGCCTACCGCTAGAATCCAGTCGACTTTTTCTTTTCGGCAGAGCGCGACAGCTTTCATCAGCGTATCGTAATCGGGATTAGCCTCGACGCCGAAAAAATCGAAACTCGTACGAGCGCCGAGAGCTTTTTTCACCTGATCATAAACGCCGTTTTTCTTAATGCTACCGCCGCCAGCGAGCAGGAGGATGCGGGCGTTGGACGGCAGTTCGTTGTCAATAGCGGCGATCTGGCCACGGCCGAAGTGAATGCGGGTGGGGTTGTGGTAAGTAAAATTTTCCATAAGGGCTCAAAGTGTGCTCGTTGCTCTGTCTCCGCAAGTCGGTGCATATCGTCGCCATGCTGAAGCTTACGTTTCTGCTTTGCCTCAATGCGGTTTTGCGTGAACGTCTCCATTCCATGCCCGCTGAGCCCATCCGCTTTTTCAATCGATATACAAAGACGATCGAGACCGAAGCCGTCTATGGCGAACGGTGGTTGCGCTTAGCGTACGGAAATCCTGCTGGCCGGTTCATGGTATGGATGCTGGCGAAACGAAAATTGTTTTCGTGGTGGTACGGTTGGAGAGCCAATCAACGAGCTCCTCGAATGGATCCGGATGACGGTTCGGTCGAATTTCGGTTTCCTTGGCAAGGCAATAGCACGCTCCGGATTCTGCCATTCATTGTTAAATACAATATCAACGTTGAAGAATTCGTGAAGTCGCCGTTCGACTACAAAACATTCAACGAGTTTTTCTACCGAGCGCTGAAACCTGAGACGCGGCCGATTGCGGAAGGTGAGCGCGTCGCGGTTTTCCCGGCTGACGGGCGTCATTTGGTTTTTCCAAATGTCGATCTTGCGGATGGATTTTATGTGAAGGGAGTAAAATTTTCTCTCGCAGAATTATTTGGAGAAGGGGATCTCTCGCCGGAAAAGCGCGTGTTGACGCAGAAATATGCTGGTAGTGCGATGGTCATTTCACGGCTTTGTCCGGTGGATTATCATCGCTTTCATTTCCCCTGCGCGGGAGTGCCCAGTGAACCTCGCTTCATCAATGGCGCGCTCTATTCCGTCAGCCCGATTGCGCTACGCCGAAATATTAGCTACCTCGTTCAGAACAAACGTGCGCTGACAGAGTTGGAGTCGCCGATCTTTGGCTCTGTCGCATGTTTCGAAGTGGGAGCTACGAATGTCGGGAGTATCATGCACACCTTTATTTCAGGCCGAGCTGTACAAAAAGGTACGGAGAAGGGGCTTTTTAAGTTCGGCGGCTCATGTGTCATAACAATTTTCCAAACCGGACGCATTCGATTCGATGAAGATCTCGTTGCGCAAAGCCGTGAATGCATCGAGACCTACGCTCGTATGGGTGATAGGCTGGGAGTGGCGTCCTAAAAGGTATTAGTTTTCTCCGCTTGCCTGATGCGCATCGGCTCGCAAGCTCGGCAGTTCACTTCCCGCCCGGGTGGTGGAATGGCAGACACGAAGGTCTTAGAAGCCTTTGCCGTAAGGTGTGCAGGTTCGAGTCCTGTCCCGGGCACCAAATCGCTTTTGGGATGTGTTGCTGCGGCTGCTTTGTCGCATGGTTCGCTTCGATGGCAGTTGCACGGTACGCGATCTGAGGTGGCGGCTGAAAAATCGAGATGAGCGGCTTGTCCTATCGGGATCGTTGTTCAGAGTAAGTTTCGTTATGGTCAAAAAACTTCTCCACACACGCATGCGCGTGAACGACATCGAGCGCACGGTGAAATTTTATCAAGACGCACTCGGCCTGACGGTCGCACGACGCAGCGTTTCGCCGCGCGGCGCGCAGATCGTTTTTCTCACTACACCCAATAGCGAGGAGGAAATCGAAATCTGCCAGTTGCAGAACAGTCCGTCCGTGCAGGTGCAACCCGATCTTATGCATCTCGCGTTCGAGGTCGACAGTATCGAAAAATTCGCTGCCGACATTGCGAAGAAGGGCATTAAGCTCAGCGACGGTCCGACTAAAACCGGCAGCGGCGCAACCATCGCTTTCATTGACGCACCCGAGGGGTACGAGATCGAGCTGATCGAGAAGGCGCGCTAACGACGAGCTTCGCGTCGTTCATACGCGAAGAGGTATTGCTGGGCGAGGCCGGCCAGCGGGCCGAAGTGCGCGCGGCCAAATTGCACGACCTGGGCTGGTTTCCAGCCGACGAGGCCATAACGACGTTCCATGGTTTTCAAAATCCAGACATCGACAGGAAACGCTTCCAATCGGCCCGCCCCAAAAAGTAACACACAGTCGGCCACCTTTTCGCCGACGCCGGGAAGCAGGCAAAGGAGTTCTTTTGCCTCGGAGTAAGGCGCGGCTTCCGTGGTTGTCAGCCAATTGGGGTTTTCCGCGAGGAACGTCGCTGTCTCGTAAATATAGCGTGCGCGAAACCCGAGCAGGCAACTGCGCAAGGCCAGTTCGGAGGTATCAGCTAGTTCGGCCCACGTCGGTAAACGGTTGAATCCGGGAATAATTTCTCGTCCATGCCGTGTCGCTAGTAGCGCAACCATCTGCTTGATCTGTACGATTTGCTTAGTGGCGCTGCAGAGAAAGCACAGCAGCGTTTCGCCGAAGGGCTGGCGAAGTATGCGGAGGCCAGGAAATACTTCGAGGCACTTAGCTAAATGTGCATCGCTGCGCCAGGGCAAGGCGTCGACTTGCGGGGCAAACCCGGCGTTAGGGCCAAGATAAATTCCCAGCTCGCTTCCGACTCGATCGGCGATCTGAGCGGGAGCGCTCCATCTGATTGCGCCATTGTCCGCTTGTGATAACTTTGCGACACAATTGCCCCAAATACCAATCCACTCGCTATCGTTGCCGACTCTGTTCCATCGAAAGCTCTGGCCGCCATCGAGTAGTTCTTGGAGTATGTCGGGCGTAAGTTTGAGAGACAGCGGCTTCCAGTCGCTCCATTTCAGGGCACACATAGTGGACAAGGGACTCGCTCTTCGATGAAAGTCGAGCCGGCTGACTAGCACTCCGTTAGGTGTACCCAGAGGAGGGCGACGCGCCGTCGTCGCCGGTTCGATACGGCGGGCACGGCGGCCCGCCCTCCACCTGTGAGGTGACCAATGAATTGCGGCCGTGCCCACCGCATCGTAACGAACGCCGTGGGCGCAATTTTTATCGATCCGTAATCGAATGTTAAATCTCGGTGTCGAAGCCCGTTCGACGAAGAACTTTCTTGCGGAGTTTTGGCGTATTTTAAGATATGAAAATCTCAATTATCCACCCATGAAAATTCGATTCCTTGGCCTTTCTTGCCTTTTGTTTTCGATCACGCTTGCTGGCTTTGCGGAGCCCGCCTCCGAATCTTCCCCTGACGTGCAGCATACTTCTGCCCCGGTGAGCAGCGATTCAAACCGGGACGTATCCGGGGGCAAAACCGACAAAGTGAAAAAGGGAGTGGTCAAACAACCGGTAAAAAAGGAGCTCACCCCCGAGGAGGTGGCTGACTTGAAACCATTTATTCTTTTTGGCGCGTTCGCCGGGATGCCACCGAAAGCAGCGGACGAGGTTAAGTTATTCGCTGGTAACCAAGCGTTCAGCCAGTTTGCAGAAACGGAAAAACTTTCGGCGTGGCCGATCGCCAATTTCGCCAGTTCGATCAAACCGCCGCATGTGTCCGCATTCGAGACCGCATTAAAAAAACATGCGGGGGAGTTGGGGGCTGATTACGTGGTGATTTATAGCGCTGAGGATGATATCGCGAACACTTTTCAACCGCGCTTCGACAGGCTGGTTTATTGCGCAAAATCTTTCAAGCGACTACCGGTTAAGCTTGGACTCGTGCGTGATGAAAAAGCGAGTCATGAAAAGGTG
>Ga0302323_100004603_pt1 | contig 11240 bp, 8 predicted proteins | sample Fen_T0_3_FD_201950 | JGI IMG/M metagenome (GOLD analysis project Ga0302323, IMG submission 201950) | Peat permafrost microbial communities from Stordalen Mire near Abisko, Sweden - Fen_T0_3 | ecosystem: Environmental > Terrestrial > Soil > Wetlands > Permafrost | place: Sweden: Abisko... | reverse complement strand
TCATCGACGGCTACCGGGGCCTGGTGCTGCGCGCCTCCCGGCCGGGGTCCGACCGGGCCCCCGTCACCTGGAAGGCGTGACCGGCCAGCACTGCGGGGGCGTGGCGTTGAAGCGGTAGCCGCGCCGCACGGCCGTCTCGATGACCTCGCCCGCGGGGCCGAGCTTGGCCCGCAGCCGGCCCACCGTGCTCTCGAGCGCGTGCGCGTCGGTGAGCTGGTCGCCCCACACGTTCTGCAGCAGGGCCCGCCGGGTGACGGTGCCGCCCGGGACGCTGGCCAGCATGTGCAGCACGGCCCGTTCGCGGTCGGTGAGGCGGATGACGTCGCCGTCGACGACGACCACCAGGCCCTGGAGCACCAGCTCGGTGGGGCCCATCTGGAAGACCCGTCGCCGTTCGAGCATGGCGGTGGCGAGGAGGCGGAGCAGCGACCCGAGCCGCCACGTGCCGGGCACGAGGGGGTCCTCGATGCCCGCCTCCCGGGCGGCCTCGGCGCACACCGGGCCGATGCAGGCCGCCGCGACCCCGTCGTTGAAGGCGGCCACGAGCGGCTCGGCGAGGTCGGCCCCGCGGGCCACGACGACGAGGTTTCGGAGCGCGGGCGCCGACGTGAAGGTGACCGCGTCGACGTGCCGCGCGCACACGGCCTCGACGAGGCGCTTGGCCGGGCGGGGGTCCTCGGGCAGCGCCCACCGGTACACCGGCACCTCGATGACCTCGGCGCCGGCGTCGCGCAGCCGTGTCCCGAGCTGCTGGCGGTCGTCGCCGTGGAGCTGGATGGCGACGCGCCGGCCGGTGAGCGGCTCGGCGATGAGGCGATCGCCCACCTCCGTCAGCTGCTCGGTGGTGGCCCGCCACCACACGTCGAAGCCCGCGCCGGCGATGCTGCCGGCCGCCTTGGGGCCGCGTGCCGCGATGAGCGTGCCCCGCAGCGCCAGCCGGAGGTCGTCGGCCAGGCCGAGCGACTCGGCGGTGGCGAACCACGACCGCATGCCCACGGCGGTGCTGGCCACCAGGTAGTCGGGGGGCGAGGCGATGACCGCCTCCGTCGCGTCGCGGAGCCGTGACGGATCGAGCAGAGGGAGCGTGCGGATGGTGGGGGCGAGCATGACGTCGACCCCCAGGCGCTGCAGCATGAGCACCTGCTCGTCGCTGCGGCGGTCGGCGGTGACCCCCACAACGAACCCCGGCAGCGAGTTGTCGAACACGTGGCGATGGTGCTGCCCCGGTGTGGCCCGACGGTTTCGCCGATGTCACGGGTCGGTGAACAACGCGGCGGAGCCGGCAGACGGGCATCCGGGCAGGTGGACGGCATCGTGCGAAAGCCGGTCGCGTCTTCCCGGGTGCCTCGTAAGATGCCGGCATGTCCTGCCCGGCGTGCGGCTCCGATCTCCCGGTCGCGGCGCGGTTCTGCCCGGCGTGCGGGTTCCGCATGACGGGGCACGGCGAGGAGCGCCGGGTCGTCACCGTGCTGTTCGCCGACGTCGTGGGGTTCACCACGCTGGCCGAGACGCGCGACCCCGAGCAGGTCAAGCACCTCGTCGACCGCTGCTTCCAGTGGCTGGTGGCCGACATCCTGCGCTTCGGGGGCCGGGTCGACAAGATCATCGGCGACGCGGTCGTGGCCCTCTTCGGTGCTCCCGTCGCGCACGAGGACGACGCCGAGCGCGCCGTCCGTGCCGCCCTCTGCATGCAGCAGACCGTCGCCGACCGGGCCGCCGAGCTCGACGACGCGGTGCGGCTGCGCATCGGGGTCAACACCGGCGAGGTGCTCGTCGGCGCCCTCCAGGCCGGCGGCGACTACACCGCCATGGGCGACGTCGTGAACACCGCCAACCGCCTGCAGACCGCCGCCGAGCCGGGCGAGGTGCTCGTGGGCGAGGCCACCTGGTCGGCCACGCGCCGGGTCATCGGCTACGAGCCGCGGGGCGTCGTGCCCGCCAAGGGCAGGGAGGCGCCGGTGCAGGGCTGGGTGGCCACCGAGCCCTTCTCGGCTCCCGGTGTCCGCCCCGGTCGGGCCCACGGGCCACTCGTCGGCCGCGACAACGAGCTGGGGCTGCTCACCCGCTCGGTCGACACCGCGCTCACCCACGCCCGGGGCGCCTTCCTGCTGATCCTGGGCGACGCCGGCATGGGCAAGACGCGGCTGGCCAGCGAGCTCGCCGCCAGCCTCAAGTGCGATCACGGCGCCACCGTGTTCGAGGGCCGCTGCGTGCCCTACGGCGAGGTCAACGCCTGGTGGCCCATCGCCGACGCGCTCCGTCACGCGGCCGGGCTCGACACCTCCGACCCGCCGGCGCAGGTCCGCGCCTCGGTGCGCGACCTGGTGGCGCGCGCGGCGGGGCCCGAGGGCGACCCGGCCGAGATCTCGCGCACCACGGCCGGACTGATGCAGCTGTTCGGCTACGAGGAGACCCGCCTCGACCTCGATCCCGACCGGGCCCACGACGAGATCGTGCGGGCCGTCATCGCCTACCTCGAGGATGCGGCCCATGACCGCCCGGTGGTGGTGCAGCTGTCCGACCTCCACTGGGCCGACCCCATCGTGCTCGACCTGCTCACCACGGTGCTCGAGCGCCTGGCCCGCCGTCCCTTCGTTCTGGTGGCCACCGCCCGGCGGGGCCTGCTCGAGTCGTGGCAGCCACCGGTCGGTCGCTTCGACACCGTGGCCCTGAACCTCGAGGTGCTCGACGACGCCGCCACCGACCAGCTGCTCGACATCCTCGTCCAGGAGACCGAGCAGGGCGCGCTGCCCGACGAGGCCCGGGCCGTGCTGCGCGAGCGCAGCGGCGGCAACCCGTTCTTCCTCGAGGAGCTCGTCGCCCTGCTCGACGGCCGGGGTGCGGTGCCCACCGGCCCCTCCGCCCTGTCGGCCGGGTCGCTGGGCGCCCTGCCCGACACGCTGCGCGGCCTCGTGGCGGCCCGCCTCGACCGTCTGGGCCCCGTCGAGCGTGCCGTCATCGACGACGCCGCGGTGCTGGGTCGGCGCGGGCGCATCGAGCACCTCTCGGAGATGGCCCGCATCATGCGCCAGGCCACCGACATCGACGGGGCCATGACCGAGCTGGCCGAGCGCGAGCTCCTCGTGGTCAACGACGACCACTGGGAGTTCCGCTCCGACCTCACCCGCGAGGTCGCCTACCACACCCTCACCAAGCTCGACCGGGCCGAGCGCCACCTCGGTGTGGCCAAGTGGATCGAGCACCACCACGAGGGCACCTGGTCCGACGTGCAGGTCGACGCCCTGGCCCACCACTACGGCGTGGCCGCCGAGCTGCTCACCGACCTGGGCGCCGTCGACCAGCTCTCGGGTGGCGTCCGGTCCGACGCGCTCAACTGGGTCGACGAGGCAGCGGCCCGCGCCGAGAAGCTCCGGTTGCTGCCCGCCGTCGAGCGGCTGTGCACGCAGGCGCTGCTGCTGGCCGGGCCCGAGCCCAGCGCCATCCGCCTCGGTCTGCTGCTGCGACGCGCGCGGGCGCGCGTCGAGCTGCGCGAGTCGTGGGCAGCCGAGGCCGATGCCGCCGAGGCCGACGAGGTCGCCACCCTGCTCGACGATCCCCGCGGCCGGGCCTCGGTGCTGCTGGTGCGCGGCGACCTGCAGCAGAAGGCGGGGGAGCTGGCCGCCGCGCTGCTCACGCTCGACGCCGCCGTCACCGGGTTCGAGGAGGCGGGCGACGACGAGGGCCGCGCCGAGGCGTTGCGCACGCGGGCCATCGCCGAGCTGTTCGCGGGGCGGCTCGAGGAGGCCGAGCGCTCGGCGCTCGAGGCGCTCGGCGCGTTCCGCTCGCTCGGACGGCGGCGGGGCGAGGCCTGGGCGCTGCAGAACCTGGCGTGGGTCGCGCTCAGCCGGGGCCGCGCCGACGAGGCCAACCACTACGTCGACTCGTCACTGGCGGTCTTCCACGACCTCGGCGACGCCGGCGGCGCGGCCTGGGCGCGGGGGCTGCAGGCTTTCCTGCGCTTCCAGGAGGGCGACGCCCCCACCGCCATCGCGCTGCAGGAGCAGGTGCTCGCCGAGGCGCGGGCCAACGGCGACCAGTGGGCCATCGGCATGATGCTGCTGCTCGGTGCCACCATCCGCTGCTGGACCGGCCGCACCGATGAGGCAGTCACCTACGGCGAGGAGGGGCTGGCGCTGTTCCAGTCGCTCCACGACGGCTTCGGCCAGGCCCGCATCGTGTGGCCGCTCGGCCGGGCGCTGGTCATGTCGGGCCGCGTCACCGAGGGGGTCATGGTGCTCGAGGAGACCTGGGAGGCGGCCGAGCAGCAGTCCCCCGAGGACCGCGGCGTCACCGCCGGCGCGCTCGCCTCCACGTTGGTGCACCTGGGCCGGCCCGAGCCCGCGCTGGCGGTGCTCGAGTGGCCGTGGGACGAGAGCGTCGACCGGGGCGACGGGCCCGACGAGTCGCAGCTCGCCGCCGGGCTGGCGCTGCTGCAGCTGGGCCGCGTCGACGAGTCGGTCGGCGTGCTCCGCGACGCCATGACCTCGGCGGGCCACGGCACCGTGGGCCTCGCCACGCGGGCGGCCGCGGCCCTGGCGTTCGGGGCCGCGGGCGACACGCAGCGCGCCGGCGAGCTGGCGCAGAGCGTGCTCGGCGATCCGCGCTCGAGCTACTACGACCGCTTCCTGGTGCTGGTCGCCCAAGGCCTGGCGGCGGCCCGCTCCGGCGACCGCGACGGCGTGCGCCGGTCGTTCGCCATCCTGCGCGACGAGATCGACCACACGGGCGACGTGCTCTCGCAGGCGCTCGCCCGCCTCGCCGAGGGACGCGCCCTCGACCTCATCGGCAGCTCCGACGCCATCGACGTGGCGGCCGAGGGCTGGAGCCGCATGCACCAGCTGGGCGTCGAGGCCACCGGGTGGATCACCGCGTTCGACCGCGGGCTCGGCACCGCGGCGACCGACTCCGTCCCCGCCTGACGGGGACGGAGCCGCTCACCAGGGCTCAGCCGGGCTGCTTGACGTAGCGCAGGTAGGGCTTCTTGGCGTCGAAGGAGCCGAACTTCTCGGCCGCTTCCTCGTCGCTCACCGCGGGGACGACGATGACGTCCTCGCCCTGGGTCCAGTTCACCGGCGTGGCCACCTTGTGGTTGGCCGTGAGCTGCAGCGAGTCGATGGTGCGCAGGATCTCGGCCCAGTTGCGCCCGGTGGACGCCGGGTAGGTGAGGCTGAGCTTGAGCAGGTTGTCGGGCCCGATGATGTAGACGGTGCGCACCGTGGCCGTGGCGTTGGCGTTGGGGTGGATCAGGTCGAGCTCGAGCGCCAGCTTGCGGTCGGGGTCGGCGATGAGCGGGAAGTTGAGCTTGTTGCCGGTGACGTCGGCGATGTCGCCCGTCCAGCCCTGGTGCGACTCGAGCGAGTCGACGGAGATGCCGATGAGCTTCACGCCTCGCTTGTCGAACTCCGGCTTGAGGCCCGCCAGCGCACCCAGCTCGGTGGTGCAGACCGGGGTGAAGTCGGCGGGGTGGGAGAAGAACAGCGCCCAGCTGTCGCCCTTCCACTCACGGAAGTTGATGGTGCCGTCGGTGGTCTCGGCGGTGAAGTCCGGGAACTCGTCACCCAAGCGGATCGTGGTCATCGTTGGCCTCTCGAAGGATCGTGGATCGGCAATACCCGACCGAGTATGTCGGGTATTGCCTCAATCGGCAACCGGCGCCGCCGTCGGCTGGTCGCGGCTGATGTCGGGCTCGATGTAGAGCACCCGTGCCGCGGGCACGTCGGCCCTCACCAGCACCTCCACGCGGTCGATGGCGTCGGCCACCTCGGGGAGGGTGAGGTCGTGGCGGAACTCGAGCTTGGCGCCGACGAGCAGCTCCTCGGGACCGAGGTGCTCGGTGCGGACGTGGATGAGCCGCAGCACCGCGTCGTCGGCCACGAGCGCGTTGCGGATGGCGTCCTGCTGCGTGCTGCTGGCCGACTCGCCGATGAGGAGCGACTTCATCTCGACGGCCAGCACCGCCGCCACCAGGCCGAGCAGCACGCCGATGAGGATGGTGCCGAGCGCGTCCCAGCGCGGGTTGCCCGTGGCGTGCGACAGGATCACCGCGAGCAGGGCGATGCACAGACCGCACAGCGCCGCGAAGTCCTCGAGCAGCACCACGGGGATCTCGGGGGCCTTGGCGCGGTGGATGAACTGGACCAGCGACTGGCCCGGGTCACGCTGGCTGCGGGACTCCCTCAGGGCGGTGCGGAAGCTGAACGACTCGAGGACGACCGCCACGCCCAGGATGGCCACGGCCCACCAGAGCCCCTCGAGCTCGTGGGGGTGCCGCCACTTCGAGATGCCGTCGTAGATGGCGAAGCCCGCGCCGAGGGTGAACAGCACGATGGCCACCACGAAGGCGTAGAAGTAGCGCTCGCGGCCGTAGCCGAACGGGTGCTCGTCGGTGGCCTCGCGCTGCGAGCGCTTCCCCCCGAACAGCAGCAGGCCCTGGTTGCCGGTGTCGGCCAGCGAGTGCACGCCCTCGGCCAGCATCGAGCCCGACCCCGTGAACACGAAGCCCACGAACTTGGCCACGGCGATGCCCAGGTTCGCGGCGAACGCCGCGAGGATGGCCTTGGTGCCGTGACCCTCGGTGGACACACCGCGCTCCGTTCTGATCGCCCGACGCGGGCCATCGTAGGAGGGGTCAGGGGACGCGGAACACCAGGAGGTGGTACTCGAGCAGGCCGCGCTTGCGGGCCTCGTCGAGCTCGTAGGTGGCGCGCACGCCGTTGAGGATCCGGGCCTCGTGGTAGAGGCGCCGCATGGCGGCGTACGTGGGCACCGTCTGGGCGGTGATGTCGCGGTCCTCGATGCACTCGATCCCCGCCGCGGCCGCCACGCTCCGGTACTCGGCGCCGGTGATGGGCGGCGCGTTCGAGCCGTAGAAGTCGCTGCCGCTGCGGTGGGCGGCCACCAGGTCGTCCTTGTGGTCGGCGAAGACCGCGGGCAGCACGAAGTCGGTGATGGCCAGCAGCGCGCCCGGCACCAGCACCCGGCGCACCTCCTCGAGGAAGCGGCTGCGGCTGGGGAAGTGGAAGATGCACTCGAGCGCGGTGATCACGTCGAAGCTCCGGTCGGCGAACGGCAGCGCGCACGCGTCGCCCGCCACGAAGCGCACCTCGTTCGACGGCGCCGGGGTGACGAGCCGCCGCGCCACCTCCAGCTGCCGGGCGTCGAAGTTGAGGCCCACGAAGCGGCAGTCGGCGCGGGTGGCGTCCATGTGGGCGATGGCGCCCCCGAAGCCGCAGCCGACGTCGACCACGCGCTGCCCGTCGGCCACCCCCGCGGCGCGGCAGACCTGGCGGGTCATCTCCTTGGCGGCCTCGATGTAGCCGGCCGTGCCGTCGTCGGCGGTGTCGGGTTCGACGTAGTAGCCCCAGTGCACGTTCTGCTTGAACGCGACCGCCAGCGATGAGTCGGGCTGGTTGTCGAGTCGCTCGATGATCTCGTCGAAGTACGGGAGCTGGACGGCCACGGCGGGTGAGGCTAGGTGCTACCGGGGGGGAGGGTGCCCTGGACAGGACTCGAACCTGTGGCCTACCGCTTAGGAGGCGGTCGCTCTATCCACCTGAGCTACCAGGGCGGGACGAGGGGAGTCTCGCGCGAGGTGGGCCCGTGGCCGACGGTCGATGGCGCTCCCGTCCGGTCAGCCCTTGCCGACCTCGAGGGCGAAGCAGCGGACGTAGCCTGGCTTCGCCGGGGGGCACGCCGGCGTGAGGACCGCCGTCGACTGGGGTGCCGCGCCCACCGGGCTCCCGGCTCCAGGAGCGGGGCAGGTGCTGATGTAGGGCCCGGACCCGAAGGCCGCCGTGCCGCAGGGAGTCCCGAGCCCGGTGGGGCCGTCGTAGCCGGTGGTCCCGGTGCACAGGTAGCTGCCCCCGCACGAGCCGTTCGAGCCCGACGTGATGTCGAACAGGGAGGCGGCGTGCGTGTAGGTCGTGCTCAGCGAGTAGTCCGGGTACGCCAGGGCGTAGACCGAGGCGACGAGGGGCGACGCCAGGCTGGTGCCGCCGTAGTCCAGCCAACCGGACGCGCCGTACGTGTCGTAGATGGCCAACCCGGGCGACCCGGCGAGAGCCGAGACGTCGGCGATGGTGCGGTTGGCGCAGCCGGAGTCGAGCTGCCAGGCGGGCTTGGGCTCCTGGGTGGAGCAGCCGCTCCCGGCACCCGACCACAACGTCTCGTTCCAGCCGCGGGCGCTGGAGTCGGCCGTCAGGTTGGTGCCGCCGACCGCGGTGAGGGTCGGCACGGCGGCCGGCCACTGGGGTCCGTAGCCGGAGTCACCGGTGGACGCCGTGGTCGCGATGCCGGCATGGGTGAAGTGGCTGTCGTAGCTGTGCTCGCCGGCGAACTCGCCGCCGCCCCAGCTGTTCGAGATGGCGGTCGGGCTCTGCGCGGCAGCGGTGTCCTCGGCCGTGATGAGGTCGGCCCCCGAGGCGCTGTTCGCCTCGACGAGCGTGATGTGGCACAGGGGGCAGGCCGCCGAGACGGCGTCGAGGTCGAGGGAGATCTCGATGCCCCAGCCCGAGTCGCCGGTCGGGTAGCTCCCGGCGACGCCCGTCTGGTTCAGCTTCTTGAAGCACCCGTTGGCGGTGGTGCAGGCCGGGAGCCCGTACTGCGTGCGGTACGCGGCCAGGTCGGCCTCGGCGTTGGGGTTGTCGTAGGCGTCGACGAGCGCCACGGTGCGGCCGGTGCCGGCGACCTGGGACGGCAGGCGGTAGGCGTCCTGGATCTGGCAGGGGCTCAGCCCGGAGTGCGGGTTCGAGGGGCACGTCGGCCGGGTGAAGGACCAGGCGGTGAACGCGCGGGCCTTGCCGTCGTTGGAGCCGACGAAGACGACCCCGTTGGCGACGCTCGGCGACGAGAAGACCACGCCGCCGGTGGTGTTGGACCACGTCGTCGCACCGGTCGTGGCGTCGAGGCCGTAGACCTTGTGATCGGTGGAGCCGACGTAGACGATGCCGTTCGCGACCGCAGGCGAGGACTGGACCGTGCCCCCGGTGGTGGTGGTCCACTTCGTGGCCCCGGTGGTGGCGTCGAGGGCCCAGACCTTGGTGTCGTCGGAGCCGATGAAGACGACCCCGTTCGCCACCGCGGGTGACGACGAGATGCCGGCGCCGGTGGTGGCGGTCCACTTCGTGGCCCCGGTGGTGGCGTCGAGGGCCCAGACCTTGTGGTCGGCGGAGCCGACGTAGACGACGCCGCTGGCGACGGCAGGCGACGAGAAGATGGCGCCGGCGGTGGTGGCCGTCCACTTGACCGCCCCGGTCGTGGCGTCGAGCGCCCAGACCTTGCCGTCGTTGGAGCCCACGTAGACGACGCCGCCCACGACGGCAGGCGACGAGTCGACGTTGTTCCCGGTCGTGAGGCTCCACTTGACCACGCCGCTCGTGGCGTCGAGCGCGTACACCTTGTGGTCCTCGGAGCCGACGTAGACGACCCCGCTCACGACCGTGGGCGACGACTCGACGGCACCGCCCGTGGTGTAGGCCCACTTGATCGCCCCGGTGGTGGCGTCGAGCGCGTCGACCTTGCCGGTGTCGGTGCCGACGTAGACGACGCTGTTCGCGACCGCCGGCGAGGAGTACTGCGTGGCGCTGCCGGTGACGGTGGTCCACTTGACGGCGCCGGTGGTGGCGTCGAGCGCGTCGACCTTGCCGTCGAGGGTCGAGAGGTAGACGACACCGCTCACGACCGCAGGGGAGGACTTGATCCCACCGGTGAGGGCGGTCGACCACTTGGCGCCCAGCGAGGCCACGTTGGCCGTGCTGATCGCGCTCTCGGACTGGGCGCCGCTGTGCGTCGCGTCGGCCCTGAACTGCGCCCAGTTGACGTTGCACCCGGCCGCCACGAGTGCGAGCACCCCGAGGACCGCGAGCCGTTGCATCCGCTTCATGTGCCCAACCTCCGCCGACGTCCGTGCACCTTCCGGGGCAAGGTAGCACCAGGGTGGCCGCCTGGGCTCGAAATGCACTCACGGATGGGGGAACGGCTCGAGGGCCGGCCGGGTGCTCCTGCGGTCGCTCAACGCCGCCGCAGTCGGTCGAGGTCGCGCCGGTCGCGCTTGGTGGGGCGGCCCGCGCCCCGGTCTCGGTCGAAGACCGGCACCGCCTCCTTCGGCGGTGGGGGCGGGCTGTGGTCGACCAGGCAGTCCGCGGCGATGGCGGCGCCGACCCGCTTCTCGATGATGCGGACGACCTCGACCACCCGCTCGCGCCCCCCGACCCGCGCGACGACGCGGTCGCCGACCCGGACCGGGCTCGCCGCCTTCGCCGCGACGCCGTTGACGCGGACGTGGCCGCCGCGGCAGGCGTCGGTGGCGTCGCCGCGGGTCCGGCACAGGCGCACGGCCCAGAGCCAGCGGTCGACACGGGTGGTGGCGAGGTCGGTCATCCGCTGCGGCCCTCGACCGGCGGCTCGTCGCCGTAGAGGTAGCGCGGCCCGCTGCCGTTCGCCGCGGCGACGTCGTCCGGGTTGTACAGGGCGCAGGTGCCGAACGACAGGCAGCCACAGCCGATGCACGAGCTGAGGTCGTCACGGAGGCGCTCGAGGAGCGCGATCTGCTCGTCGAGCCGTCCTCGCCAGGCGCTCGACAGGCGCTGCCAGTCGCGGGGGGTGGGGGTGCGGGCGTCGGGCAGCGTGGCGAGCGCGGCCCGGATCTCGTCGAGCGACAGCCCGACGCGCTGCGCGGCCTTGATGAACGCCACCCTGCGCAGCTCGCTGCGCGCGTAGCGCCGCTGGCCACCCGCGCTGCGCACCGAGCGGACGATGCCCTGCTCCTCGTAGAAGCGCAGCGCCGAGACCGACACGCCGGCGCGCTCGGCGACCTCACCGATGGCCAGGAGGTCGGGCGACATGTGATGCACGGTAGTGGCCCAGCCCCTTGACCTCAAGGAAGGTTGAGGTCTTACGGTGACGGCCATGACCCCGTCACGCCTCACCAGCGAGCTGTCCGACCACGACCTCGTGGCCGCCGTGTTCCAGGTCGTCGCCACGCCGAAGGTGGAGCCCGCCAGCTCCTTCGTGCTCCACGCGCCGCTCGAGGTCGCGGCCCGCAGCGCCCTGCTGCGCCGCGTCCGGCCCGAGGGCCGGGACGTGGCCCGGCGCCGGCTGGTCGAGGTCGCCGAGGACTACGCCGCCGAGGCAACGGCGCTGGCCGACCCCGCGCCGCTCACCGACGGCGACGTCGGCTCCGTCACCACGCGCCTCGTCGACGCCATCGGCGCGGGCGACCTCGACGCCACCGACCGGGCCGC
>Ga0302323_100004602_pt1 | contig 11242 bp, 9 predicted proteins | sample Fen_T0_3_FD_201950 | JGI IMG/M metagenome (GOLD analysis project Ga0302323, IMG submission 201950) | Peat permafrost microbial communities from Stordalen Mire near Abisko, Sweden - Fen_T0_3 | ecosystem: Environmental > Terrestrial > Soil > Wetlands > Permafrost | place: Sweden: Abisko... | reverse complement strand
CGGAGCGATCATGCGTTGTTGCGGTCATCTTGGCGGCGGAGCATAGCAGCTTCTCGTGTCGGGCCGGAAGGCCTTAGCAAGGCTTTTTTGGGCACAAGCCAGCGTCGACGCTATCGACTATGATGGGGCACCCCCTGATGACCCTCGACACTTACCCCCTGGAAAAAATCGCCGCCCAAGTCGGCACGCCTTTCTACCTGTACGACGCTGCGATGCTGCGGGCCGCGCTTCAGCGCTTGGTCGCCATGGCCACGCATACGAACATGCCCGACACGGTCGTTCGCTACGCGATGAAGGCGAATTCGTCGCACAAAGTCCTTCAGATCGTGCGCGAAGCCGGTTTGTGGATCGATGCCGTCAGCGGCAACGAGGTGCTACGCGCCGCCCGCGCCGGCTTCCCCCTGGGCTCCCAACCACCCGTCATCATGTTGACGGCGGACGTTTATCGCGACAATGCCCTCGACGTGATCTGCCGCCACGGCGTCATGCCCAACATCGGATCGCCCGGGCAAATCAGACAACTTGCCGAGGCTGGTTACCGTGGCCCTATCGCCATGCGAGCCAACCCCGGCTTCGGTCACGGGCACGTGCAATCGTGCGATACCGGTGGCCCCTCGTCGAAACACGGCATCTGGCATGAAGACCCGACCCTGTCGGGCGCACGCAAGCTGGCCGCAGCGGCCGGCATGCCGATTGTCGCCTTGCACGCCCACATCGGCACCGGCCCCAATCCTCGCGAATTCGACGGTAACGCCCGCAAACTGGTGGATTTCTTTGCCTCGCTGCTGCCCCAGTTCCCGGACGTAGAGTCCGTCAATTTCGGCGGTGGCATACCCCACCCCTACCGCCCTGACAGCCAGCCTTACAACCTCGACTGGCTGAAACCGGTGCTGGAGGACGCGGCCACCCGCTTCACGGCCGTGCGCGGCCGCCCCGTGCGCGTCGAAATCGAACCGGGTCGCTACCCCGTCGCCGGGATGGGCTTCTTAGTCGCGCGCGTCCACGACCTGAAAAGCACCAACGCAAACGCCAAAGGACCGGGCCACCGCTTCGTCATGGTCGATGCCGGTTTCTGCGATCTGGTGCGCCCGGCCATGTACGGCGCGTACCACCACATTTCCATCGTCGGTGCCGGGGCAAAGCGCGCCCCCGAGCCGCTGGTCGTGGCGGGTCCGCTGTGCGAAAGCGGCGATGTCTTCACCCGTGACCAGCACGAGCTCCTCGACCCACGCCTGCTGCCGCCCCCGAAACCGGGCGATTTGCTGGTACTGCACGACGCTGGCGCCTACGGCGCCTCGATGAGCTCGAATTACGTCTCCCAAGGCCGCGTGCCGCAGGTGCTTTGGGACAATGGCAAGGCCACGCTTATTGCCCGGCGAGAAACTGTCGATGATCTAGTACGCACCGAAATCGAGGAACCGCTGCCCTAGCTCCCCCAACCAACAAGGATCACCGTGCTCGATCTTCACCAGCTCGTCGATAAGGCCCACCACCTCGAGGCTATCCCCATGAGCGGGACCAAGCTGGCCAGTCTGATCGCGGATACCAATTCAACCATCGAAAGCATCATCGAGGTCGTCAGCCTCGATCAGTCGCTGGCTGCGCGAGCCTTGCGTGCCGCCAACTCGGCGGCAAGTGCCGCGCGCTCGCCCATCACCACGGTAAAGGACGCCGTGGTTCGCCTGGGGCGCAGTACGATGTTGACGCTTGGTTTCGGACCCAAGGTCAGGCAAAACCTGCAACAAGCCTTGCCGGAGTTCGGTCTGGCGGAAAACATGCTGTGGCGGCACTCGGTGGCGGCAGCGCTGGCCGCCGAGTCGCTGGGCAGCTTCGGCAAAGTGGCGGTGCCGCCCGAAGCCTATGCAGCCGCCCTGCTGCACGACATCGGCAAGCTGGTGCTGGCGCGCTTCCTCGATCCGGATTTGCTGTCGTTTTTGCAGCGCGCGCAGGACGAAGGCCACTGCCATCCGCTGCAGGCCGAGATGGAGATCCTGGAAGTCAACCATGCCGAGCTGGGCGCCCTGGTTGCGCGTCACTGGGGTTTGCCCGAAAGCATCGCCCTGGGCATCCAGTACCACCACACCCCCACCGACGAGCATCCGCTGGTTTGCCACGTGGTGTGCGTTGCCGACGTGTTGGCCAAGATCGTCGAGCCGACGTCGAAGACCCCGCCCTATCCCGAAGACCACACGGCATCGTTCCAGAAACTAGGAGTCGACAGCAAACTCCAAGAACGAGTCTGCCAGGCCGTCAGCGCCCGCTTCGGTAAAGTCCTAGAGCTCTTCGGCATGTAGCCTCCAGTCCCCGCCCGCACGCCCCAGTCGTGGTCATGATCGTAGCCACGACCGTGGCCGACTCCGCCCCTCCGCCGCCGCCTTTGCAACCAGCTAACTCGTGCAGAGATTCTTGTCTCTGGCGATCCGTTGGATGTCGCGCAGGCGATCGCGAACCTTCGTCGCGCGCGGGGACTTGGGATAGCGCTTGGCCAGGTCCTGGTACATGGCCTTGGCATCGCCGCAGAACTTCAAAACCACGAACGACTCGGCCAACTGCCACATCGCCTCGGGCACCTCGGGCGAACGCGGAAAACGCTGGATGAGGGTCGAGAACTCAGCCACCGCATTGCTGTGCTTCAACTCTTGCGTGAACGAAAGACCGACCTGAAGCAAGGCCTGCGCTGCACGCGCGTCCTCGGGAAACCGCTGGACGAACGAGCGCAAGAAGCGTCGGGCATCGTCGCGCTGCCCTTCGCTGAGACGCCTTTGTGCCTCTTTCCACAGCGATTCTTTGTCCTCGGGCATGGTGGGAGCCACGCGGTCCACGATGCGCTGCTGGTTCTGCTGCAACTGCCCCTGGGTTTGCTCCAGGCTCACCAGCCGCTTTTGCAACTCATCGACCTGATACTTGGCCTCTTCCAGCTTGCCGGTCATGGCAGCGATGTCGCCTTCGTTCTTCGCGACCCGCGTGCCCAGGTCGGCCGAGTTGCGTCCAAGGAATGCCGTCGCCTCGTCGAGCACCACGCGCAACTGAGCCACCTTCTGGGTGATGTCTTGATCGCGCTGCTCGATGATATCCAGGCGGCTGCGCAAATTGCCGATCTCGGCATTCATCTTGTCTCCCTGGCCGGTCGTTACACAACCGACCAGGAAGACGCCCAGCAGGGCGCACGCTGCTGGAGCTCGCACGTCTACTTCCATTCCGAGTCGACGCGTCGGTCTCGGGCCCAACCCGACTCGTCGGTGCCCGTGGCATCGAGCGCGCCACGCGGTATGGACTTGAGGCGGTTGCTGTCGATGCCGGCCCGGCGCAGATAATCGCGAACGGACTGAGCACGGCGGTCGGAAAGAGCCATGTTGTACTCGGTGGTGCCGCGCGGATCGGCGCGCCCAACCAAGTCGATGCTACGATCGGTCTTCTTCAGGCAGGTTGCATTCTTCGACAGGGCATTGCTGGCGTCGGTGGTAATGGTCGACTGGTTGAAACCGAAATAGATGGTTTCCAGTGGGCAGGGCGGTCCAGCTGCCGGCGCCTTGTCGGAGCCGATGCAACGACCCTTCTTGCAATCCATGTCTTGCGGGCAGTCGTCGTCTTTCTTGCACTGGGCTTTGCCGCAGATGCCGTTGTTGCAGATCGAGCCAGCGCCGCATTCACCGTCAGCCTGACAGGGTCCACAGCGGTTGGCAGAACACACCTCGCCGGCAGGGCACTGAGCGTTGTCCTTACAGAAACCGACGATGACGCTGCACTTGCCGTTGCTGCATTCGCGACCTTCACCGCAGTCGTTGTTGTCGCGGCACATCTGGCACTTGCGGGCGACGCAAAACTCCTTCGTCTTGCAATCCTTGTCGGTTTCGCAAGCGGGATACTCTGGCTTGCACGCTGGTGCGGTCACGAGCAACAGAGCCACAAGGAATCCTAACTTCCATTGATAGTTTTTCATTTGCATGACTTTCTGAGGGGCTTCTAAGGCGGTCTTGCCTCGCTGTCAATGTCGAGTCCGCGCCAAGAGTATCACTGATCGCCGCCCTCGACCTCAATCCGTGCTATTGCATCTGCCAGAAGTCGGTTCGAATGGAGTCACTACTCGGTTATCTCACGTCACATGTCTACGCCAAGCTAGCGGGAATTCTACTCCTTTGTGGCCTGGGACTTCCCATCCCGGAAGACATTTCGCTCATCTCGGCAGGTTACCTGGCACACCTAGGAACCGTCGACCTCCACACCGTATTCCTAGTTTGCTTTGCCGCGGTGCTCGGCGGCGATAGCATGGCGTTCGCCATGGGTCGACTTTTCGGCACGCGCCTGCTTGCGACCCGCTTTGGCCACCGCTATTTCACCCCGCGACGGCAGCTGCGCGTTCGCGCCTATTTTCGCAAGTATGGCAGCAAGGTCGTCTTCATCGCGCGGTTTCTTCCTGGCCTGCGCTTTTCCATTTTCCTATCGGCTGGCATGCTGCACGTAAGACCCATCGTCTTCATCGTCTTCGACGCCTTGGCGGCGCTGGTTTCCGTTCCGACCCTGGTCTACCTGGCCTGGTTCTTCGGCGACAATATCGACCACGTCGTCAAGTGGGCCAAGCGCTCGGAATACGGGATCCTGGTCCTGGTCGGCATCGCCGTGCTGTTCATCGGACTGAAGCTCTACCGCAAGCGGCGCGCGGGCCCTTCCGCAGCCGCCGAGTAGATTCGGCCATCCCGAAGGGGATGATTCTTCAGCTGTGCGATAGTTGTCCGTGATGTCGTTTCTCGTGGTCGCTCTGGCAATTGCCCTGCGCGTGGCGTGGGTCTTGGCCGTGCCATCCAAACCCGTGGGTGACTTCGCCATGTACGTGGAAAGCGCCGCCCACCTAGTTGAACATGGCAGTTTCGACAGCGCGTTCGTCTACATGCCCGGCTACATCTTTCTGATCGCCCCCATCCAGGCATGGGGCGGGGGCTGGTTGGCGACCAAGCTGCTTGGCGCCGTCGTGGGCGGTCTGGGCGCCGGTGCCGTGATCGGCATCACGCGGCGATTGTCGGGCGGCTGTGCAGCGACGGCCCTGGTCGCGGGGTTGCTTTACGCCTGCTGGCCCGCCGGCATTGCCATCGCCAGCGTCACCGGAACGGACATGCCGGCGGCGGTGCTGCTAACGACAGCAGCCTATTTTCTCGTCCGTTTCTCGGGCCGCCCCCTGCTGGCCGCCATCTTGTTCGGTGTCTTCACCGGGCTGGCTGCCTATATCCGCGCCATCGTCGTGCCGCTGGCGGCTTTGTCTTTGCTGGTGTTCCATGCCCAGGGCGCAACCTGGCGCGCGTCGATCAAGGCAGCCCTCGTCGCCTGCGTGGTGGCATTGGTGATGCTTTCACCCTGGGCCATCCGCAATCGTCTGCGCTACGGCGAGACTTTTCTCACCGACAGCCACGGCGGCCTGACCGCCCTCGTGGGCGCCAACCCCAACAGCGATGGCTGCTACTCGCGCTCGCTCAATCGCATGTTCCAGGATGTGACCGGCTTCACTTTGCTGGGCGAGCCCCATCGCGACGCCGACCGGGCATCCTTGGCCATCGCCAAAGACTGGACCACCTTCTCTCCGGGGTTCACCGTCGGCCTTCTGGCCGACAAGGCCGAACGCTTGCTGGTTCACGAACGCGCGCTGCTGTACTGGCCGCTGTTTCGCGCCGGCGTGCTACCCCAAGCCCATCAGCAATTTTTTGCCCGCCACCGCAGCGTCATCGAGGCAGTGGCCGACGCCTTTTGGCTGTGCATCTCGGCCCTGGCAGTTTTCGGCTGTGCCCTCGCCTACGCGCGCAAACAGTGGCTTTCCCTGGCCCTGCTGCCTCAGGCAATCGCCCTGGCCGCGCTGTACACCGCTATCTTCTCGGAGCCGCGCTACCGCCTGCCCATTGCCATGCTTGCACTTCCGCTGGCGGCGTCGACGTTGTCCTGGCTCGCCCGGCTAGCCGGGAGCTTCATGGAGCGCCCTCGACTGACGTGGGCCAGTCGGACGTGGAAACGAGAAGCCATCTTGGCGACGTCGCTGATGGTGGGCGTTCTTGCAGCTGCACCGGCGCTGGCCTGGACCGGCCAACGACTGCGGGAGGGCCATCGCTGGGCCGTAGACACCTGCCAGGTGGCAGGTCGCACGCAGTTTTGCAAGTGGCGCGCTGTGGGCAAACACACAGACGGCGATAGCGGTATCAGGGGCGTATGGAACGGCGTCGGTCTGGCGTTTGCGCATGCGCCGCCTGGCGGCCCATCCAGTACGAAAGAGGGCACGGTGGAAGCGGCGGTGGAAACGGAAATGTCGCTTCCGCCGGGTAACTACGTTCTCAGCGCCGCGCTGGACGTCACGCCAAGCGCCCCAGACCCGGCCGCTGCGAATCTGCCGACCGACGCGAAGGCTAGCGTCCAGGGGACGATCTATCTACTCGCCAACGACCTGGCGCTACCACCGTCGATCCCCCTCGGCGAAGTCATGCAAGTCTCCCAAAATGGGCAAGCCCTCCTGTGGAACGGCGGGCTTCGCCATCCAGGCGGTCTTTTTCACCTTCGCCTGCGAATTGAAGCCCAGGCAGCACCATCACGAAGGGTCTGGCTGAGCGACCTGAAGATCCTGCCAAGCCCCAGCAGCCCTGCCCAACGCTGAAGACGGGTCCATCGGCCGCTCCCGCGCTGCCGCGCTCCCGGCTCCCGGCGCCCGGCGCGTCCGAGGTCCAAGTGCGGATTTTGGCTCCGGAGAGGAGAGCTTGCACTCCCCCCTCCGGGCCTGAGACAAGAGAAAGCCTACCAGCCGCCGCCGCCGCCGCCGCCACCACGGCGACCGCCCCGACCATGACCCTCACCGTGATCGCGTCCGCCGCGACCACCGCCACCACCGCCGCCACCGAAGCCACCACCGCCACCGCCACCGCCACGTGGTGCACGCTCACGCGCTTCGCTGACATTGATGGGACGCCCCTGAACTTCTCGGCCATTGAGTGTTTCGATGGCCTGTGCCGCCTCGGCATCGGTGGTCATTTCCACGAAGGCAAAGCCGCGTGGACGACCGGTATCCCGATCGAGCACCACCTTGACCTCTTTCACATTGCGTCCGTTTTCGCCGAACACATCCTTCAGTTCAGGCTCGGTCACGTTGTACGACAGGTTGCCAACATAAAGCCTCGTTCCCATTACTTTCTCCTCTTGCGTCTCACGTCTCTCTCTTTGTTTCCTGGGCCGTAGGCGTGCGAACCGGCCAGGACGGACTCCGTGTCCTTATCAATGCAGTCAATGCCAGAAGGAACCCGCTCCTCGACAGCATGCCAAGGGAGTAGACCAATGACCGTTCCCCTCCACACCGAGCCCTGGGTTTTCGGTCGGAAACAAGCGGCTCATGAATTGAGCACGAAGAAATGGACGGCCGGAAGACACCTGAAGGACTCGCTACGTCTTTCAACCCTAGCAGATCAGTGCGTGCGTTGTCTACTTTCGACTGGAAACGTCGCGACACAGGGGCGATTGCGCAGGCTTCAGGCTGCAGGCTGCACGAGGCAATGGTCGAGGGCAGCGACCAATCGAAACACCGGGGCTGGGAGATCAAAAGGCTTGCCCGAATCCGCAATAGGCCGCCCCGGGCCATCCCGCCCGAACGACGACAGTCTGGTCCCTGACGTTGTCTCGCAACGGAAAGCCCCAGTCGCAACGTAAGACGTCGGCGTTCAATTGCGGAATGAGAACGCGCAGCCCAATGCCGGCCGTATCGTACAAGGTCAGTCCTCGCACGGTATCCGCCGCATTCCCAGCGTCGGCAAAAAGCAGGCCGCCCACGCGCAGGGACGCCAGGGAAAATGCCATCGAGCGCACCTCGAGGTGGGCTACGTAGTAGTCGTACCCGTAGAAAGTGCCGATGGGATAGCCCCGCAGACCCTCGGACCAGCCCACGTAGCTGCGGGCGCGATGAACGTTGTCGGCCACGACGGCAGCCGTTGCTGAAGCAACCACCCGGAGCCGCCGGGCCAACACGGGCGTCGCAGCGTACACCTGCCCCTTGACCAGTTGGTCCTGCATCCGTGTTCCGTAGGCGCGGCCCTCCCATGAGACACTGATGCTTTGGAAGCTATCGAGCGGAGCCAGATGGAGCTGCGCCTTGGCCCCGAGGGGAAAGAAGTCCGCTTCCGATCCCAGGAGCGTGCTGGCCCGACCGGACTTCAGCGTCAGCGAGGGTCCAAGCTGCATGTCTTCGCGCAGATCGAAGGTGTCCAGGTCGCGGTAGATGCGGTAGCGTGGGGTAAACGCATCGTACTGAACGTAGAGTGCCGAGCTCCGCTCCGAGAATCCGAAGTATCGGGCGGCAAAGCGCGCCCGCAAGTCCTGGTCGACGGGAAAACCAGGGAGGTTCGAAGGCCGATCCGTTGCAAATTCGTTGCCGATGGTGACCCGCTGGATGAGCCACAGGCTGGGGAAAGAGCGTCTCACCCCTGAGGTCACCGTCCCGAAGCGGCGACGGTACGCGCAGTCGGCTGTGAGGGAATCGTACAGCGCATCTCCTGGCGCAGCCGGCGCGATGCAAGTGCTCGAAGCGGGATCGAAGCGCGCAAGCGCAGGGCTCGAACGCGCCGCCGTCGGCCCAACGATGTCCCGATTGACATACGTCTTGTAGCTCCCCTCGACGAAGCCACCCCAGTGTTGCGACAGCGCGTACAGCGGATATTCCAGGCGGAGCAAGGACGCAGCACCCTCGGCCGGCCCTGCGGCGATCTTGCCTATCTCGCGTTGCCAGATTTGGTAGGCGGCGAAAGTAAGGCGAAGGTGCGACCCCAGGACGTTGGGATCGACATAGTTGGGGCCAAGCTGCATCTCTCCTTGGTCCATCTGGAAAACCAGGGCGGCTTGCTTGCGCCAGCCAAGCAGGTTGTTCTCGGACAAGGAAGCACTGAAAGTGGCGAGATCAGCCGTCATCAAACCGAACAGCCCGTCGGTATTGAAGCGCAGGCTCCACACATCGCGCGTGACCATCAGGACGTCCACGGTGCCGGGCGTAGCGGCCTTGACCGGCACCACGGCGACGATGCTCGACAGCGGCGCATCGCCGCTGCTGTAGCTGTTGCGATTGCGCAGGTTGCGCACCGTCTCGTCGACCAACGCAGCGTCGTAGGGCATGCCCGGCCGCAACAGCGATTCACGACGAATGTGCTCTTCCCGGGTCGTGCGGTGAAAGTGGTTGAACCAGGTCAAAAGCCGCCCATCGCTCGGCTGAAACACATCCAGGTTGACCACCTCAACCGCGCCGATCACCTTACCCGCGGGCACAGGATCGATGGCAAGACCACGCGTCGTCAGCGCTGCATCGACGGCCCCGCGTTCCAGCGTCCCCAGGTCGGCCGTTCCCGAATCAGCATAGTCGGCGGCCTGCGCGATCGCAGGCATGAGCAGCGCGAAGACAAGCGGAGCGCACGGCAAGCGCATCCCCGCCATTGTATTTCACAATTCCCGCGACTGCTTTTTTTCGACGAGCCCGCCTACAGCGCGGCGACAACGGCCTGACCGGCCTCGACCGTAGTGGCGGCCTTGAATCCGGCGGTGGCGGCGGACCCCGCGGGGGCAATATCGGCCGGGAGCACGCCCCGGTCGACCGCACCGTAGACAGCCTTCTCGATAGCCACCGCTTCGGCTTCCAGACCAAGCGAATGGCGCAACAACATGGCGACACTCAAGATCGTGGCATAGGGGTTGGCGATACCCTTGCCGGCGATGTCGGGCGCGCTGCCGTGGATGGGCTCGTAAAGCCCGCGCTTGCCTTCACCCAGCGACGCCGACGGCAAGAGCCCCATCGAACCCGCCAGCACCGAAGCCTCGTCGGTCAGAATGTCGCCGAACATGTTCTCGGTCACGATGACGTCGAACGACGCCGGCTTGCGCACGAGGTACATGGCGCAAGCATCCACCAAGATGTGCTCCAACGTGATGTCGGGGAATTCCTTACGCACGACCTCTTCGGTCACCCGGCGCCACAAGCGCGACGTCTCGAGCACGTTCGCCTTGTCCACCGAGGTCAGCTTCTTGCGCCGACCGCGCGCGAATTCGGCCGCCCGCCTGACCACGCGACGAACCTCGTCGCCGCTGTAGGCACACAAGTCGCTGGCATAATCCGCCTCGCGCTTTTTCTCACCGAAGTAGATGCCGCCCGTCAGCTCGCGCACCACCAGCAAATCGACGCCCTTGATGACCTCGGGTCGCAACGTCGACGCATTCACCAGCTTGGGATGAATCGTCACCGGCCGCAGGTTGGCGAACAGTCCCAGTTCGCGCCGAATCCCCAGCAGCCCCTGCTCGGGTCGCACCGCCGCATTGGGATCGTCCCATTTCGGTCCCCCCACCGCCCCCAACAAGACCGCGTCGGCCGCCTTGCACATCGCCGTGGTCTCGGGTGGCAGCGCCGTCCCGGTCTTGTCGATGGCACAGCCGCCGATAAGTCCCTCGTGGAACTCGATTTGATGCCCAAACTTGGCCGCCACCGCCTGCAGCACACGCACACCCTGGGCCGTGACCTCGGGTCCGATTCCATCGCCGGCAAGAACCGCAATCGTCGCTTTCATTTTTTGCTGTTTACCACGCCTCGACCCGGATGCGGAACGATTGCCGTTAGGCCGCGCCGTGGTCGACCTACCCGCCAAACCCCTGCGCCACCGGATATCTCCTCCCCGTCCCAAACGCCTTGCCCGTAATCTTCAGCCCCGGCGGAAGCTGCCGCCGCTTGTACTCCGATACCCGCACCAGCCGCAGAACCTTGTCGACCGTCGCCCGCTCGAACCCCGCCGCCACCAGCGCCTGCGTGTCCAACCCCTCTTCCACATGCGCCGCCAAGATGGCATCCAGAACCTCGTAGGGCGGCAGGCTGTCCTGGTCGACCTGGTTCGGCCGCAGCTCCGCCGACGGTGGCTTGGTCAGCGTCGATTCCGGAATGGCAACGCCGTCTGCATTGATCTCACGCGCAATCTTGTAGACCCACGTCTTGGGCACGTCCGAGATCACCGCCAGCCCGCCGTTGGTGTCGCCGTAAAGCGTGCAGTACCCAGTGGCGATTTCACTCTTGTTGCCCGTCGACAGCAAGAGTTTGCCGAACTTGTTCGACAGCGCCATCAGCAACCCGCCTCGAATGCGCGCTTGCAGATTTTCCTCCGTCACATCCGCCGGTCGCCCGGCGAAAGCAGGCGCCAGCGATTCCAAATACGCCGCGAACATGGGCTCGATGGCAATTTCGCGAAATTCGATGCCCAGATTCTTG
>Ga0302323_100004601_pt1 | contig 11242 bp, 7 predicted proteins | sample Fen_T0_3_FD_201950 | JGI IMG/M metagenome (GOLD analysis project Ga0302323, IMG submission 201950) | Peat permafrost microbial communities from Stordalen Mire near Abisko, Sweden - Fen_T0_3 | ecosystem: Environmental > Terrestrial > Soil > Wetlands > Permafrost | place: Sweden: Abisko... | reverse complement strand
CAGCCGCTCGAGGAGGGTCGGATCGCCATCGCACGCGCTGGCGGGGCGGTGGAGATGCCGGCGCGATTCCAGCTCGTCGCGGCGATGAACCCGTGCCCGTGTGGGTGGGCCGGCGATCCGTCCGGGCGCTGCACGTGCCCGCCGGGACTCCCGGACCGGTACGCGGCGCGCATCTCCGGGCCGTTCCGCGACCGGCTCGACATCTGGGTCGGCCTGCCGCGAGTCGCACCGGCGGCGCTCCTGGCCCGCGGCGACGGCGAGGCATCGGCGCAGGTCGCGGCGCGGGTCGCGGCAGTGAGGACGCACCAGGTCACGGCACGTGGCCGCATCGCCGGACGGCTCTCCGGTCGTGCCCTCCGCGCCGCCTGCCTTCTCGATGGGACCGCGGAGCGCGCCGCGATCCGGCTTGCCGACTCGGCCGGATTGACGGCACGCGCCACAGAGCGCCTGCTTCGCGTCGCCCGCACGATCGCCGATCTCGAATTCGCGGAGCGGGTCGCGGTTCGGCACCTGGAGGAGGCAGCGCGATACCGGGTCCCGGCAACGGCCACGTCGCGGGCAGGCTGACGTGCTCGGGGTCGGGCGCGACGGGGCGCGCGGCGAGTGGCGTGCCGGGAGCGGGGAGCCGGGGTCGGGTACCGGCACCGTCGACGCGAACGGAGCCTCCCCGGTGACGTGGCCGACGTCGACGGCACCGTCGACCGCTCGGGCGCGGCGGTCGGTGCCGACGAGCGGGAGCTTGTCGGTCGACGAGGTCGATGCGTGGGCCGTGCTCGTTGCCGTGGACGGGATCGGGCCGGTGACGCTGGCTGCACTGCTCGCGGCGCTCGGGAGCGGTCGGGCCGTGCTCGCGACTGCTGCTGGCCCGGCGGGACCGCGGCGCCTGGCCGAGGCGGTCGCCGGTCGTGGAGGTCATCTTGACGCGACGCTCGGACGCGCTATCGCCGATGCGGCGATCCAGGCCCCTGTGCTGATCGCGCGGGTGCGGGCGCTCGGAATCGAGGTTCTGACCATCGAGTCCCCGGATTACCCCGGGCGGCTCCGCCTGCTGGACCTGCCGCCGCCGGTGCTGTTCGTTCGCGGAGCGGTGGCCGCGCTCGATCCCGCGCGATCTGTCGCGATCGTTGGGACGCGGCGGGCGACGGAACGCGGGCGTCGGATCGCCGGCGCGATCGGCGGCGCGGTCTCGACCGCTGGCGCCGTGGTCGTCTCGGGCCTCGCGATCGGCATCGACGGGGTGGCCCATGCCGCGGCGGTCGCCTGTGGCGGGCGAACCGTCGCGGTCCTCGGGTCGGGTCACCAGCGGCTCTATCCGCGGGCGCATGGCCACCTGGCCGACGAGATCGTGGCGGGTGGCGGCGCGGTGATCTCGGAGCTCGCTCCCGATGTCGGTCCCGTTCCGGGGACCTTTCCGCGCCGCAACCGGGTGATCAGCGGTCTGGCCGACGCGACGGTGATCGTCGAGGCACGTGAGCGAAGCGGCGCCCTGATCACCGCGAGCTGGACACTCGAACAGGGTCGCGAGTGCTTCGTCGTACCCGGGCCGCTCGACGCCGAGCAGAGCCTCGGCTGCAACCGCCTCCTCCGGCTCTATCCGGGGCAGGCACGGGCCGTCGCGAGCGTGGCCGAGCTGCTCGAGGACCTGGGCCTCGCGGGGACGACCGACCGACTTGCCACGGACCGGCGCTCGCTCCGCGGCGGGCGTGCCGTGGGGCCGGATCCCGAGGCGATCCTTGCGGGGCTCGGCGCCGCGGAGGTGGCCGTCGCCCGGGCGCTCCTGCCCCGCGCGGCGACGCTGGAGGAGCTCCTGGACGCCACCGGCTTTGCGCCGGCGACCATCCTCGCGGTCCTGACCCGCCTGGAGGGTCAGGGGCTGGTTGTCGCGGCGCTCGGGCGGTATGGGACGAGCGGCGCGCTTGCCGCCACGACGCCGCTGCGCCGGCGGGAACGCCCCCGGGGTGGCGCCATGGCTCCTGCCGGTGGTTCCTGACCGGTCGGGAGGTGGGTGCGCGCGGGCGACACTCCGATCCCGGCTCCGGTTGCCGCCTCTCGTCGGCCGGTGGTATGGTGCAAGCCGACCGTGGGGGAGAGCGAGCGGGGAGACGACCCCTCGTGCACGGCGCCGGACCACCAGCGAGGAGCGTCTATTGCGGAAGATCGCGGCCGCGATCCTGGCCGTTCCCGTGCTCGTGGCGCTCTACCTGCCGGTCCTGCGCCGGCGCGGCGTCGTGATCAGGGCGGCACTCACCGCCGGCGCGGGCCTCCTGGTGCTCGCGGCCGCGGTCGGATCCCTGCCACGAGCCGCGTCCGCCCTCCCGCCCGCCACGGCGGGGCCGGTCGCGGCCGAGCGCTTCGGCCCGTTCGTCGAGTCGCGCCAGGCGCTCGACGGCGCGGTCGCGTTCGACTTCGTCGTACCGATGGACGAAGCGAGCGTGGCGGCCGCCCTCACCGTTGACCCGCAGACGCCGCTCAGTCTTGCCTGGCTGGATGCCGACCGACGCCTGCTGGTCAGCTCGCGGAACGGATGGGCACCAGAGACGTACTACACGCTCACCATCGAGTCCTCGGCCCGAAGCGCCGCCGGCGTGACGCTGGGTGATCCGCTCCGGACTGCCTTCTATACGCGAGGTCCCACCGGCGGGCGAATCGTCGCGACGGGATCGCTCCCGAATGGACGGGTCACGCCGGACACCGCGTTCATCGTCGCGTTCGACGGTCCGGTGGACGCTGCAGCCGCCCGGGCTGCCTTCCGTATCGACCCGCCCGTCACGGGTGAGCTCCAGTCCGACAACGCCGTCGGCCCGACGGAGCGCCTCACGTTCATCCCGGCAGACGGGCTTGCCGCGGGGACGCGCTACACGATCGCGGTGGCGGGTGGGCTCCTGGATTCAGACGGGGCGCCGATCGCGGCGATCTCGCCCCTGATCGTCGAGACGATCGTGACGCCGGCGGTGGTCCGATTCCGCCCCCGCGCCGGCACCGAGGAGGTTGCGCGCGACGCCGACATCTCGGTCCGTTTCACGCGCCCGATGGATCGGGCCGCCACGCAGCGCGCCTTCGTCGTCTCGGTCGCCGGGACCGCGCTGGCCGGGGACTACCACTGGGCCGAGGACGACACGGTCGTCATCTTCAACCCTCGCGATCCGCTGCCCTGGGACACCGCGGTCGTCATGTCGGTCACCAGCGACGCGGTCGGCGCCGACGGCACGACCGTCTCGGGCCCGGTCACCGCTCGCTTCTCGACAGTCGCCAAGCCGGCCGCGACGCCCCCGCCGACCCCGGCACCCGTCGCGAAACCGACCGCGGCGGCAACCGCCAAGCCGACCGCGAAGCCAACGCCCGCCCCGGCCACGCCGACCCCTCGATCGACGCCGAAGCCGACGCCGCCGCCGTCGACGGGTGGCGGCTCGACGGGCGGCGGCGCCTGGGCAGCCGCCGAGCGGTACTACCTCAGCCTCATGAACTGCACGCGCGGCGGCGGGATCGTGACCTCGTCGGGAGCGTGCTCGAGCCCTGGCGGGAGCGGCGTCGCGCCCCTGGTGCTCGACAGCGGGATCAGCGATCGCGTCTCCCGGCCGTATGCGAAGCTGCTCGCCGCCAGCGGCGTGTGCAGCCATTTCGACGGCGGAAACCCGGGCGACCGGTTGCGGAGCGCGGGCTATACGAGCTATCGCTGGGGCGAGAACCTCGGCTGCCTGTCGGCCTCGAGCGCGAATGCGTCCGCGCTTGGCACCCAGCTTTACTTCCAGTCGGAGGGCTCGTGGAGTCCGCCCGGCGGGCACTACGTCAACATGATGAACCCCGCCTACGACCGCGTCGGCATCGGTGTCTGGATCTCCGGCGGACAGATCCGGATCGTCATCGACTTCTACCACCCGTGATCCGCGACGCCGTCCTGCACCTGATCAACGAGCAGCCGCTCCTCATCGACCTCTTCGAGGCGCCGGCGCCGGGGGACGGCGTGCTCGTGGGCACGAACCTGCGAACCATGAGCCGCACGCGCCCGCTCTTCGCCGAGCGCGAGGATTCCACGTTCGTGTTCCCGTACACGCACATCCGGTTCGTGGAGCTGCCGGCCACGGCGCCCGCGTTCGCGACGGCGGAGCCCATCCTGTCGATCCAGCTCGCGGAGCCGGAGCCGGATCTCGAGCTTGACGAGGACTTCCTGCGCCGCGTCCGCGAGCTCTGACCCGGAGTCGGCGAGCCCTGACGCGCCGCCCGAGCGGACCAGGCGCGACCGCGGCGGTCCTCGAGCGCGGGTCCGCCGGACGGCCGCGTGATCAGCGCGTGATCGGGTGATGAGAGGCCGGTGCTAGACTCGCTCGCCATGACCGCTAACCTCGTGATCGTCGAGTCGCCCGCGAAGGCGAAGACGATCGAACGCTACCTCGGGCCCGGCTACACCGTGCTCGCCTCCTATGGCCACGTTCGCGACCTGCCGGAAAAGCTGGGCAAGGGCCAGCTGGGGGTGGACGTCGAGCACGACTTCGCCCCGGTCTACGAGATCGTTGCCGATCGACGACGCCACGTTGCGGCGATCCAGAAGGCGGCTCGCACTGCCGACAAGATCTACCTGGCGACCGACCTCGACCGCGAAGGGGAGGCGATCGCCTGGCACGTTGCCGAGGCGGCACATCTGCCAGCCGCAAAGACGGTGCGCGTCACCTTCAGCGAGATCACCGAGCAGGCGATCCGGACTGCCTTCGCCGCTCCGCGATCAATCGATCTCAACCTCGTCGACGCCCAGCAGGCCCGCCGCGTCGTCGATCGGCTCGTCGGCTACACGCTGAGCCCGTTGCTGTGGCGCAAGGTCCGGGCGGGCCTGTCCGCCGGCCGCGTGCAGTCGGTCGCCGTCCGCCTGGTCGTCGACCGCGAGCGCGAGATCCGGGCGTTCGGTACCGTCGAATACTGGACGATCGAGGCGACCCTCGTGTCCCCCGACGGCACGCCGTTCATCGCCGACCTGGTTCGCCTCGATGGCGAGAAGCCGGCGATCGGCGACGAAGCCACGGCACTCGCGCATGCCGAAGCGCTCCGCGAAACCCGACCCGTCGTCCGGGCGGTGACCGTCAAGCGCTCGAACCGCAGCCCCGCGCCCCCGTTCACGACCTCGACGCTCCAGCAGGAGGCGAGTCGCAAGCTCGGCTTCAGCCCTAAGCGAACGATGGGCGTGGCCCAGCGCCTGTACGAGGGTCTCGAGACGGACGAGGGCCAGGTCGGCCTGATCACCTACATGCGGACGGACTCGGTCGCCCTGTCCGGCCAGGCGATGGGCGAGGCCCGCGACACGATTGCGGCTCGATTCGGCACGGAATACACGATGCCCAAGGGTCGGCCGTTCAAGACAAAGACTCGAAACGCCCAGGAGGCCCACGAGGCGATCCGACCGACGTCGTTCGGGCGTTCGCCGGAGCAGCTCGAGAAGGTCCTGCCGCGCGACGAGGCCCGCCTCTACCGCCTGATCTGGCAGCGGGCCTTGGCCAGCCAGATGAAGGAGAAGCAGCTGGAGACGACCGCGGTGGACCTCGAGGCCGACCGCTTCGAGTTGCGGGCGACGGCCACTCGAACCGTCTTCGACGGCTTCTCGGCCGTCTATACGGAGGGCCAGGACGACGCAGCCGAGGAGCAGGAACGGGTGCTCCCCGCGCTGCGCGAACGGGACCTGACGACCGTCCGGTCGATCCAGCCAGCCCAGCATTTCACGGAGCCGCCGCCGCGCTACACCGAGGCGACCCTGATCAGGGCTCTCGAGGAGCACGGAATCGGCCGGCCCTCGACGTACGCCGCGACGATCTCGACGATCCTCGAGCGTGGCTACGTCACCATCAAGGAACGCCGGCTGCGGCCCGAACCGGTCGGCGAGATCGTCAACGACCTTCTCGTTGAGCACTTCGGCTCGCTCGTCGACCTGGAGTTCACGGCCCGGATGGAGGACGATCTGGACGAAGTCGCCAGCGGCAAGCGAGCGTGGGTTCCCCTGGTCCGTGCGTTTTACACGCCGTTCGAGGCGACTGTCGCGGCCAAGCAGAAGGAGCTCCGCCCGGCCGATATCGGCTTGGCGACCTCCGAGCTGTGCTCGATGGGCCACCCCATGGTGATCCGGGCCGGCCGATACGGCGACTATCTCGCCTGTTCGACGTTCCCCGACCACAAGGAGACCCGCCCGATCGGGCCGGAGGCCTCGAGCAAGGTCGGCCCCGACGGCGAGCCGGCCCCGGCGATGCCCGGCGTCGCCGAGGCATGCCCGCTGTGCGGCGAGACCGACGGCGGCGTGCTCGCCGCCAAGAAGGGCCGCTTCGGACCGTTCGTGGGCTGCAACCGCTACCCCGATTGCACCTACATCAAGAAGGACGGCCCGCCCCCGCCGGACCAGCTCCCGTTCGAGGTTGTCTGTCCGCGCTGCGGCGAGGGCCATCTCGTGGCCCGTCGTGCCCGGCGCTCCGGCTCCGTCTTCTGGGGCTGCTCGCGCTACCCGAAATGCGACTTCACGACGTCGCACGAGCCGCTGGGTCCCGTCCATGACCTCGACGGAGGGCCGGTCGCCCGTCGCGACGACGAGAGCGGTCTCTGCCTGAAATGCGGTGCGAGCGTGCCGCTGCCGGGCGGAATCGTCCCGGCGGCCGGGGAGTCGCTCGCTGGCGGCCCACCCGATCCGACGGCGCTCGCGCGGCCGGGGAGTCGCGGTGGACGCCGCGCGGGAGGCAGCGCCGGGCGCGGCAGGTCCGCAGGCGCGGGAGGCGCGGCCCCGCGACGAGCGACGACGCCAGGCGCCACGCGCCGACGGCCCGCTGCCACGAGTCGCCCGGCCCGGCCTTCCACCGGCGCCGACTGAGCCCGCGGGTGGACGAGCCGGCGCCGCTCGAGCGGTTCCTGGCGAGCCTGGCGGCCCGCGACGCGTCGCCACACACGCAGCGCGCCTACCGGACCGCGGTCGGGGCGTATCTCGCGTGGCTGAGCGACCGCGGGGTGGCGTGGCAGGCGCCGTCGCGCACCGTGCTGCGCGCCTATCTCGGGGAGCTTGGCGCCGAGCGCGCGCGGTCGTCGGTCGCCCAGCGTCTTGCGGCGATCCGGTCATTCCACCGGTGGGCGAGGCGCGCCGGGCTTGCAGACGCGGACCCGTGGGCCGCGCTCGGAACGCCACGCCGCCCCCGGCGGCTGCCCCCGGTCCTGTCGATCGCCGACGTGGAGCGCGTCGTCGCCTCCGCAGGCGAGGAGCCCCAGGGAGGTTCGGCACACGCATCGGCCGTGGGCCGGGCCCTCGCCCTGCGCGATGTCGCCATCGTTGAGACGGCGTACGCGGCGGGCCTCCGGATCGCCGAGCTGGCCGGCCTGCGCCTCGACAGCCTCGACCTTGGCCGGGGCGAGCTCCGGGTCCTCGGCAAGGGCCGCAAGGAACGTGCCGGCCTGCTCGGACGGCCGGCGCGCGCAGCCCTCGCGGGGTACCTCGCCGAGGGTCGCCCCGCCCTGCTCGGACGCGCGCGGCAGGGTCCCGCCCCGGACGCGGTCTTCCTCAACGCACGAGGCGGTCCGCTCGGTGAACGCGGCATGCGCTACCGCCTGGATGCCGTGTTCGCGCGCGCCCGCGCTCCCGAGGGAACCCATCCGCACACCCTGCGCCATTCGTTCGCCACGCACCTGCTCGACGGCGGCGCCGACCTGCGGGTCGTGCAGGAGTTGCTCGGCCACGCGAGCCTGGCCACGACCCAGATCTACACCCACGTTTCGCCGGCGCGCCTCCGGGCCGCCTATGCGGGCGCCCATCCGCGCGCGCACGCCACGGGACGCGGCTCCGAAACGGCCGACGGGACGCCCCGACCGCGGTGACGTCCGGACGCGCCCTCGTACGCGCCGGTCTGCTGGTGACCGGCGCCTACTTCGTCTCGCGCGTCCTGGGCTGGGTCCGCCTCGTGGTCATCGGCGCAACGTTCGGGAGCCAGGGCGCCCTCGATCCGTTTCTCACCGCGTTCCGGATCCCTGACCTGATCTTCCAGCTGGTAGCCGCCGGCGCCCTGGCGTCGGCGCTGATCCCCACGATCGCGACACTGCTCGCCCGCGACGAGCAGGATCGGGCGTGGCGCGTCGTCTCGACGGTCACGAACCTCATGCTCATCGGCCTTGCGGTCCTCGGGGGACTGCTTCTCGTCTTCGCACCGTCCGTGGTGCCGGCGATCGCGCCTGGATTCGACCCGGCGAAGACGGCTGAGACGGTGGACCTCACGCGGGTGATGCTGCTGAGCCCGATCTTCCTCGCCCTTGGCTCCGTGGCCACCAGCGTGCTGCAGGCGCGCGGCCGATTCGTGGCGTCGGTCCTCGCGCCGATCGTCTACAACGTGGGCATCATCGCCGGGGCGCTGTTCCTGGCGCCCTCGATGGGTGCCATGGGCGTGGCCATCGGGGTCGTCGCCGGGAGCGTCCTCCACCTCGCGATCCAGCTGAACCCGCTGTTCGGAGCAGCCCGCTTCCGGTATCACCTGCGCGTCGACCTCGCCGACCCCGAGGCGCGAACGACGATCCTCCTCCTGATCCCGCGGGCGATCGGCCTCGGCGGCGCACAGCTGCAGCTGCTGGCGGCCACCACGATTGCGTCCACCCTCGCGGCCGGGTCGATCACCGCGTTCAACTTCGCCTTCACGTTCTTCCAGATCCCGATCGGCACGCTCGGCGTGCCGCTGGGCGTCGTGGCGTTCCCGGCGCTGAGCCATCGCCTCGCGGCCGGTGCGACGAGCGATTTCGTCTCGCTGCTTGGTCAGTCGCTCCGCCTCATGCTCTTCGCGATGCTGCCGATGGCAGTCGTGGCGGCGGTTGCGGCATGGCCGGTCGTCACGCTCCTCATCGGCTACGGCAAGGTGGACGCGGCCGGCATCGACCTGACGGCACGGACGTTCGTGGCGTTCATGATCGCGCTGCCCTCCGAGACGGCGATCGTCCTGCTTGCGCGCGCGTTCTACGCGGCCCGCGACACCCGCACCCCGGTCGCGGCAGCGCTCGTCGCGGTGGCGTTGAGCGTGATCATCTCCGTCGTGCTGGCGCCCGCGCTCGGTGTCGTCGGCCTGGCGCTCGGGATCGCGGTCGCGTCCTGGCTGGAGTCGTTGATCCTGCTGGTCCGGCTCGACCGCCTGGTGCCCGCGCTCGACGTGGCGGGCATCGCCCGGGGTGGTGGGCTGGCCGCCGGGTGCGCGGCGGCTGCCGGCGCCGGAGCGTGGGTCGTCCTTGAGGCGGGACGTCTCGTGCTGGGTCCTGCTCCCGGTAAGATCGGGATCGCGGGCGAGCTCGTGCTCGTCGGACTCGTCAGCGTCGGCATCTACCTGGGTCTCGCCCGGCTCCTGAGGATCCCGGAGGTTCCGATGATCGTGCGCCTGCTTCGCTCGGCGGTCCGGCGGGCCCCGGCCACGTGACCCGCACGCTGCCCCTCGCCGATCCGGCCGCCTGGGACGCGTTCGTCGTCGCGAACGAGCGCGGCTCCTACCTCCAGCGCACCGCGTGGGCTCGCGTGAAGGCGACGAACGGGTGGACGAGCGAGCGCGTCGTGGCGGGGGGCTCGGCTCCCATCGGTGCCCAGGTCCTTCTGCGGCGACCCCGCCCCCTGCCGTGGGCCTTCGCCTACGCGCCGCGTGGCCCGGTCGCGACCGAGTGGACGTCGGCGTCGCTGGGAGCCTTCACGGAGGCGCTGCGGTCAGCTCCCCTTGGGCGCGTCTCTCACGTGCGGATCGACCCCGAGGTGGAACGCGACGGCCCGCTCGACGCGGGAGGGTCGCTCCGCACGTGCCTGTCTGCCGCGGGCTGGCGACCGGCGTCGCCGATCCAGCCGCCGTCGACGCGCGTGATCGACCTCGCTGCTGACGAGGAGACCCTCTGGCACGACCTGCGCAAGAAGTGGCGCCAGTACGTCAACAAGGCTCGCTCGAACGGCGTGACTGTCGTGGAGCTGCCGGGCGATCCGATCCTGCCCTTCTACGCGATCTACCGGGAGACTGCCGCTCGGGCCGGCTTCCTGATCCGGGTGGAGCAGGCCTATCGCGACGTCTGGGACGCGTACCGACCCACTGGCGACGCGAGGATTCTGTTCGCGATCGACGCGGCAGGGACACCCCAGGCCGCGCTCTTCCTCGTACGCAATGGCCGCCGCATCGTCGAACCGTATGGCGGGATGACCGGCCAGGGCGCCGATCTCCGGGCCAACTACCTGCTCAAGTGGGAAGCGATCCGGCGCGCGCGCGAAGCGGGCGCCGCGACGTATGACCTCTGGGGCCTGGCGAACCCCGGCATTGCGCACTTCAAGACAGGATTCGGCGGCCGTGAGATCCGCTTCGTCGGAGCATGGGACCTGGTCTTGAGCGAGCTCGGCCGAAGGGTCTACCTGACCGCCCAGCGCGTCCGGGTGGTCCGCGCACGCCGCCGCGCCGGCCTCGCAGGTGTGGGAGGGCAAGCGCAGGCGGGCGGCGACGACGAGTCCACCCGCACGGGCGTGGAGGTCGACGGCGGATGAGCGACCCGTCCGGGGTCCGCGAGGTACGACCGGAGGCGCTGGCCGGCTGGGACGACCGTACGGTCCGGGTCCCCGGAGGCGATGTCCAGCAGTCCCGCGCCTGGGGCGAGCACCGCGCCGGCTCGGGCTGGAGGGTCCATCACCTTGAGCTCGGCGACGGCAGCGCCATCCTTGCTCTCGGGCGGCCCTGGCCACTGCTCGGCCGAGGTCGCCTCTACGTGCCGAAGGGCCCGGTGGCTGCCGGCGCGCCCGCCGAAGCCGTCGCCGAACGGCTCGCGGCGGTGGCTTCCTGGGCCGTCGAGAGCGGCTACGACACGATCCTCGCCGACGCGGAGATGCCTGCCGCGACCGGGTACCCGGCAGCCCTGGCCGCGCGTGGCTTCCGGCGCGCCGAGGAGGTCGGGCCGTCTCGGCATCGGGTCGCTGCGTCCATCCCGGCTGGCGCCGACGACGAGCGACTGCTCGCCGACATCGGCACCACGACCCGCCAGATGATCGTGGCGGCCGAGCGGCGCGGGATGCGGATCGTGCGCCATGACACGGCAGCCGGGACGGAGCCTGGGCCAGGTTTCGAGGCCCCGGCCGTCGGACCTCCCCGTGACGCCGCGACGGCCGCCTTCGAACGGTTCCACGGCCTCCTCGCCGCCACCGGGGAGCGGCGCGGCTTCACGATCGGTCCGCGCCCCGCTGCTCTCGCCTGGTGGCAAGCGGCGCTTGCGGCAGGCTTCCTCGCGTTCCTGGAAGCGCGCTCGGAGG
>Ga0302323_100004600_pt1 | contig 11242 bp, 7 predicted proteins | sample Fen_T0_3_FD_201950 | JGI IMG/M metagenome (GOLD analysis project Ga0302323, IMG submission 201950) | Peat permafrost microbial communities from Stordalen Mire near Abisko, Sweden - Fen_T0_3 | ecosystem: Environmental > Terrestrial > Soil > Wetlands > Permafrost | place: Sweden: Abisko... | reverse complement strand
TTCTTTGAAACCGGCGGGGGCCGGACGCCGCTCGTCCGTGACCTGTCGGCCTACTTGCTGATCTGACTGACGTCTCTCACCACGGTCACCGTGGCTTGCCGTTGCTGCGCCTCGAGAACGCATCGAAGTTCAACGTCATCTGCGCTGGCCGCTTGCTTTCCCATGCAGAGAGCAGCGAATCGAGCCACGCGTGGCACTTGCCGCAGTTTGTCCCTGCCCCGCAAGACCTGGCGATTTCCTCACGGGTGGAGGCACCACGCCTCAGCGCTCTTTCGATCTCTCGGGTGGTGACGCCGGCGCAGATGCAGACGATCATTCGTCGGCTACCTCTTCCATCCGTCGAGCTTACCTCTTCTCGCGCGGCGGGCCACGGCATCAACGCCTGGGGCAGCCAGGAGACGATGAATCGCATCCGTGACTTCCTCCTTCCTGGATCCATCGAATCGGCGTGATGAAATTTATTCCCGCGAGGCGGTTCCAGGGTGTCCTACATTCAGAGCCAATCCATGCATCTGTCCTTCCCTCCCGCTTTCGCCACGATTTTGCTGTCCTTCTGCGCCTGCTCCTTCGCCTGTTCCTCGGCGACGGTGGTGAACAACGACCCGTCCGGGGGCGGCGGGATCTCGGGCGATGCTCTCGGCATCAACCTGGACGCGAACCGGATCAACGTTCCGGATGCGATGCGAGGGACGAACAGCAACTCTGATACGCCGCCTGGCCCCAACTGTGGCAACGGCGTGCTCACCAAGGACGAAGCTTGCGACGACGGCAACACGGTGTCCGGCGACGGCTGCGCGCACAATTGCCTCAACGTCGAGACCGGCTACGTCTGCGTGACGCCCGGCAAGCCCTGCCGCCCGATCGCCCGCTGTGGTGACGGGCTGGCGGTCTTCCCCGAGCAGTGCGACGACGGCAACAAGGTCGACGGCGACGGGTGTTCCGCGGATTGTCGGATCGAGATCGGCTACAAGTGCGAAGGCAGCCCCAGCGTGTGTACCCACACCACGTGCGGCGACCACAAGATCGAAGGCGCGGAAGGTTGCGAGGACGGCAACGCCATGCCCTTCGACGGTTGTTCGGCCGATTGCACCAACGAGCCGACTTGTACCGGCACCGGCGGTTGCAGCTCCCGTTGCGGTGACGGCATCGTCATCGGCAGCGAGGCCTGCGACGATGGCAACAACACCGACGGAGATGGATGCTCGGCAGATTGCAAAGTCGAGGCGGGCTTCACGTGCAGCCAGCCCAGCCTGGGCGCGAAGATGCTGGTCCCGGCCATCTACCGCGACTTCAAATTCTACAATCCCAGCGAATTCCAGGCCAACGACGTGACCGGTTATACGGAGGCCTCGCCTGGGATGGTGAAAGCCGACCTCGACGCCGACGGCAAACCCTTGTTCACGGGACTGAGCGGCGGCGCCATCAAGGTGCAGAGCGCAGAGACCTTCACCAAATGGTACCGCAACGTCGATGGAGTCAATCACGCCACCACGGGCAAGATGCCGCTGTGGAACAACGGCGCCGGGGCCTACGTCAACCGCTGGAAGGACGACGGCACCCAGTGGTACAGCACCGAGAACGCCTATTACTGCGGCGGTGTGGGGTACGAGCAAACAGATGCCGACGGGAAGCCTATCCCGTGCACGTCGAAGTTCGGCGCCGCCGATTGCGACAAGGAGAAGGCGGCTGGCAAGGAGATGTTGCCCGGTAGCTGCACAGTCTCGAACGGTGGCTATTCGGCCAAGTTCATCCTGTCGAAGATGGACGGCAACCCGCTGTTCTTCCCGGTCGACAACGACAGCTTCACGCTGACCTCCGAACGAAACGTGGCGTCGGTTCCATCGTTCTACGATTCGACGGGAAGCTGGTCCGGTGAGCTCGATGCGAGCGGGAACAAGGTCCTGCACAACTTCAGCTTCACGACCGAGGTGCGCTACTGGTTCAAGTACGATTCCAGCCGAACCTACGAATTGAGCTTCCTCGGCGACGACGACGTCTGGGTCTTCATCAACAAGAAGCTCGCGGTGGACCTGGGTGGCATCCACGTCCCCATCGAAGGGACGGTCACCCTCGACAGCAGCAGCGCCGCGAAGTTCGGCCTCACGAACGGCAAGGTGTACGAGATCGCCGTCTTCCAGGCCGAACGACAGATGTACGGTTCATCGTACAAGCTGACCTTGAGCGGCTTCAACGCCGCGCCCAGCGTGTGCAAGGCCAACTGTGGCGACGGCGTCCTGGAGATCGGCGAGGAGTGCGACGACGGCGCGGCCAACGGCACCGGTGGCTATGGCACCTGCAGTTCCAACTGCACTTTGCAAGCCGGCTACTGCGGCGACGGCATCAAGCAGACCGACGCTGGCGAAGAGTGCGACGACGGCGCCAACAACGGCCTCGACGGATATTGCCCGACCGGCTGCCGCTATCTGAGTCCGATTCTGTAGGCACGCAGGGGGCCTCCGTCTAGCTCGGCCGTCTGACGGCCTTGCCAGACTCGTTCGGTCGAAGGGCTTTTTGCGAACCTATCCAGGTTTACGCAATACCAATCGCAGACCATTGTTGCTGAATTGGTGGCGTCCGGGGTACAGCCTTTCCAGGTCGGCTTGGATCGGAGCGGGACGCCGGCCGCAAGAGCAGATGGCCCCAGGGTGGTATGGGACTGTTCTTGAAATAGAACAAGGTGCCGGATTGGTCGCGAATTTCGGGGAGGTGGTGCCCATCCGCCGAAAATCATATCACGGGGGTAATCCTTCGGTCGGAACTGGGTATCAAGGACCCAACCTACTACCGATGCTTTTGAGGTTTGAACCAACCCAATGGATCGTAAACACACTGACCACGTTAGTAGCACCAGGCCAACTGGTCGAACCCGGACTTACATGGCCGCTCGGCGCGGTGGGTGCGAGGAATCGATGCGTGCTCGAGCTCGCTAGTCGATCACTTTCCGTAGCCTATGGCGACGATGTTGGCCTGAATCGAGTCATCGACCCCAGCAGGCGCGGTTCCTTTCGTGACGACGCCTTCAAACCAGGTTCCTGTGCCGCCGGGGCTGCCGTCGCCGCCGGTTCCCAGAATGACCGCGCCCCGCAATGACTTGGGGCTGTAGCCGTTCGCCGGGCGCGCCCCGTCCCACATGGTCACCAGCTTGCCCGACTGTGCATTGCCGGCCTTGAGCGTGAAATGGTTCTCAGCGGGGCCTTTGACCATGGCCGTCGCGTAATCCGCATCGATGGACTTGGCGCTGGGTACCTGGAGCGAATCCGAGCCCCACCCCCCCTTGTCGCACTTGAACATCCCGTTTTCCAGATCGGCCGCGATCCACGGTCCGTTCCCCTCACCACGCCCGCCCCACGTGACGTCGCTCCCGAAGTAGACGCACTCCATCGTGCCGTTGCCCTCGTCCCAGCCCGACATCTCTGAATTCCCGTATCCGAAGCAACAATCTTTGCTGTAGCGCCTTCCATCCACCACCATATACAAGTCCTGGGCCTCGTTGCCGACTGCCACCCCCTTGGTCGTGTTATCCCAGACGTCGGTCGTAGCGCTGGAGGTGCCCGCATAGGCAGTCTTCAGCGTTACCGTCGTCGAGTTGGTGATGGCTTCTGCGGTCCACTGGGCCAAGAACTTGCAGCCGTTGGGAAATGAGTCTGGCGGGCAGTCCTGGGTGTTCGCTCTGAAGTAGAGCGGCGTGTTTGCGGGGAGCGTCTGCGGCTGCGAGAAAGTGACCGTCTTCGAGCCTTTGGTGATGGCGGCTGTCCCCGGAAGCTGCACGCCTGTTCGATAGCCGACGTTCGAACTGGCCGTCACCTTGATGCCATAGACGGTGTGTCCCCCCACCGTAATCTTCTGACCCTTGGCATCGGCCGGCTTGCCGCCGTTTCGCAGCCAATACGCCCACCACGTGACGCGCAGGTGGTTTCCGTTCCCCGATTGGTCGTAGATGATCGGAATGGTGCAGTTGGTGTTCGCGCAGAACGAGTCTTGGACGGAGGAGTCGGCGAACCCGCCCTCGCCGACGGGAATGTCCTTGACGGCTTTGTCCGAGGCGCGCTGGACCTGATAGAGGGGGCCATCATACGCAGCGTAGAGCGCGCGAACCGTGGCGTGCGCCGCCACGCAAGGCGTGCCGGCGGATTTGTAGATGTCGCATGGTCCGGTTGGGCCTGTAGCCCCACCCGTGCCGGTGGCTCCACCCGTACTCATTCCACCCGTGGTCGTGCCGGTGGTGCCACCCGTGGTCGTGCCGGTGGTGCCACCCGTGGCCTTGCCGGTGGTGCCACCCGTGGCCTTGCCGGTGGTGCCACCCGTGGCCTTGCCGGTGGTGCCACCCGTGGTCGTGCCGGCGGTGCCACCTGTTCCAACTGCGCCGCCGGCAGCTCCCGCTCCGCCGTGGGCGCCGGCTCCCCCAGAACCGGTCACACCACCCGTGCCACCGGCACCGCCTCCAAGAGCAGTCTGGCCACCAGTGCCCGCAACCCTGCCGCCCGTCGATGTTCCACCGCTTATCGAGGCGCCTCCTGTCCCGCCTGCCGCGCTCGTGCCATTCTTGCTGGATTCCTCCCCACAAGCGGAGAGAAACGCGATGAGCGCGATTGAGGCGCGGACGTAGCAGCGTGCAGACGGCATATGGGAATTCCTCACGCTCCAGTATTGCCTCTCGAGCAGTCCGATTGTCACGCGAGCCAAGAGTGATCACCGGATTTCCGCCCGAGTTAAGCTCGGTACCACCTTGTCGCGGTCCTCGGCTGCGGGGCCGGTGTCGGCGCTGGTGGTCATGGCGGCGTAGGCTTGCAGGGCGGCCGAGTCCTTGCGTGCGCGGTTCTGCGGCTTCCAGGCGGCGGCGCCTCGGGCCTCCATGGCGGTGCGACGCTTGGCCATCTCTGCGTCGCTGATGGCCAGGTGGATGCGGCGGTTCGGGATGTCGATCTCGATGCTGGCGCCGTCGTTCAACAAGCCGATGGTGCCGCCGGAGAAGCGTCCGTCGGTGACCAGGGCGCGCACTTCTTGCCGAGTCTCCTGCATGCCAGGGCCGCCCTTGGGGCCTTCGTAGCGGATCACGACCACGTCGCCTATGTGCTCGTGGATGCCGAGTCTGTTGAAGGGTGGCGCGGTCAGAGCTTGATCGTGTAGTACGGGAATTTGCCGTCGCCGCCTTTGGGGCCGGGCCACTCGGGCCAGCCATCCCAATCGCCGTCCGGGGTCTGCTGCCGGCGGGTTTGGATCTTGATGGCCCTGAAGTCGCGCTCGATCTCGAGGACGTTGTAGAGGCGTGGGGTGGCCGGCGCTAGATCCGCGGCGCGGGCGCCGACACCTTTTGCCAGAAAGGGGAGGCTCATCAGTCCGGTCTCATACGCAAGTGGCGCACGCAGGGCAAAGGGCAAGGTCAGCACCCATTGCCGGAGTGGTTGCGCTGGTACGACGTGCGTGAGCAGGTTGTGCGTCGTCTGGTTCATCCGGCGGCCCAAGCACGTGGGCTACGCTGCATCTTGAGTAGCTCAGTGCGGTCTTCCGCTGTGAGCTTCAGGCCCCCCGAACCGAGGTGGGTCCTTCATCCTTTGCTATAGATCTCACCTCGATCCTCCACGCAAGTGTTTTCGTCACCAGGTCGCCGCGATCCTCACGCCTCGGTCAGAGCACTATCGACGCCTTTCGGGACAGGACGGGATGTTGAACTACTACCACCGCCAGGCCGCATGAGTACCGAGATGGATTTCGGGACAGGACGTCTTCCTGCGTGTAGTCCAGCTTGCGCTGCATCCTGGACACCAAGCGAGTGTGTTGGGTGGACGAGTGAACCGCGCGCTCCGTCCACCTATTCCGAATCGTCTGGCACCAGTCGCATCATCATAGGCCAGCCTCGGAAGCGCCGGGTAGCTGCACCCTACTGCACCCTCAGCAGGGAAGCCGATTCACCCAGCTTCTTGCCCTGGGAATCCACGACCGACACCTTGTAGCTCCCCGCCGTCGTGGGAACCGCAATCGAGGTCGCGTCTCCCGCGGCCTTCGTCATGGTTGCTCCCTCCGCGAACGTCGTCGTACCGGCAGGCGCGAACCACACCGTGTTCGTTGCGTTACCACTGCTCCGTATCGGGAGCGTGGCGGTCCCTTTCGGCGCTGCGCAACTAGCTGGGAAAACGAAGTCCGGTGTCGAGACAACGCTGCTCGGAATGATGCCCTTGTAAGCGTCCTCAGGGCCCGAGGTCGCGGCATAGCCATACTGGGTCACGGGCCAAACGGCGTCGGCGACAACAATGGGCGCGTCGATCTTGCTGGTCGGCGGGGTGGCGCCCATCTTGTTGACCGTCGCATAGGTCCGCAGAATGGTGAGGTCGTGCTTCGCACCGTAGTCCTCGCAGTTAATCGTGTACGTCACGCCCTTGTCGATATCGAGGACGTTGTCGTTCTCTGTGATGTACGCGCTACCCTCGTCGTTGTGCAGACCATACGTGGGCCCTGACGAGTTGGGTGGAATCCCTTTGACGTAGTTCTGGTTGATGGTGGTTCCCGGCTCCTGCCCGATTGTGTAGACAGCGCCGCTGTCGTGCAATCGGGTCATCATGTTGTTGAACCGATTGAAGCTACACGTGTTGTTCTTGCAGGTCGTCGAGTCCGTGAAGTTCTTCCATCCCCATCCCAGATTGATCCCATTGTAAGCTGTGGAGTGGATGAGATTGTGGGTGATTGTGAGCGTGTCCACGAAGAACGCGGTGATTCCCGAATGTCCGCCAAATCCGGGCACTGTGCTCACGTTGTAGACGACGTTGTTGTTGATCGTATCTTTGGCGCAAATACCCTCTACGCCCTTGGCGAACTTCTCGTGCGTCCCGCCGTCCCCAATGTAGATGTGCTGTGGGTGACCGATGGTCATGCCGCTGCCAGCAATGTCGGTGATGAAGTTGCCGATGACGTTGGAATTGATGACGTCGTTGATCATCGAGATTCCCTCGTTGCCGCTGTGCTTGACCACATTTTCGACGATGTTGATTGAATCGGCGCTGTTCACTGTGATCATCCCTGGAAACGTGTCGGTGATCTCGTATTTGGAGGCGTGCCAATCGCCGCTGCCGTAGGCGATGAAGACAGTTGCACCCTGGACGCTGGCCTTGCCGTAGGAGTCTCCTACCTTATAGAGCATGTAGTCCGTGTTGGCGAAGGTGATGCCTTGGATTGTGATGTTCTTGACCCTGTCCGTGTTCGAGGTTCCGGCGATGTTGAGCAGCGTCTCCGCCACTGGCACCTCGACGTCCGCAGTGCTCATGTCCTCGCCCGAGCGCGGATAGTAGTAAAGCGTTCCGGTTGTCTTATCGAAATAGAACTGCCCCGCGGCGGTCAGCCAGGCGAAGGCGTTGAAGACCTTGTGACTGCCGGTAATACTGAAGCCGGAGCTCCATCCGGGCAGTTGGGCGATGACTCCATAGGGCTGCTGCAACAGCACCGTCTTGGTGCCGTCGGAACCGGTCGTCACGTCACGGCTGCACACGATGTTCTCGTTCCACGTGGTGCCGTTGACTATCTCCAGGTCGTCCTTGTTGGTGGTCATGTCCGGAATGTCCGAGGCAGCGTACTTGATTCCGTCGCTGCCGCTGCCGCTGTTCCACGCCCAAGCGTCTTTTCCTGCGGTAACGGAGTAGGTCCCGGTCCCTCCTTTGGAGGAGACGGTCTTGGTTGTCATGTTTGCTCTGGCATCATTCACATAGAGGTTGCGCAGCTTCGTCTTTCGGTCGAGCGTTGCCTTGTAGATGTTGCCGCTGCTGACGGTCCATCCCGCGACCTTTGTCGCGCCGTTCAGGACAGGCGTTTCACCGGGATAGGCCTGATAGTAGATGCGGTGGTTGCCCGTCCCTGAATCCTTGCTCTCAAACGTGATGGGGCTGGTGATCCGGTAGTCGCCGCCTCGCAGATAGACGTAGATATCCCCGGTCATGTTGGCATTGATCGTGCGCACCACATCGCGGGCTTTGGTGATTGTCTGAAATGGCGCGCTCGCGGTCCCCGGATTGGTGTCGCTGCCGGTTGGCGATACATAATAGGCAGCCTGGCGTGGGCCGCCGTCCACCTCCGGGGCAGTGGAGCCGCCCTGTCCGGGGCCGCCTCCGACGCCAATTCCACCTGTGCCTGAGGGCGGCCCCGCATCTTTGCCCGAAGTGCCCCCTGCCGTGCTGAGTCCGCCCGAACCTGCCTGCCCGCCCTTGCCCGTTGTTCCACCAGCGGGGCTTGAACCGCCGACGTTGGTTGCGCCGCCGCCGCTAGTCTGACCGCCCAAGCTGGCTGTTGCTCCGGTCCCGGAAACGCCTCCAGCGCCCGTACGCCCCCCGGCGGCTGTCGCGCCGCCGTTCGCCTGCTGGCCGCCTGACCCCGTGCCTCCACCGCCGGCGTTTGACCCGCCCGCTCCAGCGGTGCCGCCGGAGCCTGGTCGGTTGCCGCCGGTCCCGCTGTTCGAGGTGTTCGATGAGCACGCGCCGATCAAGAGGGCGAGCGCTGCGGCCATGGTGGGTACGTTACGAACGCGGTTCATGCGTGACTCCAAATTCTGGCGACCTGAAAAATTGTGTCGAGGGCTGTCGTTGGCACCTGAGAGTTGTCTCGCGGAAGATCGTCGTCGCTGGTGCAGTGGCGGGAACCCCGCTTCTTCGTTGCGCCACGCGACCAACGACACCGCCAGGTTCAGGCCGGTGCGCGAGCGGATCTCCGCGTCGAAGATCTGCTGATGAGGAACGCGTCGCAGAAAGGAACCGGGCATGAATTGCAGCATTCTGAGCAGAACCCTCCAACTTCTGACGGCGATGTCGACCTTCGCTATTCTTCGCTATTGCTTCGGCGGCGGCGGCAGGAGGACCTCCTCACCGCTGCCAAAGCAGCTATTGCCACTGGGACGGTCATCAGGGGGAAGGGCACATCGGGTGTTTCTGCTCGAGCGGCGTCCATGCCGTCGGGGAGTCGAGGGTGGTGGCCCCCTACGTGGACAATAGCCCGCGCTTTGGCTATGCCAGCGGGCAGCTTGTTCGAGTCAACGAGCAAGCGTCTGGCGGAGTGAGGTGCCGTGAGCGGCAGGCATGGTTGTGTTGTTGAGGCGCGGTGCGCTGACAGGGGCCAGCGCTGCAATCCTTACAGTCACTCAATTCTCCTCGATGGACGGGGTGCCACCATCCAATTGTCGTGGACGCGGGGCCCCCGTCATGCGGCGATGAGCTACGGCCGGCGTCGGATGATCGCGAATGCCAAGAGCCCCAGCAGAAGTGCAATCCCGCCCTTCGTGCCGGCGCCGTGACCCGCTCGTCCCTTGCCGACGGTGCAGTTGCAGCCGTTGTCCGAGTCGTTACCACCAGCCGTCACGCCAGAAGGCGATCCGCCGCGTGGCCCAGCGCCTCCACCCGTTCCGCCTCCTGTCCCGGCCGAGGCTCCACCTGCCAATGACGACCCACCAGAACCAGACGGCGCCCCGCCGGAGCCGGCGCCGCCAGGTCCTGGCAGGCTGCCAGACCCTGGCAGGCCGCCCGAGCCCGAGTTGCCACCGCGGCCGCTTGCTCCGCCGACGTCGGTGGCGCCCCCGCTGCTCGACACGGTCGAGGTGCTTCCCCCGGTGCCGACGTTGCCTCCACTGCCCGACATGGTCGAGGTGGTTCCGCCAGTGCCGACATGGCCACCGGTGCCCGATGTGGTCGAGGTGCTTCCGCCGGTGCCGGTGCGGCCACCGACCCCCGAGCTGCCGCCAGAGCCGCGGGCTCCTCCACTGCCTGGGCCAGTACCCGAACAGGATGGCCACGTGCCGAAGTCGGGCGACCAACAGATGTTGTTACTGGTTATCCAGCTGGCAAAGGCGGAACTGTTGGTTGCGATATCCTTGACGTTGATGAATTGCGTTTCGGAAACCCCATCGCGTTCGAAGAGCTTCGTGGTTATCGCTTTCAAGGTCAGATTGGGCTCGGTGCAGGCGTATGCGATACCCTTGGCTTGCAGAGCTTTGTAGAAGCTGGTCAACGTGCTGTCTTCCTTCCCGTCTATCCCGTAGGTGTGGAAGGCGACCGAGGCGTTTTCCCACGTGATACCCAGACCTGCACACTCGCTGGCAGCTTGAGCCCAGTTGTTGGGTTGGGAGTAGGACATCATCATGATGTGAGTGTCCGGCGCCAGCCCGCGAATCTGGGTGAACGCGCTCTTTTCCATCGCCAGCGTGTTGCTGTTGTAAGGAGCTGACCATGCCTGCGGCTCATTGCAAACTTCGAAGATGACGTGGGTCTTGTCCTTATACCTCGGTGCGTAGAAGGCCCAGAACGCCGTGACGAAGCTTCCGGTGAAACTCCCGTTGGCGCCGCCAGAACCGATGGTCAGGACCACGTACAAGTCGCTTTTGTCTGCCATGTCGACGATCTTGTCGACCTTGGCGGAGTTGTACCCTGCGGCCTTGTTGCTGCCAGGATACTCAGCATAGATATGAAAGGCGTTCAGTCCACGGCTATTCTTCATCGTGTCTACGTCCGCCTGGGTGGGCGTTTCATCCCAGATGTCCAGCGACACGCGGGCCCCTCTTATCAAGCTGCCCGTATCGGTTACAATCGTGTTGTTTGCGATCTTCGGGCGGCCCCGGGTAGCGAAAGCATCGCCTGAAGAGCCAAACAAAATGCCAAGGCCAATAGCAATGCCGCATACCCATCGTGCGTCGTTGTCAAGCATTGAAACTCCTCCGTGCCCTGATGAAGGAAAGAGAACGTAGCATGCGGATGGCGAAATCCGTGCTCTGCCCATCACAAGATGCGTACTTATTCCCACAAAATGCGAAGTTCGACGCCCGTCACGGGTAACGGGACGCGCACAAGGGGGCACCCCCGCGGCCCCTGCCCCCACACGACGTCAGTTACTAGACCAGACGCCGGTCCCGAGGTTGAGCGACCACTGAGTATGGTTGCTCAGGCTCATCGTTGTGCCGTTGATCGTGAGCGGCAACCAGACATACAGCGACTTGCTCGAGGTATCCGGTGCTCGTTCGTCTCGAAAAATGGCACTTGTCCGCCCTACGCTCACGGATCAGAAAGTCGGTACGGGCACGGTCAGATCTTTGATGTCCGCATAGGCGGGCTCGATGCCGGCGGTGGCCTGGGTTTCGTCGGCCCCGCTGGGGCTCGCGCCGTTGTCGGCCAGGCTCACGTTGGCTCCCACCGATCCGGCGCTCAGGATGCCGGGCGTGTTGAGCATCAGATTGTGGGCCATCGTCAAACCATCCGTGCCCTCATCGAGCGAAAGTCCCTGC
>Ga0302323_100004599_pt1 | contig 11243 bp, 10 predicted proteins | sample Fen_T0_3_FD_201950 | JGI IMG/M metagenome (GOLD analysis project Ga0302323, IMG submission 201950) | Peat permafrost microbial communities from Stordalen Mire near Abisko, Sweden - Fen_T0_3 | ecosystem: Environmental > Terrestrial > Soil > Wetlands > Permafrost | place: Sweden: Abisko... | reverse complement strand
CGGACGCCGAGATTGCGGAACTCCGGGAGAAAGTAGAAACGTCGTTAGGCGCGGCGCGTAGCGCCATGGAGACCAGCGTCCAATCAGTGGTCGACACGACGACGCGGGCGGCGAAAGCGACGGACGAGCTCGTGCAAAACAATCCGTGGAAAGCGCTTGGCATTGCAGCGGTGACCTGCCTCGCGCTCGGTGCGCTCCTGCGAAAAAATTGACGAAGGGGCTTTGCGCCTGCGGGCGCAGAGCCGTCGTCAGCGCTCTTCGCCCCAGGAGATGACCCTCGCGGCCGCCCTGCGACATCGTGCGTTGCAGGCCGGCGCTGTTTTCCGTGGACGTTCGCGCTGGAAGGCGACGGCGCGCACCGAACCCGCTACCATCGGCGGGCTCGTTGCCCACCACGGAGAACAACAATGCGTACAAACCTGGGTGTCACTACGGCACGGCTCGCCGCCGCGCTGCTAGTGTTCGGCCTGTTGGCCCAACAACCCGTGCGAGCTGCCGACTTAGACTCACTCGCAAAACGCGTGCAGGTCCTCGAGGATCGCGAGGCCATTCGCGCGCTGATCCTTGCGTATGGCCAGGCTCATGACCACCGCGACTACAAAACCTTTGCCAGCCTGTTCGCGACGAACGGCGAATGGGTGGGCGGCTTAGGCTCGGCCAAAGGCCCGGACGCAATCTTCGCGTTGATGGACAAGACGATTGGCCATCACCCGCTGCCGAACGGCTCGGGCACGGTCCACTTGCTGACGAACGACCAGATCGTGATCGACGGCGATCAAGCCTCGGCCGTGACAAAGTGGATCTACATCACGCCCGGCGACGATAAGGCGCCGAAGCTGGTGTACGTCGGCCACTACGACGACAAATTCGTTCGCGAAAAAGGCGCGTGGAAGTTCCTGCGCCGCGAAGCCCCGGCTGATATTCCAATCCCCGAAGCAGCGACACCGAAGAAGTAGAAAAAGGAGCATCGCCATGAGCGCACCGCCCGTGCTGACCGAGCTCAGACTCTCGGCAGAGATGAAGGACGCTATCAACAAAGCGTTCGAAGTTCAGAAACCGATCGTTGTCGCGTACGTCGACGAGAACAATGCGCCGCAGATCTCTTACCGCGGCAGCACGCAAGCGTATAGCGACAAACAGCTCGCGATCTGGGTCCGCAACCCAGAAGGCCGCTTGCTCGAATCTATCGCAAAAAATCCTGCTATGTCTTTGATGTATGGCAACTTTGACCCGGCCGGACGCGCGTTCATGACACTGCGCGGCCGCGCGCACGTCGACAGCAGCGAAGCCGTGCGCGGCAAGGTGTACGACGCCGCGCACCCGTTCGAACGCGACAAGGACAAGGACCGCAAGGGCATCGCGATCATCATCGATCTCGACAGCGTCGACGGCTTTTTCGGCGGTGCGATGCTGAAAATGCGCCGCTGAGCGACGCGCCATGTCCTTGCGTCGGAACTGGGCCCGTCTTGCCCCGATATTGGCCGCGGCGCTCGTTGCGCTGACCGCGGCGCATGCCGCGCCGCGCGTCGCACCGGTGCCGGAAGCCGAGCGCACCGCCGAACAGCGCGAACTCGCAACCCGATTCGCGTCGCTCGGCATGGCGAACGTCGTTGGCACCTACTTGCGTTACCCCGCACTGGCGGCGGCCGTGCTGCCGTACACCGAGTATCTGCTGACAGCCTCCGCACTGCCGCCGCGGGATCGCGAATTATTGTGGCTGCGCACCGCGTGGCTCGCACATTCGAGCTACGTGTGGGCACATCGCGTACCCGCTGCGCGGCGCGCGGGGCTCGGCGCCGCAGAGGTTGCACGTGTGGCGGTCGGCCCCGACGATCCGAATTGGGGGTCGTTCGACGCTGCGCTGCTGCGCGCGGCGGACGAGCTGCACATCGATGCGTTCGTCAGTGACGCCACGTGGGAGATTTTGGCGGAGCGTTACACACCGAACCAGCTAACGGACTTGGTCTACGGCGTCGGCGAAATCGCGATGCACGCAAGCGTCGCGAACACGCTGCGCATCGAGATCGAGCCTGGCATCACCGACCGCCCGCCGTCCGCCGTGCCCTACCAAGTGGCCGCACGCCAAACGAACCAACGCCTGGTCGGTGGCGATGCGCGAATCGCGCCGCTGCCAGCCGCTCCCGGCGCACCGGCCGCCAACGTTTTTCGCACGTTCGCGCGCAATCCGCCGGCCGACGCATTGCGCAACACCGTGGGCCGTCATATTCGGGACGAGACGTCGTTGACACCGCGCTACCGGGAACTCCTGATCATGCGCGTCGGCGTGGTGTGCCGTTCGGAGTACGAGTGGGCGGCCCATTCGCGCATCGGCCGGCAGGTGGGCATGAACGACGCCGACGTCGCCCGTATCATCGCGGGGCCTGCCAGCGCGGGCGACGCGCTCGAAACAGACCTGCTGCGTGAAGTCGACGAGCTCGCTCGCGATAACGCGGTCGCCGATGGCACCTGGGCCGCGCTCGAATCCAAGCTCACGCTGCCGCAACTGCTCGACACGCTGATCACGGTCGGCGGATTCCGCAGCGCGACGTATGCAATCAACAGCGCTGGCGTGCAACTCGACGCCAACATGGCCCAGTTTCGTTTCCCGCTCGAGCTGCGCTGATCTCGCCCGCGTTAGCGTGCGACTTCTTCGAGCACGCTGCGTAGCGTGACTCGCCCCCGCACCAACCGCGACCAACCGCGCGAATTTCGCGCACATTAACCGAGCACTTTCTCGCACACCACGACGCGGCGAGCGCGTCGTTCCACGCTTCGCGCGCATGGCACAAACATTGCTTTGTGCGTTTGGGCACAGGAGACGGGCGTAACTACTAGAACGTAAAAACGCCCACGGGAAAGGAGACCCTTCGATGAAAGACTTTGAAAGAAAGGTCGCGCATTCGCTCGTCTTGTTGAGCAGCGCGCTACTGGTTGCAAACGCGCAAGCAGCCGGCACGATAAAAATAGACGACACACGCTCGGTCACGATCGGCGGAGGCCTGCGCGCGGGCTTCTCGTCGACGGAAAATGGCGCGCCTAACGGCACGGATGATTCGAAAGACTTCAGCCTGCAAAGCGCGCGGCTCTACGTCAGCGGTAATGCATCGGACAAGATCAAGTTCACATTCAACACCGAATGCGACAGCTGCGGCGGCGCTGGCGGTCAAATCATCGTGCTAGACGCGATCGCGCAGTTCGAGTTGAACCCGAAGTTCAACGTCTGGGTCGGTCGCATGCTGACGCCGGCAGACCGCATCGAGATGAACGGCCCGTACTACGGCCTGTCGTGGAACCAGTACACGGTGCCACTACTGCCGTCCGATCAGACGGGCCAGGCGGGCCTGTTCGGTCGCGACGACGGCGTCACGGTCTGGGGCGGCGTGGGCAAGTTCCAGTACGCGGCCGGCTTGTTCAACGGCCTGAAAGGCGGCGCGAATCAGAAAGACAGCCCGCTGTTCGCCACCCGATTGTCGTACTCGTTCTTGGGTAAGGAAGACAACCCCGCCTACTACACGAGCAGTACGTATTATGGCGGCGGCGGCGATATCGCGACGCTCGGCTTCGTGTATCAGAAGCAGAGCGACGGCGCCGGAACGGCAGCGCAGCCCGGCGACTTCGACGCGACGATTCTCGACTTCCTGTACGAGAAATCGATCGACAAAGGCAAGTCGGCGTTCACCGTCGAGGCCGAATACAAGAAGTTCAACGCCGATCTGACGCCTATCGCGAAGGCAAGCCCGGGTTGCTTCTGCCTATTCGACGGCAAGTCGTACTTCGTGACGGTGGCGTATCTCATACCCAGTGAGAGGCCGTTGAAGTGGCAGCCGTACATCCGCCACACGTCGAACGAGCCTAGCACGGGCGCCTCGAGCGATCTGAACGAGCTTGGCGTGAACATGATCATGCGAGGCCACAACGCGCGCCTGAATCTGAACTACACGGACGGCGACGCGAACCTCACGGGCGCACCAGGACCCGACGTCAGCACGATTTCGTTCGGCGTCCAGATCCAAATCTAGACCACCCAACACATTCGAGGACAACAATGAAACTCTCAACGAAGTTAAAGACGTCATTTGCGGCAATTGCCGCCGCCACTGCTCTGTGGGCCGGCGGCGCGCAGGCGCAGGACACGATCAAGGTCGGCATCCTCCATTCCCTGTCCGGCACCATGGCCATCAGCGAGACGACGCTGAAGGACACGATGCTGATGCTGATCGCCGAGCAGAACGCCAAGGGCGGCCTGCTCGGCAAAAAGCTCGAACCCGTCGTCGTTGACCCGGCATCGGACTGGCCGCTGTTCGCCGAGAAGGCGCGCGAGTTGCTCCAGGTGCAAAAAGTCGCCGCCGTGTTCGGCTGCTGGACATCCGTTAGCCGAAAATCCGTGCTGCCGGTGTTCGAGGAGCTGAATGGCCTGCTGTTCTATCCGGTGCAGTACGAAGGTGAGGAGTCGTCGAAGAACGTCTTCTACACCGGCGCCGCGCCCAATCAGCAGGCAATCCCGGCCGTCGACTACCTGATGAACGAGATCAAGGTGAAGCGCTGGGTGCTCGCGGGCACGGACTACGTGTATCCGCGCACGACCAACAAGATCCTCGAGGCCTACCTGAAGTCGAAGGGCGTCGCGGACGCCGACATCATGATCAACTACACGCCGTTCGGTCATTCCGACTGGCAGTCGATCGTGGCAGAGATCAAAAAGTTCGGCTCCGCGGGCAAGAAGACCGCGGTGGTGTCGACGATCAACGGCGACGCCAACGTGCCGTTCTACAAAGAGCTGGGTAACCAGAAGATCTCGGCGGAACAGATCCCTGTCGTTGCGTTCTCGGTCGGCGAGGAAGAACTGTCCGGCATCGACACGAAGCCGCTCATCGGCCATCTCGCCGCGTGGAACTACTTCGAGAGCGTCAAGTCGCCGGTGAACGACGCGTTCATCAAAGCGTGGAAGACGTACATCAAGAACCCGAAGCGCGTGACGAACGACCCGATGGAGGCGCACTACATCGGTTTCAACATGTGGGTCGAAGCCGTCAAGAAGGCAGGCACGACGGATCCTAAAGCCGTGCAGGCCGCGATCATCGGCGTATCCGTGCCGAACCTGACGGGCGGTATCGCCACGATGATGCCGAACCATCACATCACGAAGCCCGTGCTGATCGGCGAGATCCAAGCCGACGGTCAGTTCGAGGTCGTCTCGAAAACACCGAGCACGGTCATGGGTGATGCATGGTCGGATTTTCTACCGGGCTCGCGCGACATCACGGCTGATTGGACACCGCCGCTCTCCTGCGGCAACTACAACGTGAAGACGGGCATGTGCTCGGGTCAGAACTACAAGTAACAGCAAGGTCGGGTCCGGCTCCCGCGGGGGCCGGACCCTCTCCTGACGAATACGAGGGATGAGCACCGGTGAGAAGGATTCTTAGCGTAGCCGCATTGCTATCGACGTGGATGCTGACGACGGCCGCGGCAGCAGTAGCCGGAGAGGAAGAATTCACCCAAGCGCTCGCCGCTCTCGCCGCGGCAAGTTCGTACGCCGACAAGGACGCGGCGGCCACCGCGATCGCCGCAAGCGCCCATCCACGGGCCGAGCCGGTGCTCGGCGCAATGTCCAGGGGAGAGCTCTATACGCGCGGCAGTGACTCGCGGCTCGTCACCGTGACGGACGCAGCGGACGGATTCGCGTTAGTCGACGCGGCAACGGGTGAGGACCTGGGCACCGCGGGCAAAAGCGACGTGAACCGCGTGACCCTCAACAACGCGCTGCGCTCTTCGCTGCGCGGCCTGCTCGCGACGCTGAAATTGCATCATGCCGATCCGAAGCAGCGCATCGCTGCGATCCGCGAGGTCGGCGAGTCGGGAGACCTCGAGATGCGGCAGACCCTCACGGAGCTGCTGGCGACCGAGCAGAACTCCGGCGTACGCACTGCGATCGATACGGCGGTTGCCACACTGAACCTGGATAGCACGGAGCCGGCTGAGCGGTTGGCAGCAATCGAGCGCGTGGGCGGCGTCGTCAACAGCCTCGTGCGAACGAAGATGTCGGCGCTGGCCAGCAATGAAACCCTCGACGAGGAAACGAGGAGCGCCGCGCGCAGAGCGGTGATCGACATCGAGAGGCACGTCGCCGTCTACGACGTCGTGCAAACGGCGTTCTTCGGCCTGAGCCTAGGCTCGATCCTCGTACTAGCAGCCATCGGTCTGTCCGTGACATTCGGCATCATGGGCGTCATCAACATGGCGCACGGCGAACTCATGATGCTCGGCGCCTACACCACCTATGTCGTGCAACAGTTGATGCCGAACGCGCTCGGCGCGTCGTTGTTCGTCGCGATGCCCGCCGCGTTCCTGGTAGCGGGTCTCGTCGGTGTCGCAATCGAGCGGGGCATCGTCCGGCGACTCTACGGACGGCCGCTCGAAACACTGCTCGCGACGTTCGGCGTGAGCCTCGTGCTGCAGCAAGCCGTGCGCACGATCTTCTCGCCGCTGAACCGCTCGGTCGTCACACCGGCGTGGCTCAGCGGCTCCGTCGAGATCACGCCCGGGCTCGACATCACGCTGAACCGGCTCTACATCCTGCTGTTCAGCCTGCTCGTGTTCGGCGCGCTGCTGCTCGTGCTGAAGCGCACGCGCCTCGGCCTCGAAATGCGGGCCGTCACGCAGAACCGTGCGATGGCGGCAGCGATGGGCATTCGCACGGATCGCGTCGACTTGATGACCTTCGGTCTCGGCTCCGGCATCGCGGGGCTCGCCGGCGTGGCGCTGTCGCAGCTGACGAACGTGGGCCCGAATCTCGGCCAGGCCTACATCGTCGACTCGTTCATGGTCGTCGTGTTCGGCGGCGTCGGCAGCTTGTGGGGCACGCTCGTGAGCGGACTCTCGCTCGGCGTCGCGAGCAAGCTCATCGAACCCGCGGCCGGCGCCGTGATGGCGAAGATCTTCGTGCTGGTGTTCCTGATCGTGTTCATCCAGAAGCGACCCCGCGGGCTGTTCCCGCAGAAGGGTCGCGCGGCGGAGGCCTGAGCATGCTCGCGAAACGTTGGCTCGATCACGATCGGGGCGGTTACGTGTTACTCGGCGTGCTCGCGGTGCTGGCCGTCGTCGTGCCGGTCGCGAATCTTGCGTTTCCCGACGGTTCGCCGCTGCACCTATCGACGTTCATGGTCACGCTGCTCGGCAAGTACCTGTGTTACGCCCTCCTCGCGCTGGCGCTCGATCTCGTGTGGGGCTACGTCGGCATCCTGAGCCTCGGCCACGGCGCATTCTTCGCGCTCGGCGGCTACGCCATGGGCATGTATCTGATGCGCCAGATCGGCGCGCGCGGCGTGTACGGCAACGCGAATCTGCCGGACTTCATGGTGTTCCTGAACTGGGACACGCTGCCGTGGTACTGGCACGGCTTCGATGCGTTCTGGTTCGCGCTCGTGATGGTCGTGCTCGTGCCGGGCTTGCTCGCCTTCGTGTTCGGTTGGCTCGCGTTCCGTTCGCGCGTCACGGGTGTGTATCTGTCGATCATCACTCAGGCACTCACGTACGCGCTGATGCTCGCGTTCTTCCGCAACGAGATGGGCTTCGGCGGCAACAACGGCCTCACCGACTTCAAGGAACTGCTCGGCTTCGACTTGCAGAGCGACAAGACACGCGTGGTGCTGTTCCTCACATCCATTGCCGCGCTCGCGCTCGGCTACATCGCCTGCCGCTACGTCGTGACGTCGCGACTCGGCCGCGTAGTAGCCGCGATCCGCGACGCCGAAGGCCGCGTGCGGTTCACGGGCTTTCGCACGCATCACTTCAAGGTGTGGGTGTTTACGTTGTCGGCAGTGCTGTGCGGCATCGCCGGCGCTCTGTACGTGCCCCAGGTCGGCATCATCAACCCCACCGAATTCCAGCCGCTGAATTCGATCGAGCTCGTCGTGTGGGTTGCCGTTGGCGGCCGCGGCACGCTGTACGGCGCAGCGCTCGGCGCCGCCGTCGTGAACTACGCGAAATCCACGTTCACGGCGCTGCTGCCGGAGGTGTGGCTGTTCGTGCTTGGCGCGCTGTTCGTACTCGTGACGATTGCGTTGCCGCGCGGCCTCGTTGGCATCGCAGCGCGTTTCAAGAGAGCTCAGCATGCGTGAGACGGGGCCACGCGACGCCGAGGACTGGGCAACCGACGACCCGCTGCCTGGCGGAATCGATGCACCGCACAAGTGGATTTTGTATCTCGACAAAATCTCCGTGAGCTTCGACGGCTTCCGCGCACTGAACAATCTGAACCTGTACATCGAAGCCGGCGAGCTGCGCTGCGTGATCGGGCCGAACGGCGCCGGCAAGACCACGATGATGGACGTGATCACGGGCAAGACGCGCCCGGACGAAGGCGAAGCGTTCTTCAACGGCACGATCGATCTTCTCGAGCACACAGAGCCCGAGATCGCGAGCTGGATCGGCCGCAAGTTCCAGAAACCGACGGTGTTCGTGAATCACACGGTGCTCGAGAACCTCGAGCTTGCGGGCCTGCGCGACAAGCGCGTGTGGCCGACGCTGATCACGAAGCTCTCGGCGCAAGACAGCGATCGCATCGATGCGACGTTGCGCACGATCGGACTCCTCGACCACGCAAGGCGGCAGGCCGGCGCGCTGTCGCACGGCCAAAAGCAGTGGCTCGAGATCGGCATGTTGCTGATGCAGAACCCGCGCGTGCTGCTCGTGGACGAGCCGGTCGCGGGCATGACGCGGCAGGAAACCGAGGCGACGGCCGAGCTCCTGAACGGACTCGCCGGCGAGCACTCGGTGGTCGTCGTCGAGCACGACATGGAGTTCGTGCGCTCGATCGCCCGCCGCGTGACCGTGCTACACGAAGGTCACGTGCTCGCCGAAGGGACGATGGACGTCATCCAAAACGACCAGCGCGTAATAGAGGTGTACCTTGGCGAGTGAGCGTTCGCCGTGCTGCGCCGCGATGCGCCGCACGATAGTGCCGTATCGCGCATCGATCACGTTCACCGGCGATGAGCTCAACTCGCCGCCGGGCGCTGCGATCCGTCATCGCGGAGCGCCGTCGTGCTGACGGTGAAAAGCTTGAATCAGTCGTACGGACAGAGCCATACGCTGTGGGACATCGAGCTCGACGTTCCGCGCGGCACGGTCGTGAGCCTCATCGGGCGCAACGGCGTCGGCAAGACGACGTTGCTCGGGTGTCTCATGGGGCTGCTGAAGACGGACAGCGGCAGCATCACGTTCGACGGCCGCGAGCTCGCAGGATCTCGCGCCGAGCTACGCGCACCGCTCGGCATCGGCTTCGTGCCGCAGGGCCGCATGATTTTCCCGCTGCTCACCGTCGAAGAAAACTTGCGCATCGGGCTTCCCGCACGCGCGAAGCGTGCGCCGAAAACGGAAACACACGCGAGCGTGCCCGAAATCGTCTACGAGCTGTTCCCCGTGTTGAAGTCGATGCGCAGGCGCCGCGGCGGCGATCTCTCGGGCGGCCAGCAACAGCAACTGGCGATCGGCCGCGCTCTCGTGCTGAACCCGAGCCTGCTGATCCTGGACGAACCCACCGAAGGCATTCAGCCCAGCATCGTCAAGGAAATCGGCGACGTCATTCAGCGCTTGAAGCATGAGCTCGCGATGACCGTGCTCGTCGTCGAGCAGAAGCTGCCGTTCGTGCGCCGCGTATGCGATCGGTTCTGCATCATGGATAAAGGCCGAGTCGTCAGCACGGGCGCCATGCCCGAGCTCACAGACGATCTCGTGCGCAATTTTCTCTCCGTGTGACGACCGAGATCTGGTCACAAGCGGTGTTGCTCGGCGGGTGGTTCGGCCTGCTGCACGCGTTCGACGCCGATCATCTCGCGACCATCGGCGGCCTCGCGCTGCGCGACCGCTCGCTGCCGGCCACGGGCTATGCGCTGCGCTGGGCGCTCGGCCACGCGGTCGCGCTCGGCATCGTGGCAGCGGTTGTGCTCGGCGTCGGCGTTGCCACGGCAGCTGACTGGACGGCGCATGGTGACGTGCTGGTGGCGCTCGCTTTGGTCGCCATCGGCCTGCAGGCGCTGCGCATCGCATGGCAATGGCTACGCGCGTCACGCCGGGGCTTCGTGCTGCCAAGGGCGGCCGTGGCGCACGCCGATTACGATGCGCACGCACACGTGCACTTCCTGGCGCCGTGGCATTCGCACGCGCCAGGACGCACGAGCGTGCTGATGGGGCTCCTGCACGGCGGCGCCGGCTCCGCCGCGGTGCTCGCGTTGCTGCCGCTCGCACATTTTCACAGCGGCCTCGCCGCAGCCGTGTATCTCGCCTGCTTCTCGCTCGGCGTCACCGTCGGCGCACTCGCGTTCGCGCGGGTATTCGCGCTGCTGGCACGCCGCTCCGCTGAAGTGGGCGAAAGGCAGGCAGCCTCGTTTCAAACGGCTGTCGGATTGTTCGCGCTCGTGAGCGGCGCATTCCTCTTGTACGAGATGCTCGCGCGTGCCGGTTGAAGCAACGGCGCAGCGGCAGCGCAGCTGGCGCGGCACGCTCGCGTTGCGGTTCGCTGCACGCGACGGGCGAACCGTGCTCGCCGAACGCAGGCACGAAGGTCCACTCTACATTCAGCAGCCCTTCTTCCCCGGCGACGGCGTGTGCCACGCGTATCTGCTGCATCCGCCTGGTGGCCTCGCCGGCGGCGACGAGCTGACGCTCGATGCACGCTGCGACGCCGGCGCACGCGTGCTGCTCACGACGCCAGCGGCGACGAAGTTCTATCGCAGCGACGGCCCCGCGAGCGTGCAGCGCCAGCGCTTGAACGTGGCCGCCGACGCGACGCTTGAGTGGTTACCGCTCGAAACAATCCTGTTCGGCGGCAGTCGCGCCGCGATCGAGACGTCAGTGGAGCTTGCGCCTGGTGCGCGCTTCATCGGCTGGGAACAGCTCTCGCTGGGCCGGCCGCTGTCGGGCGATCGCTACGCTGCAGGCTGGCTCGAGCAACGCACGCGGATCTCTGTGGCCGGCGAGCCGCTGCTGATCGACACGCTGCGTTGGCGCGCCGGTGACCGGCTGCTCGGCGCCGAATGGGGTCTTGCTGGTTTCGGGGTGTGCGGCACTTTGCAGGTCTTCCCGGCGAATGCCCGTCTCCTTGCGCCCATCCGGGAGCTGCTGGGTGCCGTCACCCCGTCTTACACAGAGCTCCGCTGCGCGGCGACGCTGCTCGGCGAGTTGCTCGTCGTGCGCTGCCTCGCGCATTCCGCGGAGCGTATGCGCACGCTACTCGAAGAGCT
>Ga0302323_100004596_pt1 | contig 11248 bp, 2 predicted proteins | sample Fen_T0_3_FD_201950 | JGI IMG/M metagenome (GOLD analysis project Ga0302323, IMG submission 201950) | Peat permafrost microbial communities from Stordalen Mire near Abisko, Sweden - Fen_T0_3 | ecosystem: Environmental > Terrestrial > Soil > Wetlands > Permafrost | place: Sweden: Abisko... | reverse complement strand
ACGCCATCCGCCTTGAGCATCGGTCGCGCCACCTCTACCTGGCTGTCTGACAGCACCACGAGATAGTCGGCCTGCCCCGGCGGCACCATGGGCGAGAAGACCTTCTTGCCGAAGCGCACGTCGCTCGACACCGAGCCACCGCGCTGGCTCATGCCGTGGATCTCGCTCTTCTTGACATCGAAACCGGCGCGGAATACGGCGTTCGCCAGGATATCCGACGCCTTGAGCACGCCTTGGCCGCCCAGGCCGGCAAGAACGACATTGGTGGTTTCACTTGGGGGCATTGACCTTCTCACGAACTTTTATGGCGCCCGCGGCGAGCAGGCAGGGGCGGCGGCCGATGAGCAGCGACAACTCGTCCTTGGCGAGGGCTTCCCGCACGATGTCGGCGATGGCGTCGGCCTCCAGGATGGGATCGAACACCTTCACGTTCTTGATACCCAGCGAGCGCGCCAGCTCCTCGAAGCTGACCTTGCCGGTCGCCTCGTGGTTCAGTCGGCGGCCGGTGCCTGGGTGCTCTTGCAAGCCGGTCATGGCGGTGGTGCCATTGTCGAGGATGATGAGCACGTGCCCGGTGGGGGGAGGGTTGTAGACCATCTCGACCATGCCGGTGATTCCACTGTGCACGAAGGTCGAGTCGCCGATCACGCTGACCACGCGGCGGGCTTGCTCGGGCGGCAAGGTATGGCGTAGCCCGAGACCGACGCCGATGGCCGCGCCCATGCACACGCAGGTGTCCATGGCCGAGAACGGTGGCAGCACGCCGAGCGTGTAGCAGCCGATGTCGCCCGCCACGATGCAGTCGAGCTCGTGCAGAATCCAGAAGACGTTGCGGTGGGGACAACCCGGGCAGAGCTCGGGCGGCTTGCCGGCGACCGGGACCGCCTCGGGCGAGCTGTCACCCGCGACGATGCGCCGAACGCGGTCCACGTTGAGCTCGCCGAAGCGGTACATCTCGGGCTTGTTCTCGACGGCCAGTCCCGCGGCGCGCGCGGCTTCATAGAGGAAGGGATCGCCTTCTTCGACGATGAGGCACCGCTTCACGGAAGCGACGAAGCGGCGCATGGTCTCGACGGGGAACGGGTAGGTGAGCCCGAGCTTGAGCACCCGCGCGCTCGGAACGGCCTCGCGCACGTGCTGATAGCTGATGCCCGAGGTGATGATGCCCAGGTTGGCGTCGCCGTTGACGGTTTGATGGGGGCCTTGGTCGTCGTTCCAGGCGGCGATTTGGGTCAACTTCGTGCGCAACCGCCTGTGCGCCGGCCGCGCGTAGGCGGGAATCATCACGCGGCCAGGAACGTCGCGCACGAAATGGGGGGGCTGCGCCGGTAGTACCGGATAGCCGGGCGTCTGCAACACCGTCGCCGAATGGCACACGCGCGTGGTCATGCGCAGGAGCACCGGCAGATGCCAGCGCTCGGACAGCTCGATAGCGCGCAGGGTGAAGTCGTAGGCCTCCTGCGAGTCGGACGGCTCGAGCATGGGGACACCCGCGGCCGCGGCGAAACGCCGATTGTCCTGCTCGTTCTGGCTCGACGCCATGCCTGGATCGTCGGCCGAGACGATGACCAGCGCGCCGGTCACCCCGGTGTAGGCCGCCGTGAAGAGCGGATCCGCCGCCACGTTGAGCCCGACGTGCTTCATGGTGACCAGGGCGCGCGCCCCGGCGAACGCCGCGCCGATGCCGACCTCGAGCGCGACCTTCTCATTGGGCGCCCACTGGGCCGGGCCGCCCAGGGCATCGAAGGTCTCCAGGATCTCGGTCGATGGGGTTCCCGGATAGCCGGTGCCGAGCTTGACCCCCGCGTGGAGCGCGGCCAGGGCAACGGCCTCGTTGCCACTCGCCAGCCGGCGGCCGACTTCTTGTTGTTGCGACATGGAACTGCTACCTCGCAGCCGGGAACTTGGCCTAGCCCAGCCGCGGTGACAAGAGGATTTGCCGGGTTCCGCGCGCTGCGAAGCTCCGACCTTGGGGATTGCGGCCGGCGAACCGGGCGAAGGTGGCGAAGGTGTTGACCGCGGTGCCCTTTTCGTTCTCGTGCCGATCGCCCCGGGGATGCTCGCGGTCCGTCGTGAGCTAGAAGGGTGACTCAGGCGCGGGCGGTTCGTGGCGATCCCCACACCCTACTGTCGAAAACCTACCAGCGGCTAACGCATCCCCGGCGCAAATCCCGCCGACGAACGCGTTTTTCTCGGTGGCCTCTTGCTTGCAACCGCGTATGCGACATGCGTGGCTCTCTCGCTGGACATTCGGTCGTCGCTTCGCTCGTCGTTGCACTTGCCACGGTGGGGAGCCCGCGCTTGTTGGTCGCGCGCGAGCCCACACCCGCCGACATCTTCGGCGTGGACATCGGAACGCCCTTGCCCGTGCTCAGCGCCTTCGCGAAGGCATCCCTGTCCTGCCGCGAGTTCGGCACGCCCACCCATGCCCTGGCTTGCCAGGGGGGGCTGGGAAAAGCGGCTGGCTTCGTTCCGGACAGCACGACCTTCTGGATTACCGACGGCCGCGTGTCGAGGATCTTCGAGCTGTCGGATCTAGGAAGCCGCGATTATGCGCAATGTGTGGATGCCTTCCAGCGCCGCGTCTCCCAAGTCGAGTCCGCCCTCGGCCGCTCGCCCGTGGTGCCAGCCGAGGAGCCACCCTGGGCCAAGGGAATGGACGACGGGATAAAGCTCTTCCAGCTTGGGCAGGGACGGCTCGGACTCAAGGCGATCTGGCGGTTCCCGCGTCGCGAGATTGGCGTGGGTTTGCGGGCAAACAAGGGCATGCCGGTGCTGGTCGTCGCGCTCGAACCGAGCTCGACGATCACGTGCGATTCGCAAAGCGTGGCCGCCATGCTGATGAATCTGTTTCCCCCTGCACCACCCGCGGTTCGCGCCCAGGCCGCCGGGGATCTGGCCGTTTGCAAGGTCACGGGCGCGGCGGGCGCCCTGGCCGCGGCGGCAGGCACCAGCCAGGAGAAGGAAGTCCGGGTCGAAGCCGTGCGCGCTCTGGGCGAGATCGGCTCGGACGGGTTGCCCCACCTGGAGGCGATTGCGCGCGATCCGAAGCAGGGCGAGGCGGCAGTCGAAGCTCGGGCTGTGCTGGCGAAACCCAAGGAGGTGGTCGGTGGTGGTCCGAACGCACGCCTGGCGGTAACCCCGGTAGAAGAGAGCGCCCCCGTCAAAGTTCCAGCGTCTGTCGCCGCGCCTCCACGGATAGCCCTGACCAAGGCGCAAGCGCCGGTGGCCGCGCCGGTTGTCGCGCGCCCAGCCGTAGCCGCGCCCGCCGTGAAACCCGCCGAGAAGCCGGCGGTGGCCGTAGCAGCGCCGGTGTCGCCTTCCCGTCTTCCTCCCGCCCCCGCGCCGGCCGCCGCAACCGCCACGACGTACGAGAAGATCCCCACGCCCGCGAGCCCGGTAGCCGAGTCGGAAGAGAGGACGCCGGAATCCGAAACCGCGCCCGCGTCGGAATCCCCGGCGCCCAAGGAACCACCGGCGCCCAAAACCCCACCCGATGGCACCGTGCTGGCGCTCACGACCTCGCTGGTGGCCGGCGGCGTATGGGGCGGTGGACTGTCGTTGCTCGCGCAGCAGAGCAATACGAGCGTGTTGTTGCTGGTTGGCTCGGCCGGCGCGGTCATTGGCGGCGGCACGGCCTGGGGCTTGACCCATTTCGGGTTGCGACCCTCGCCATCGCAGGCCTTGTGGTTCACCAACAGCACGGCCTGGGGCACCTTGGCCGGGCTCATGACCTGGGCCGGCACCGGCTCGGACAACGTCAAGTTGAAGTGGGGCTTGCTGGTCGGCGGCGAATCCCTCGGCATGGGCATGGGCGTGCTCGGGGCGCGCCAATGGGATTGGACCCCATCGCAGATTCTCTTCGCCAACAGTCTCGTGCTCGGGGCTGGTTTCGCCGGCGGGGGCGGGCACCTGCTCGCGCACCCCGGGGAGCCGTTCCGGGTCACGCCGCTCATCGGCTATGGAACGGCGCCCGCCATGGTCGCCGCTGGGCTGCTCAGTCGCTATGTCAATGTGTCGAGAAACGACCTGCACCTGCTCGCCGCTTCCGCGGCCGCCGGCGCCTGGTCGGGGGGCCTGCTGGCCTACGGCCTGGACACGGATCCGGCCACGCGCAACGATCGCCTGGCTGGCGGGTTCCTGGCGGGGATGGGCGTCGGCTATCTGGGCGCGGCCCTGGTCTCGCCTTTCGTGGAGGTTTCGCCTCGCCGGACCTGGTTGTCCGGAGCCGGGATGCTCGCGGGCAACCTCATCGGCATGGGCTCGTACATGATGGCCGCACCCGACGATCTCACGCGGCGGCCATTGTGGGCCAGCGTTGGCGGGCTCGGGCTCGGCGTGGGGACGTTCCTCGCCTATCCGCGCCTGCGCATGGGCGATCAAGCGGCGGCGATGAGCCTGGTTGGCGCCGCGTACGGGGCGGGCACCTGGGGACTGGCCATGGCTACCTCGAAGGATGGCTCCACTCCCCGCCTCCAGGGCGGGGTGCTGGCTCTCGGCACGGCCGGCAGCATCGCCGGGCTTCTGGCCTCGGGCTCGTTCTATCCCGGGCTTGGCGACTATCCAGTGACCTTGGCCAGCGCCGCCCTCGGCGCCACGGCCGGGATCGGCGTGGGCAAGCTCGGCACCGACACCACGGGCACGGGCGAGCTGGCGGGCACCCTCGCGGGCTCGGCGGCTGGTTTTGCCGCCGGCGCCGCCTTCTCGCACTACGCGCAATTGCGCGCTCCCGACCTCGGCGCGGGCTTCCTCGGCGCGGGTTACGGCACCCTGGTCGGCGCCCTGGCGCCCTCGCTGCTCGATGCCGAGTGGGGTGGCTGGCAGCGCAACAATCAGGGCGGCCTGTTGCTCGGTCTGCCGGCCGGCGCTTTTGCGGGGGCGGCCCTCTCGCACCTGACCAATGCGAGCGGCACCAGCGTCGGCGTGGCGTCCGTCGGCTCTGCGCTGGGCCTCGGCATGGGGCTCGGCACGGGCTTGCTCTGGCCGGAGAGCTACTCGCAGCCCGCGCGCATCGGCGCGGTGGCGGGCGTTTCCGCCGGCCTCGCGGCCACGCTCCTCCTCGAGCACCCGTTGCGCCTGCACGAGGGGCTCGGCGATGCGGCGGTCGGGCTCGGCACGGTCGGGGCGGGCATCGGTATCGCGGAAGGCATCTTGCTCGCCGGGCTCGTCGATCCCTCGGGTCAGGTGTCGCAGCTTTCGTCGCGGCAGATCGAGGGCGGCGCGCTTCTCGGCGGCTCGGCCGGGCTGGCCTCGGGCCTGCTGTTGTCGAAATACTTCACGCCGGGGTCGCGGGATCTGGCGGTGACGGTCGGGGGCACGGTGTCAGGCGGGCTCTTCGGCCGCGGGCTGATGATGACGGCGACTGCCAACGACGGACGCGGCGACACCGCTGGAACCATGGCCTTTGCGCTCGCCGGTGCTACCGCGTTCGCGCTCGTCGAGCATCACTCGCCGCTCACCAACATCGACTTCGCGGCGGGCGCGGCGGGCATGGCCTACGGCGGCCTGGTCGGGGCGCTGGCACCCACGCTGGCGGATGCGGAGTGGGGCGGCTGGCGGCGCAGCACCGAGGGTGGGTTGCTGCTCGGCCTGGGTGGCGGCGCGATGGCCGCGGCCGCCTTGAGCCATGTCACCGAGCCCTCGCCCGCAACCCTCGTGATCGGCTCCACCGGCGGTCTTCTGGGCCTGGGCGTGGGCGTGGGCACGGGCCTGCTCTGGCCCGAGAGCTACTCGCAGCCGAGTCGCATCGGCGCGGTGGCTGGCGTTTCCGCCGGCCTCGCGGCCTCGCTCTTGCTCGAACATCCGCTGCGTTTGCACGAAGGGCTCGGCGACGCGGCGCCGGGCATGGCGGCGGTGGCCGCGGGCATCGGCATCGCGGAAGGGATCTTGCTCGCCGGGCTCGTCGATCCCTCGGGCGAGGTCGCGCAGACGTCGAACCGGCAGGTCGCGGGCGGCGCGCTCCTCGGTGGCTCGGCCGGGCTCGCCTCGGGCCTCGTGCTGTCGAAGTATTTCACGCCGGGACCGCGCGATCTGGCGGTGACGGTCGGCGGCGGCGTTTTGGGCGGCCTCTTCGGCCGCGGGTTGGCGATGACGGTCGGCTCGAGCGAAGGGCGCGGCGACGCGGCCGGAACCATGGCCGGCGCGCTCGCCGGCGCGACCGCGTTCGCACTCGCCCAACACCGATCGCCCCTGACCGATATCGACTTCGTGGCGAGCGCGGCGGGCATGGCGTACGGCGGACTGGTGGGGTCGCTCCTGCCCACCCTCGCGGATTCCGAGTGGGGTGGTTGGCGGCGCAACACCGAGGGTGGTCTGCTGCTCGGCCTGGGTGGTGGCGCGATGGCTGCGGCCGCCTTGAGCCACGTCTCCGAGCCTTCGCCCGCAACCCTCGCGGTCAGCTCCGTTGGCAGCCTGCTGGGCCTGGGCATGGGCGCGGGCACGGGATTGCTGTGGCCCGAAAGCTACTCGCAGCCGAGCCGTATCGGCGCGGTGGCCGGTGTCTCCGCCGGTCTGGCCGCCTCGCTCTTGCTGGAACACCCGCTACACCTGGACGAAGGGCTGGGCGAGAACGCGGCGGGCATCGGCGCGGTCAGTACCGGGATCGGCATCGCGGAAGGCATCCTGCTCGCCGGCCTCGTCGACCCGTCGGGCGAGGTTTCCCGGACCTCGAACCGGCAACTCGCGGGCGGCGCGCTCCTCGGCGGCTCGGCCGGGCTGGCCTCGGGCCTCGTGCTGTCGAAGTACTTCAAGCCGGCCCCGCAGGATCTGTTGGTGACGGTCGGAGGAACGGTCCTCGGCGGGCTCTTTGGTCGTGGCCTCATGATGACAGCCAGCTCAAGTGAAGGGCGCGGCGACACGGCGGGAACCATGGCCGGCGCTTTCCTGGGCGCGACCGGCTTCGCGCTCACCGAGCACGTCTCACCCCTCACCACAATCGATGTGGGCGCGGGCGCGGCGGGCCTGGCCTACGGCGGATTGGTGGGGGCCTTGGCGCCGACGCTGGCGGATGCCGAGTGGGGCGGCTGGCGACGCAGCACCGAGGGCGGCCTGCTGCTCGGCGTGGGTGGCGGAGCGATGGCCGCGGCCGCCCTGAGCCATGTCGCCGGGACTACGCCCGAAGGCATCGCGGTCGGCTCTCTCGGCGGCCTGCTGGGTCTGGGTATGGGCGTGGGCACGGGGCTGCTCTGGCCCGAAAACTACTCGCAACCCGCGCGCATCGGCGCGGTGGCCGGCGTGTCCGCTGGCATGGTTGGCGCTCTCTTGCTCGAGCACCCGCTGCGGCTGCAGGAAGGCCTCGCCGAATCGGCGGCCGGGCTTGGCACCGTCGGCGTGGGCCTCGGCATCGCGGAAGGCATCCTGCTGGCCGCTCTCGTCGACCCGTCCGGTGAGGTTTCGCAGACGTCGTCGCGGCAGCTCGCCGGCGGCGCGCTCGTGGGCGGCTCGGCCGGGCTCGCCTCGGGCTTCGTGCTTTTGAAGTACTTCAAGCCCGCCGCGAGCGATCTGACCGTGACCGTGGGCGGAAGCATCCTGGGCGGCCTCTTCGGCCGCGGGCTCGTGATGACCGCGACCGAGAGCGATGGCCGCAGCGACACCGCGGGCACCATGGCGGGCGCGCTGGCCGGGACGGCCGGGTTCGCGCTCGTCGAGCACTTCTCGCCGCTTACCGAGATCGACGCGGCCGCGGCCGCGGTGGGCATGGGCTACGGCGGCCTCGTGGGCTCGCTGGCGCCGACCCTCGCCGACGCGAGCTGGGGTGGCTGGCGGCGCAGCACCGAGGGCGGTCTCATGCTCGGCGTGGGGGGAGGGGCGATGGCCGCGGCCGGGCTCGCGCATGCCACGGCTGCGAGCGGGCGCACCCTCGGCTTCGGCGCGGCCGGGGCACTCGACGGCGCGCTGACTGGCGTTGGCATCGGCATTCTGGCCGACCAGGATCCCGCGAGCACCCAGGGCGCGCGCATCGGCGTGGTCGCGGGCGCCGCGGGCGGACTTCTGCTCGGGCTCGGGCTCGGGCCCCACCTCGATTTCGACGGCGACAACCTGATCTTCCTCTCCGCCGCGTCCGCGGTGGGCGGCTGGACGGGCGCCTGGTCGCAGGTGCTCGGGCACGGCTCGCTCGACGATGTCGATTCGACCAAGGTGGGTGGGGGATTCCTGGCTGGGGCGGGCGGCGCCTCGATCCTGGCGACGGCGCTCTTGCCGGCCCTCCACGTGGACAGCGACCTGGTGGGCGACGCGCTTGCCGCCGACGCGATCCTCTCGGGGGCGGGCGCCGGTATGGGCGCATTGGCCAGCCGGCGCGCGGACGGGCCCGTGTGGGGCATGCTCGGCGCGGGCACGGCCGGGCTGCTCCTCGGCGGCGTCTTGCACGACTCCATCGACTTCGAACGGAGCAGCGGGCTTCTCGCCTTTGGCGCGCTCGAAGGCCTGTGGGCTGGCGCCTGGTTGCCGTACGTGCTGCGTCCATCGTCGGAAGTGACCGGCACGGACCACGTCGCCGGTGTGGCCGCGGGCGGCCTGGGCGGCCTCGGCCTGTCGCTGTTGGCGTCCACTGTGGGCACCCCCAGTGGCGAGCGCCTGGGCGTGGCCGGCGTCGGGAGCGCCATCGGCGCCTCGCTGGCCGGCGGCTCGATGCTGCTTTCCGAGAACCTGCACGACCAGCGCGGCGTGGGCATCATGTTGGGCGGCACCGCCGCGGGACTTGGCCTGGGCGCCCTCATCTCGCCGCTCGTGCCCCTCGACGGCAGCCGCGGCTTGCACATGTTGGGCGGCGCGAGCTTCGGCCTGGCCGAGGGCCTGGCCTTCGGGTGGGCCGGTCGCGCGACCACCGGAAGCGAATACGCGGGCTCGGCGCTCATCGGGGCCGGCCTCGGCGCCTCCCTCGGCCTGGCGAGTAGCGCGGATGCGAGCGGCCTCAACATGCAACAGGCGCTGGTGGCCAGCGGCTTCTCGGCGTGGGGCGGTTGGGTCGGCTCGTTCGCCGGCGCGTATGCCAACCGCGATCCGCACGAGGTCGTGCTGGGCGGGCTGGCGGCCGCGAACCTCGGCTTTCTCGCCGGATACGGCGTTCTTCGCTACGACCTCGTCGCGCCGCGCGACTTCGGCTGGCTGAGCCTGGCCGGCGCCATGGGCACCGCGCTCGGCGGCGGCGTGGGAGCCATCTTCTCGACTGCCTCGGATCCGCGCCCGGTGCTCGCGGGCCTGGCCCTGGGCCCCGTGGTCGGTATCGGCACCGGCGCGCTCATCGTCCCGCACCTACGCCATAAGGCCGAGACCAGCAGTGCATTCTTCCGGGCGCCGAACGTGGCGGGCGCACGCTTCGAGTTCTCCCCAGAAGGCGACAACGGCAAGCAGCGCAACTCCACCGACGTGCTCGCGGAGCGGAAGCCGTCGCGCATTCTCGCGGGCCTCAAGCTCGCGCAGCGGAACCTCTTCGACGTGACCAACTGGACGCCGGTCTTCGGCTCGTTGCCGCCGCTGCCTGGCGATCCCAACCCGGCGCCGTTCTTCATGGGCGTGTCGGGCGGATTGCGGTAGGGGGTGGTTCGGCCGGCGGCATCTTCCGACCATCGACCCGCTCAAGGACAACCTGCTGGGGCCTGTCCGCCGCAAGAATTCCGTACCGACCAAGACGGTTTCTGGGTGACGCGATGGTGGCTCGATGGAGAAACAGATGGGTGTCGCTCGGCTATCCCTTGTCGTGCGGAGGAGTATTCTGGACTTGAGATGTCTGCCTTGCCGGCAACGCACTTCGCATGCGCTTTGGTCTTTGCACTCGCCTCGGTGGCGTTGGGGGCTTGTGGGCGGACCTCGCTCCACCGTTCCGACGTCCACCCATCGCCGTTCGCCTGCGCGCAGGAACTGCTGGCTGGCGGGGTCTCGCGAGCCACTTCCGACAGCTCAGGCCTGGTTTCGCAGCGGGCGCTCGGCGCCTTGGGTCCTCGGCTGTGGATCGATTCGGTCGGTAATCGCTTCGCGGTGTATCGCGATGATATCCCGACGGGACGCGGCGAGGCCGTGCTGCGCGTCTTCAGTGCCACAGACGCGACACAGGCGCCTTCGCTCGAGCTATCGGACTCGGCGGGGGACTCGGCGGCTCCGGACATCGCGGGCCGCGATCAGCTCGTCTCCGTGGTCTGGGTCGAGCGGCAAGGCACGGTGCGCGCTCTGCTCGCAAGGATCTCGTCGGACGGGGGCGACACGTTTTCCCCCGTCGTGCGGGTTTCCACCAGCGTGAATCCCGACGCGCAACCGCGAGTCGCGGTGGATGCCCAGGACCGCGTGGTGGTGGTGTGGGACGGCCCGAGCGATTCGGCGGACGGCAGCCGACCCCTCTTTGGGGCTCGCTCGAACCCCGGCGGCGGCCGGTTTTCGGATCCGGTCACGCTGGCAAAGATCCAAGGCCTCGGGGAGGTCGCGCTCGCAATCGCTTCGTCGCAAGTCTTCGTCGCGTGGGCGGAGGCACGCACGATAGAGGGGGGACACGTGGTGGAGCTCGTGCACTCGGATGAAAGCGGCGAAGTGTTCTCCAGCCCCAGTGAGGTCCGTGGCGAGACGTTTACCGGGCCCGCGTTGCTCGCGGACGACACGGCTGGCCTGCTGCTCTTGTGGGCGTCGGGAACCACCACGACCGGCTCCCCGCAGTCACTCGGCGTCGTGCTCAGTCGGTCGCTCGATGGAGGCGATAGTTTCGAAGATCTCGGCACACTCGACGAAGGCCCAGGATCGAATCTGCAGCTCGCGGGCAACCCCGCGGGTGAACTGTGGGCGGCGTGGCAGTCTTGCCCCGTCTCCGGGTCCTGCGAGACCCAGATGAGCCACCTCAAGAACCATGCGACGGCGCCGTTTGCCCGCGGCGTGATTCACCCGGACGTGCTCGCGGGCTCGCAGCTCAAGGTTTGCGCGCTCGGAGTCTCGTCGAGCGATCTAGACGTGATGTGGACGGGACGGCCGGGCTGGTTCGCAGACGTCTTCTCATCGACGCTCGATCCGGGCAAGGCCGAGGCGGAGGTCATTGCGGCGGGGTTATCGCCGCTCACCCACCATGCGGAAATCTCGTCCGCGGAGGTTGGTGCCGACGCCAGCATGCCGGTGCTCGCATTGGGCACGGGGCAGTCGCTCTGGGCGGCTTGGGGTCAGGAAGCCAACGCGATCCCCTCCGCTGCTTCCGGGATTTTCTTGGCTGCGTCCCAGGACAGTGGACGAACGTTTCAGCCACCCCGCCGGGTTGGCGACAATGCACCGACGGTGG
>Ga0302323_100004595_pt1 | contig 11249 bp, 8 predicted proteins | sample Fen_T0_3_FD_201950 | JGI IMG/M metagenome (GOLD analysis project Ga0302323, IMG submission 201950) | Peat permafrost microbial communities from Stordalen Mire near Abisko, Sweden - Fen_T0_3 | ecosystem: Environmental > Terrestrial > Soil > Wetlands > Permafrost | place: Sweden: Abisko... | reverse complement strand
TCGATGGAGGCGTGGACGACGCGCCCCAGCGGCCCGGCGAGGGGCTGGGAGAGCAGCGGATCGCCCAGGTCGCCGCGTGCCACGCAGGCCGCCTGCGCCTGCACCCGGCGCAGGCCCTCGACGGCGGAGCCCAGCGCGACGGAGACCGTCCGCACCTCCCGCGGCCCCGACGCCTCGATGTCCACGAGCCGGCCGTCGCGGATCTGCCGGGCCTCCTCGGCGAGCCGGCGCAGGGGCCGCTCGATCGACAGGCCGACCCGGACGGCGGCCACGGTCGAGGCGATCGCGAGCGCCGCCGCCGTCGCCAGCGCCTCGTTCAGGCGCCGCGCGGCGGCGGTCCCCGCGTCGCGGGCGTTCTGGTCGGCGCGGGTGAGCGCGCTGTAGAGCAGCGTCAGCAGGGCGGTGGAGCGGGAGGTGGACAGGGCGAGGCCGCGGTTGAGGTCCAGCTCCACCCCGGGCGTCGACGAGCGGAACACGCCGTCGCTGTCCCGGCCGCCCAGCGGGTTCGTCTCCCGGATCGACCACCACTGCGCCCGCAGGTCCGCCGATGCCAGGGTGTCCAGCCGCAGCGCGGCCTGCGACCAGGTCGGCAGCGCCGCCTCCATGTCGGCGGCCAGCTGCGGGGCCAGCCGGTGCAGGACCAGCGTGGCGAGCTGCCGGCTGGCCGAGCGGTTGGCGGCGGCGACGGCGGTCATGTCCTGCAGGGCGGAGACCCGCAGGCGGTCCCGGCTCTCGGCGAGCGCCGTGGTGACGGCGTCCTGCTCGACCAGGTCGAGCCGGTCCGCGACGGCGAGGTACCCGGACACGATGCCGGCGAGGTCCGAGGCTCCCGGTCCGGTCAGGTCGACCCTCCCGCGGAGGCGGGCGAGGTCGTCGACGACGGTGGACAGCCGGGGGTCCGGGGCGGACTGCAGGGCCGTCGCCAGGACGTCGTCGGCGGCCTCGCGCCCCGACGTCAGGCTCAGGCCCATGACCCGGCCGAGGCTGCGGGCGTTCCGGGTCGAGTCGACGCCGAGCCACGGGATCGTCGGCGCGGACCCGAGCAGGTGCGTCAGCAGGGACGGCATGAGCTCCGCGCCGAGCGCGTCCTGGGCCACCTCGACGGCGACCACGGCGTGGACGGCCCGGCGCGAGCGGTCGGCCCCCTCGGCGTCGGCCCGCGCCTGCGTCATGATCGCCGCCACGTAGGCGCTGATGCCCAGCAGTGCGATCACCAGGAGCGCGGACACGTACGCGCGCAGCGGGCGGCCGCCGATCGCGCGTCCCGTGCCGTCGACGGCGGCCTCCGGGCGGCGGACCCTCAGCCGGGACACGGCGTCATGGCGTCGTCCTGGCGGCCTGCGCCGCGTGCAGGGCCGCGGCGGCACCGGTGGCGCCGCTCGTCGCCGTCTGGACGGCGCCGGACAGCAGCTGGGACGCCCGCGGGTACGCCGCCCCGAGGCCGCCGCTGGTGCGGCCCTTCGCGGCGGAGACGGCGGTGACCCACACGGCGAGGTCCGGGTCGGCCGCGACCTGGCGCTGCTGCAGGGCGGGCGTCGCCGCGACGTAGGCGAGGGCCGTGTCCGTGGCGAGGGCGTTGTCGCCCCGGGTCAGGCACGACACCATCCGCCGCCCGGCGGCGTAGCGCTTCCCGTCCTTCTGGACCGGCATCGTGACGAACTCCCCGCCCAGGGGCGCGGGGGCGGGCCCGCCCGCCCTCGCCGGGATCGGGATCACGCCCCAGGACAGCCCGGACGCCTTGGCGGACCCCCGCTGCCAGGTGCCGTTCTCGGCGAAGGCGACGTCGCCGTCCAGGAACTCCTTCCAGCTGGAGTCCTGGGTGGCGTTGACGACGGACCCCTCCGCGTAGCCGTCCCGCACCCACGACGACCACAGCTGCAGGGCCGCGACGGCCTGCGGCGAGTCCAGCGTCCGCAGGTCGGCGCCGGCACCCCAGAACCAGGGGAGGAACTGGAAGCTGCCCTCCTCGGTGGCGATCGCGGAGAAAGTGATCCCCCGCTTGCCGGCGGCCTTCACCCGGGCGAGGGCGGCGTTCAGGGACGGCCAGTCCCGGACGGACGCCGGGTCGACGCCGGCGGCGGCGAGCACCTTCGCGTTGTAGAACAGGGCGAGCGTGTTCGACCCGATCGGCACCCCGTACGTCCGGCCGTCCAGCTGGCCCGCCCCGAGGATGTTCGGGCCGATCCCGCTGACGTCGGCGCCCGTCACCTCGTTCGCCGACAGCGCGCCCGTCCGGGCCAGCAGGGCCACCTCGGTGTTGTCGATGATCAGCACGTCCGGGGCGTCACCCTGCTGCACCGCCAGGGTGGCCTTGGCGGTCAGCTCCGCCTTGTCGAACCGCTTGTGCCGCAGCGTCGTCCCCGCGTCCGCGGCGCACCGGGCGACCTGCTTCCCCCAGGGCGAGCCCTCGTCCAGCTGGACCCACATGTCCCACACGCTGACGACGTCGCCCGCCGGGTGGCGTGCGGCCGCCTGATCGGCCGTTCCCCCGGCGCAGGCGGCGAGGAGCAGGCCGCACCCCAGCGCCGCCACCCCGGCGGCGGCCCGCCGGTACAGCTGTCCACGGAGCCGAACCGGCGCCACGAGCACCTCCCTCGTCGAACGCCCGCACGCCTCGCCGCCCGGGACACCTCCTCCTCGTGATCGGCACCCCCGGGCGGCTGCTTGACGTCCCCGGTGGCCGCGGGGGGCGGTCGGTCCCGAGTGCACGGAATGCCGCGCGTCGGACCGGCCGTGCTTCCCTGGGCGGGGTGGATGGCGGACGATGCCGTGGTGGCCGTGTCCGCCCGACCGAAGGATCGACGATGTCCGACCAGTCCCGGGGAACGGACGCCGTTCCCGCCGGCGCTCCCCTCGGCGTCCGGGCCGACGTGCCCCCCGCCCACCTGAGGGTGCAGCTCGCGCTGCTCCGCGACGGGGCCGCGGCGATCGCCGCCGCCTGCGACGTCCCCGACGACCCGGCGAACGGGGGGAGCGCGTCCCACGCCCGGTGGGTGCACGAGCGGCTCACCCAGAGCGTCCTGCGGCCGCTGGCGACCGTGCCGGCCGGCGACCCGGACGCCGCCGCCCCTCCCGCTCCACCGGTCGACGCCCCGCCGACGGACGGCGCGCCCGGCGTGCCTGCGGACCTGGCCGACCAGGTCTGGCACCTGGCCTGCACGGCGACCACCCTGCGGGTGCAGAGCCCGGGATCGACGCCGCTCGCCGAGGCCGCGGCGGCCCTGCAGGACCTGGCGCTCGCGATGGCCGAGCCCGCCGTGGCGGCCGAGCGGTACGAGGAGCTGTGCCGCCTCCAGGCCGCCGTCGAGCCGCAGATCCAGGTGATGCACGACGGCCCCTACCTGGTCACCAACGCCACCGGCGTCGTCGACTGGCTGGGCCGGCGGATGCCGGGGCGCCCGACGCTGGCGCTCTGCCGCTGCGGCCGGTCCGACCGCAAGCCGCTGTGCGACGGCGCCCACGCGCGGACCGGTTTCACCGACGCGAAGGATCCCCGGCGCGTGCCCGACCAGGTCGACACGTACGTCGGCCTGCAGGTGACCGTCCTGGACAACCGCGGGTCCTGCCAGCACTCCGGGCTGTGCACCGACCGGCTCCCGACCGCGTTCCGCACCGGGGCCGAGCCGTTCGTGGCCCCGAGCGGCGGGCGGATGGACGAGATCATCAGGGCCGTGCGCGACTGCCCCTCGGGCGCGCTGAGCTACGCGATCGACGGGCACGAGGAGCGCGCCGCCGTCGACCACCACGGCGCCCGGCCGCCGTCCGTCGAGGTGTCCAAGGACGGGCCCTACCGGGTCACGGGCGGTTTCCCCCTGCGCGACGACGACGGCGCGCCGGTGCCGCGGAACCAGGGGTCGTCGTCCGAGCACTACGCCCTGTGCCGGTGCGGTCAGTCGCAGAACAAGCCCTTCTGCTCGGGCATGCACTGGTACGTGCAGTTCCACGACCCGGTGCCGGAGGAGGGGCACGAGCCGTCGATCTTCGAGTGGGCCGGCGGCCTGCCCGCGCTGACCCGGCTGACCCGGCTGTTCTACGAGAAGCACATCCCGCAGGACCCGCTGCTCGCCCCCCTCTTCGGGTCCATGGCGGCGGACCACCCGCAGCGGGTGGCGGCGTGGCTCGGCGAGGTGTTCGGCGGCCCCGCGGTGTACAGCGGCGGCTACGGCGGCTATCCCCGGATGCTGTCCCAGCACCTGGGGAAGGGCCTCACCGAGGAGCAGCGCACCCGGTGGGTCGAGCTGCTGACGCTCTCGGCGCGCGAGGCCGGGCTCCCCAACGACCCCGAGTTCCGGTCCGCCTTCGGCTCCTACATCGAGTGGGGGTCGCGCCTGGCGGTGGAGAACTCCCAGACCACGTCCCGGCCGCCCGAGCACATGCCCATGCCCCACTGGAACTGGAACACGGCGGCCGGGCCGCCCGGGTCGCGGATCTCCGCGCTCAGGCCGGCCGACGAGCCGGACGAGGTCGTGGTCGAGGTGCCGCCGCTCGGCGAGCCGGTCAGCTACGAGCGCCACATCCGGGGCCTGTTCCGGGCGGTCGACCGGCGCTCGATGAGCTTCGCGTTCGACCTGTGGTCGCACCGCGACGTCACCGACCACGCCGCGACGATCCTGTCCCGCCTCCAGGACGGGAGCATGCCGTGCGACGCGCCGTGGCCGCAGGAGCGCCTCGACGTCCTCCGGCGCTGGATCGAGGAGGGTCACCCGGCCTGAGCGGCGGCTGTCCTCGCGTCTCGTCCCCGCCGTCCTGCCCCCGCCGTCCCGTCCTGCCGTTCCTGCCCCGCCGTCCAGCCCTAGTCGTCCCTCCTCCCGAGGTCGTGCCGTGCCCCGGGAGGAGGTGGCGGGGTGGCGGATCGCCAGGGGCCCGGCGCTACGCCATGATGGGGGGCAGAATGATGGGTGTCGCCAGCCCGGCGGCACGACACCGTCCGAGTCCGTGACCTCGCGGCCCGGCAGACCGGAGCGACCGAACCCCGATGAGCGCCGAGGACCTCGAGAACTACGAGACCGAGATGGAGCTGCAGCTCTATCGGGAGTACCGGGACGTCGTCGGGCTCTTCGCGTACGTCGTCGAGACGGAGCGTCGGTTCTACCTCGCCAACCAGGTCGACCTGCAGGTGCGGTCGGCGGGCGGTGAGGTCTTCTTCGAGGTGACCCTCACGGACGCCTGGGTGTGGGACGTGTACCGACCGGCGCGATTCGTGAAGTCCGTGCGCGTGGTGACCTTCAAGGACGTCAACGTCGAGGAGCTCGCCAAGAGCGACCTCGAACTGCCCAAGTCGGGCGGGTTCCCGGGCGCCTGACGGTCGCCGCTCCGCCTGCTTCCCGTCCGGTCGCCTCCCCGTCGCTTCCCCGGTCGCCGGCTCGTCCACAGGCTGCTCCGCGCCTGCGTCGTCCACAGGGCGGGCGGCTCATGGGGCCCCTCGGCCAGCGGCCGTCGCACGCTGACGGCGGAGGTGGTCGGCGATGCGCGCGACGGATGCGGTGGGGGAGTACGGCGAGCGCCTGGCGGCGCGGTACCTGGAGGCGCAGGGCCTGACCGTCCTGGCGCGGCGCTGGCGATGTCCTCGCGGGGAGATCGACATCGTGGCGGTGGACGGCGGGTGCCTCGTCGTCTGCGAGGTCAAGACGCGGCGGTCGGTGGCCGCGGGGCTGCCCTGCGAGGCGATCACCCCGCAGAAGCTGGCCCGGCTGCGCAGGCTGACCGCGCTCTGGCTCGCCGACCAGGCGGGCTCGTGGGCCGACGTGCGGATCGACGTCGTCACCGTCCTCCTGCCCCGGCGCGGGCCGGCCGCCGTGGACCACCTGCGCGCGGTCGGCTGACGGCGCCGTGCGTCCGGCCGGTCGCCCCGACTCGTCCACAGCGGAGCCCTCACCCGAGTTGTCCACAGGCCGGCGGGCACGGGCTGTCCCGACCTCCCTCGACCGGTCATCGTGATCGTGAGGAATGGATCGGGAGGACGGGGGATCTCATGCTGGGACGGTGCCGGGCCGTCGGGCTCGTCGGGCTGAACGGGCACGTCGTCGAGGTCGAGGCGGACGTCGCGGCGGGCCTGCCGGCCTTCACGCTGGTCGGGCTGCCTGACGCCAGCCTCGCCGAGGCGCGCGACCGGGTCCGGGCCGCGGCCGCCAACGCGGGCTGCCCGCTGCCCGCCCGGAGGATCACCGTGAACCTCTCGCCGGCGGCCCTGCCGAAGACCGGGACGGGTTTCGACCTCGCCGTCGCGGCCGCGTTGCTCGCCGCGTCCGGCCAGGTTCCGGCCGACTCCGTGGCGGTCCGGGTGCATCTCGGCGAGCTGGGCCTCGACGGTCGGGTCCGGCCGGTGCGCGGCGTCCTTCCCGCCGTGGTGGCCGCGGTCCGGGCGGGGTACCACCGGCTGGTGGTCCCGGCGGCGAACGCGGCCGAGGCTCGCCTGGTGCCCGGGGCCGAGGTGACGCCGGTCCGGCACCTGGCCGACGTCGTGGCCCTGCACCGCGGCGAGCCGCCGCCCACGCTCGACCTGCCCTAGGACGATCCGGCGAGCACCGCTGCCGTCGCCGCCGCGGGCGCCGGGCGTGGCAGTGACCTCGACCTGGCCGACGTCGTGGGCCAGGCCGAGGGTCGGCATGCCGTCGAGGTGGCGGCCGTGGGCGGCCACCACCTGCTGCTCGTCGGGCCCCCGGGCGCAGGCAAGACCATGATCGCGGAACGGCTCCCGGGCCTGCTGCCGGACCTGACGCCGGAGGAGGCTCTGGAGGTGACCGCCGTGCACTCCGTGGCCGGCACCTTCGACGCCGCGGGCGGGCTGCGCCGCCGCCCGCCGTTCGAGGCGCCGCACCACACCACGACGGTGGCGGCACTGGTGGGCGGCGGCAGCGGCCTGCCCCGGCCCGGGGCTGCGTCGCGGGCCCACCGGGGGATCCTGTTCCTCGACGAGGCCCCCGAGTTCTCGGTGCGGGCGCTGGAGGGGCTGCGCCAGCCGTTGGAGCACGGCGAGCTGGTGATCCACCGGGCGATGGGCGCCGCCCGCTTCCCGGCCCGGTTCCAGCTCGTGCTCGCCGCCAACCCCTGTCCGTGCGGGATGGCCTCCGGCAAGGGCGACCAGTGCTCCTGCAGCCCGCTCGCCCGGCGTCGCTACCTGGCCCGGCTCTCCGGGCCCCTGCTGGACCGGGTCGACCTGCAGGTGGAGGTCCGGGCGGTGTCCCGGGTACAGCTCAGCGAACCGGCGCTTCCGGAGTCGTCGGCCGTGGTGGCCGCCCGGGTGGCCGTGGCGCGGGCGGCCCAGCGGGAGCGGTTCCAGGGGTTGCCCTGGACGCTCAACGGCGAGGCGCCGGGCGCCTGGTTGCGGGGGAGATGGCGGTTGCCCCCGCCGGCCACCCGCGACCTCGATCAGGCCCTGGACCGGGGACGGCTGTCCATCCGCGGCTACGACCGGGTGCTGCGCGTGGCGCTCTCCCTGGCCGATCTGGCCGGGCGGGACCGACCGGACCGGGACGACGTCGGCCGGGCTCTCCTGCTGCGCTGCCGCGGTCTGGCGGCGGCGGCATGACGGCGCGCGTGCCCGGCTGGTTCGATCCGCAGGACGAGCGGACGGCCCGCGCGGCCTGGAGCCGGATCGCCGAGCCCGGCGACGAGACGGCGGCCCGGGTGCTCGAACATCTCGGTCCCGGACCCGCGCTGCTCGCTCTCTACGAGCGCCCGGTCCGCCTGCGCGAGCTGGCGGCCTCGATCGACGGGCGGCGTCGCCGACCGGGGCAGCCCGCACCCGGCGCGGGATGGGAGCAGCGGCTGCCGCAGGTTGAGCCGCTGCGCGATCTGCGGACCCTGGAGCGCTTCGGGGGCCGGTTGCTGATCCCCGGCGACCCGCAGTGGCCGCAGCCGTTCGCCGCCCTCGGCGCGCGGACCCCTCCCGCCCTCTGGGCGCGCGGGCCCGTCGACCTGACCATGGCCGTGCACCGGGCGGTGGCGCTGGTGGGCAGCCGGGCGGCCAGCCCGTACGGCGAGGACGTCGCGGCGGACCTCGGCGCGGGGAGCGTCGAGCGGGGTGTCACCGTCGTGTCCGGTGCCGCCTACGGGATCGACGCGCAGGCCCATCGGGGAGCCCTGGCCGGTGGTGGGCCCACGGTGGCGGTGGTGGCCTGCGGCGTCGACCGGGCGTATCCGCGGGGGAACGAGCAGCTCATCGAGCGGATCGCCAGGGAAGGGTTGGTGGTCAGCGAGGTGCCTCCCGGCTCCTCACCGACCCGGTGGCGCTTCGTGCAGCGCAACCGCTTGATCGCCGCCCTGTCGCGGGCCACCGTGGTCGTCGAGGCGGCCTGGCGGTCAGGGGCGATGATCACTGCAGGGGAGGCGGTGTCGCTCGGCCGGGAGGTGGGGGCGGTACCGGGACCGGTCACCTCGGCGGCGTCCGCGGGATGTCATCGGCTCCTGCGCGAAGGAGCGGTCTGCGTCACGGACGCCGACGAGATCGTCGAGCTCCTCTCCCCGATCGGGGCCGCCCCCGCCCCCGCCCGCTCCGCGCCCGCGTCCGAGCACGACGGGCTCGATCCGATCGACCTGCGGGTGTTCGACGCCCTCCCGGTGCGCTCCGCCGTGGGGGTGGACCGGCTGGCGGGCACCGCAGGTCTGGACGGTCCCGTCGTGGCCGCGGCGCTCGGCCGGTTGCAGCTGCGTGGGCTCGCCGTCGAGGGCGTAGGGCTCTGGCGGCGGGCGCCGCGTCGAGGGGCCGCAGACCCGTGGTCGGACCGACCTGCGGTCCGAGCATGAGGGCGCATCGGTGACCGTTCATTCGAACAGGTGTTCGTATCTTGGGGTACTCTGCTGCCATGTCGATGACGTTCCAGGGTTCCCTGCTCGACGTGGACGGCGCCGTCGGCCCGGGGCCGCTGCGAGGGCACGTCCGCCGCACGGTGCTCGGCGACGGTGCGTGGGTCGACGTGCTGCAGGGGTGGGTCCGGGGTGCGGACGCGCTGTTCGAGCGGCTCGTGGGAGTGGTGCCCTGGCGGGCGGAACGCCGCACGATGTACGACCGCGTCGTCGACGTCCCGCGGCTGCTCTGCATGTACGGCGAGGGTGCCGCCCTTCCCGACCCGGCCCTGGTCGAGGTCAAGGCGGCACTGGACGCGCACTACGGGCCGGAGCTGGGGGAGCCCTTCGCCTCCGCCGGGATGTGCCTCTACCGGGACGGGCGCGACAGCGTCGCCTGGCACGGTGATCGGATCGGCCGGTCCGCCGTGGAGGACACGATGGTCGCGATCGTCTCGCTCGGTGCGCCCCGGTCCCTGCTCCTGCGCCCGCGGTCGGGCGGCCCGACGCACCGCCACGACCTCGGCCACGGCGACCTCATCGTCATGGGTGGCAGCTGCCAGCGGACCTGGGAGCACGCCGTCCCCAAGACGGCGCGACCCGTGGGACCCAGGCTGAGCATCCAGTTCCGCCCCCACGGGGTCTTCTGACCCGAGCGCGGCCGTCCTCCGGTCGCAACCTTGCCTTTCTGGGTCGGAGCGTGGCCGCGCGCCGTCTTGAGCCGTCCGACCCGGCGCGTCACCGTTGACCCATGGCAGAGGTCGGGCGCTCCGGACGCCTTCCGGGACCGGAGGGCCTGCTGCTGGACTACGAGCGGTACCTGCGGGCCGAGCGGGGGCGGTCCCCCCACACCGTCCGTGCCTACCTGGGGGACGCGCGGTCCCTGCTCGCCTTCCTCGCAAGCCGCCCTCGGCCCGACCGGCCCGACGGGTCAGAGCAGCCCGACCGGCCCGACGGGTCAGAGCAGCCCGACCGGCCCGACGGGTCAGAGCAGCCCGACCGGCCCGACGGGTCAGAGCAGCCCGACCGGGACGACCGCCCCGACCGGGACGCTGGCGACCACCCCCTCCCGGACCTCTCGTCGCTGCGCGCCTGGCTCGCCCACCAGGGCATCGACGGCGCCGCCCGCAACACCCTCGCCCGGCGTGCGGCGAGTGCACGGGCCTTCACCGCCTGGCTCACCCGTACCGGACACCTGTCGGCGGATCCGGGTGCTCGCCTGCGCTCGCCCCAGGTGGGCCGGCCCCTTCCGACGGTGCTCCGGCAGGACCAGGCCGCCGACCTGATGGACGTGGCGGGACGTCGGGCCGACACGGCCCGCGCACTTGCCGCTGCCTCCCCCTCGGGTCTGCCGAGGGTGCCCGGTGGCGCGGGCGCGCCGGAGGGGGGAGCGGCTTCCCGGCACGCGGCGGCGATCGAGGCAGGACGGCGTGCTGCGCTCGCCCTGCGCGACCGCGCCGTCGTGGAACTGCTCTACGCCACGGGCATCCGGGTGTCGGAGCTGGCGGGGCTCGACCTGGGCGACGTCGACGACGAGCGGCGGCTCGTCCGGGTGCTCGGCAAGGGCTCCAAGGAGCGCGCGGTCCCGTTCGGACTGCCCGCGGCCAAGGCGCTGACGCTGTGGACCGCCGAGGGGCGGCCGGTGCTGGTCGGCTCGGGGAGCGGGGAGGCGCTGTTCCTCGGGCTCCGTGGCCGGCGGGTCGATCCGCGCCAGGTGCGCCAGGCGGTGCACGACCTGGTCGATCAGGTGAACGGCGCCCCTGCGATGGGACCGCACGGCCTGCGGCACTCCGCCGCCACGCACCTGCTGGACGGCGGCGCCGATCTGCGCAGCGTCCAGGAGATCCTTGGGCACGCCACGCTCGCCACGACCCAGATCTACACGCACATCTCCGTGGAACGCCTGCGCTCCGGCTACCGGCAGGCCCACCCGAGAGCCTGACCTGGCCGGCATGCCTCGCACCTGACCGTGACCGTACTGGTGAGCGGGTGACGTCTCGACGCCGCCGTTCCGGGTGACGGGTCGCCCGCCGCAGCGTCCCGGTCCGGGCCCCGGGAGCGTCCCGGTGACCGCTTCCCCCCTTCGGTCGCGAGCTGAACGGGTGGTCCGTCGTGCCGCTGCGTGAAGGCGTCCGCGGCGCTCGAAGGATTCGTCCAGCCGGGGCAGAAATGTCCCTCGGGCGATCGGGCCATACGCGTGATTCCGCCCGACGGCGCGAGAGCACGTAGCTCTACGGATTCATTCAGTCACGCTAAGCTCCGGAGGAGAGATACCGATTCCCGGGCGCGGTTCGAACTGCTCGCTGCGGGACAGCCTCGACGGAAGGGGACGGGCGCTGTGGTCGCCGAAGAGGGGCAGATCGACGAGACCGTTGATCCCGTCGCTGCCAATGAGGCCGCCCTGCGTGCCCTCTGGGAGCGCTTCAAGAGCACGGGGGACGGCTCGACGCGAGAGCGCCTGATCC
>Ga0302323_100004593_pt1 | contig 11250 bp, 9 predicted proteins | sample Fen_T0_3_FD_201950 | JGI IMG/M metagenome (GOLD analysis project Ga0302323, IMG submission 201950) | Peat permafrost microbial communities from Stordalen Mire near Abisko, Sweden - Fen_T0_3 | ecosystem: Environmental > Terrestrial > Soil > Wetlands > Permafrost | place: Sweden: Abisko... | reverse complement strand
GTGCTGGGCGCTTCGGTTCTCGGGCCGCTCGTCGACGTCACCATGCGTGGCCTGCTGGGAAGGCGCCGGATCCTGCTGGTCGGCCTGCTGGCGTTGGCGCCTGTAGGCGTCGCCGCCATCCTTGTCGTCGGCGGGGGAGTGGGCACGACCGCCCAGCTCACCCGCCAGCTGTACGACTCCCTGGTCATGACCACGGTCGTGCCGCTCGTCGCCCTCATCCTCGGCACCACGGCGATCGGGGCCGAGATCGACGATGGAACGGTGGTCCATCTCCTGGCCAAGCCCGTGGGGCGCGGCTGGATCATCCTGGCCAAGATGCTGGTCGCCGGGACCACCGGGGTCGTCCTGTGCGGGACCTCGATCACGGTCTCGGGCCTGCTCCTCGTCCGGCTCGATGCGCCGGGGCTTCTCGTTGGCATGCTCGCCGGCGTCGTGCTGGCTGTGATCGCCTACACGGCCGTCTTCGTCACGCTCTCCGTGTGGACGGGCCGCGCGCTCATCGGCGGGCTCGCCTACGTCCTCCTGTGGGAAGGCCTGGTCGCGACGTTCTTCTCCGGAACGCGGCTCCTCTCGATCCGCGAGTACGGGCTGGATGTCGCCGCGGGGATCGCCGGCGCGGAGGCAGGCACGCTCGGGCGTGACGTGCCCCTGGTGACCGGCCTGGTCCTCGCGATGGTCGTGACCGGCGTTGCGTTCTGGCTCGGGGCGCGGCGTCTCGCGCGGTTCGAGATCTCGGACGCGGGGTAGGAGCGCGCTCGCGGCATCCCGGCCCACGGCCGCGCCCTCCGGCCCGTACAATCCGGCCCGTGCCGAAGCCACACCCGTACCGACCAAGACGGTCCCGTTCCGGAGACGTGGCCGGGACCTCGGGCACGCCCACCCCCGGCGAGGGCCTGGGAGCAGAGGCTGCGGCCGCTGCCGAGGCTGCGGCCGAGGCAGCCGCCGAGGCAGAGTCCGCTGCATGGGTCGGACCGCCGGGCGGGCCGCGCGGCGACGTGCTGGCGGGTCCGGCGGACGAACCGCCCGGCTGGTTCCGCGACGAACCGCTCGGCGACGCGGGGGATGCCCCGAGCGACGCGGCACCGACCCTCGCGGAGGCGAGTGCGGCTCCCGCCCTAGCGGCGGCCGGTCGCGAGGCGGTCGTTCCGGGCGAGGTCGCTGCGGCCCCGGCCCCCGCGGCCCCTCCGGCCGCGATCGCCGAGCCCGAAACGCCCGACGGGCCTGACGAGGACGCTGATCTGGAGTCGGTCCCGCCCCCGGGGACAATCTTCCGAACCGAGCCGCCGCCGCACGACGCCGCGGCCCGTTCACGGCACCGATCGCCGATCGTCTCCGTCCTCCTGGGGTTGCTGATTCTCGTGGTCGTCGGGGCGGGCGGTTTCGGGATCGGCATGCTCCTGCCCCTTCTCGTCCCGCTTCCGGCCGGTGACACCTCCGTTGTCTCGCCCGTCCCCAGCGGCGCCGCGCCATCGGCGACGCTGGTCCCGAGCGTAAGCGCCTCGCCCACACCGGCCGCGTCCCCATCGTCTCCCGCGAGCCCGACCCCGACACCGACCGCCACCGCCCGGATCTACGTCGTCAAGCAGGGCGACCAGCTCGGACGGATCGCGGCGTCGTTCGGGGTGACGCTCCAGGCGCTCCAGGCCGCGAACGGGATCGCCAACCCGAACCTGATCATCCCCGGCCAGAAGCTCGTGATCCCGGCGCCGTCTTCATCGCCTGGCGCGTCGCCGAGCGCCTCCCCGAGCGCCTCCCCGAGCGCCTCCCCGAGCGCTTCGCCCTAGGCTCCGACCTGCCGGGGACGGCGCAATCGCCCTCGCGGATGGGCGGTCAGCCGGCGGCATCCGGGTTCGGGACGCCCAGGATGTTGAAGCCGCCATCCACGTGGACCGTCTCGCCGGTGACCTGCCCGGAGAGATCGGACGCGAGCCAGACGGCAGTCCCAGCGACGTCCTCGATCGTGATGTTCGAGCGCAGGGGCGCCACGTCGCGGTATGCGCCGTACATCTGCTTGAACCCCGCGATCCCATGGGCGGCCAGCGTCCGGACGGGTCCGGCCGAGATCGCGTTCACGCGAACGCCCTCTGGACCGAGGTCGGCGGCGAGATACCGAACGCTCGCCTCGAGGGCCGCCTTGGCAACGCCCATGACGTTGTAATGCGCGACGACCTTCTCGGCCCCGTAGTAGCTCAGGGTGAGAATGCTCGAGCCCGGCGCGAGATGCGGCCGCGCCTCGCGCGCGAGGGCGACGAGCGAGTAGACGCTGACGTCGAGCGCGAGCGTGAACCCGCCTCGCGACGTGTCGACGAACAGGCCGTCGAGGTCGGCGCGGTCCGCGAGCGCCAGCGCGTGGACGAGGATGTCGAGCCGCCCGACCTCCTCGCCCCAGCGGTCGAAGACGGCACGTACCTGGCCGTCCTCGCGCACGTCGCAGGGCGCGACGAAGGTCGACCCGATCCGCTCCGCCAGTGGGCGCACGCGCCTCTCGATCAGGCTCTCGACCGAGCTGAAGCCCACCGTCGCGCCCTGCTCGTGGAATGCCCGGGCAATTCCCCAGGCGATCGAGTGGTCGTTCGCGACCCCGAAGACGAGCGCGTTCTTGCCATCGAGCAGGCCCATGGGTCGCATCTCCAGCACGCAGTGACTGCGCCGGACCGGCGCGTGTCGCGACATCCTACCCGTGGCGCTGCTCCGTGCCCACGAGACGCGCGGGCGGGGCCGGCAGGCGGCCGCCGATCGCGCAGGACGGCCAGGGCCGGCCTTGGTACTGTCGTGCCGATGCATGCGACTCCACCCACCGCCGACGAGCCTGTCGCCAATCCGGGTCTCCGCGATGCCCTCGCGGGCGTCCGTGCGCTCGTGCTCGATGCGGACGGCGTGCTCGTGTCGAAGGGCGCGGCCCTGCCCGGGGCCGCCGAGGCCCTTGCCAGGCTCGAGGCAAAGGGCATCCCCTTCCGGATCGCCACCAACTTCTCGGGAGCCCATCGGGGCACCCTCGCCGCGCGGTTCCAGAGGGACGGCCTGCGGCTCCTGGAGGAGCGGATCGTCACCGCGGCGAGCGCCAGTGCTGCCCACACGGCGGCAGCCTTTGCGGGCCAGCCGCTCTTCGTGATCACGAGGCCGGACGGCCGGCGCGAGTTCGACGGGCAGCACCTGATGGCGTACGAGGAGGCCGACGCACCGGGGGCCCGTGCCGCGGCCGTGGTGATCGGGGATGGCGATGCGGACCTGAGCTTCGCGAACCTCGACCGCGCCTTCCGGCTCATTCGCGAGGGCGCCGCCCTCCTCGCGATGCATCGGAACCCATGGTGGTTCACGTCACGAGGCCCGACTCTCGACAGCGGCGCATTTGTCGTCGCGCTCGAGTTCGCCACGGGCGCGCACGCCGTGCTGTGCGGCAAGCCCGGCCCGATCATGTTCCGGACTGCCCTCGCCGGCCTGGCGGCAGATCTCGGGCGCAGGATCGCGGTGCACGACGTCGCGATGGTCGGGGACGACCCTGCCCAGGACATCGCGGGTGCCCGCCGGCTCGGCATGCGCGGTGTCCTCGTGCTGACCGGCAAGACGAGCGCGGCCGAGGCAGCCGCGCTCCTCGGCCATGCGCGGCCCGGGACCGCCGTGGGCCGGCGATCACGGGCGATCCCGGACGGGGTCGCTCCCTCCCTGGCCGATGTCGTCGCCGCGCTAGACTGAAGGCCACCGGGCCGCACGATCAGGCGTCCTGGCGCGGTCCCGATCGGCCCCGCGGGTCCTCCGCGAGGATCCACGTCCGTGCCCGCTTCGCTAACCACGCGCACGAAGGGGATGGCCAATGGCCGAGCGGATCAAGATCACCTACGCGACGCTTCGCAACGACAACGAGGAGCTCCACCAGCTCTACGAGGCAGGCCTTGTTCGGGCGCGGTCGCGCCTCGGGGCGTACCACCAGAACCTCGTCAACGGTGTCGGCAGGGATGGCGACGGCGCCTTCGACCTTCGCTCACCCATCGACGAGCGCATGCTCGTCGGCACGTTCGCGAGGGGGACCGCCGCCGATGTCCGCGACGCGATCGCCGCGGCGAGGACGGCCCAGCCCGCCTGGCGTGCCCTGCCGTGGCGCGATCGGCTGGCCATCCTGCGGCGGGCCGCCGAGCTGATCTCGGAGCGGCAGATGGAGTACGCCGCTCTGATGGCGATCGAGGTGGGCAAGAACCGTCTCGAGGCGCTCGGCGAGGTCGAGGAGGCGGCCGACCTGCTGCGCTACTACGCCGACATTTTCGAAGGCAACGATGGCTACGACCACCCGATGGACAACCTCGGCGACGAGGCCGTCCACACCCGATCGATCCTTCGGCCGTACGGCGTCTTCGCGGTCATCTCCCCGTTCAACTTCCCGATGGCGCTCGCGGCTGGCCCCTCGGCCGGGGCGCTCGCAGGCGGCAACGCGGTGATCTTCAAACCTGCCTCGGCCGGAGCCATGACCGGCGTCCTGCTGGCGGAAGCTCTCATGGACGCCGGCATCCCTGCCGGCGTCTTCAACCTCGTCATGGGGCCCGGCGCGATCGTCGGGGAAGAGCTGCAGGCGAACCCGGGGATCGACGGGATCGTCTTCACCGGCTCCTTCGACGTGGGCTTCGAGCTCTTCCGGCGCTTCTCGACGCGGTTCCCCAAGCCCTGCATCGTGGAGATGGGGGGCAAGAACCCGGCGATCGTGACGGCGCGGGCCGACCTGGAAGAGGCCGCCGAGGGAATCGTGCGCTCGGCCTTCGGCTTCGGCGGCCAGAAGTGCTCTGCCAACAGCCGCGTCTACGTGGAGCGGCCGGTGAGGGACGAGCTGGTCCGCCTGCTGGTCCAGAAGACCGAGAAGATCACGATCGGGGACCCGCTGCTCCGTGAGAACTGGCTGGGGCCGGTGATCGATGCGCGCGCCGTCGACCGCCACCAGCAGGCCGTGGCCGAGGCTCGTCGCGACGGTCGGGTCCACATCGGCGGCGAGCACCTCACGGAGGGCGCGCTCGGGCGCGGCTTCTACGTCGAGCCGACCGTCGTGGAGGTGCCGACCACGCACCGGATCTTCCGTGACGAGCTCTTCGTGCCGCTGACCGCCGTCGCCGCGGTCGACTCCCTGGGCGAGGCGATCACCCTGTCCAACGAGAGCGCGTTCGGCCTGACCGCCGGCGTCTACAGCCAGGACCCGGCGGAGGTCGTGCAGTTCCTCGACGGGATCGAGGCGGGGGTGCTGTACGTCAACCGGCAGGCAGGCGCGACGACCGGAGCTTGGCCGGGCGTCCAGGCGTTCGGTGGCTGGAAGGGCTCGGGAAGCACCGGCAAGGCGGGCCTGTCGATGTACTACCCGGTCCAGTTCATGCGTGAGCAGAGCCATACCGTCGTCGACTGACGCCGCAGCAGACGCCGCGCCGCCGCGCGGTCGCAGGCCCGGCCGGGCTATACTCGTCGTATCCAGTCTGCATAGTTTCTATGCGTTCCGGCATTGGCGCGTGCCCTCGCGTCGAAGCTCGCTCGTCCCGGAGGTGCTCCATGAGCCACGCGGCAGTCCGCGATGTCGAGCTGACCGGCGTCCCGCCCAACCAGGACTCCAGCCTCGACGCGCCGCGTCTCCTGACCGAGCTTCCCGGCCCGAAGGCGCGCGCCCACATCGCGTTCGACGAGACGTACACGTCGCCGTCCCTGCCGCGCGCCTACCCGATCGTCCCGGTGCGGGGCCGGGGTTCGGTGATCGAGGACATCGACGGAAACCGGTTCCTGGACTTCTGCGCGGGGATCGCCGTCAACGTCACCGGGCACTGCCACCCGCGGGTCGTGGCGGCAATCCAGGAGCAGGCTGCGGAGCTGCTGCACTACAGCGCATCGGACTTCTACCTGCCGATCTACGCCCACCTCGCCGCCGAGCTGGAGCGGATCGCGCCGATGCACGGCCCAACGCGCGTCTTCCTGGGGAACTCGGGCACCGAGGTCGTGGAGGCGGCCATCAAGCTGGCCCGCTACGCGACCGGGCGGCAGTACATCGTGGGCTTCCTGGGCGGCTTCCACGGGCGCACGTATGGGAGCGTCAGCCTCACGGCATCCAAGGCCAAGTACCACGCTCATTTCGGCCCGATGCTGCCTGGCATCTACCACGTGCCGTTCGGGTCGGCCGGCCTTGACGAGCTCGAGCAGCGGGTCTTTCACCGCCTGGTGCCCGCGAACGAGGTTGCCGCGATCGTCGTCGAGCCGATCCAGGGCGAGGGCGGGATCCAGGTCCCCGACGCCGAGTTCCTGCCGAGATTGCGCCGGATCTGCGACCAGCACGGGATCCTCCTCATCGCGGACGAGGTGCAGAGCGGCATGGGCCGGACCGGTCTCATGTGGGCGATCCAGCACTGGGACGTCGAGCCCGACGTGGTCCTGACCGCCAAGGGCCTCGCCTCCGGGATGCCGATCGGTGCCATGATCGCGAAAGAGCACCTGATGACCTGGTCTGCCGGCGCGCACGGCTCGACCTTCGGCGGAAACCCTGTCAGCTGCGCGGCCGCGCTCGCCACGATCGCCCTGCTCGAGGAGGGCCTGATCGACAACGCGAGGGCGCGCGGCGAGCAGATGCAGGCCGCGCTCGCGCCGCTCGCGGCCGCTTACCCGAACCACGTCCGGGAGGTCCGCGGCAAGGGCCTTCTCATCGGCGTCCAGTTCGACTCGGGCGCCACCGCTGCCGCCGTCGAGCACGCGGCGTTCGAGCGCGGGCTGATGGTCCTGACGGCCGGGGACGACGTCATTCGGATGTCGCCGCCGCTCGTGGTCACGGAGCGCGAGATCGCTACAGGCTGTCGCGTCTTCGCGGAGGCTGTCGTCGCCGTCGCAGGCAGCTGAGTCCCGGCATGTCCGGCTCGAAGGTCGCCACGATGCGGGACGCGGTCGCTGCGCTCGTGCGCGACGGCGACACGGTGGCGATCGAGGGCTTCACTCACCTCATCAGCTTCGCGGCCGGGCACGAGATCATCCGGCAGGGCCGGCGCGATCTCGTGCTGGCGCGGATGACGCCTGACGTGATCTACGACCAGATGGTCGCGGCGGGCGTCGCGCGCAAGCTCATCTTCAGCTGGCTCGGCAACCCCGGGGTCGGCGGCCTCAATGCGATCCGGCGTGTCACCGAGGGCGCCGACACCTCCCTGGAGCTCGAGGAGTACAGCCACTTCGGGATGGTTGCGCGCTATGCGGCAGGGGCGGCGAACCTCCCCTTCATGCCGCTCCGCTCGTACTTCGAGACCGACCTGCCCGTCGTGAACCCGCTCATCCGCCCGATCGAGAGCCCGTACGGCGACGGCATCGTCTACGCGGTGCCGCCGCTAAAACCGGACGTCACGGTGATCCACGCCCAGCGCGCCGACGCGGCCGGCAACACCCAGGTGTGGGGCCTCCTCGGGTGCCAGAAGGAGGCTGCGTTCGCGGCCGAGCGCGTGATCGTTGTCGTGGAGGAGCTCGTCGACGAGACCGTGATCCGCGCCGACCCGAACCGGACGATCGTCCCGGGGATCGTCGTGGATGCAGTCGTGGTCGAGCCATGGGGCGCCCATCCGTCGTACGTCCAGGGCCGCTACGACCGCGACAACCGCTTCTACCGCGACTGGGACCCCATCAGCCGGGATCCCGTGGCCACGGAGCAGTGGCTGCGGGACTGGGTCTTCGACCTGGACGGCCGCGCGGCGTACGCGGAGAAGCTGGGCCCGGAGCGACTCCGCGCGCTCCTGCCAAGCGGCAGTGCGCCGTCCGGTGTCGTCGACTACGGGGAGTACCGCTGATGGCCACCGAGAGCACCGGCGACGGTCCGATGACCGCGGCCGCGAGCGCGGTTTCCTTCACAAAGTCCGAGATGATGATCGTGGCGGCGGCCCGCGAGCTCGCCGGGCAGCGGGTCTGCTTCGTCGGCGTCGGTCTCCCGAACATCGCCGTCAACCTCGCCAAGCGCACGGTTGCGCCGGACATGGAGCTCGTCTACGAAGCAGGGGTGTTCGGTGCCCGACCGGCGCGCCTCCCGCTCTCGATCGGCGATCCCACGATCGTGACCGGCGCGACCGCGGTCACCAGCATGTGGGAGCTCTTCGCATACTACCTGCAGGGTGGCCTGATCGACGTCGGCTTCCTGGGCGCGGCCCAGATCGACCGTTTCGGGAACATCAACACGACCGTGATCGGTGAGTATGCCCGCCCGAAGACGCGGCTCCCCGGATCAGGCGGGGCCTGCGAGATCGCGATCAACGCCCGCCAGATCTTCGTGATCATGCGTCAGTCGGCACGCTCGTTCGTGGAGCGGATCGACTTCCGGACGTCGCCCGGGAACCTCGGCGGCGCCGAGAAGTCAGAACGCATCCGGCGCGAGCAGGGCTGGCTCGGCCGCGGTCCATCCGTGGTCGTCACGGACCTCGGGATCTGGCACTTCGACGAAACCGGCGAGATGCGCCTGGACTTCCTCCACCCGGGTGCGACCATCGACGACGTCCGCGCCACGCTCGGCTGGGAGCCGCACGTCTCCCCCTCGCTTGCACCGACTCCCGCACCGACGCCCGATGAGCTCCGGCTCATCCGCGAGGAGCTCGACCCGGAGGGGATGTACACGAAGTAGGCGCGACCGGCGGGTGCCCGAATCGGCCCGGCGCCCCCTCGCTCAGCCGGATGAGCTCGAGAGCACGTGGGTCGGCCGCACCACCATGACCGGGCATCCCGCGTGACGGACCACGTGGTCCGAGACGCTGCCGAGGAAGAGCCGCCCCACGGTGCCGCGCTCGTGCGTCCCCACGACGATCAGGTCGGCGTGCTCCGCCGCCGCCGCCTCGACGATCGACTCGCCGGCGCCGCCGTCCCACGTCAGGCCCTCCGCGGTCGCACCACCGGCGCGCGCCCGCTGGACGACGCCCTCCACCGCGACCAGACGACCGGATCGGACTTCGGGCGCGCCGGAAACTGCGGATACCACCACGAGCCGGCTGCCCAGCCGCGCGGCGAGCTCGATCGCCTGCTCCTCGGCGGCTTCCGACGCCCGCGACGCGTCGGTGGCGAGGAGGATCGTCTCGATGTGCGCCATGGTCAGGTCGTCCCGTCTTCGGTGCTGCGCCGCGGAGCGGGCGCCTACGTCAGGAGTGGCGTCAGGTCCACCTTGGTTGGCGTGACGATCAGCGTGTTGACCATCCCGAACATCCCCTCGGTCCCCTCGACGTGGGGCAGGATGTGGCAGTGGAATGCCCACACGCCGGGCCGGTCCGCCGAGACGATGACGTCGTAGCGTTCGCCCGGGTTGACGCCCAGCGTGTCGGCGTAGAACTCGGCGGTTCCGAGCCGCGTCGTGTCGCGCGCGACCACCCGCATCCGGTTCCCGTGGAGGTGCCACGGGTGCATCATGATTCCCTCGTTCATGAAGCGGATGAGGATCTTCTCGCCCTTGGCGGCGACGATGGGCACTACCGCCGGGAACCCGTGGCCATTGATGGTGAACCCACCCACCGTGTCGTTCGAGATCCAGGTGTACTCCTGGGTGACCCCGAACTTCCTGGCGTAGCTCTCGGCCGGATCCTTCGGGTCGACGATGAAGGCCGCGAGGAGGCCGCGGCCGACCTGGTCGGTGGCGTTGTGATGGGAGTGGTACATCATCGAGCCGTGCGGCGTGGCCGTGAACTCGTAGGTGTAGGTCTCGCCGGGCACAAAGGGCTTCTGCGTGACGAACGGGACGCCGTCCTGGAAGAAGTCGTCGAACTCGACGCCGTGGAAGTGGACCCCGGTCGTCTCCTGGAGGTTGTTCGTGAAGACGGCCCGGACCCGGTCGCCCTCGGTCACCCGCAGCTGCGGCCCTGGCCAGATCTTGTTGTACCCGAGCGCCTTGAGGGGCGCCTTCATGGCGTCGATCCTGTGGTCGATCGCGTCGACGGTCAGCTCGAAGACCTTCACGCCGTTGACGATCTTGGGCGCGATCTGCTGGTTCCCCTGGGGCACCTGGGCGAACTCCGGGATCGCGGTGAGCTCCGGATAGTTGTCGGCGGCCCCGAGGATGTCGGCGAGCTTGGCGAACGCTGCGTCGCCGTAGACGCCCTTGAGGGCAGGAGCGATCTTGCCGAGATAGCGGCGCACCACCTGGCGGGCGTTCACGTCGTGCTCGCTCCACCCCGGCGGAAGGTTCGCGATCGCCGACGCCGACGGCGCGGCGCTCGGGGCCGGCGTTGGCGGCATGCTCATGCTGGCCGCGGCCGACGCGGCCGCGCTGGCCGCGGCCGAGGCGACCGGCGCGGGGCTTCCGCTCGCCAGCGGCCGGGACGTGGCGTACTGCCACGCCTGGCCCGCCGCGGGCGCACAGGCAGCCACGGTCGCGGCCACGAGGCCCGTCCCCGCAAGCGCGGCACCGCGCAGGAATCCGCGGCGCGTCACGGCGGCATCGATGAGGCCTGCGGGTGTGCCGCCATCGGCGTTCGGTTCGGACGTGGACTGGGAATCCTGTGGCGTGACCGTCTCCATGGGGCGGCATGGTACGCGTCCAGAGCGGGGCCTCGATGGGACCTTTGTCACATTCGGGCGGGTCCGAGGGGCCAAACACATGCGCATGCGCGCACGCCGCGCCGGCATCGGGATGCCTGGACAGCCGGGTGACTGCCCGTCGCGCCGTTCGTGCCGACGCTCGAAGAGGCAGACGCCCGAAGAGGCAGACGCCCGCGCGACGACGCACGGATCCGGCTGTCGTCGCCGTCGCCTGCTACCCTCGCGGGGTGACCGACGCCGCTGCGCCCCGCGCCGCCGATCCCGACGGGCCCGTGTCCGGCCAACGCGCCGGCGAGGGCGAGCCGGCTGGTCCCGCCGCGGTCGATTCCGAGCTTGCCACGGCCATCGCCGCAGTCGCCTTCGCAGACGAGCGGCTCGCCGCCTTCGACGCCTCGATCCGCGCGATGGCGGGCGTCCTGGCCGTGGACCGGGTCCTCCAGGTGATCGTGGACCGCGTGCGCGACCTGGTGGGGGCCGGATATGCGGCTCTCGGCATCGTGGACAGCGAGGGGGTCATCGAGCAGTTCATCACGTCAGGGATGCCGCGCCAGGAGCGAGCCCAGATTGGCGCGCCGCCGCGCGGCCACGGCATCCTCGGCCTGATCATCCGCGAGAACCGGTCCTACCGTCTCACCGACCTGATGGTGGATCCCCGGCGCCATGGCTTCCCGCCGCACCATCCCGAGATGCACGCGTTCCTCGGCGTCCCGGTGATGATCCGTGGCCGGACCATCGGGAACCTCTACCTCACCGAGAAGG
>Ga0302323_100004591_pt1 | contig 11252 bp, 8 predicted proteins | sample Fen_T0_3_FD_201950 | JGI IMG/M metagenome (GOLD analysis project Ga0302323, IMG submission 201950) | Peat permafrost microbial communities from Stordalen Mire near Abisko, Sweden - Fen_T0_3 | ecosystem: Environmental > Terrestrial > Soil > Wetlands > Permafrost | place: Sweden: Abisko... | reverse complement strand
ATCGCAGCGACGACCGCGGCGCTGCGGGCAATCCGGGCAGGTGGCGACGGGGGTCCGAATTCATGAGTCGTTTGCGCTTCCATCGTGTGCTCCTTGCTGCAGTTATGGCCGCCTGATTCCATGGCTCCGGAAAAAATCCCGCGAAGGCGCCGATTCGAGTGGCTCGGAACTGTGGTCGCCCGGCCCATTTCCAGTCGTAGCGTCCTCGCGGGTGGAGGCAAGGGTGCGCGGCGTTCGGGGTCCTGTCCCTGCGGGGGTTGGTGGCCGAACGCTGCGTTGTTGGTGACCATGGCGCTACGTTAGGCCGTCGCGGTCGGCCGCGCGCCGGAACTTTCCCGGCCGTTTGTGCTGAATATTCGCGTTCCGGCGCGTTGCCGGCCGCGTATCCGGCCCGCCCGCCCGTCGGGTCCGTGTGGTGGGGTGCGGCGAGGCGCATGCCCTTTGTGCTATAAACCGCGAGGGCCTTTCATAGCGGAATTCCTTGCAATCCACTCCGGTCAGCCCATGACGCAGGACACGTCCACCCCCGCAATGCCGCCGAACGCGAGGACCGCCGCCGCGCGCGACGCTCCGGCGTTGTTATTTGCGGACGCCGATGGCGCCAAGCGCTGGGCGAAGTCGCTGATGGTGACGGGTGTGGGCCCGCTATACGAGGCCATCCACGGTCAGTTGCAGGCGGTGTCCAATGCGGCGTTCTTGCCCCGTGAGCGTGCGACGATCGCCGAAGTCATGCGTGAACAGGTTGCGCACCTGCATACCGAACTGGCGCGACGATTCGCGGGCAAGCCGCAGCCCGCCGCGGAGCGCGAGCTCGAAACTGCCAACCAGGCCATCGCGCTCTGGCACGCGCTTTGGGAACAGTATTCCGCCTGTTTGAAGCCGTTGCTCGAAGGAGACACCGAGCTGCATGGCGTGAAGGCCAAGCTCCTCCAGCGCGGGCTCTTTGTCGGCAAGCAGCTGGTGCTCGTGCACGCGCTCGCGCGCCGCGCCGTGCCTCCGGCGCTGTGGCAGGAACTGCACGCGTACTATCGGCTGACGGAGATCCTCGATTGCTCCGTGACGGCGGTGTCCGACGAGCTGACGCCGCATGCCGTCGGCATCTCGTGCTATTCGACCTATTGCCATGCGCTGTTGCTGGGTTTGGCCGACCCGTATGCGATGTCGATCCGGCAGATCGAATTGACCGACCGCTGGTTGTCGCAATGGGCGCGCAAGGTGTTCCCCTATACGCAGCAGCGCGAGACCGAAGGTCCGATCATGCTAATCGACCTGGACGGCAACGCCGGCGCGTCGCTGGTCGGCGCGCCACCGCGCGATCCGTCGAGGTCGATGCGCTTCGGCTACCCGGGCAAGCTCGCCACCAGCGTCCGCGGCCGACTGAAGCGCCTCGCGGCAGGCGCCAGCCCCGCCGAGCTGCAGCTTGGTCACGACACGTCGGTCGAAACCTGCACCGCGCTCCTGTCGCATCTCGATGCGCACTGGTACCAGCTACCGCGACGCAATCCGGACGTCCAGCATGCGTGGCAGGAATTGGTGACGGGCGGCGTTCCCGCGGCTTATTTCCGCGTCGGTGGCAGGACGTTCGACCGCAACGACCCACTGGGTCGGCTGACGTTCCAGGGCGCGCAATACCTGCAGACGCTGGGCGCGCTGACCGACTACGACCGTTACCGCGAAGATGCGGAGAAGAATTGGCCGTGGGAACGCTGGCAGGGAACCGCAGAAGGGCGCGGCGCCGTGCTGGGGCGCAACGACCACGGCCGCTATCGCTGGTTCCTGGACCAGCTGGTGGTCGCCCGCGACGACGAACACATGCGGCTGGGTCACGTCACGCGTGTCTCGCTGGACCCGCAAGGCGAGTTCGCGATTTCACTCGCATTCTGGCCCGGCACACCCAAGTCGCTCGCGATCCGCCCGTTATCGCTGACGTACGTCGAAGAACCGCCGATGCCCGCGCTGCTGTTGTCGGAAACGCCCGAGGAGCGCGGCACGCTGATCGTGCCTCCACGAACCTTCAACCCGGGCCGGGTATTCCGGACGATGGACCCGGGACCGGAGCGCAAATTCCGGCTGATCAAGCTCGTGCAGCGCGGCGGAGATTTCGAGCGCGTCGCCTTCGAAGAATCCTGACGCCGTCGCTACGCGCGCTCGATCCGAACCGCAACGCGCCGGCCTGTCCACCGCCCAACCTGGAGATTCGATGAAATTCGCCTTGATAACCTTCGCCGTTGCAACACTTCTCGCCGCCGGTACCGCGAACGCTGCGCTCGACAACGCCGCGGCGGAAGCGATGATGAGGAAGGACGGTTGCGCCGCCTGCCACGCCATCGATAAGAAGCTCGTCGGTCCGGCCTATGTGGAAGTCGCGGCCAAGTACAAGGGCGACAAAGACGCCGTCGCCAAACTCACGAAGAAGGTGAAGGAAGGTGGCTCCGGCGTGTGGGGACAGATCCCGATGCCGCCCAATGCCGCGACGCCGACCGCCGACGTCACAGACCTCGTCACGTGGATACTCACGCTGAAGAAGTGAGCACATACTTACACAAAAGGCAAAGCCAGCTGTGGGGTGACCCAGGCCGGTTTCTCTTGAGCGGCCGCCGGGAACGGCAGGATCGGCCGCCTTTGACCGAAGCGGGCCGACGCCGGTAGAATCAGCCCGGTTCGTGCAGGAGAGAGCGATGCGCGCGGAAAGCACACCGCACACCGCGCAAATTCGCCGCCGAAGGCGTATTCCCGAAATCGCTCAGGTACCGAGGACTGCACGCAACGCAACGCCGATCTGGAGAGCGGCCCGAAGGAGACGACCGGCAAATCGCCGCGTCACCTTAAGGTCCACCGAAGGGGCACCGGGTGCTGGAACGGGCGTATCGTTCCGCCACTCCAAATCTCTCAGGTAAAGAGGACAGACGGGGCGAAGTGGCAGTATCGCTTCACCCTATTGTCGTCCCTTGCCGGAGAATTCCACGTGCTCAAAGCAACCCCCCTCAACGCCACCCACCGCGCTGCTGGCGCGCGCATGGTCGACTTCGGCGGCTGGGACATGCCGGTCAACTACGGTTCGCAGATCGACGAGCACCATGCGGTGCGGCGTGACGCGGGTATGTTCGACGTGTCGCACATGCGCGCCGTCGATCTGGCCGGTGCGGGCGCGCGCGGATTCTTGCGGCATGCGCTCGCTAACAACGTCGACAAGCTCAAGGAACCGGGCAAGGCGCTCTATTCGTGTCTGCTTGCCCCGGACGGCGGCGTCCTCGACGACCTGATCGTCTATTTCCTGCGCGAAGACTACTTCCGCATCGTCGTGAACGCGGGGACCGCGGACAAGGACATCGCGTGGTTTCGCCGCCTCATCAGTGAACACGCACCGCACCTGACGCTGACACCGCGCGCGGAACTCGCGATGATCGCCGTGCAGGGCCCCAATGCGCGCGCCAAGGTCTGGCAGGCGCTGCCCGGCAGCGAAGCCGCGAGCGCGGCGCTTAAGCCTTTCATGGGAGTGGTGTACCGGGACGGCAACGGAGAGGTCTTCATCGCGCGCACCGGGTACACCGGCGAAGACGGATTCGAGCTGGTGGTGCCGGCGGTGCGTGCGCAGGCGACGTGGGGTGCGCTCGTGCAGGCAGGCGTCAAGCCGTGCGGGCTCGGCGCGCGCGACACGCTAAGGCTCGAGGCAGGCATGAATCTCTATGGCCAGGACATGGACGAGTCGGTTTCGCCGCTCGTCTCGGGCCTGACCTGGACGGTGGATCTTGCGAGTCTGCGTGATTTTGTCGGCAAGGCCGCGCTGCAGGCGAACCCAGCGGCGCAGCAGCTGACCGGCTTGCTGCTGCAGGATGCCGGCGGCGTGCTGCGCGCGCACCAGAAGGTGCATACCGCGCATGGCGACGGCGAAATCACCAGCGGCACGTTCAGCCCGACGCTGGGTAAATCCATCGCGCTGGCCCGGCTCCCCAAGGACGTGGCGCCGGGCGACATCGTCCACGTCGCCGTGCGCGACAAGCAACTCGCCGCGCGTGTCGTCAAGCCGCCGTTCGCGCGCAACGGCAAAGCTCTCGTTTCCTGAATTTTCCCGTTTACCTTCCAAGCGCTTGCAGCCCCACGGAGAACACGCATGAACGTACCCGCCAATCTCAAGTATGCCGACAGCCACGAGTGGCTTCGCGCCGAGTCCGACGGCACCGTCACCGTCGGCATCACCGACCACGCGCAGGCGGCGCTGGGTGACCTCGTGTTCGTCGAACTGCCCGCGGTGGGGCGGCAACTGAAGGCGGGCGAAGCCTGCGCGATCGTCGAGTCGGTCAAGGCGGCCAGCGACGTATACGCGCCGATCGCCGGGGCGGTCGTCGCGGTGAACGATGCGCTGCCGGGCGCGCCGGAGACCCTCAATGCGGATGCGTACGCGGCATGGTTGTTCCGGATGAGGCCGGCGGATGCCGGCGCGCTGGCCGCGATGCTCGACGCGGCGGCGTATGAAAAGCTGATCGGCGAAGCGTAAAGCGAGCGCACGCCGATGAAGATGAACGAGGCCCTGCCCGGCGCTGCGCCGACCAGCCTGCGCGCACTCGAAGACCGCGCGGCTTTCCTAAGCCGACACATCGGCACCACCGACCGCGACCAGGCGGTGATGCTGGCCGCGCTGGGCTTCGCGACGCGCGGCGCGCTGATCGACGCCCTCGTCCCGCCCGCGATACGCGAGCAGGCACCGATGAAGCTCGCCGCACCGGTGCCCGAGGCCGAGGCGCTCGGCAGGCTCCGCGCGATCGCCGGCCAGAACAAGGTGGTGAAGTCGTTCATCGGGCAGGGTTACTACGGCACGCACACGCCCGGTGTGATTCTGCGCAACATCCTCGAGAACCCGGCCTGGTACACGGCGTATACGCCCTACCAGCCGGAAATCTCGCAGGGGCGGCTGGAGGCGCTGGTCAACTTCCAGACGATGGTGTGCGACCTGACCGGCATGGCGATCGCCAATGCGTCGATGCTGGATGAGGCGACGGCCGCGGCGGAAGCAATGACGCTCGCGCTGCGCGTGGGAAAAGGCGCTAGCCGCCGCTTCTTTGTCGCGGATGACGTGTTCGCGCAGACGCTGGACGTCGTGCGCACGCGCGCCGGTCCGCTCGGTATCGAAGTCGTCGTCGGCCCGGCCGCCGATGCGGCGGCGAGCGGAGCGTTCGCCGTGCTGCTGCAATATCCGGGCGCGACGGGCGAAGTGCGCGACTACCGCGCGCTGGCCGCCGCGGTACACGCGCAGGGGGGGCTGGTGATCGTCGCCGCGGACATTCTCGCGCTGACCCTGCTCGTCCCGCCGGGCGAGTGGGGTGCGGACGTGGTGGTCGGCTCCTCGCAGCGCTTCGGCGTGCCGATGGGATATGGCGGCCCGCACGCCGGCTATTTCGCGACGCGCGACGAGTTCAAGCGTTCGATGCCCGGGCGCCTGGTCGGCGTCACGGTCGACGCGAACGGCAATTCGGCGTACCGGCTGGCGCTGCAGACGCGCGAACAGCACATCCGCCGCGAGAAGGCGACGTCGAACATCTGCACGGCGCAGGTACTGCTGGCCGTCATTGCCGGCATGTACGCCGTCTACCACGGCCCCGAGGGTCTGACGGGAATCGCCCGGCGCGTGCACCGGATGGCCACGATCCTGAAGGAAGGGTTGGAACGCCTGGGCTTCACCGTGCCCACGCAGGCATTCTTCGACACGATTACCGTGGCGACGGGCGCCAAGACCGCCGACATCCTGGCCGGCGGCGTCGCGTATGGATTCAACTTTCGCAAGGTCGACGACCGCACGCTCGGGATCTCGCTTGACGAGACGACGGTCCGCGACGACATCGCACGCATCTGGGACGTCTTCGCGTTCGACGACGCGCCGTTCACTGTTTCCGACCACGACGCCGCGGTGTCCGACGCATTTCCGGCGGCGCTTGCGCGCACGACGCCGTTCCTGACCCACCCGGTCTTCCACCGCCACCGCTCGGAAACCGAGATGCTGCGCTACCTGCGGCGGCTGGCCGACTTGGACCTTGCGCTCGACCGCTCGATGATCCCGCTGGGCTCGTGCACGATGAAGCTCAACGCGACCTCCGAGATGATCCCGGTGACTTGGCCCGAGTTCGGTGCGCTGCATCCGTTTGCGCCGGCTACGCAGGCGGCCGGATATCACCGAATGATCCACGAGCTCGAGGCGATGATGTGCGCGGCCACCGGCTACGACGCCGTGTCGCTGCAGCCCAACGCCGGGTCTCAGGGCGAATACGCCGGGCTGCTGATGATCGAGGCCTATCACGCGAGCCGCGGCGAGCCGCATCGCAATGTGTGCCTGATCCCGGCGTCCGCGCACGGCACCAATCCCGCGTCGGCGCAAATGGCCGGCATGCAGGTGGTGGTCGTCGCCTGCGATGCCGAAGGCAACGTCGACATCGCAGACCTGGAGGCAAAGGCGAACGCGCATGCGCGCAGTCTCGCCGCGATCATGATCACGTATCCGTCGACGCACGGTGTGTTCGAGGCCGGCATCAAGCGTATCTGCGAGATCATCCACGCGCGCGGCGGGCAGGTGTACGTCGACGGTGCAAACCTCAATGCGCTGGTGGGGCTCGCGGCACCCGGGCATTTCGGTGCGGATGTATCGCACCTCAACCTGCACAAGACGTTCTGCATTCCGCACGGTGGTGGCGGTCCGGGCGTCGGTCCCGTGGCCGTGAAAGCGCATCTCGCGCCGTTCCTGCCCGGGCATCGCGACATGCCGGAAGGCGATCGCGCGCCACGCGCCATCGGCCCGGTTTCGGCAGCGCCCTACGGCAGCGCGTCGATCCTCCCGATTTCGTGGATGTACGTGACGATGATGGGCGGCGATGGACTGAAGGCGGCCAGTGAGAGCGCGATACTCGCCGCCAACTACATCGCGAAACGATTGGCGCCGCACTTTCCGGTGCTCTACACAGGCCCCGGCGGACTCGTCGCCCACGAGTGCATCCTGGACCTGCGCCCGCTCAAGGCCGCGTCGGGCATCGAAGTCGACGATGTTGCGAAGCGGCTGATGGACTACGGCTTTCACGCGCCGACGATGAGCTTTCCCGTGCCGGGCACGCTGATGGTGGAGCCGACCGAGTCCGAGCCGCTGGCCGAACTCGACCGCTTCATCGACGCCATGATCGCGATACGCGCGGAAATCCGCGCCGTCGAGGAGGGCCGTGCTGACCGCGCTGACAATGCGCTGAAGCACGCGCCGCACACGGCCGCCGCGGTGTCCGCGGACCTGTGGACGCACGCGTATACGCGGCTGAGCGCGGCGTATCCCACCGCGGTGCAGAAGACGGTCAAGTACTGGCCCCCGGTTGCGCGGGTGGACAACGTGTACGGCGACCGCAACCTCTTCTGCAGCTGCATCCCGCTCGCCAACTATCAAGGGGCGGGACCGGCGCCGGCCGCCGCCTGATGCGCATCATCGTTCTCGGCGCCGGCGTCGTCGGCGTCACGGCCGCGTGGTACCTCGCGCAGGACGGGCACGACGTCACGGTGCTCGACCGCCATCCCGCCGCGGCGCTCGAGACGTCGTTCGCGAACGGCGGACAGATTTCGGCGTCCTATGCGGAACCGTGGGCCAACCCGGACGCGCCGCTCAAGATCCTGCAATGGCTGGGCCGCGACGACGCACCGCTCCTGTTCCGGTTACGCGCCGATCCGCAGCAATGGCGCTGGGGGCTCCAGTTCCTGTACGAGTGCCTGCCGTCGCGCACGCGCCACAACACGATCCAGTGCCTGAACCTGGCGCTCTATTCGCGCGATTGCCTGAAGGAGCTGCGCGCGCAGACCGGCGTCGAATACGACCACCTCGAACGCGGCATCCTTTCCTTCTACACCGACCCCAAGGAGTTCGCTCAGGGCGTGGCCTCGGCGGAATTGATGCGCCAGTTCGGCTGCGACCGCGACGTGAAGTCCGTCGCCGAGTGCGTCGCGATCGAACCCGCGCTCGCGGCATGCCGCGACCAGCTCGCCGGCGGTATCTTCACCATTTCCGACGAATCTGGCGATGCGCAAGCGTTCACGCAGGGGCTGGCGCGCATGGCAGAGGCGCGCGGTGTCAGGTTCCGCTGGAACATGGCCATCGAGTCGCTTGCAACGGACGGCGACGCGTTGACCGGCGTGCGCTGCATCAACGAGCAGCACCGCAAGGAAGTGCTCGCTGCCGACGCCTACGTGATGGCGCTCGGAAGCTACAGTCCGTTCCTGCTGAAGCCGCTGCGCGTGCCTTGCCTCATCTACCCCGCCAAAGGCTATTCGGCGACGATCGCCATCGACGATCATCAGGGCGCGCCGACCGTCTCGCTGACCGACCTCGCATGGAAGATCGTATTCACGCGGCTGGGCGACCGGCTGCGGGTGGCCGGCACAGCGGAACTGTCGGGGTACAACAAGGACCTGAACCTCGTACGCTGCGATGCGCTGGTCCGGAGGACCTTCGAATTGTTCCCCGACGCCGGGGAGCGCGACAGCGCGCAATTCTGGACCGGACTGCGCCCGGCGACGCCGTCGAACGTTCCGCTGGTGGGACGCACGCGCTACCGCAACCTGTTTCTCGACACCGGGCATGGCACACTCGGCTGGACGATGGCGTGCGGATCGGGCCGCGCGCTGGCCGATGTGATTGCCGGCCGCAAGCCCGATGTCGACTTTGCGTTTACCGGCGACGCCGCAAGGAAGGAACTGCATTGACACTGTTTACCCCAGAAATCCTCGCCCGCTTCACGCGCGTTCAGGCAGCACTGATACACCTTGGCATCAGCGCGCTGGTCGCCGCGGCGCTCGTCGCGGTGATGCTGCTGGTCTGGTATCCCAGCCCGTACTTCGCGGCCACCGGCGGCGCCACGTTGTTGATGCTGCTCATCGGCGTCGACGTCATTCTCGGCCCGCTGCTGACGTTCATCGTCTTCGACCCGGCCAAGAAGAGCCTGTCCTACGACCTGGCGGTGATCGTGATGCTGCAGATCGCAGCACTCGTCTACGGCGTCCATGTGATGGCGTCGGCGCGCCCGGCATTCGTCGTCTACCTGCGCGGCGGTTTCGATGTGGTGCCGGCCAATGACGTGGTGACCGAAGGCATGGCGCAGGCGCCGTTGCCGGAATTCCAGTCGGTGCCGCTGGCCGGACCGCGTCTCGCCGCGACGCGCGTCCCCGTCGATCCAGGCGTGCAGTTGCGGATCGGCATGGAAGCGGCGGCAGGGGGGGCGGATCTCACCGCGTATCCACGGTATTACATCCCGTATTCGACGGCGTCCCGCAACGCCGCGGCGAGCGGCAAACCGCTGGCCGCTCTGGCGCAGGCGAGTCCGGAAAATGCCACAGCGGTCGCAAAGCTCGCCGCTTCCTCCGGCAAATCCGTGGCCGAATTGGTCTACCTGCCGCTGCGTGCCCGCGGGGCGCCGATGTCGATCGTCCTCGACAGGGCGAACGGCGACGTCGTCGGCGTTTTGCCGCTGGAGCCGCGCTGACCATCGGCGTGCGAACGACGCGCACCGAAGCGCTGAACCGGCTGCCGCCGGTATAATCGACCGTTTTACCGGTTACCCATGCGCATTCGCACGCTGCTCGCCGCGCTGCTCGCCGCAACGCTCGCCCTCCCGACACCTGCTCCCGCGCAATCCACGGGCGCAGCAACTGCGCCGCAAGTCGCGGCCGCCGCACATCTGTTGGTGGACGTCACGAGCGGCCAGACGCTTGCAGCGGGAAACGCCGACGAGCGCAGGGACCCGGCGTCGCTGACCAAGCTGATGACGGCCTATGTGGTGTTCGGTGCGCTGCGGGCCAAGACGATCCAGCCGTCGCAAATGGTCAAGATTTCCGAGCGCGCCTGGCGCGCGGAAGGCTCGAGGATGTTCATCGAGCCCCGGCGCGCGGTCAGCGTGGACGAATTGTTGCACGGCATGATCATCCAGTCGGGCAACGATGCCTCGATTGCGCTGGCCGAGCTCGTTGGCGGAACCGAGGCCGCGTTTGTCGCGCGCATGAACGCGGAAGCCGCACGGCTTGGCATGACCAACACGCACTTCGCCAATGTCACCGGGCTCTCGGCGCCTGAGCACTACTCGACGGCGGCCGACTTGGCCAAGCTTGCCAGCGCTGTGATCACCGATTACCCGGAGTTCTATCCGCTCTATGCGCAGAAGGAATTCCGATACAACAACATCACGCAGCCGAATCGCAACCGCCTCCTCTGGACCGACGCGTCCGTCGACGGCGTCAAGACCGGGCACACGGAAGCCGCCGGCTGGTGTCTGATCGCGTCCGCGAAGCATGAGGAGCGGCGCGTGCTGGCAGTGGTCCTGGGCGCTGCGTCCGATGCCGCGCGGGCGAACGAGGCGCAGAAGCTCTTGACCTGGGGCTTCCAGGCGTTCGACACCGTCCAGCTCTACCAATCGGGCAAGACGCTGGCCACGCTCAAGGTCTGGAAAGGAACGCGTAACGACGTTCCCGCCGGATTCCTGGCCGACCGCTACCTCACGCTGCAAAAGGGCAAGGCCGACAAGCTTGCGTTGACGATGGAGGCGATGGAGCCGCTGCTGGCGCCGATCGCGCGCGCGCAGCGCGTCGGCACGGTCAAGGTGGCGCTGGAAGGCAAGCCTGTGGCCGAATTTCCGTTGATCGCGCTCGAGGACGTCCCGGCGGCGGGAATCCTGGGCCGCGCGTGGGATACGATTCGCCTGTGGTTCAAGCGCGCGTAGAGCGGGGTTTTACGCGTTATGCAGCGATCAAACCGAGGACCGATTCCCGACATGTTCGACTCCGACCAGATTGTCTATCTCAACGGCGAATTCATTCCACTGGGCGAGGCGAAGGTGTCCGTGCTGGACCGCGGCTTCATCTTCGGCGACGGGGTCTACGAGCTCATTCCCGTCTATGCGGGCGAGCCTTTCCGCATGCCGCATCATCTCGCGCGATTGCAGCGCAGCCTGGAGGGCATCGGCCTCCAAAATCCGCACACGGACGCGCAATGGGAGGTGCTGGTGCGGGCGCTCATCGGTCGCCAGCCGTTCGCGGACCAGGGCGTCTATTTCCAGGTCACGCGCGGCGTCGCCAAGCGCGACCACACGTTCCCGAAGGATGCTGTGCCGACGGTGTTCATGATGAGCAATCCGCTCGCCACGCCGTCGCGTGACGTCGTGGACAAGGGCGTCGCCGTCGTCACCGCGGTGGACAATCGCTGGCATCGCTGCGACCTGAAGACCATCTCGCTGCTGGGCAATGTGCTG
>Ga0302323_100004590_pt1 | contig 11252 bp, 8 predicted proteins | sample Fen_T0_3_FD_201950 | JGI IMG/M metagenome (GOLD analysis project Ga0302323, IMG submission 201950) | Peat permafrost microbial communities from Stordalen Mire near Abisko, Sweden - Fen_T0_3 | ecosystem: Environmental > Terrestrial > Soil > Wetlands > Permafrost | place: Sweden: Abisko... | reverse complement strand
ACCAAGTGTTGCCCTTGCAGGAGGCACTGATGGACGATACCGCCCGGCGGATGTATTGGCTGCTGCTCGGGCTCGCTGGATTTGTGCTGCTCATCGCCTGCGCCAACCTGGCGAACCTGCAGCTTGCTCGTGGCACCGCAGATGCGCGCAACCTCGCCATTCGCGCAGCCCTCGGCGCGTCACGTGTCCGGTTGATCGCGCACCAGCTCGTGGAATGCGTGGTGCTTTCCCTGTCAGGCGGCGCGCTTGGCCTGCTCGTGGCCGTAGGGCTTAATCGCTTCCTCGAGAGGCACCTTTTGGTCGGGGGCGAAACGGACCTCCATCTCTCGCTTAATGGCCCAATCCTCGCGCTCATGGTCGCGCTCTCGCTGCTCACGGGTATTCTCTTTGGAATCGTGCCGGCTTGGATCGCCTCCCGCGTGGATCTCAACACGGCGCTAAAGCAACAGGCCCGCGGGTCCACCACGGGTCGTGGTCATCATCGTATTCGCAATGGGCTCATCGTCGCCCAAGTGGCGCTTGCCTTGGTTTTGCTCGCCGGCGCGGGTATCATGCAGCGCGGGTTTTCCCGGCTTCTGCAACGCCAGACCGGCTGGGACACCGAGCACGTACTCACCGCAGGTTTGCCATTGTCCGAGTCGCGCTTCGACACGGAACCGAAACGCTACGAACTTTTTCATAAGATCGAACTTCGGCTGGCATCCCTGCCGGGGGTGGAGCACGCCGCGCTCGGCAGCTCGCTGCCGCTCGAAAACTACACGGGCGAACGGCCGATCTTTATCGACGAGCAGTCGGTCGGGCCCACCGCTTTGGCTCCGCGCGCCTCCCATGTGATGATTACCTCGGACTACTTTGCGACACTGGGTATTCCATTGCTCGAAGGGCGGAATTTCCCTCCCGATCTAAAGAAATCCGATCCTCTCGTCTTCATCATCAACGAGGCGCTGGCCCGGCAGCTATGGCCCGGCCAGAGCGCCTTGGGGCGCCGCATCCGAAGCGATGATAGCGGTTACTTCACCACGGGCGAAGTCATCGGTGTCGTGCGCGATGTGGATACAGCCGCGAATTTTACCGAACCGTCAACTAGGTATCAGATCTACAAGCCGCTGGTGCACGAACCCTGGGCTTGGGTAAATTTGGTGGTTCGTGGACCTGCGCCCGCCGGGCTGGTCGAAAGTTTGCGTCGCGCGGTGGCCGAGGTGGACTCGGATCTCGCAGTCGATGATGTCGGCACCGTGCGCCAGTTTATTGGCCGGCAGCAGGCGAACCTTCTGCTGGTCGGACAAATTTTGGGCGGCTTCGCAGTGCTCGGTTTGGTACTCGCGGCAATCGGTCTTTATAGCGTGGTTTCCCAAACGGTGGCGCAGCGTACCGGCGAATTCGGGATACGGCTCGCACTCGGCGCCCAGCCATCGCAGGTGCTTGCACTTGTGCTCAGCCACGGCCTCCGACTCACGGGACTCGGGCTTCTCATTGGCCTTGTCGGTTCGTTCGGCATCGGACGGGTCCTGGGCTCTTTACTGCCCCGCCTCGGCGGAGCCGATCCCGTCGCGTTGCTAGGCGTCTCCGCACTGCTTTTCTTCGTTTCTCTGGTCGCCTGCTGGCTTCCCGCACGCCGGGCCACCCTGGTCGACCCCATGGTCACCCTGCGCGCCGAGTGAGGGCCAAGTGCATATTAGAGGAGAGCTTTGGCCACTGGGGATCGACCAGTGCCTAATTGCAGCGGCTACGGCTACCGGATTTGCCCTAATCGCTGCCGCCGACACGCTCCGGGCGGCCAATGGCCGATAGGAGGTGGGTTGTCATCTTGTTGGGGGCGCAGTCTTGCCTGCGCCCGTGATTTGAGCGGTCGGTTCGGAGCGGGCGCAGCAAGACTGCGCCCCTGCGCATCAGAATCAAAAACCGAAGGATCCCGCACGGTTGGTACAGGCTCAATGGGTAGGGACGACCAGCCCTGGTCGTCCGTTCCGTGATTGAAGTAGCCGGCCCCGCTGAGGCCGGTTCTGGAAGAAGCGACTTTGAGGCGGAGCAAAAACGTTCCGAGGGTGGAACGCACAGTCCCATGTGCGTTGGCTCGTGTTTTTGGTGGTGCGTAACGTCTTTCGAGCCGAGCGTGCAAGGGACTGCCCGCTCCACCTTTCGAGCGGATCGCAGGTAAAAAACCCGCGCGCGTGGTGCTGGCTGGCACTGCCGGAAGGTTTCGGCTTGGACAAAAACCCGGGACTCTCGATTAGGGAGGGGCGGATGTTCCCTCATCCGCCGCGGCCAATGCGGAGTGTTGCCCTTGCCTCAAGTGTAATCCAGCGGCGTCACGTTGCCGGAGCACTTGGACTTGCTCCTCTGGTTGCCCAACGGACAAGGGTGGACAGTGAGGCCAGGAAGGCCACTGTTGAAATCATGATTTGCGCACGTACTCCTGAGGCTCTCAAAGATTTCGATCGTCCGCTCGAAGAGTGTATTGCGACTTGTTTTCCGCAATCGCATGCGCTGCTGGAAGCGGCGAAGAATAGTCTGTTTTACTCGCTGCCGATCGCGTTCGATCCGGCTTTGGGGACCGAATGTTATCTCGCCACGGTGGACCGTGATGAGAAGGGCGAGCCCTGGCGTTTTATCGACATGGGCGCGCAGATTGCGACCCGGGTGTTTGGTGAGAATGATCCCGTTCTGGTCGAAGCTATGCGGGCCGCGCTCCCCGACATCGTGAATCGGTATGCGCACAGCGAATACCAGACCATCACCTCACTCCGGTTTAAGGCGGCGCTTGATCGGATCGCTCCGAAAGGCACGCCGAGGCACTTTGTCGTGAATACCGGAGCAGAGTCGGTGGAGAATGCGATCAAGGCTGCATTATTGGTCCGCGCCCGCACGGCTGGGGTGAAGGAGGGCGGCGTGATCGTGTCGTTCGAGGGCGCGTTTCATGGACGCACGCTCGGGGCGCTGGCGGTCACTCATCGAAAAAAGGCGCGGCTGGGATTCCCAACCTTCGACTGGCCGCAAGCCATTTTTCCGACCGAGGATCCCCGCGCACCGGCCGCGACGCAGCGACGCGAGGAACAGAGTCTCCGCCAGATTTGGCAGATCCTGCAGGGTAAACGTGAAGCGTTCGCAACCGAACTTGAACACATCGACAACTTTCTGAGCGGTCCGGGAGATCTGGCTCAGTTCATCGCCAGCGCGCGGGAGAGAATCGGTGCGGAATCCATCAAGCGTTCGCTGCGTGTCGCCGCGGTCATTATCGAACCCGTCCAGGGAGAAGGCGGAGTACGCACCGCGAGCGCACGGTTCTTCAAACGTCTGCGGTTGCTCACGCTCGTCCACGACGTGCCGCTCATCTTTGACGAAGTGCAGACCGGTTTCGGAGCCACGGGGAAAATGTGGGCACACGAACATTTTGACCTGCCTTCGCCGCCGGATGTCGTCACCTGGGCTAAGAAGGCCCAGAACGGCGTGCTCTTTGTGAGCGAAGCGCTGGCGGTATTTTTCCAAGAGGAGAAAAAGTTCAACACCACCTGGGAAGGCGATCCGGTCGGCATGCTGCGGGTCATGGCCACGATGGATCGTCTCGATCTCGAGCAAGTACGACGCACCAGCGCCCTTTCACTTGCGGCGCTCGAGCGCCTGCAGGCCCGGTTTCCCGAACTCATTCAAAGAGTCCGCGGGCTGGGCGTGATGCTCGCTTTCGATGTGGCGCGCTCTGACTGGCGTGATGTCATTCGTGACCGGGCCTTTCGCCGGGGGTTACTCATGTTGCCCGCCGGGGAACGGGCGCTGCGTTTCTATCCGCGCTACAATACCTCCGAGGCCACCATCCGTGAGGCGATGGAAATCCTTGCGGCGGCGGTGCAGGATATTCTGGACCGTGAAGCGGCCGTGCCTTTGGGGCCGCTGCTCCGCGTCGGTCTGATCACGGTGCCGCTTGCCGGTGCCGAAGAGATCGGGTTGGACGTGCAGAATTTTCCAGAACACCGCGCCGGTGTGATGACAGTGGAGATCGAGCGTTATGGTTCCTGGTCGAACTACCCCGCGGATGTCCTCCGCGAAGGGCGCCGGCCTTTGTTGCAGTTTCCGGTGGAAGCGCTCGAAGGCACGCTGGGCAACCCGCGCTCGGTGGGCGTGGCGGTGCGCTTTTCCGGCCGCATCGTCGCTTACGCCGTCGGCAGCCCGCTCGAAAACTACGGAGAAGAAGGCGTGCACGACGACCCGACCTTCGGCGACAACCAAACCTATTACCTGCAGGCAATGGCGGTGCATCCGTCGGTCCAGAACGCCGCGGAAATTGAGAACCATCTGCTCGAGCTCGTGCGGGCGCGGGTGATCGCCCAGGGCTTCCAGCATTTTTCGGCGCTGGTGGAAGAACGTATCCAGCAGAACGGCCCGGCGTGGCTGCGCTCGGCCGAGGTCTTGCGCGTCATGGACAACTATCTGCGCAGTGGACAGCGTTTCGTCTACCTGCATGCCGAACTTCCCGAAGCAAAAGCGCCCGGCGTCGTGGCGACGATTTGAGCGTTGGGATAGCGCTCGAGGGCGGGCGGTCTCCGAGGGTGGAACGCACAGTCCCCTGTGCGTTGGTTCGGGTTTGGAGGTTGACCGCAAATAAGGTTTCGCCAATAGGCGAAACCTCGTGCTTGTGCCGTGGTTAATCGCCGCAGCCGACGCGCTTTGAGCAGCCAATGGCCGGTTGGGGATTTAGTAATCATCTCGTAGGGGCGCTGTCTTGCCTGCGCCCTTGGTTTTAGTGCGTGGTTCGGAGCGGGCGCAGCAACCTTTGCCCGGTACTTCGATTTTAGGCGAACGCAAGGGGACGTGCTTCGGTTCGCGTTCGGGCGGGATGCGTCTCCAGAAACCCATGTGTGCGATTCGAATTTCTAGGAAAGGTGGTTTTCAATCGCTCCGTTCCAGCGCTTGCGTTGATGGGCTGATTTAGGCTTCGTCGCTGTATGTTGTTGCGCTGGCTTCTTTCTGTCCTGCCATTGCTCGTTCTTTGCCCGCGGCTCATGTGCACGGAGCTTGAGCCAATCCATCCGGGCCCATTTGCCGTCGCTTGCACAAACTTGGAGGTGGCGCCGCACGACAGCGAACCGATGCTCGACTTCCTCAACGGCAAGACTTCATCGAGTGGCACGGTGTACTTGACGGACATCCTCATTCATCCGGAGGCTGTACCCATGCTGCAGGTGGACGTTCCGAACGATGTCAAACTGTTCGGAAAGCAGGCCGGCACGCGCATTCCCTTGGTGCTCCTCATCGTCTATCCTACCACCCAGGAAAACCCCCGCCCTAACTACAAGTACCCCTACAAGGAAACGGGCGACGCTCTGTTTACCCACATGCAGCAACCGGGGGAAAAGCCGATCTTGGCCGACCCTGCCGCGAAGTACCCGCTCATCATCCATTCTGGCGGCTACAACACCCACGGACTCTGGCACCTCTGGCGCATGAAGGAACTCGCAGCTCATGGTTACATCGTCGTGGACATGTTTCACGGCGACGGCCGCGGCAGCAGCTTTGCCGGCAACTTGGCACTGCGTTCTATCGAACTGCGGGCAACGCTCGACTATGTTTTGCACCACTCCGATTTCGCCTCGGTGATCGATGCGGATCGGATCGGCGCGAATGGCGATAGCGCTGGCGGGCATACGGTCCTCGCCGCGTTGGGCGGGATCGATCCCAGCGGCAGGATTCCGGAGGGTACCGATCCGCGGATTAAAGCCGCGGTTGGGTTAGTCCCGTTCATGGGGCACTCCTTTGGTCAATGGCCGTTCAAGACGGATCTGTGGTTCTTTGGCGAAGATCACGCCGGGTTGCGCCGCGTGCAGAGACCGTTCCTCGCCATCTATGCGGAAAAGGACAGCAATGTCCCGCCCGAGGGTGTGGTGGCGGGAGTTCACGAAATGAGCGGATCTACGACCGCCATCATATTGGACGGTGAAACGCATCTAGTTTCCAACGCCACAAGCACCGACATACGGACCTGGGAGGTCCTGTTCTTTGACGCTTGGCTGCGTGACGACGCAACGGCCCGTCAGAAACTCGAGGCAGGCACGTCTGTCCGTGGCGGCGTCAATGACCACAAGACCTACCAGCACGAGGCGCCTTGAAGGTGACGGGTGCAAGACCGTCGATGAGGTCAGCGAATGAGCAAAAATGTACCTTGGCAGTAGTTCGGCGCTTCGATCTTGAGCGAACTGACGTAGACCTTCTTCGTCTTGCGAGTTGGAGCGGAATACACCGTCTAGAATCCCAGCGCGCGATTCGAATTTCCAAGAACAGTGCTCCTGAGATTATGAGCTGCGCGGAGATCGCGACGCCTGAAACCAAGGGGACAAGATTGCTTTCCGCTTGGAGGCAGCGGGCATCAACCAACGCCGCAGGGCGAGATGAGGCAGGCCTCAGGGCTTGAGGCCGAAGTACAGTCCGCGGCCGAGGGCGGCGAGAGAGACTGAGGTGTGGGACTCGTCTGAGAAGATTACTTTTTCCACGTGCAGCCTTGTCGGGTCGACGGGGGCGAGTCGGTCGGCGAGGTCCAGGGCGTTGTCGATCATCCGGCCGTGATCATTGGCCCTTTTGACTGGATCCGGTCCGCGGTATTGTTCGTTGCCGGCTGCGGTGAGGAGCAGGCGCAGATGGAGCTGTCCGTCTTTCACGCGTTTGACGAAGGCTGCCTCATCCTTGAGCACGGCGCTGTTATTGAACCAGATTGAGGGGCTGGCCGAGATGTAGGCTGCATAGGACTCGGGATGCGTGAACATCTGGTGCAGCACCATCAATCCGCCCAGAGACTTGCCGTAGAGAATTTGTTTCGCGGGATCGACTGCATAGTGGGCGTTGATGAATGGCCGTATCTCTTCTTCCAATACGCGCAGGTAGATATCGCCACCGCCGGATTGACCGGGTTTGGAGTCGGGCATCGGCCAAGGGGTCAGCTCGAAGAAACGACGTTGATGGACTTGGTCGTTGTCCTCGGTGGGAAACCCGATTCCGACGATGATGACGGGGCCAACCTCGAAGGAACTCTCCGTCGCGTTAACCGACGCCGGGGCGAAATACCAGTTGCCGTCGATCACATAAAGAACCGGGTAGCGCTTGCCGGGTTCAGCCTTGAACGGCGTGGAGACAAACACGCGATAGGTCGAGCCGTTGATCCGTGACTTGATGTCGTATTGCCGTGCGCGCGGCACGGTGACCTCTGATTCTGTTATCACCTGAACGGCAGGGGTCCCGTCCGCCCGGGCCGTCGTGGCCGGCGCGATCGCGAGAGCGCAGAGAAAAAGCAGTATTAAGCAGGGGAGGTTTGGGCGGCAGAAGGATCGGATCATGAGCGGAAAACGCCGCGATGACGCCAGTGATTGGGGTTGCGGCAATGGTCCACTCACGTCCTCGACCGATCGAGTGTCAATGGGGGAATGAGGAGTAGTTTCTCTGGTTCGGCAAAACGCCAGATTTCCATAAGATTTCATCGTCCCTTCATCGGAAATTCGCAAAAGGAGATCATTGTTTGGACGTAGTTCAAATTCTAAGGAGCTTCTCGATTATGAAGACTAAGCTTTTCAAAAGAGCCGGCTGGTTCTGCGTTCCCACAGCGTTTCTGGGTTGGTTTATTTGCGCCCTGGCAATTGCGTTTTGTATAGCCGTATTCGTTGCAGTAGATCGCCACGCGCATTCGGCGAGTGACACGCTTTACGGAATCTTTCCGTACTGCGTATGCACCTTCTTGCTGCTTGATTGGGTCGGGCGTCGATCAACGGAAAACTTGCCATAACCAGGCGGCAGTTCCAAACGAACCCCGCCTTTACGTTTCCGACTGACGCAGGAATCAGACCCGTCCGTCTCGCAGCGCGACTGCAGCGTTTGGGCCGATGCAACTTTGGGCGGCGCGGCGACAGAGATTGCCACGGGAAGGCCAGCGGGCGTTCTTCGGCTTGCGAGTTAGGGCGGGATGCATCTCTTAAAACGCATGCGTGCGATCCGAATTTCACAGAATGGTGGTCCTGAAGTGCTGCGTTGCGAAGAGATCGCCGTGCCTGAACCCAAGGCGGAGGAGATTGCTTTCCGCGTGGATGCGGCGGGCATCAACTTCATTGATATCTACCAGCGCACGGGGCTGTATCCGGTGCCTTTGCCCGCAACGCTTGGCCTTGAGGCGGCGGGCGTGGTCACGCGCGTGGGGACCAGTGTCACGCGTTTCCGCGTGGGCGACCGGATTGCGTCTGCTAAGGTGACGGGCGCGTATGCCGAACACGCCGTCGCACCGGCGGCGCAGGTGGTGCATGTGCCGGACACAATCGAAGGACGAACTGCGGCGGCGTTGATGTTGCAGGGGGCAACAGCGCATTATCTCGCGTGCGATACGTTTCCGCTGAAACCGGGCGACACGGCGGTGGTGCATGCGGCGGCGGGTGGCGTGGGTCTTTTGCTTTTGCAGATCGCAAAACGACGGGGCGCGCGGGTGCTCGCGGTTGTGGGATCAGACGCAAAAGTGTCGCTGGCGCGTGAGGCGGGCGCGGAGGAGGTGGTGGTGAGCACGAAGGAAAATTTCGCGGATGCAGCGCGCCGTTTTACCGGAGGCCGCGGCGTGGATGTCGTGTATGATTCCGTGGGCAAGGACACGTTTGAAGGCAGCCTCGCGAGCCTGCGTCCGCGCGGCCTGATGGTGACATTCGGCAACGCGAGCGGACCGATCGCGCCATTCTCGCCGCTGGTGCTTTCGCAGAAAGGTTCTCTGTTTCTCACGCGGCCCACGCTGGGACACTACACCGCAACCACTGAAGAGCTACAAATGCGCGCCGACGATCTTTTCCGTTGGGTCCTGGCGGGCGAACTCAAGGTGCGCATCGGTGCGGTGTTCCCGTTGATTGAAGCGGCCGCAGCGCAGCGTGCGCTGGAAGGCCGCGGGACGACGGGGAAGGTGTTGTTGATTCCGTGAAAAGTTAAGCGTGCATTCCGATTTATGAACACTTCGCACCTCAAGACCCCGGGCGCTTGGCGCGCTGTCCTTTTTCTCTTTGTCTTCGCGACCTTGATCCCCGAGTTGCTCATCGGCTCGACCCCACTGAGTCGGATCAACCAGTTCGTGTTTCAATTCCCATACTATGGCTCGGCCGCGCTCTTGATTCGCGAAGCGGTGATCCGGTTTAAGCTCAGTCGCGCGGGCCTCTTGTTGCTCGGCCTGGCCTTTGGGGTGGTCACCGAGGGGCTCTCCTTGCAGTCAATCTTCAACCCACACTTCCTAAATCTCGACATCACGTACGGCCGGGCTGCTGAAGTGAACTGGCCGTGGATGTTTTACATGGTTGGTTACCATGCCGTCTGGAGCATCACGATCCCGGTGACGCTGGCCGGTCTGGTGTTTCGTGAACGACGACAGGAGCCCTGGCTCGGCCGGATCGGCCTCGGGGGCTTCCTCGTGCTGTTCGTCGTCATGGCCTTCGCCTTCCACGCGATCTTCGTCAAGATGTCGAATTTTCGGGCGCCCAATCTCCCGTACGCCGTCGCCGCAATTGTCGTGGGGTTGCTCATCTCCGCGGGGCTGCGGCTAAAAGCGCGACCGGCAAACGTTGCTTCCCGTCCCGTGCCTCCCTGGCTTCCTGGGGTCTTCATGGCGCTCGCGGGGATTTTCTGGCTGCTGCTTTACGCGGTGATTTTCCACAAGCCGTACTTCATGCCCGTGGAGTGCAATCTGACGCTCGGGTTCGTGCTGGCGGTTGGGTTCGGGCTGTTGCTCCCTCGCTGGGCGCCCGCCGACGCGCCGGACCGGCATCAATTCTCATTGGTCACTGGAGGTCTGGCGGCCAACACCGCATTTGGCTTTGTCGTGGTCTCTACCTCGAGGTTGGATACTTACGGTCAGATCGGCGTTGTCGTGCTGCTGGCTGTTGCACTTGCCGTCCTTGAACGAAGGCTTAGATCAGTCTAGCTGGTTTTTGCGCCGACGCCGGGTTGTCCGCGAACGTCGCCGCCACCGGACCATATCTAACCGGTCGGCCCGGCGGTCCGACCCTACCATTCGAACGTCAGACGTTATTATGCTTTTGAAAGAAAGTTGGTAAGAGGCCGTCCGTTTACTAGATCGGATATTGCATTTGGTCTTCGATGTCTTCGTAGGACTCGGGACGAAAACGCGGAGTGCAGAGAGCGAGAAAGACGAGATCGTGGCCGCCGATGTTGGCAATGCGCTGACGGCAGAGCGGGGGAATATGCACGACATCGCCCGGGCCGACTTCGTGCGGTGGCAGCTCGCCGATCTCAACGCGGCCGCGGCCTTCGAGGATAACATAGCGCTCGGTTGTGTCTTTCAGACGATGCCAGCGCGTGGTGACGCCGGCAGTGACACGCGCGCGAGCGATGGAGAGTTCGGCGTCATCGGAGCTGTTTGAAAGCTCGTTGATGAAGCACGACTCCGGCGTAAAAAATTCAGCCGCGGGATTGAAGCGAAGAATGGCTGCTGGCATTTGAAGTCAAGGCAGGTTGAAGCCGGGCGCCTGTCAACGTTGAGGGTTAGGGCGGTTCAGCTAAAACCGTGGCCCACGTTCAACCGATATGGTTCTGCTGATCGCAGACCTGACCAGCACACGATGAACATTCTCTTTCGTCAGGGCCTTCCGGATTCGGATAGGATAAAGAGGAAAGATAAAGAGAAGGATGAAAGATTTGCGGAAGCCGCCGCTGCCATTAAGCAGCGGTAAATTACAGGAGCACACAAATCCGTGTCTAAATGGACGCGGCTACTCTGGTTTGGCGAATGCTCTAGTGTGAGCGGATTGGCGGGGTTCGCTCGTTGGTGACCAAGGACGTCGTGATGGGTGATGCGCCTTCGCCGAATAGTTTCCGAATGTGGCTCAACACAGCGGCGATTTCCGCGTCGGGAAGTTGTGCAAAAGCGGGCATGGTGTTGCTGTAGGGATCACGGTCGGCCGGCAGGACTTTCGCCGGCCCGAGCAGGAGAACGCGGACGAGCTGTAGGGAATCACCGGATACTACAGCGCTACCGGCAAGAGCGGGTTGCAGGTTGGGTACGCCGCTGCCGTCCGCCATGTGGCACGTCGCGCAGTTTTGGGCGTAGATTTTTGCTCCGTCAGGGGTGGCGTTGTCGGTAGTTTTCGCGGGTTCGGGCGTTGGGGTTGCCGGAATGTTTTTGCTTTTTTCACCGGTGTAAATGATGCGCCACACGCGGCCTTTTTCTGAATCGGCTACGTAGAGCGATCCATCGGGACCGACCGCGAGACCGCAGGCCCGGAAGCGGGCGTCACGGGGCG
>Ga0302323_100004586_pt1 | contig 11260 bp, 13 predicted proteins | sample Fen_T0_3_FD_201950 | JGI IMG/M metagenome (GOLD analysis project Ga0302323, IMG submission 201950) | Peat permafrost microbial communities from Stordalen Mire near Abisko, Sweden - Fen_T0_3 | ecosystem: Environmental > Terrestrial > Soil > Wetlands > Permafrost | place: Sweden: Abisko... | reverse complement strand
AAAATTCAGGCCAAAGCCTATAGTCTGCCTTTGCAAAGCGACAGTATAGATATGATTATAGTACCGCATTTATTGGAGTTTGATACCCATCGATTTCAGACTATGAGGGAAGTAGAGCGTGTATTAAAGCCCGAAGGACTGTTGGTCGTGTTGAATTTTAACCCCTGGAGCTTATGGGTCAGGTATCAGTATTTGTGGGATAAAAAAATGGCTGATTCCTGGGGCGGACACTTTATTTCTCGATCAAGAATCCTGGATTGGCTGAAATTATTGAATTTTGAAGTGACCGTTTCATCCGAGTTTAATCTGGATTCAGTCAACTCTAAACACGGGAAATTTATCGCCCAGGGACATTCTTTTTTTTCTACGGCTTATGCCATTAAGGCGATAAAACGCCGTTATAATATAATCCCGTTAACGCCTGTGAAAAACGAGAGTCCTCGTTTGGTTCTGGTCAATACACTTAATCCATCAGCACGGATAAAAAAACATGACTGATACTGTAATTATTTATACCGATGGGGCTTGCCGGGGTAATCCAGGGCCTGGCGGATGGGGAGTAATACTTAACTATAAAGGGACAATCAAGGAACTTTATGGTGCAGAAAAGCATACTACCAATAATCGTATGGAACTGATGGCTGCTATACAAGCGCTGGAAACATTAACCAAGCCTTGTTCAGTCCGGCTTAATAGCGACTCAAGTTATGTTTTGAAAGGTATCACCGACTGGATGCCCAACTGGAAAAAAAGGGGCTGGTTAACGGCTGCTAAAACACCGGTTAAAAATGAAGATTTGTGGCGTAGGCTGGATGCTGTCATAGCCAAACATAAGGTCGAGTGGAAGTGGGTAAAAGGTCATTCTGGTGATACAGGTAATGACAGAGCCGATTCTTTAGCCAATCTTGGTATTGATTCGTTGAATTAATTCAGGTGAAAGGTGAAAAACTAATCTTCAATGCGTCGCTCTTTAGCCTTATTTCTTATTACCCAGCAAGTTTTTTAAGTCTGCAAAGGGATTGTGGGTGACAACCGATACGCTGGCTCTACTTGATTGTGAATTGCCAAAGCGGGTTTCCTCATAGCGTGAATGTTCATTATCGTGACAATATAGACACAATAATTCCCAATTGCTCCCATCGGAAGGATTGTCATCGTGGTTATGGTTTTTATGATGAACCGTCAATTCAGTCAGATTGGTATGCGTAAATTCACGAGCGCAACGACCGCATATCCATGGATACAGCTTAAGGGCCTGACCGCGATAAGATTGCTCTCTGAGTTCCTGATTGCGCCGAGCATCGGTAACGATCTGGTTTAGTTTGTCTTTATTGGGTTGTGTCTTTTTTAGAGTCATATAATTATCTTAGTCTGCAAATATAGGTTGGTAAATTACGAATTCAAAAATCAAGGACATTCATGATGCTTTTACATTGATTTACTGTTATGCGGTCGTTCAAAGTATACCATTACCAGGGTTTAGTTTTTCATCAGTAAGCGTTCATAGACGTTTATATAATCTGTGACCATTCTATTCAGGCTGAATGTTGATTCACACCGTTCTCTTCCTGCTTTGCCATGAATTGCCAAGAGACCTGGATTATCCAGATAGTGTTTAAATGCTTCCGCCATCGCTATGGGATTCTGTTTTGGAACCAGATAGCCGGTTTGGTTGTTGATAATCAATTCAGGATTTCCACCGACATCGGTCGCTATTACCGGTAATGCTGTCGCCATGGCTTCAAGAATAGTATTGGATATACCTTCGTTAATAGAAGGCAACACAAATAAATCCAGGGTTTGCATGATAGCTGCCACATCATTTCTTTCGCCGGCAAACCAAATCAGGTCATCAATGCCTGCTTTCAGGCTTAATTCTCGCAGTTTTGGTTGCAATAAACCGGCACCAACCAACACCAGTCTTACGTTATTTTTCACAGCGGGGTAGGTTTTGACCAGATGGATAAATGCTTGCACCAGGGTTATTTGATCTTTTACCGGGTCGAGTCTGCCCACGGTTCCGATCAATATCAGGCCGGGCAAACGAAAATCGGGTGGCAATAGATCGACAGGCTTATCGACGTTTATCTTAAAACGGCTTAAATCTACCCCGTTGTATATCTGCGTGATTTTTTTCGCCGGCACCTTTATTTGATTAATCAACCATGTTTCGAGGTCTTTAGACATTGGAATATAACGCTGAACTACCGGACGAAATAAACGGCGTAACAAGACATAGCGCGGATTTGTTCCATCTACGTCATCAATATCTCTGCCGTGTTCACCATGCACCCTGTATTTTATACCCGCTAGAAGACCCGAAAGTTGAGCTTCCAGGGCAGATAGATTACGCGTATGCAATATATCCGGTTTGATTTCTCGCAGCAGCTTCCATAACCGGAAATAAACGGCAAAATCTTTTCCCGGTTTTTTGTTCAGGCAATATACTTGTACATCGTCTTTTTTTATTCTATTTCGAAAATCGGTATAGTCTGTCATGCAAATGACAGCATGCCGGTATTTTTCATCCGGCATAGTGTTGATTAAATTGACTACCCCGTTTTCCAGACCACCTGTTCCCAGGCGAAATAATACATGGGCGATTAAAGGTTTTTTAGTGTTACTTAATCGCGTCATTATCAAATTAGGGGTAGTGTTTTAATTTTGGTGTTTGCTTGTTGCAGCCAGGCTTCACTATCAGGGTTTTGCAATAATTGTTCTGCAAATTGACAGGCTTGTTCCAGATTATTTTCAGCTTGTGTACTTAAGCCCTCTCCAAGCTCAAGCTTTTCGGCTTTGATGCTCATGAGAAAGCATGGCGGCGGTGTTTGTTTTTTTATCGATTGATACACATCCAAAACCGCAGCAGGACTCATCGCGTGAGTTGTATAGCTTTTGTCCCTGGCAGGTTCTAGCGTGGCAAAGTCAAACGCACTGACACAGGCAACGGAGGCATCTACAAATAATACTAATGACCTGTTTTCCAAATCCAGCGCGTGTTCAATCTGCAACTGAAAGTCGCTTAGTATTTCAATTCTTTCCAAATCACAGTGACTTTCGACATATTCCAGCAATAACGGCCCCAGCGCGTCATCGCCACGACTGAGATTACCATAGCCGAACAGCAAAACAGGCTTAACCATCAAGCCGTTCAATTTGACCATCACTGTGTTTAACCAGTTTATCGATCAACTTGCCTTCAGCATCAATTAACTCAAGCTGCAACGGCATTTTTCCCATCGCATGGGTGGCACAAGATAAACAAGGGTCATAAGCACGAATCGCTACTTCCAGATTATTTAATAAGGGCTCCGTCAATTCCCGGCCTGATAAATATTCTGCCGCCACTTGCCGGACTGATTCATTCATCCCCATGTTGTTACTGGTGGTCGAGACGATTAAATTGGCTTTGGTGACGATGTCATTCTCATCGACTTGGTAATGATGGAATAGCGTGCCGCGTGGCGCTTCAATGACGCCTACGCCTTCATAACGTTTTTCACCCTGGGCGACTAAATCATGGCCCATAATGTCGGGATCATGAAGCAATTCCTTTATACTTTCGGCACAATGCAGAAGCTCAATCATACGCGACCAGTGAAACGCCAGGGTGCTATGGATCATGGGTTCTCCTCCGTGCGCTTTAAATTCCACGCGAGCGGCTTCCGCTAATGGTGTGTTAATGGTGTCACAGTTATTTACCCTGGCCAGCGGCCCTACTCGATACCAGCCGTTTTCCATGCCCATGGACAACAGATATGGGAATTTCATGTAGGTCCATGAGCGAACTTCTTCATGGATATAATCGTTATATTTGCAATAATCGACATGATCCATAATGGTTTCGCCTTTATCATTTTTAGCGCGTATGCCTCCGTGATAAAGTTCCAGTGCGCCGTCGGGCTTGGTTAAGCTTAGATAATTAGAGCGTATGGTGGCGAAATCATCATAATAGGGGAGATTGGAGCAATGTACTGTTTTAATGAGTTCAACCGAAGCGGCTGCCCACTTGATAATCTGGTCACTATCTTCCAGTAAAGTGTCACGCTCGGCTTTAGTCAGTGATTTATTCATGCCGCCCGCAATCGCACCTGTGCCATGAATACGTTTGCCGGAAACCATGCGTATCACTTCCTGTCCGTATTTACGCATTTTTACGCCCTGGAGACCCAGGTCAGGAAATTCACCCAGCACGGCAATAATTGAACGCTTGCTGATGTCGCTTTCAAAACCAAACAATAAATCAGGGCTGGATAAATGAAAGAAATGCAGGGAATGGGATTGCAGAACTTGCCCAAAATGGAGCAGACGTCTTAATTTGTCGGCTGAAACGGGTAAATTTTCAGGATCAATACCGACCAGTTGGTCTATGGCTTTAGCCGCAGCTAAATGATGACTGACTGGACAAATGCCGCATAAACGCTGCACCAAAACCGGTAATTCCCAATACGGCCGGCCTTGAATAAAGCGCTCAAAGCCGCGGAATTCAACAATATGCAGTCTGGCTTGTTTAACTTTATTATCTGCGTCCAGCAATAAAGTGACTTTGCCGTGTCCTTCAACGCGAGAGACAGGATCAACGACCACTCGTTTCAAGCTTTCTCTGTTTTCAGCGGTTTCTAAGTGTTCGTACATGATAATTCTCTAGTGTGAGTTGGAACAACAAGAATGTCCAGCTTGTATCGGAGGGCAAGCGACTGTTCCATAGGAACAAAAAACACAACAGTCACCGTGTTTAGGCTTTAATAAAGTTTGGCATTGGGTGCATTGGTAAAAATAAATGCAGGCATTGGTCGGCATGAGCTCTTGTTTTTCAAAGCCACATTCAGGGCATTTGATGATTGATTCTAAAATAAGTTCTGACATAAACAGGTGTAAGGTACGCTGTGCGTACCATTTTGGCTAAGTTATCTCTCTATTTTTTATAATGGTACTTACAGCTATAGAGTTGTTTATCCTCACTTGCCCAGTTGGTGAAATCCTCAAAAGCACCTTGTTCAAAAACGATATTCATAACAGATCGTCTAAATTAACAGATACACATTCACCATTTTTAATATTATCTATAGCTTCTAATAGACGTGCTTTATTAGCGGGATGGCGCAATAAATAGCCAGTTTCATCCTGTTCGGTTTGTGCCGTTTCGCAAATAGCAATCTCAATATCCTTGTGTTGAAACTGCGCTTTAATGGACGCTATAAAATTTTCGTTTAACTCATCAGCATTGATTTTATAAAGAGTGTACATAGTTTTTCTCTCAATTATTTACGTCGATTAATCATAATGCACCAACTCATAAGGCAATGAAGCCTGACGCCCATCAATCAAATCCGTCAAAAATTTCCAGAACACATCCGCAGAAGGCGGGCAACCCGGTAAAAAATAATCTATTTTGACAATTTCATGAATCGGGCGGACTTTGTCCAGCAATAAGGGCAGTTCCGGGTCATTGGGAATTTGCCCGTTTTCAATGCCGATACCATCCAGATAAGACTCACTCAGGCATTCTTCCAGAGGGATGAAATTACGCATTGCCGGTAATCCGCCATTAATGGCGCAAGCGCCTACGGCAACCAAAATCTTGCAGTTTTTTCGAAACTCGCGCAGCACATGCACATTTTCGGAATTACACACGCCGCCTTCGATCAAACCGATGTCGGCGTTTGTGCAGTGTTCGATGTCGGTCAAAGGTGAACGATCAAACTCAACGACTTCTGCCAACTGCACTATGCGTTCATCAATGTCAAGAAATGACATGTGACAACCGAAACAACCCGCCAGCGACGTGGTTGCAACTCTAATTTTATTCGCCATGCTGCTGCTCCAATTCCAAACTAACTTGATCGATTTGTTTATGATCATAAATACGTTCACCAATGGGCACTTGATAACCGGTGCGTTTAATTAAAATCGCTCCGGTTGGACAACTGTGTACGGCCCGGTCTGTAACCTCCAGGTCCGTATCTTTTAACAGCCCGCTTTGGGCGTTAACAATCAGGTGTTTATGGATACCTCGCCCGCCACTGATAGCAAACACATCCTTGCCATCTATTTGCTGACTTGCCCTGACGCACCGCGTACAAAAAATACAGCGGTTATGATCGATCATTACGTCAGGATGAGAGGCGTCTATTTTCCGGTTGGGGTAAAAAAGAGGAAAATGGTTGTCGAGCATATTCAAATGATAAGCAACTGCCTGTAATTGACAGTTGCCGGTTTTTTCGCAGGACGGGCAAAAATGATTGCCTTCTACAAACAGCATTTGCGTGAGTTTCTGTCTGTCATCGTTTAATTCTTGGGTGTTGCTAAGCACTTCCTGGCCTTCTTTGGCTGGGAAAGTACAGGACGAACTGATGCGTCCATTGACTCTTACCGTACACAGCTTGCAACTGCCGTAGGGGGTAAAGTCCGGATGGTAACATAAATGCGGAATATAGATACCGGCGGTTGTGGCGGCCTCCATAATGGTCTGACCGTCTTCAAACGGAATGGTCTTTCCATCGATAGTGATTGTATTACTCATGATTCATCCTCCACCTGATCTAAATGCGCTTCGGCATCGTAACGTTTTGTCATTCTGCGGGCTGTTTCCAAGGTGTCATCCAGATCAAACCCCGGTTCAAAACTGATTTTTTTCAACTTGCTTTGATACAATTCGGGATAGCGTCCCAGCGTTGTTAAGACGGGATTCGCTGCAGACTTCCCCAAGCCGCAGTGGCTATATGTTTTCATTACCTGACAGATTTCTTCCAGTGCGACGACGTCGCCCGCCGAGCCATGACCATCAACAATTTTATCAAGCTGCTTTTTCAATAACGAGGTGCCCACACGGCAGGGCGTACAAAATCCGCAGCTTTCGTGAGCAAAAAAATGGGTGTAATTTTTAACAATATCGAGAATATTCCGGCTGTTATTGAACACAACAAATGCGCCGCCCGTGGATAAATCCTCAAAAGCCAGTGTGCGGTCAAATTCCTGGTTGGAAATAAACGTGCCTGATGCCCCGCCTATTTGAATACCCAACACATCGCTTGCCCCGCAATCATCCAAAACAGTCTGAATGGAGGTGCCAAAGGGATATTCATAAATGCCGGGGCGAGAACAGTCACCGCAAATACTGAGTATTTTGGTGCCTTTTGATTTTTCAGTGCCGAGGCAGGCAAACCATTCGCCTCCGTTTACGGCAATACTCGCCGCCGCCAAATAAGATTCGACGTTGTTGACAACGGTAGGATTGCCCAAATAGCCTCTCATTACAGCGCTAGGCGGACGGTTGCGAGGAATCCCTATTTTTCCTTCCAGTGATTCCAAAAGGGCAGAGCTTTCGCCGCAGATATAAGCGCCCGCACCCAGACAGATTTCTATGTCAAAATTTAATCCTTTATTAAGAATATTGTAACCCAATAAGCCCGCCTGCCGACGTTCATTCAGGACGTTTTGCAGCTGCTCGTATAGATGCAGGTATTCGCCACGCATATACAAAAAGCCTTGCTCTGCACCGATAACTGCCGCACACAGGGTCATGCCTTCAAAAACCTGATGGGCATTGGAATTTAAAATTACTCTGTCCTTAAAGGTACCGGGTTCGCCTTCATCGGCATTACAAACGACAAAACGGGGCCGCCGGTTGTGCGTAGCGATATCACAAAATGCATCTTCTTCAGGCCCTTCATAACAAAGTTGCCATTTCCAGGCGGTGTTATAGCCGGCGCCACCGCGGCCGCGCAAACCAGATATATCGATCTCTGCCAAGGTTTCTTTAAGACCTCGTTCATAAGCTGCTTGCAGGGCGGATCCTTGAGTGATCGGCTGACTTAATAACAAACCCGGTTTGATGACATTGTCATCTACCTGAAAAAATTCGCGAGGCCATTCGTCCAGTGGTATTTTTTGATTAATCAAATCGGTAATCCGGTCGATTCGAGGACGATCCAGTCGTGTTAAGGCATAACCATTGACCAATCCGGCAGGGCCTTGATCACACATTCCGGTACAGGAGGTATTATCCAGGCTGACTGCTCCATCTTGCCGGACTTCACCAATCCCCACATTCAATTTTTCAGACAAATAGTTGATGATACTTTGCTTGCCCAGCATGTGATCGGTAATGGAATCGCTAATATAAAGTTCGTATTGTCCTCGGGGCGACAGGTGAAAAAAGCTGTAGAATTCAACAACATTAATAATATGTGTGCGGGCTATGTTTAATAAGCCGGCTATCTGTTCTATCGCTTGGTCCGGAATGTAATGATAGCGGGATTGAACGCCTCTTAGAATAGGCAACAAATGCGTTGTCTGATAGTGATGAGTTTCCGCGAGATCCTGAATAAATTGTTTCATCGTAATTCCTTAACTTGATCTTTATGAATATTTACTGATTCAATTATAAAGGATTAATGATTCAAGCCTTCGTCATTAATAGTAAAAACACTCTCTATGCCAAGGCAATAATGATCTTAAGTAATTGCGCAACATTTGCCATGCCTACATGGAGATGCTGCTCAATTTCTGCCATCGTGATTTCACCGTCAGTTTTGCCTGCCGCCCAGTTGGCAATCACAGAAAGGGTGGCATAATCTATCCCGAGTTCTTTAGCCAGAGCGGCTTCCGGCATTCCGGTCATGCCTACAACATCGCAACCGTCTTTTTCCATGCGTTTAATTTCCGCAGCAGTTTCCAGGCGTGGGCCTTGGGCGCAGCCATAAGTGCCTATCGGAGTAATGTTAATGTTGGCCTTGGCGGCGGCAGAAATTAGAGCAGAGCGCAGTTTTTGACTGTAAGGATAAGTAAAGTCTATATGCGTGACGGGAGTGTTTTCATCTTCAAAAAAAGTATGCTTACGGCCATAGCTGTAATCAATAATCTGATCGGGGATGGTAATGTGCGCAGGAACCATTTTCTCAGTAATACCGCCCACTGCGGCAATCGCGATAATTTGTTCGACCCCCAGTTGCTTGAGCCCCCAGATATTGGCGCGATAATTTATTTTGTGTGGCGCAATGGTATGGGGATTGCCGTGTCTGGCCAGAAAGATGACCTCTTTTTGGTTAAGCTCACCGGTAATGAAATCAGCCGAAGGCGCACCATAAGGTGTAGTGAGTTTGTCACGTTTGATGATGGTTAACTCATTGAGCTGGGTGAGGCCGGTGCCGCCAATAATTGCTAGCTGGGTCATTCTGTAATCTCTTTGTCGTAATCTTTGCAGGCATAAATGCCGGATGCGTTGCGTAAATAACCTTTGTAGTCCATACCGTAACCGAACAAATAACGGTTTTCTACTTCCAACCCAATAAAATCTGCGGTTATCGGTTTTTCATGGCCCAGGATTTTATCCACTAAAACGGCGCTATAAACCGATGTCGCACCTTGTTCCAGGCAATATTCATGGATAGCCGCTAAGGTTATGCCTTCATCCAGTATGTCATCAATGATTAGCACTGTCCTGCCTTTAAGCAGTGTGCTGGGCTTAAGAACCCATTGAATGCTGCCGCCTGAGGTCTGGTTTTGATAGCGGCTTGCATTAATGGCATCTATGGTTAATGGGATACTTAAACGGGTTATCAATTTACCAGCAACGACTATGCCACCATTCATAACACAAAGTAATAAGGGATTACGATCAGCCAGCAAAACGTTAATTTGTTCGGCCATTTTGTCCAGCGCGGCTTCTACTTCCTTTTCGCTGTAGAGCAAATCGGCAGTGGCCTGTATGTGCTTGATTTCTTTAAGCATGGTTTTGAGTGAATTGGTTGATAAGAGTAGAGGTTTGTTGCCATTTTCCGGTATTCAATAATTGTTGCCGGTTCATAAACGGCTTGGCTTGCATCCGTTGAAGCCGTTGTTCTCTGAGGGGATCTTGCGTGATCGGCAATGTCTCAAGAACTTGTTCGGCCGCAACTGGATTATTACAGACTAACAACATATCACATCCGGCTTGTTGCGCCATTCTGGCGCGTTCAGAAAAATCACCCACCGATGCTGCACCCATCATGCTCAAATCGTCACTGAAAACGGTGCCGTTAAAGTTTAATTCCCGGCGTAAAATCTGTTGTATCCAGAAAGATGAAAAACCGGCCGGATTGGGGTCGATGTTTGTATAAACCACATGCGCCGGCATAATGCCTTCTAATCCCTCTGCGATAAGCCGTTTAAAGGGCAGCAGGTCTTTTACCCGGATACTATCCAGGTCTCGTTCGTCTAAGGGCAAGGCGAGGTGTGAATCCAGTGCTACCGCGCCATGTCCGGGGAAGTGTTTACCGGTCGCCGCCATCCCCGCTTCGTTCATACCTTTTCTGAATAAACTGGCAAGGTGTGTCGCCAGTTCCGGATCGGTTGAAAATGAGCGATTACCGATAATTTCGCTGACACCGCAATCAATATCCAGTACGGGTGCAAAACTGAAATCGACGCCGACGGCCAATAATTCCGCCGCCATTAGCCAACCTGCCATTTTTGTCAGTTCCGGGGCTTGGGCATACTTAGATGCAGGCGGCAAGCGCGTAAAACCGCTTTGAAACCGCTGCACTCTGCCGCCTTCCTGATCCACAGCAATCAGAATATCGCCATGTCGCGCGGCACGAATGCTATTAATCAGCTCGGTAACCTGTTCAGGGTTTTGGTAATTTCGCGAAAAGAGAATAACTGCGCCGGTGTTAGGGTGGTTAATTTTTTCTTGTTCATGTTGAGCCAGGGTTAAGCCTTCAACATCCAGCATGACTGGGCCTGGGGGGTAGTGATTGGTCATTATTTAGAGTTGGTTTTTGTGATGATGTTAGTTGTGTAGCGTGGGCATCAAAAGCAGGCGCTTTAGGCGACGCTTTTCTGTACACCGTTTTTACCGGCAAATGGTGGGCTCCGGTTTTTAAGTCGAATTATTGAAAAAGAGCTTGCAACCCATCAGAACCGATTAGACTGTGCAGAAATGGGTGACAGGCATTTTGTCTCTGGCATTGAAAGCGATCCGTAAGGTGTATAGTTTGTCCTTGCCTGCAAACCTGATCCCATTAAGCGATTAAATAATTTAATCAGCTTGATTCGTTACTTTTTTGGCTTGTATTTGTTCTGATCAAAGCCGCTAACGTCAAACTCAAATACGGGAGTACCTAGCTGGTAAATATTTGTCGAGATGCGCACTCTTTTCGCTTTTATTATTTTTTCGGCAAACCGGCCGTAGTTACGAAAAAAAATAGTCTCAGTGCTGTTATCAGCCGCGCCAGCAGCCATGTAGTTTACAGCCTGTTCATCGTCGAATCGCACAAGC
>Ga0302323_100004585_pt1 | contig 11262 bp, 8 predicted proteins | sample Fen_T0_3_FD_201950 | JGI IMG/M metagenome (GOLD analysis project Ga0302323, IMG submission 201950) | Peat permafrost microbial communities from Stordalen Mire near Abisko, Sweden - Fen_T0_3 | ecosystem: Environmental > Terrestrial > Soil > Wetlands > Permafrost | place: Sweden: Abisko... | reverse complement strand
GCGGGCGTAGCCGTCGGCGTTGACGTCGTGCAGCGCCTGCGGGCTGGCCGCACGGCGCGCGATCAGGTGGCGCGCCATCGCGCCGCGCGCCCGCTTGGCGAAGAAGCTGATGATCTTCCATCGCCCCGACTTCCAGTCCTCGAACACGCATTCGACCACGCGCGAACGCAGCACCTTGTCGCGGCCGCTGCGTGCCTGCGTCACCTTGAAGTACTCCTGCGAGGCCAGGTTGACGATCACCGGCTCCGGCTCGCCCGCCTGCAGCGCGTTGAGGTGGGCGGCGACGGTGTCGCCCCAGTACGCATAGAGCGAGCCGCCGCGTGCGGTGGCGAGCGCGGTGCCCATCTCGAGCCGGTAAGGCTGCAGCCGGTCGAGCGGACGCAGCACGCCGTACAGGCCGCTCAGCATCAGTACGTGGCGCTGCGCCCAGGCGATGTCGTCCGCGTCCAGCGTGGCGGCCTGCAGGCCGTCGTAGACGTCGCCATCGAAGGCCCACATCGCCGGCCGGCTGTTGCGCTCGGTCGCCCGCGTCGACCAGGCCCGGTAGCGCTCGACGTTCAGGCGCGCCAGGTCGTCGGACAGGTGCATCAACGCCGCGATGTCGGCCACCGACTTCGTGCGCAGCGTGGCTATCAGTTCGGCGGCGCGGTCCGCGTAGCGGGGCGCGGTGGCCGGGGCGCGCAGGCCGGCGCGGGCGGCGACGACGGCCTGGGGCAAGGGAGATTCATAGTCGAGGGTCTTCGCGGGGGATAGCAGCAGGAGCATGGCCGGCAGTGTAGCCAGCCCCGCGCAGCTCGCAGCGCGCGTGGGGACACCGCCGGCGGCTGGCCCAGTTCAGCGCTGCGTGGCGGTTGGCGCGGCCACGGTGTCGGCGTCCTGGCCGTTGCGGCCCTGCGCGGCGGCCGGGGCGGCCGCGGTCGGCCAGTGGGCGGCGGCGCTTGCGGCACCCAGCGCCGCGTCGAGCGTGGCGAGCAGGTTGGGGCTGGCGCCGAGGTCGACCAGCAGCTGACGGCTGCGCGCGCGCTCGCCTGGCGCGAGGGCGGAGGCGTCGAGCGCGGGCAGGTCTTCCGCGTTCGGCGGCGACACGGCGCGCGCGAGTTCCTGCAGTGCCACCCCGGCGGCCAGGTCGGCGCGCGCGCCGGTGCCCAGGCCGTTGCCGACCATGTAGCCCAGGTTGTGGCGGGCGGGGGCGAGTCCTTGCGCGGCGGCGGCGCGGAAGCCGGCGACGGCCAGCGCGTCGTCGCGCTTGACGCCCTTGCCGCGGGCGTAGAGCAAGGCCAGGTGGTTGCGCGCCGGCGCGTTGCCGCGCGCCTCGGCCAGCCGGTACCAGCGCTGCGCCTCTGCGGTGTCGGCGCCCATGCCGCGCCCGACCTCGGCCATCCAGCCGAGGTTGTCCATCGCGAACGCGTTGCCCTTGCGGGCGGCGAGCTTGAACTGGCGCAGCGCGGCGTTGTCGTCGCGCTCCACGCCCAGGCCGTTGGCCAGCATCCAGCCCAGGTTGTTCTGGCCGGACGCGTTGCCCTGTGCAGCAGCCTTGCGGTACCACTCGACGGCCAGGCGGTCGTCGGCGGGCACGGCCTCGCCGGAGGCGTACATCAGGCCCAGGCTGACCTGCGCGGGCGCGTAGCCGGATTCGGCGGACTTGCGGATCCAGCGCTCGGCCTGTTCCGGGTCGCGCGCGGTGCCGCGGCCGTTGAGGGTGGCCATGCCCAGGTTGTGCTGCGCGGTGGCGTCGCCCTGGGCCGCCGACAGGCGCAGCCAGCGCATCGATTCGGCGAGGTCGCGCGTCACGCCGCGTCCTTCGCTGTAGACCCAGCCCAGCGCGCTCTGCGCGCGGGCATCGCCCTGCGCGGCGGCGAGCTGGTACCAGCGGAATGCGGTGGCGTCGTCGCGCTCGACGCCCTGGCCGTTGGTGTAGAACACGCCCAGCCGGTACTGCGCCACGGCCAGCCCCTGGCGCGCGGCGAGCGTGGCCCAGTACGCGGCCTGGGCGTCGTCCTGGGCGACGCCGCGGCCGATCAACGCCATGTAGGAGAGGTTGCTCTGCGCCGTCGGCTCGCCCTGGTCGGCGGCCTTGCGGTACCAGCGGGCGGCCTCGTCGAAGTCGCGCGCCACGCCCTGGCCCTGCTCGTAGAGATAGCCCAGGTTGGTCTGCGCGCGGGCGTCGCCCTGGTCCGCGGCCTTGCGGAACCAGCGCGCGGCGACGACGGCGTCGGCCGGCACGCCATACCCGCGCAGGTGCATGTCGGCCAGCGCATATTCGGCGTCGCGCTCGCCCTTGTCGGCCAGCGGCTGGAGCTCGCGCAAGGCGGTCGCGTAGTCGCCGCGCCGCCCCGCGGCATAGGCTTCCTCGAGGCCGGCATGCGCTGCCGATACTGCGGCGGCCAAGGTCAGCGCGAGACCCAGATGGCCAAGCCGAAGCGGACGGAACCGGGAACGGGGCATGCGTGCGGTGTGGGGCAAGAGCGGCCTGGATCTGGTGGCGGGGTGCGGCAGTCTGCACCGGCGCGGGAACGCGCGGGCGCGGCGTGCCGGGCGGGGTCGGGCAATGGACAAAATTATCCGGTCTGGGTCGACGCCGCGTTGGAGTGATTGCCAGGGTCGTCGCTGGCAAACGACAAGGCAGAGGTGCGGCCCTGGCCGCGACGCGCCCGCCCGGCGGCTGTCGCCATCGCCATCGCCATCGCCATCGCCATCGCCATCGCCATCGCACGGCACTCCTGCCCGCCGCGCCCGCCAAGCCCTGATACGAATCGACATATTCGTTGCAATTCGACCTGCCGCGCCCTGCCAGAATACGGCTCGTAGCAGCGGCCGGCGCAGGGGCCCGGCCCGTTGGCCACGCGGCCAAGCCGACCGCACGCCAGGAGTCGCATCATGCAATCGCAACCGGGCACCCGGACCCACGCCGGCGAACAACGCCAGCAATACATCTCAGCCGAACTGCGTCAGTGGATCGTCGCCCAGGCCCAAGCGGGCGTCGGGCCCGAGCAGGTGCTCGAGGCGATGAAGACCAGCGGCTGGCAGGAGGACATCGCCATCCAGGCGCTGGAGGAAACGCTGCAGGCCCACCTGGCGCAGCGCGCGCAGCCCCGGCCCTCGGTGCACGAGGCGCTGCCGGTCCCGGTGCCCGAGCCGGCGATCGCCGACTCGCCCAGCAAGATCCGCGTGCTCGATCGCGACGTCAGCGTCCTGCTGACCATGAAGCATCCGCGCGTGGTCGTCTTCGGCGGCTTGCTGAGCGATGCCGAATGCGACCAGATCATCGCGCTTGCCGGCCCGCGCATGGCGCGCTCCGAGACGGTGGACAACGCCACCGGCGGCAGCGAGGTCAACGCCGCGCGCACCAGTCGCGGCATGTTCTTCGAGCGCGGCGAGACCGGCGTCGTCGACCGCGTCGAGCGCCGCATCGCGGCGCTGCTGGGCTGGCCGGTCGAGAACGGCGAGGGCGTCCAGGTGCTGCATTACCGGGCGGGGGCCGAATACAAGCCGCACTACGACTACTTCGATCCCGTGCATCCCGGCTCCGTGCCCATCCTGGCGCGCGGCGGCCAGCGCGTGGGCACGCTGGTGATGTACCTGAACACGCCCAAGAAGGGCGGCGGCACCACCTTCCCGGACGTCGGCCTCGAGGTCGCGCCGATCAAGGGCAACGCGGTCTTCTTCAGCTACGACCGCGCCCATGTCGACACCAAGAGCCTGCACGGCGGCGCGCCCGTGATCGACGGCGAGAAGTGGGTCGCCACGAAGTGGCTGCGCGAACGCGAATTCATCTAGCGTGGTGATGCGCGCCGTGCCCCCCGGCGCGGAATTTCACGCCGGCATCGACGTCGCGCAGGCGCCGGCGTGCGATCGTGGATGACCGCGGCGACGCCCGCGACGCGTCACCGCTGGCGCTCGGGCCCGGGCGCGGTCGCTGCGTCAGCCGAGTTCCACGCGGTTGCGGCCGGCCACCTTCGCGCGGTAGAGCGCGCGGTCGGCGCGCCCCAGCAGGCCGTCCATGGCATCGTCCGGCCGCCAGACGGCCACGCCGAAGCTGGCGGTCAGCGCCCGCATCGTTCCCTCATAGGGTAGGCCGACCTGCGCACGGATGCTCTCCGCCACCTGGGCGGCGGCGCCCGCGTCGGTGTCGGGCAGCAGCACGCAGAACTCCTCGCCGCCGTAGCGAAACACCCGGTCCTGGGAGCGCACGCTGCCCGCGAGCCGCTGGGCGAAAGCCGTCAGGGTCGCGTCGCCGACGGCGTGGCCGAAGGTGTCGTTGATGAACTTGAAGCGGTCGACGTCGGCCATGACGACGGCGAACGGACGTCCGCCGCGCTGTGCCGCGGCGAGCGCGGCGCCGATCTCCTCGTCGAGCGCGCGCCGGTTGGCGATCCCCGTGAGCTCGTCGGTGCGCGCCTGCAAGCGGGTCTCGGCCTCGGCGCGCGACTTGCACATCAGCACGAAGCCGATGCTGGTCACGAGGATGTAGACGAAGCCGAAGATGTAGACCGGCAGCACCCACGGCACGCCGACGTCGCGGTAGCGGGTCCACTCGCCGCCCAGCAGCAGCGTGGCCGCGCGCAGCGGCAGCACGACGCCCATGGCGGCGTAGAACAGCGCGACGAAGCGGCGCACCCGGCCCGCGTCGCCGGGTGTGCCTGTCCACAGCGCGCGCGCATTGAGCCATTCGTAGCCGGCGTAGGCGAAGCCGTTGCAGATGGTCGCCGCGGCGTAGTGCGCGCCAGTGACGCCGCCGGCGACGGTGACCACGGCGACCATCAAGGCGAGCAGCGCGCGATTGCAGGGGCGGCCCGTGTGCTGGCGGATCGCCAGGAAGAACAAGGCCACGCTCAAGGCGCCGGCGAAATTGCCGGCCAGCGCGGCGAACAAGGGGCTCGTCCACCGGGGCGTCGACAGCGCGAGATAGGCGAAGGCCTGGATCGTGGCAGCCCAGCGCCAGGTGCGCATGCCGTTGCGCAGGTCGGCGTCGCTGCGCGACACCCACAGCATGACGGCGATGGCGGAGAGCGCGCAGGTCTGGGCGAGAAACAGGGTAGGCAGATCCAAGCGGGACCTCGGTGGCGGGCAGGGGGCGGCGACGACAGCGAACGCCATTCTGGCTGCTCGACAGTTACAAATTATGACCCTGTCGCGCTCTTTTCGTGGCGCGGATGCGCAGGCCATGACCCGCCGGGCCGATCGCGCCCTGGACGCGGGCGAAAAAAAACCTCCCGGCGCCTGGCGCGCGGGAGGTCGGTCGGCTCGCGCCGGCGCGTCAGCGCTTGGTCGACGGCCCCTTGCCGGTCGAGGCCAGGGCAGGGCGCTGCTGCGGGCGAGCGCCGCCGGCCGGACGGCCGCCACCGTTGCCGCCGCCACCGCCGTTGCCGTGCGCGGGCGCCGGCTTCGCGCCGCCGTGGCCGCTGTGCGCGGGCTTGGCGCCGGCGTGCGAGCCGGACGGGCCTTGCGGCCGGGCCGGGCTGCCGCCGCCCGGACGCGCCGGGCCGCGACCGCGATCACCGCCGCCACCACCGGAGCGGCCGCGATCGCCGCCGCCGCCGCCGTTGCCACCGCGGCCGCCCGAGGACGGACCGCGCACGCCGATCGACGTGCGACCGAGCACGATGGGCTCGGCGCGTTCGGTCGGATCGGGCTCGAAGCCGGCGATGACTTCCTTCGGGATGGGGCGCTTGATCAGCTTCTCGATCTCGCGCAGGAAGATGTCCTCGTCCACGCACACCAGCGAGACGGCGCGGCCTTGCGCGCCGGCGCGGCCGGTGCGGCCGATGCGGTGCACGTAGTCTTCCGGCACGTTGGGCAGCTCGAAGTTGACGACGTGCGGGAGCTGGTCGATGTCGATGCCGCGCGCGGCGATGTCGGTGGCCACCAGCACCTGCAGCGAGCCGGCCTTGAACTCGGCCAGCGCGCGGGTGCGCGCCGTCTGGCTCTTGTTGCCGTGGATCGCCATCGCGGAGATGTCGTTCTCGTTGAGGAATTCGGCCAGCCGGTTGGCGCCGTGCTTCATGCGCGTGAACACCAGCACCTGGTGCCAGTCGCCCGACTTGATCAGGTGCGACAGCAACTGCTTCTTGCGATCGCGCGAGACCGGGTGGACGGCCTGTTCGATCATCTCGTTGGTCTGGTTGCGCCGCGCGACCTCGATCAGTCCCGGCTTGTTCAGCAGCTTGTCGGCCAGCGCCTTGATCTCGTCGCTGAAGGTGGCCGAGAACAGCAGGCTCTGCTTCTTGGCCGGCAGCACCGCCAGCACCTTCTTGATGTCGTGGATGAAGCCCATGTCCAGCATGCGGTCGGCTTCGTCGAGCACGAAGATCTCGACATGCGACAGGTCGAGCGCGCGCTGCTGGTGCAGGTCGAGCAGGCGGCCCGGGGTCGCCACGAGGATGTCGACGCCCTTGCGCAGGCGGTCGATCTGCGGCTGCATGCCGACGCCGCCGAAGATGACCATGCTGGTCAGCGCGACGTGCTTGCCGTAGGTACGCACGCTTTCCTCGACCTGGGCCGCGAGCTCGCGGGTCGGGGTCAGGATCAGGGCGCGGACCATCACGCGGCCCTTGGGGTCCTTCTTCTGCCCGCTCTCGAGCAGGCGGTGCAGCATCGGCAGCACGAAGCCGGCGGTCTTGCCGGTGCCGGTCTGGGCGCCGGCGAGGAGGTCGCCGCCCTGCAGGACGACGGGGATGGCTTGCAACTGGATCGGGGTCGGGGTCGTGTAGCCGTACTCGTGCACTGCACGCAGGATCGGCTCGGCCAAGCCGAGTTCGTCAAAGTTCATGTGGTTTTTTCTGTCCCGGAAGGAGCCGGGATTCGCGAAATCGGCCTGCTGCGCCGCGCTTGGTTCCGGTGTCGGGGACGCCGGCTTGCGGGCACCAGTCGTGAAGGCAGATTGCTAGGGGATTCGTCGAGAATCGACTGCCGCTCGCTGGACTGGAGCTTGGAACGGCTGAGCGCATTGTATCGGCTCCCACCGAGAGGCTTGCGTCGATAAGCGGGATAACCCGGGGAAATGTGGCGGCGCTTCCTATAATCCGCGGCCCTGTCCCTGTTTTTCGCCGCCCAGACCGCCGGCGGCTCCCGATGAATCTTCTCAAGGCCGGCTCGACGGTTTCGCTGCTCACCCTCGGCTCGCGCGTGGTGGGCCTGGTGCGCGAGCAGCTGATCGCGGCGACCTTCGGCGCGACGGCGCTGACCGATGCCTACAACGTCGCGTTCCGCATCCCCAACCTGCTGCGCCGGCTGTTCGCCGAGGGCGCCTTCTCGCAGGCCTTCGTGCCGCTGCTGGCCAACACCCGCGCCGCCGAGGGCGACGCCGTCACGCACCGGCTGATCGACGCCGTCGCCACGGTGCTGGCCTGGGCGCTGCTGGCGACCTGCGTCGTCGGCGTCGCCGCGGCGCCGGCGCTGGTCTGGGCGATGGCGTCGGGCTTGAAGGATTTCGACGTCGCGGTGGTGATGACCCGGCTGATGTTCCCCTACATCGGCTTCATGTCGATGGTGGCGCTGTCGGCCGGCATCCTCAATACCTGGGGGCGCTTCGGCATTCCGGCGGCCACGCCCATCCTGCTCAACGTGGCGATGATCGTCGCGGCGCGCACCTTGACGCCGTTCTTCGAGGCCCGCGGCCTGCCGGGCGTCTACTCGCTGGCGGTGGGGGTGATGCTGGGCGGCGTGCTGCAGGCGGCGATCCAGGTGCCGGCGCTGCGCGCGCTCGGGCTGATGCCCAACTTCCGCGGCTCCTGGAGCGGCATCGTGCAGTCCTGGCACCACCCGGGCGTGCGGCGCGTACTCAAGCAGATGTCGCCGGCGTTGCTGGGCGTGTCGGTGGCGCAGATCTCGCTGCTGATCAACACCCAGCTGGCGTCGCACCTGGCCACCGGCTCGGTGTCGTGGCTGACCTGCGCCGACCGGTTGATGGAGTTCCCCACCTCGCTGCTGGGCGTCGCGCTCGGCGTGATCCTGATCCCGCAGCTGTCGGCCGCGCGCGGCCGCGGCGACAAGGAAGCCTACTCCGGCATGATCGACTGGGGCCTGCGCCTGGTCGTGCTGCAGGCGTTGCCGTGCGCGATCGCCTTGCTGTTCTTCACCGAGCCGCTGATCGCGGTGCTGTTCCATTACGGCCACTTCACCGCCGCCGACGTGCGCGCCACGGTGCAGCCGCTGCGCGGCTACGGACTGGGGCTGATGGGCATCGTCAGCGTCAAGGTGCTGGCGCCGGGCTTCTTCGCCCAGCTCGACACCCGCACCCCGGTGCGCATCGCCATCGCGGTGCTGGTGTGCACGCAGCTGATGAACCTGGTCTTCGTGCCCTGGCTGGGGGTGGGCGGGCTGGCGATGTCCATCGGGCTGGGCGCGACGATCAACGCGCTGTGGCTGCTGATCGGCCTGATCCGCCTGGGCGTCTACAAGCCGCAGCCGGGCTGGGCCCGGTTCGGGCTGCGCGTGCTGGTCGCCGCGAGCGCGCTCGGCGCCGCGCTGGTGTGGGCGGCACACGGCATCGACTGGCTGGACCGCGCGCACCCGCTGCTGCGCGCCTTCAAGATGGCGGGCGTGCTCGCTGGCGTCGCCGCGCTGTATTTCGCGGTGCTGATGGCGCTCGGGCTCAGGCCACGCGAGTTCGTGCGGCGCACCTGAGCCGGCACAGAAGTTGGCCCGGGCCGGCTGCGCGCAGGGCGCAGCGGCGCATGGCGCGCTGCAGTTTCGCCGCGCCGGGTCTACACTGGTGCGCATGGCTATCGTTCCGCGGTCCGCCCCGAGTTACAACGTCCCGAGCGCGCTGGAGTATTTCAACGCGCTCGTCGCCGACGATGCGCAGTTTCCGTTGCTGGAAGCGGCGATCGCGATCGCCCAGGACGAGCACCCGGCGCTCGACGTCGAGGCCGTGGTGTCCGACATCGACACCCTCGCCGCACGCCTGAAGAACCGCTTCGCGCCGGACGCCCCGGTGCTGCACCGCCTGCGCAGCCTGAACCGCTATTTCTTCGAGGAGCTGGGCTTCGCGGGCAACGTCAACGACTACGACGACCCGGCCAACAGCTACCTGTCCGACGTGTTGTCGCGGCGGCGCGGCATTCCGATCACGCTGTCCCTCCTCTACATGGAGATCGCCGGGCAGATCGGCCTGAAGTCCGAGGGCGTGGCGTTCCCGGGGCATTTCCTGGTCAAGCTGCGGCTGCCGCAGGGCGAGGTCGTGATCGACCCGTTCAGCGGCCAGTCGCTGTCGCGTGGCGACCTGGAAGAGCGGCTCGACCTGATGCGCCGCAGCAACGCCATGCGCGCCGCCTCCGACATGCCGCTGGCGCTGTTCCTGCAGGCCGCCACGCCGCGCGAGATCATCGGTCGCATGCTGCGCAACCTGCGCCAGATCCACCACGGGCGCGGCGACAGCCGGCGCCTGCTGGCCGTGCTGGACCGCCAGGTGGTGCTCGAGCCGCTGGACTGGGCGACCTACCGCCTGCGCGGCGACGTCCTCGACGGCCTCGGCCGGGCCGAGGAGGCGGCGTTCGACTGGAGCCTCTACCTCGACAACACGCCCGACGCCGTGGACGCCGACACCTTGCAGCGCCGCATCCTGGCGGTGCGCTCGCAGCGCCACTGAGCGCCCCGACGCGGCGCTGCCCGCCGCCCGACCTACAATGCGCGGTTGTGGTCCGCCTGACGGGCCGCTCAACTGCCGCTGCCGCCCCGGGCCGCGGCCGGGCGCAAGGCTTGCGCGGCGTGTCCGCGCCGGGCCGGCGCCAGCTCCGTAGTCCGCTTGTCGCCGATCGAGGCTCCCCCCGCGCATGACCCTGACTCCTGCACAGCACCGCGCTCTGACCTGGCTTGGCCTGGCCGCAGCCGCCGCGCTGTCGCTGTGGCTGCTGGGCCCGGCGCTGATGCCGGTGGTGCTCGCGCTGGTCTTCGCCTACCTGCTGTGGCCGCTCACGCGCGCCATCGAACGCCGCGGCCTGGCGCGCGCCCTGGCCGCGGCGATCACCATCCTGGCCGCGATGCTGGCCGTCGCCGTGCTGCTGCTGCTGCTGGTGCCCATCGTCACCACGCTGCTGCCGCTGCTGCACGCGCAGTGGCCGGCGCTGCTGGACAAGTTCAACCACGTCGTCGCCCCGCAGCTGCGCGGCTGGGGCATCCAGTTCGACGCCGACACCGCCAAGAACTGGGTCGTGAAGTCCTTCGACGGCAACATGGAGGAGTGGGGCCAGAAGCTGCTCAGCTCCGCGCGCATCGGCGGCAGCTGGCTGGCCACCGTCGTCGGCCTGCTGGTGCTGGTGCCGGTGCTGGTGTTCTACCTGATGCTGGACGCCGAGCGCGTGGTCGCCGGCGCCTGGTCGCTGGTGCCGCTGCGCACCCGCACGAGCCTGGCGGCCTTCCTCGGCGAGTGCGACGCGATGCTGCGCCAGTACCTCAAGGGCCAGCTGGCGGTGATGGGCGCGATGGCGCTGATCTACCCGCTGGGGCTGATGCTGGCCGGGCTCAACCTGGCCTGGCCGATCGGCGTCTTCACCGGCCTGGCGGTGTTCATTCCCTACCTGGGCTACACCACGGGCCTGGTCTTCGCGCTGATGTCGGCGGCGATCCAGTTCGGCGCCTGGCCCGGCGTGGCCGCAGTGGCCGGCGTCTACGCGCTGGGCCAGGTGCTCGAGAGCTTCGTGCTGACGCCGCGCCTGGTGGGCGAGCGCATCGGCCTGAGCCCGCTCGCCGTCATCCTGGCCCTGCTGATCTTCGGCGACCTGTTCGGCTTCGTCGGCGTGCTGGTGGCGCTGCCGGTGAGCGCGCTGGTCGTCGTCGCGCTGCGCCACGGCGTGGCGGCCTATCGCGCCAGCGCCTTCTTCCGCACATGAAACAACTGATCCTCGATCTCGCCTGGAGTCCCCTGCCTGCGTTCGCCGGTTTCATGCCGGGCGAGAACGCGGCCGTGGTGGCGCAACTGCGCGAACAGCAATGGCCCGGCGCGCCGATCTACCTGTGGGGTCCGGCCGGCAGCGGCAAGACGCAGCTGCTGCGCGAGCTGCAGTCGCGCGCGCTGGCCGAGGGCCGCCACGCGCAGTGGTTCGACGCCGACACGCCCGCGCCCTGGGTCCTGGACGACGACACCGCGCTGGTGCTGCTCGATGGCGCGCAGCAGTGGGACGCCGCGCAGCAGCACGCCGCGTTCACGCTGTTCGTCGAGGCGGCCAGCCGCGTCGGCAGCGTGGCGCCGGCGCACGCCGGAAGCGGCGCCGGCGCCGCTTCCGGCGCGCGCCTGGGCGTGCAGTTCGCCTCCGCCGGCCGCCT